>OIWK01000926.1_pt1 | contig 30335 bp, 21 predicted proteins | sample 1587401 | NCBI WGS metagenome assembly OIWK01 (sample SAMEA3888911, study PRJEB22519) | human gut metagenome | biome: human gut; feature: human-associated habitat; material: faeces | place: Denmark | collected 2009 | reverse complement strand
GCGCAACGCGTTGCGCTGAGTCCTGAGGCTGTTGCAATGAAAATGAGAATCAAGGGTTTAAACAAATAATCCAACCTTTTGCGGATTTAGCTATAATTCCACAAACCAAACAGCTATACTCCTTTCATGTCGTGTAGGAAATACGTAGACAAAAAGGAGGTTATGTGATGGTAAGTATTGTTCTTGCTAGCCACGGGGACTTGGCAGCTGGAATCAAGCAGACGGGCTCGATGGTCTTTGGCGATCAGCCGTCTGTTGCCGTGGTCTCGCTCGAGCCGAGCATGGGCCCCGACGACTTCCGTGCCAAGGTCGAGGAAGCAATCGCTTCCTTCGAAGACCAGGAGCAGGTGCTCTTCCTCGTTGATCTGTGGGGCGGCACGCCGTTCAACCAGATCAGCGGGCTCATCGAGGGCCACGATTCCTGGGCTATCGTCACCGGTGTCAACCTGCCTATGCTCATCGAGGCATATTCGCAGCGCTTTGACGCAAAGAACACTGCACATGCGATCGCAAAACATCTCGTGACTGAGGCTAAGGCTGGCGTGCGTGTCAAGCCCGAGTCTCTGGAGCCCGAGGAGAAGAAGCCGGCTGCGGCCGCCGCTGCTCCTGCAGGCGCCATCCCTCCGGGAACGGTCATCGGCGATGGGCACATCAAGATCGCCCACGTCCGTATCGACACCCGTCTGCTTCATGGTCAGGTGGCCACCACGTGGACCAAGCAGATCAACCCCAACCGCATCATCGTGGTTTCCGACGGCGTTGCTCACGACGAGCTCCGTAAGACCATGATCGAGCAGGCTGCCCCTCCGGGAGTCCATGCCAACGTCGTGCCCATCAAGAAGATGGCCGAGGTCGTCAAGGACACGCGCTTTGGTGACACCAAGGCCATGCTGCTCTTTGAGAACCCGCAGGATCTGCTCAAGGCCATCGAGGCCGGCGTCGACATCAAGGAAGTCAACATCGGTTCCATGGCTCACTCCAAGGGCAAGGTCGTCGTCACCAACGCCGTCGCTATGGGCGATGACGATGTCAAGACTCTCGAGGCTCTCAAGGCCAAGGGCGTCAAGTTCGAGGTCCGCAAGGTTCCTTCGGATTCCTCCGAGGATCTCGACGCCATGTTGAAGAAAGCTAAGGCCGAACTGGCCGCTCAAGCATAGTAAAGGAGGGTCCGATACATGTCTGCAATCACTATTCTGCTTGTTGCGATTGTCGCGTTGCTTGCCGGTATGGAAGGCATTCTGGATGAGTTCCAGTTCCATCAGCCGCTCGTGGCATGCACGCTTATCGGTCTCGTAACCGGTCACCTTCAGGAGGGCATCCTCCTGGGCGGTTCGCTCCAGATGATGGCCCTTGGCTGGGCTAACGTCGGCGCCGCTGTCGCGCCTGACGCCGCTCTGGCCTCGGTCGCTTCTTCGATCATCATGGTGCTCGCCCTCAACGGTGGCGCCACCGATTCGGCCAAGGCCGTTACCACCGCTATCGCCGTCGCCGTCCCGCTGTCGGTCGCTGGTCTGTTCCTGACCATGATCTGCCGTACCATTGCTACCGCTATCGCTCACGCCATGGACGGTTGCGCCGAGAAGGGCGACTTCTCCGGCATCGAGCGCTGGCAGTATGCTGCCATCCTCATGCAGGGCCTTCGTATCGCCATCCCGGCAGTGCTTCTGTGCGTCATCCCGGCCGAGGCCGTTACCAACGCGCTTAACGCTATGCCCGACTGGCTGTCCGGCGGCATGGCTGTCGGCGGCGGCATGGTCGCTTCCGTCGGTTACGCCATGGTCATCAACATGATGGCCACCAAGGAGACCTGGCCGTTCTTCGTCCTCGGCTTCGTCCTTGCTGCCATCCCTCAGCTCACGCTGATCGCCCTTGGTCTCATCGGCATCTCCCTTGCCCTCATCTACCTTGGCCTTAAGGATCTGGCCAAGCAGGGTGGCGGCATGGGCGGTGGCTCCGGCGACCCGCTCGGCGACATTCTGAACGATTACGAGTAGGAGGGGAGTGATACATATGGCAGAGAACAAGATTCAGCTCACCAAGGCTGACCGCAAGAAGGTTTGCTTCCGTCATCAGGTCCTTCAGGGCTCGTGGAACTACGAGCGTATGCAGAACGGCGGCTGGTGCTTCGCAATGATCCCTGCGATCAAGAAGCTCTACACCAGCAAGGATGACCAGATTGCCGCTCTTAAGCGCCACCTGGAGTTCTATAACACCCACCCCTATGTTTCCGCCCCCGTCATTGGCGTTACCCTCGCCCTCGAGGAGGAGCGCGCCAACGGTGCTCCGATCGATGATGTCGCCATCCAGGGCGTCAAGGTCGGTATGATGGGCCCGCTCGCCGGCGTCGGTGACCCCGTCTTCTGGTTCACCCTTCGCCCGATTCTGGGCGCTCTGGGCGCTTCCCTGGCCATGTCCGGCAGCATCGTCGGTCCGCTGCTGTTCTTCTTCGCGTGGAACATCATCCGTTACGCTTTCCTGTGGTACACGCAGGAGTTTGGCTACAAGGTCGGCTCCTCCATCGCCAAGGACCTCTCCGGTGGTCTGATGGGCAAGGTCACCGAGGGCGCTTCCATCCTGGGTATGTTCATCATCGGCGCCCTGGTCGAGCGCTGGGTGTCCATTTCCTTCACCCCGATCGTCTCCACGGTCAAGCAGTCTGCTGGCGCCTTTATCGACTGGGCTAGCCTGCCCTCCGGTTCCGAGGGTATCAAGGAAGCGCTGACGATGTACAACTCCGTCGGTGCTACCGCCCTTGATCAGATGAAGGTCACCACGCTTCAGGCCAACCTCGATCAGCTCATCCCCGGCCTTGCCGCCGTGTGCCTGACCCTGCTGGTCTGCAAGCTCCTCAAGAAGAAGGTCAGCCCGATCGTCATCATCCTGGCTCTCTTCGCCGTCGGCATCATCGGTCGCTTCTGCGGCTTCATGTAAGCACGCTTCGGCTTAAGACCGAGAGTTGCTAGGTAAGGGCTTTTGAGCCATTGAAACGGACCGCACCCGGTGGGTACACTGGATGCGGTCCGATTGTTTTTATTGGAGGGCGAGGCGCGTATGGCGCAATCTCAGAACAGCACGGTCGATCTGGCAACGCCGGCAACCTGCCTGATGGGGCTTACCAGCCACGGTAACGTGATGGTGGGCAATAAGGCGTTCGAGTATTACAACGAGCGCAATCCCGAGGATTATATTCAAATCCCGTGGGACGAGGTCGACTATATTGCCGCCGAGGTTTTACGCGGCACCAAGAAGATCACGCGTTTTGCCATCTTCACCAAGGACAACGGTCACTTTACGTTTTCGACGCGCGACGACAAAGAGACGCTTCGTGCTGTCCGCAAGTACGTCGACGAGGATAAGCTTGTGCGTTCGCCCGACTTTATCGATGTGACCGCCAAGGGCGCCAAGAGCATCCCCTCCGTTATCAAAAATCTTTTCCACAAAGGCAACTAGCTCCTCATCAGTTGCGGTGAAATAGTTCCTAAATACGGCTTCAGATGCTTCAGATAGGAACTATTCCACCGCAATTTCGAAGTCTAGTCATGCGACGTATGGCGATGCAGTAAATCTGCTACACTAGTACAGCATGCCTCCGTAGCTCAGGGGATAGAGCACCGCTCTCCTAAAGCGGGTGTCGTGCGTTCGAATCGCACCGGGGGCACCAGAAGAAATTGCAGGTCAGACGGTATAAATCGTCTGACCTGCTTCTGTATAGATTAGGCTAAATAGACGATAGAGGGGTGAAAAAGGGGTGAAAGAAAGTTCTATGATGAAAACAGCTCGCCTACATATTTCACTCCGATATTTCACCCTAATATCCGGTTTTCAACCCTTTCCACAGTCTGCGGGCTTATAAGAAGCCCTTCGGCCATGGAAAGCGTTGAAAACCTAGGGTGACGTTGCTGTGAGATGGGCGAGTTTCCAACAGCCCCCGGCGTCTTCGGGTTTCGCCTGGGACCCTGCGACACCGGGGACCGTCGAAAACTCGCCCTTCCGCTTGGGAGAGGGCTTTTACCCCTTAAAATTGTCCGAAAGTGACAACGACGCAGGAGGTCCGGTATGCCTGCCAGCAAGAAAGAGGCAAAAGAGTTCGTCAAGCGGTGGCAGAAGCGCCTTGCCGCCATCCCCGCGGGCTCCAACAACGAGCAGCAGGACACGCAAAAGTTCTGGGTCGACCTGCTCATCAACGTCCTGGGCATCCCGTCCAACACCATAGACAGCTTCGTTGACTTCGAGCGGAAGGTGAGAGGCCGTCGCATCGACGTGTTCGTCTCTGACCACAACTTCCTCTGCGAGCAGAAGTCGTGGGGCATCGACCTCGATAAGCCCGAACCCAGGAACGGCGGCATGGAGACGCCGCTCCAGCAGGCCATGTGGTACGCGCGGCACCTGCCGTACTCCGAGCGCCCCCGCTGGGTGATGACGTGCAACTTCGGGACCTTCCGTCTCTACGACCTCGACAACGAGCGGCCCGAGGACACCGTGCAGGAGTTCTCCCTCGAAGAGCTCCAGGACAGCCTGTACCTTCTCTCCTTCCTGACCTCCAACGAGACGAGCCGCCTGCACAAGGAGCAGCAGCTCTCCATCGAGGCCGGGGCCTACGTCTCCAGGCTCTACGATGCCCTCGCCAAGCAGTACCACCACATCGAGGAGAAGGACGAGCGCGCGCAGGAGGAGCAGCGCTCGCTCAACGTGCTCATCACCCGAATCATCTTCCTGCTCTACGCCGAGGACGCCGACCTCCTGCAATCGCACCAGGCGTTCGGTAGGTACTGCGAGGGTGACCCTGCCAAGCTCCGCCGCAAGCTGGTGGACCTGTTCGAGGCGATCGACACGCCCTTAGAGCAGAGGGACGAGTACATGGACGAGGACCTCGCGGCCTTCCCCTACGTGAACGGCGGTCTGTTCGCCGACTCCTCCATCATCGTCCCACAGATGACCCCGGAGATTCTCGAGGCCATCACCGACGCGTCCCAGGACTTCGATTGGCGCGAGATCTCGGGCGTCATCTTCGGCGGCGTGTTCGAGGGCACGCTGAACCCCGAGACGCGCCACGCCGGGGGCATGCACTACACGAGCGTCGAGAACATCGAGCGCTGCCTCAAGCCGCTCTTCCTCGACGAGCTGTGGGACGAACTCCACGAGGCCGAGGGCGAGAAGACAGCTGCCAAGCGCAAGCAGGCCCTGGCGAGGCTGCACGACAAGGTGGCCTCCATCACCATCGGAGACCCGGCATGCGGCTCGGGCAACTTCCTTACCGAGGCGTACCGGCAGCTGCGCACCATCGAAAACCGAATCATCGAGGACGAGCTCAGCGAGGAGACAGGCAACGCGGGGCAGACGTCCCTCGTCGTTGCGCAGGACAGCCCTGTCCGCGTGTCCCTGGACCAGCTGTACGGCATCGAGATAAACGACTTCGCCGTCTCGGTCGCCAAGACCGCCCTTTGGATCACCGAGGAGCAGATGCTCCGAAAGACGCAGGAGATATACGTCGACTACGACTTCGACTTCCTGCCGCTCAGGAGCCTCAGCAACCTCCATGAGGGCAACGCCCTCAAGACCGATTGGTCCGAGGTGTTCCCCGATGACCTCACGTACCTCGTGGGCAATCCGCCCTTCCTTGGGGCCCGTAACCAGTCCAAGGAGCAGAAGGCGGAGCTCCTTGAGGTCTTCGACGGAGCGAAGAACGCAGGCAACATCGACTACTGCGGGGCCTGGTACATGAAGGCCGCGAGGTTCACGCAGGGAAAGCGCACGCGCTGCGCCCTGGTCTCTACCAACTCGATATGTCAGGGCGAGCAGGTCGCCAACCTCTGGAAACCCCTGCACGACCTGGGTATACACATCGACTTCGCGCACAACACCTTCCGCTGGGACAACGAGGCTGCGGACAAGGCACATGTGTTCTGTGTCATTGTCGGGTTCTCCCGCGAGTCGGGGACCAAGACGCTCTTCTACCACGCGACCCCGGACAGCGACGAAGAACAGATTCCCACGGCTCGAATCAATGCGTATCTGAAAGACGCTCCGGACGTTTTTGTCTACAGCAGAAGTAAGCCATTATCAGATGTTCCAGAAATGGGAATAGGCTCCCAGCCTATAGACGACGGCAATTACCTTTTCACTGATGAGCAGAAAATCGAATTCTTGCAAAGTGAACCTGGTGCAGAGAAATTCTTTCACAAGTGGCTTGGATCACAAGAATTTATCCGTGGCAAAAGCCGTTGGTGTTTATGGCTTGGGAACGCAAATTGGGATGAGCTAAAGAATCTGCCTAAATGCAGGGAAAGGGTTGAAGCGGTACGCCGGTATCGGCTCAAGAGCAAGAGAAGTCAGACCGTTAAAGCTGCGGAGTGCCCTGCCCATTTTGGAACTGAAATCCTGTCGGACACAGATTCAATCTTGATACCAGAGGTTTCATCAAGCCGAAGGCGATACATCCCAATGGGGTTCGTCGATGCTGAGGTCTTTTGTAGCAATAAAGTTCGTCTTATCCCAAATGCAACTCTCTATCAATATGGGGTGTTGCAGTCCCAATTTCATAATGCATGGGTTAGGGTCGTGACCGGAAGACTGAAAGATGATTATCAGTACTCGGCTGGTATTGACTACAACAACTTCGTCTGGCCCGAGCCCACGGAATCCCAACGCGAGGAAGTCGAGCGCTGCGCCCAGGCCGTGCTCGACGCCCGGGATGCCCAAGAAGGTGCGACGCTCGCGGACATGTACGATCCCAAGAACGAGACGTTCTTCCCCGAGCTGATGGCGGCGCACAAGGCGCTCGACACTGCCGTTGAGGCCGCCTATGGCGTTGATTTCGGCGGAGACGAGGAGAAGATTGTCGCCCACCTCTTCAACTTGTACGCCGAGAGGGTCGGGGTGTAGCAATCGGCCTTGCGGCCGATGGGTCCCGCTTATGGGCGGGACCCCCGCGACGCGCGGCGTCGCTCTCGCTGCGGCTTCCTGGCAACGCTCCCCAGGGTCGCGTTTCGTCCGCCTCCGCTCACACCGGCCCCACCCGGCGAACGGCTGCGCTCGATGGCTTCCAGAAGTCGCCATCGCTCCGCCGTGGTCGCCGGGCGGGGCCTCTCGCGTCGGGTCGCCGAGCGCCGTCGTACGACGCTCCCCATGGGTCGCGTCTCCTCGGCGTCGGCTCAACCGTCGCTCACCTGCCCGGGCTCGCGTTGCCTCGGCAACCGGTTCGCTCCGTGCAGGCAAGATATGGATTCCGTTGCACGGAATCATCTTGCCCACCTGCGGCGGGGCGCCGAGCCGCTCCGAGGTCGCTCTCGCCGAAGGGCTAAAAGAAAGGGCCGGGACGCCTGTTGCGTCCCGGCCTCAAGAGCTCAGTCGTCGCGCCCGTTCTGATTCTCCAGCGCCTTTCGCTCAAGCTCCCAGAACGCCCGCATCGCCGTCGCTATCCCGCGCAGCGTGAAGCGGACGGTGATGCCGGTCGAGCGGTCGACGGCGAAACCGAGCCTTCCGCCGTTGACCTTCCTCACGGCCCCGAGCGACTTCGAGGGGAAGCGGTACTGGAGGCTCCCGCCCTTGGACTCGGCGAGCTCGATGCCGTCCCGTCTGAGCCGCCGCTCAAGCTCGCCCATCCGGTCGGGGCAGTCGCGCATGCGCCCGACCTCCTCGATCCGGCGGGCGACCGCGACGCGAACGCGGGCGTTCTCCGAGCGCTCGGCCTGCCCCTTTCGGGCCATGTCGCGCTCGGCCCTGCCGGGTTGCCTCGCGTGGACGCGCGAGTTGGCCTTGCCACGCTCAAGCTGCCTGAGGCCGTATCGCTCGTCCAGGGCACGGACGGTCTTCACCCGCGCCTTTGCCGCCTTTCGCGCGGGGCCCTCGTCGAGTCTCCGCCCGGTCTCAAGGTCGCTGCGGTTGATGCCAAGGTGCACGGCGTAGCGGTCGATGGCGTCGGTGCGGCAGCGCTCGCGGTGCAACACCATCACGACCTCCTGGTTGGGGTAGCGCTCGGCCGCGTACTCCCTTGCGTAGCGCATGCACATCTCCGGCGTCATCTTCCCGCCGTTGAGGTCGCACTCGTCGGGGAGGAACCCGAGTATCTGGTGCTGCATGTAGGTGCACCTGGCACCGGCCTTGCCGGGCCTGTCGTGGCCCATGGCCTTCCTTGTGTCCGCCATCTCCTGAAACCAGCGGTCTTCGTCGATGATGTTCTGCGTGCCGTGGGCGAGCGCCTTTTCGCGGTCCCATGAGAGGTAGTCCCTGAGGCGGGAAAGGTGCCTCTCGCTGCAGACGCTCATCTGCTTTATCGCCGTCATGGTCGCCTCCTAATCGAGCGAGAGCCCACTGAACTTGCCGTCGCCCGCGTCTCCGGTCCCCTTCTCGGGATCGGGCCACTCGGGGCACCAGGTGGGGGCCTCCTCGCGCATCTTCTCGGTGGCGGAGGCATCGAGCCGCCGCTGGTACGTGCGACGCCTCTCCGCCTCGTGCTCGGGGGTTCCGAGGTCGAAGTGCTCCTTCGTTGGCGTGTTGGTGCAGTCCGTGACGGGGGAGCGGAAGACCCCTGCGCGGCACGCGGGCATCCCGTTGTCTGCGTGCTTCACGACGATGATTCCGTCCCGGTCCGGGGCCATGCCGCGCCATTCCCAGGTGTGTATCACATCGTCTGCGCTCTCGCTGTAGGACGTCGAGGAGGACGTGCCCGACGCGGCCCTGCCGCTGCTCGTGCCCTGCGTGTGGCGCGTGGTCTTGCCGATGAGCTCGGTGAAGTACCGGCGATCCTCCTCCTCTGCGAGCTTCATGGCGATCTTCACACCGCAGTTCGCGAGGATCTTCCTGCGGCCGTCTCTCTCGCCATACTTATTGAGCTGGGATACGCCCTGCGTCGCGCCGACCCAGAACATGCCGTAGCTGCGCGCCAGACTGAGGAGGGCGGGCAGGCACTCGACGCGGGGGAGGTTGCCCCACTCGTCGCCGAGTATCTGCACGGGGCGGGGGAGCCTGCCGCCGTTCACGTCCGCGACCGCCTGGACCGAAGCCCAGAGCTGCGAGAGGAATATCGCCGCGATGCAGTTGTAGGGTGAGCCCTCGTCGAGCACGTGGAGGAAGACGGCGCTCTTCTCCGTGAGTACCGTTTGCGGGTCGATGTCGGAGCCGGAGGTCATCCAGGCGACCGGGGCGGAGGAGAACGGGCGCAGGGCGACCTTGAGCGTCGAGAGTATGCTCCTGAGCTCGTTGCCGCCGGAGGATATGAACTGGGACGCCCTTCCCTTGGCGGGGTGTCCGCTTGGCAACGAGCGGAAGACGGTTTTCAGGGGCTCGGATGGGTCGTCGCCCTCTGCCTCGGTACCGCGGTCCAGGACCTCGCAGACGGTCGCGAGGTGCTTTGATTCCTCGGGACACTCGTCGGACATGGAGACCAGCAGGACCAGGGCCGAGAGCAGGCCCCTGGCCGAGGCGGTCCAGTGCGAGCCTTTGCCTTTCTCGTCGTCCTGCACCACGAGTTCCGCGATGGCGTCCGCCGCCTGCTCGGCTTCCTGGTCGCGTCCCTCGGCATGGAGGTCGAGCACCTGTTTGAGGGGGTTGAACCTCTGTCCCCTATAGGGGTGCTGCGTGTCGAGCAGCAGGACGCGGTAGCCGCGACGGGCCAGCTCGTCGCCCGTGAGCTCTATGAGCTCGTTCTTCACGTCGGAGACGACGAGGGTCGCGGGCTCGGAGCCGTTGGAGGCGTCGCCGTAGCTGAGCAGGTCGATTGAGGGAAGGTAGAGGAAGCGTGACTTACCTGACCCAGTGGCCCCTGATACGAAAATCATCTTCTTCGGCTCGTAGAGATAACAGGGCTTACTGCGATATTTGGTGAAACCGTAGACGAACCCGCGCGACGATGGGATTGTCGAGCCGTCCCAGGTCATGGACCCTTTTATGACCTCGCGACCCGTCTTGACGTGGGCGTCGCCGAGCACGCCGCCGTCCTCGGCCCTCGCGTTGAGGGCGGTCGAGTAGGCGATGAGAGCGCAGATGCAAAAGGCGAGGAGGAAGGTCAGCAGGGTTCCGAGCGGGCAAGCGGTGAACGCACCCGTGAGCCACCAGCCGAGGACGGTATCCACGCCGAACGACGACGGAATCGCAGCCGCGCCTAACGGTGTCCCGGCGATGAAATCGTCGACGGGGACGGCGAGGACGGGGCATACGAGGATCGCTAGGAGAAGAGATGATATGAGCGCTGTGGGCATCTTGGTTTTCATGATCATTCTCGATTCTTGAAGATGAGGTTCGATAGCTGCGAGGCTGTGCTCGATACCAGACGGACGGCCTCCGCGAGCTGTTGGGCCGTCTGCGTATCCACGCCATAGGCGTTTGCGGTGCGGACGGCCTGGTTGAGGTTTCCGCCCTGCTTCTTCATCTGATGAAGAAGCTGCCGCAGCGTCGCCTCGTCGGCGATCCTGACGGGCTTCTCACCGATGTGGAGGGCGGCTTCGCGCATGAACGTCGATGGGGCCATACCAAAAGAGGAGGAGCGCACCGTGATGGCGGCACGCTCCTCCTCGGTCATGCGGACGTTTATATGCGCGGTCTTGGCTTTGCCACGCATGGGCTAGCCCCTGTCGTGGAAGGTGGCGCGCGCACCGTCGAAGTCGAGTCGGGACTCGCCCAGCGTGCCGTAGCGGTTCTTGAGGGCGACGAGCTTGAGGGGCGTGCCGGTTGCGGGAGACTCGTAGGGCCACTCGGGCTTGTCATTGTCATCGGCGAGGTAGAGCACCGAGTCAAAGCCGTACTCGACAGCGGAGGAACCACCGAACATGGCGAGGTTGGGCCTGGCCGACTTCCCGGAATCGTAGGACTTGCGAGTGGTCGAGCTCAGTGCGATGACGGGAGAGCCATAGAGGTTCGAGATTTCGCGGAGGCCCTTCACGCATGCTGTGATAGCCAATCGCTCGTCGATGAACTGCTGGTCCGCCGTGACGCCGCAGGCGAGGAGCTGGAGGTAGTCAATGAAGACGACGGGGACCTCGCCGCGCTCGCGTGTTACCAGCCCGACGAGGTTGGAGAGCTCCACGGTGTTGAGTGGGCCGGTGATGCAGAGATTGGGGGCGATCTTGGTGCGATATTTGTCGAGTGCAGCCTCGAAAGTCGCGTGCTTAGGGTGATTCTGGGTCGCGCAGCTGGAGACCTCGGACAACGCGACTTTGCCGTCGCTGAGACGCGCCAGGCTCTTCTCGATCAGCTTGTGCGCGGGAAGCTCGGCGGAAACGTAGATTACCGGGTGCCCGTCTGCCGCGAGCTTGTCGGCCTCCTGGAGTGCCAGTGTTGTCTTGCCCTTGCCCGGGGCGGTCCCGATTGCGTAGTTGAGCCCGGGGTAGACACCGCCGAGGATGCTGTTGAGTGCGTCGAGCCCGAAGGAGGCGATGGGCTTGTCTTCCTGAAGGGCGTGGACGTGCTCGTCGAGCACATCCAGCTCGAAGACGAGGGGATTGGCGTTCGGGCGCTGCATTACTCGCTCGCCCCCTCTGCCAGCTTGTGGAAGTAGTCGAACAGGTCCTCTTCCATGACGAAGTACTGGTTGGCGATGCTAAAGCAGTGGTGGGTGGCCTTCATGAGCTTGATGGCGCTGGATTGTCCGATGCCGGTGAGGATCTGAACGTCCAGGCGGCTCATGATGCGCTTGGTGCCGACATGGCGCAGGTTGATGCCTGCGGAGATGGCGTCGGTCTTGGGGTCATCTGCAAGATGCATGATAAACTCCTTTAGTAGGGCGCTCGGCTCCTCTTCGATGTTTGGCGACAGTGAGAGGAGTCGGGTGCTTGTTTGTAAAATGGTTTTATCGACTAATTAGCCCCTTTCTTCTCGTATTCGTCGATAAGGTGCAGAAGGCTGATTCGAGCTTCTGCGGGCTCGCTGTATCCCTTGCGGGATGATCTGCCGATGTTGGCGAAATCGAGCAGAGCACGGTAAGTGCAGGAATAGCCCTTGATGTGCTCCCATGCGTTGAGAATGTATGAGACCAAAGGTGTGACGGCGAGCAACGCTGTAGGGTCTTGCAGGGTAGTTTCGAGTTCACGGCCGGTCTTAGCCTGGATACGTGCGTCGAGATTGCACTCGGGCATCTTTGCAGCCTCTTCCATAATGAGGCATATGCTGTCCCAGTTAGTGCGGAGATGATGAACGCGCTCGCTCGTGGTGTCGATGCAGATCCTTGCTTCATGGCAGTAGTCAAAAAAGCCTTTGATGACGTCGCGGCAATCATTTTCTGGCTGGATTGCGCTCCAGTCCTCGAACATGCCCTCGAAGGCGTCGAGACAGCTCCCATCCTCAGCATAGATGAGCTGCGCGGCCCACCTGCCTAGATCCGAGCTCGTCAGCTGCTCCATGGGAAGCCTCGCTAGGAGCGCAGACGGGGTGAGACCCCTTGCCGCGGCGAGGTCAGCGCTGGAGCGCTTGAAGAGTACCTGCTCATCCTTTGAGTTGAATAGGATCGTCGAACGCAGCTTGCTGCTCGCAGTGGTAAGTGCCATTGATAACCTCCTCTCTGTTTGGCTTTATTTGCAGTATACATCCGGTGACACAATTATGAGAGTATTAATTCTCATTACCTTCAGATAATTTTTCGAAGACTTCGGCAGCGTTGCGGTCGTTGGCTCTGATTGCGTGGGTGTAGAAATTGGCCGTCGTACTCGCTGATGCGTGTCCCATCCGCGCCTGAACGGTCTTCAAATCGACGTTGTTTGCGACGAGCGCCGTCGCTGCCGTGTGTCTCAGTCCGTGGGGGACGAGACCCGAGTATCCGGTGCCGCGTGTGTGCAGCTTGCCGTTGCGCTCGAACTGGCTTGTCACGTTGGCGTACTCGCCATAGCCGTTGTCGACGCAGAAGTCCCTGAACCAGCGTGAATAGTTGTGTCCATCGGGTCGGGTGATACTGACGTGAAGGTTGCCGTTTTCGTCCTTATGCGGGCTGAGGGCGTGAACGATGGGGTCAGAGTTTCTCTGTCTTAGCCCGCGTTGCTCGAATAGGTTGCGCTGCCGCATCTTCCAGTCATTTAGATACGCGGCTAGCGAAGAGTCTATAGACAGGATCCGCCTGCTCATTTCCGATTTGGGTGCCCTGAGCGTTTTGTCATTGGTGTACTGGTGGACGATTCTGATTTCCATCGCCTCGGGGTCGTAGTCTTCCCAACAGAGCCCCAGGGCCTCGCCTTTTCTGAGTCCTAGGTGGAATATGAGCATGGTGCAGACGGTCATCGGCCCCATGGGTTCGGATAGCAGGCATTTGGTGAATCGGGGCAGTTCGTCGGGTGGGAGGAAGTTGCGCACTCTAAGGTCTGGCTTTGGGAGTTTGACGCTGATGCATGGGTTGCGCTCGATTAGCTCATTCTCCAGTGCGTCCTGCATGACCTGTTTGAGCTTGACGTGGATACGACGAATCTCGGCCTCTGTGAATCTTCCGGTTGAGATTGCTTCGGCATACGCCCGTTTGATCTCGTCGGGCCTCAGCGCACCGAGGGGTATGTCGCCGAACAGCTCGCGTATATGGCGCACGTCATATTCCTCTCTTTGGAAAGAAAGAGGGGAGCCGAAGGAGCTTTCTCGGAGCCGATGGAAATCCTCGGCGTATCCGGAAACAGTGGTCGGCATGTCGCCAGCCGGTTCATAGGTCTCCAGCTCCTTCCGGTAGGCATCGAGCGCATTCGCCACCTCACCGGGCCAGTTCTTCGGGTTTTTGCTCTTGCAATGGATGGTTCTCTTGGGTGTCTTTAGGTATCTGACTCGTTTCCCGTTCTTGCCGGATTCGGGGTCGCGACCGAGAGAGAAGTAGATGCGGAAGGAACCGGGTTTTCCCTTGATCGGTTCGGAAGTGCCTTTGGCTGTGGGTTTGATTCTGGTTTCCATGGATCTCCAGGGGTGGTGCGTTGGGTTAGCCTCGGGGGCGGGGCTTTGAGGGCCTCGCCCCCGAGGCTAACCCAAAAATTTCACCCCTGCAAGTCAAACTGAAGGGGTGAAGGGGTGTAAAAAGGGTGAAATAGAAAACTAATCAAGAAGAGCAAAAACGGCAGAATAGCTAAATTACCTGCGGAAACAGAGATATTGATGAAAATGAAAAACCGCAGGTAGGGTAATAGCTCATGACCTCCTAAAGCGGGTGTCGACGGTTCGAATCCGCCCGGGGGCACCAGAGATTTGCCGAGCCCGGTACCACCACGGTGCCGGGCTCTTCTGGTCTAAGGGCCGGATTCGGGCCGTCGACGCCCGCGTCACCAATATGGGTCGCATTTCGTCTAGCCCCGCTCGCGCCACCCTTCCCGTCGCCCGCATCATCAGGGCTGCATCGGTTAGAATCGTGTGTGCGACGCGTCCCGTGCGCGGGCGGCCGAAGACTTGATCGGAGGTCCCCAATTGCTGAAATTCCTTAACGCGCTCGCCGCCCTTGCGACGGTCGGCACGTTCATCATTGCGTTTCTTGATTCGTATGAGGTTCGGTTTAAGGTCCGTAGGCGCACGCGCGGTGCGGACGGTTCTCGGCGTTTGCGCCGCAAGCGCAAATAAAAACGGCCGGGGTTGCAGCCCGGCCGTTTAACACGTTAGAAAACTAGGCCGCCCGCGCTCCTTAACACTTACGCGGGATGCGTCGTTTTCTAGAAACATTCTACCCGTCCGGCTGCGGGTCCGTCCACATTTTCCAAATCAAATCACCAGATGTCTACTGAGACACACAAAGCGCCCGCTTGCTGGGGGAGCAAGCGGGCGCTTCTGAGCGAATGTGTTTGCGGTCTAAACCGCTCGGAGCAACAAGCGATTGACGTTAGTTGCTAGACTCGGAGTCGTCGCCGGAACCAGAAATCGAAACCGTCAGCGTAATCGTGCTGTCGGTGGACTGCTTACCGGTGGGGGAGACGCCCGTAACGGTGGCATTCTCGTTGCCGCTCACGGGGTTGCCGTTCTGATCGCAGAATGCGATGTTGTAGAAACCGGCGTTGTTGAGCGCGGTGACGGCGGCGGAGATGCTCTTGCCGTACAGGTTGCCCGGGACGCTGGCCTTGCCGGACTTCTTGGCGATGACGACGGTGATCGTGGCGCCGGGCTTCTGCTTGCCGCTGGGGTTCCAGCTAATTACGGTGCCCTCGGTAACCGAGTCGTTTTCCTGGTAGCTCACGTCGACGCCAAAGCCAGCCATGTCGAGAGCGTTGCGCGCCTGGGCTTCGGTCATGTCGGTCAGATCGGGCACCGAGGTGGTGTCCGGGCCGCTGGAGACCTTGTACGAGATGGTCGTGCCCTTCTCGACCTCCTTGCCGGCAACAGTGCTCTGCTCAAAGACCTGGCCCTCTTCGGCCTCATTGGCTTCCTCCGAAGCGCCGCCCTTCAGGCCCACGCTTGCCAGTGCGGCCTCGGCCTGGTCCTTGGTCAGGCCGACGAGCTGCGGAACCTCAACCTTCTCGGAGGGCTTAGGGCCCTTGGAGACTACCAGGTTCACCCTCGTGCCCTTGGCCTTCTTGGTGTTGCCGTTGGGGGTCTGCTCGGCGACCTTTCCCTCGTCGACATCGTCGTTGTAGCTCTGGTCGACGGTGCCAACCTCAAGGCCGGCTTCCTTGATCAGCTCAATAGCCGTTTCCTGGTCCTTGCCCAGCACGTCGGGCACCGTGACCTGTTCGCCACTGAACATGCCCGTGGCAAAGGCCACTACAACGCCAATCACGGCGACGGCGGCAATCACGGCGGCGATAATCTTGTTCTTGTTGGACTTAGGCTTCTCGACCTCGTAGGAGCCCGTGGAGCCCGAGACAGCGCTACGGGCGGTGTTCTGACCGCTCACGCCCGAGACGGGACGAACCATAGCGCGCGTTGAGTCGGAAAGCTCGCGGGTCTTGGTGGCACCCAGGTCGCCGGCGGCACCGATGATGCGCGTGGGCTCCGAGACGTTGACGGCACGGCCGGACAGGTAGCTGTTGAGCACCTGGCGCAGCTCGTCGGCCGTCTGGAAGCGGTTTGCCGGGTCCTTCTCCATGCACTTGAGGATGATGCGCTCCAGGTCGGCATCGACGCCGGAGTTGATCTGGCTCGGCGGGATGGGGAGCTCGTTGACCTGCTTGAGCGCGACCGAGATGGCGTCGTCGCCGTCAAAGGGTACGCGGCCGGTGGCGCATTCGTACATGACGACACCCAGCGAGTAGATATCCGAGGTGGGGCCGAGGTCCTGGCCGCGGGTCTGCTCGGGGCTCACATAGTGGGCGGTGCCCAGCACGTTGTTATCCTGCGTGAGGTGGCTGTTCTTAGCGCGTGCGATGCCAAAATCCATTACCTTGATGTTGCCGTCGGGCAGCACCATGATGTTTTGCGGCTTAATGTCGCGGTGGATGATCTCGTGCTTGTGTGCGACCGAAAGCGCGGAGCTGATCTGCGAGCCGATCTGCGCGACCTTCTTGGGATCGAGGGCGCCGTGGCTCTTGATGCCGCTCTTAAGGTCGGTACCGCGCAGGTACTCCATGACGATGTAATAGGTGTCGCCGTCCTTGCCCCAGTCGTAGACGCCCACGATATAGGGGGAGGACAGGCCGGCCGCTGCCTGGGCCTCCTGCTTAAAGCGGGCGGCGAAGGTGGCGTCGCCGGCATACTGCGGCAGCATGATCTTGACGGCAACCGTGCGGTCGAGGACCTGATCCTGTGCACGGAAGACGGTCGCCATACCGCCCGTTCCCACCTTATCCTTAAGGAGGTATCTTCCCCCGAGGACCCTCTGTTCCATTCCTGCTCCTAACATAACTATTCGCTCAACGATGTGTGTAGTACCAAATGTGTGGCCGCTGGGGCCGTGTGGCGCGTTGCCGCTAGCTCATCGGCCGCGGCGCGCCCCAAGTATCCGCTTTGATCACGGGCATCACGCTCCCTGTGCGGCGAGCGCCGCGGTCAGGACGATGCCGGCAATCTTGGCCGCCTTGACGTCGTGTTTGTCGTAATCCTCCAGGGCCACCGAGATGGCAACCGTGGGTGAATCGTAAGGTGCAAAGCCAACAAACATAGAGTTGACGTTGGTGCCGCCGGTCTCGGCCGAACCGGTCTTGCCGGCAACCTTGACGCCCGGAATCTGGGCATCGGTGCCGGTGCCGGACTGGACGACGGCGAGCATGGCCTGCTTGACCTGGTCGGCCGTGGCGGAGCTGACAGCCTGGCCCAGCGAGCGGGACTGCGTGGTCTTAACCACGGTTCCGTCCGGGGCGAGTATCTGGGACACAAAGAACGGGTCCATGACTACGCCGCTGTTGGCGATAGCGGCAGCGATCACGCAATTCTGCATAACGGTGGTCTGCGGGCCAGGCGTGTGGTCCATGCCGACGGGCTGGCCTGCGCCTGCCCAAGCGGTCTCCCACTCGGTCATAAGCGACGGGTCGGCCATGATGGAAGCCGCGGAGGTCAGATCCTGACCGAGCTTTTGACCGTAGCCAAAGGCGTTGGCAAACTGGACGAGCGAGCTGGCACCGACCTCGTTTGCCACCTGGCCAAAGACGACGTTGGACGACACGGCGAAGGCCTGCTGCAGGCTGATGGTGCCGTAGCTCTCGTTGGCATAGTTGGTGACCGGCGCGTTGCCAATATCCATGGAGCCGGGCGCCTGGTACGTGCTGGTAAGGCTGGCGGTGCCGGTCTCGAGCGCCGCGGAGAGTGTGACGACCTTAAAGGTCGAGCCCGGGGTGTACAGCGCGTCCATGGCACGGTCATACATGGAGCCGTCCTCGCCGCCGCCCGACTGGAGCAGCGCATCGATGTTGGTGTTGTCGTAGGTGGGCGAGCTCGCGCACGCAAGGACCGCGCCGGTGCGCGGATCCATGACCACCACAGCGCCCTTAAAGCCCTTGAGCGCCTGCTCGGCAGCCGTCTGGATGCGCGAGTCGATGGTGAGCTTGGCGGTATTGCCCGGCTGGGTCTGTCCCGCGAGCGACGCGATGGCGTTGTTCCAGCTGGAGTAATCCTTGGAGCCGGTGAGCGTATCGTTCATGACGCTCTCGATGCCGGCGGTGCCGTATTGCTGGCTCACGTAGCCCACCACGTGCGCGGCCATGTTGCCGTTGGGGTAGGAACGGGCGTAGGTGCCGTCCTCCTGCTGCAGCGACTCGGCTAGCGTCACGCCGTCGGACGTGATGATGGAGCCACGCTGGATGTACTTGGAGCGGGCGATGGTGTGGTTGTTGGTCGGCATGTCCTGATAGTCCTTCGCCTTGATGACCTGGACATAGGTGAGGTTGCCGATAAGGATGGCGAACAGCGCCGTGAAAGCAAACACGGCACGAGTCAGACGGTTGGCAAGCGCCACGCGGCCGAGCACGCCGGACTCTGGCGTGTCGAGCAGGCGACGACGCATGTGAGAACCCGCGGAGTGGTTGCCGTGGCCGTAGGAAGATGCGCTGGCAAAACGTGTGCCGGTCGGGGCGGCGGCGGATGCGACCTGGTCATCGGTGATGGCGGCCATGGTGCCGGTGCCGGTGAGTTCGGCTTCGCGTCCGGTTGCCTCGTCGCCGGCGCGCAGCAGCAGCGCGACGATGATAAAGCTCGCCAGCAGCGAGGAACCGCCCTGGCTCATAAAGGGCAGGGTGACGCCGGTCAGCGGGATCAGGCGGGTTACGCCGCCAACGATTAAGAATGCCTGGAAGCTGATGGCCGCCGTAAGGCCGGTCGCGCTAAAGGCGGCAAGGTCGGACTTGGCGCGGGCGGCCGTGGTGAGGCCGCGCACGGCAAAAAGCATAAACAGGATGAGCACAGCGCCGCCGCCCAAAAGGCCCATTTCCTCGCCGATGGCCGAGAAGATAAAGTCGGACTCGACGACGGGGATGTTGTTTGCCATGCCATTGCCGATGCCGACGCCAACCAGGCCGCCGTCAGCCAGCGAGTAAAGTGACTGTACGATCTGGTAGCCCTGGCCTTGGGCATCCTTAAACGGATCGACCCAGACCTGAAAGCGCACCTGCACGTGTGACAGGAACTTATAGGCGCCCACGGCTCCGACGGCCAGCAGCGCAAGGCCGATGATGACGTACGAAAAGCGTCCCGTGGCAACATAGAGCATCAGCAAAAAGATGGTGTAGAACAGGACGGCCGAGCCCAGGTCGCGTTCGAAGACAACGATGAGCAGGCACACGCCCCACACGGCAAACAGCGGCAGCAGCAGGCGGAAGCGCGGAATCTTGAGGCCCAGGATCTTGCGGTTGGAGATGGAGAGTAGCTCGCGGTTCTCGGCCAGATAGCCTGCCAGGAACAAGACGATGAAGACCTTGGCGAACTCGCCGGGCTGGATGGTGAAGCCCGCGATGCGAATCCACAGCTTGGAGCCCGAGATCGTGGTGCCGATAAAGATCGGCAGCATCAGCAGGATGATGCCGATAATGCCAAAGGTGTACTTGTAGCGCATGACCACGTCGAGGTTCTTGACCAGTGCGAGCGTTCCCACCATGAGCGCCACCGAGACAAACAAGATGATGAGCTGCGAGATGGCGAGGTCGGGGGCCAGGCGCGTCACGAATGTGATGCCGATGCCCGAGAGCACAAAGACGATGGGCAGGATGGCGGGATCGGCGCCGGGCGCCAGGATGCGTACGGCGATATGCGCCGCGGCGAAGGCGGCGAACAGGCCGATCGGCACGGCGAGCGTCTCAAAGGAAATCGTGGCACCCGCGGTGAGCACGTACATCGCATAGAGCAGGATGACGGGGAACGCCGAGGCGATGAGCAAGAGCAGTTCGGTGTTGCGGCGACTCATAAGCGGCACTCCCTTTCTAATTCTTATCGGAGGCTTCGGCCTCGGCTGACTGTTCGGCGGTTTTCTCGGAATCTGACTCGGAGGTGGATTCCTGATTGGTGTTGTCGCGAATCGTTTGCGCGTCAATCACCTGACGGGTCTGCTCCTCGTCAATCTGATGGCGGTACTTGGAAATGGTGTCCTGCGCATCGTCGACACTCGTTTGCGGAATGCCTGCCTTCAGGCGGTTTTGCGTGTCTTCGGGCAGGTCGGACAGCTTGATGCTGGTTTCGCTTTCGAGCCAGTGGAGCTCGACCCCGAGCGTCTTGCCGGGCAGGCCGCGCCAGACGGCGACATTGCCGTGGTAGGTTCCCAAGTAATAGGAGCCGGTGACGCCCGTGTATGCCCAGATGCCTGCTATCAGCACAAAGACAAGGGCCAAGACGGTGGCGATGGTGACATTGCGGCGTCGGACGCGTTTTGCCTCGCGCATGACGCCGTCGTCGACCAGGTCGACGACCACCACGGTCACATTGTCGTGGCCGCCGGCGGCGAGCGCCGCGTCCACCAAGTTGTCGACACAGATCTGTGCGCTCGAGGACTGCGTAGCGATGTTCTCGATATCGCTATCGGGAATCATGCTCGAAAGACCGTCGGAGCACAGAATCAGGCGGTCGCCTTCCTCGATGTGCAGGGTAAAGTGGTCGGCATACATAGCGGGATCCGAGCCCAGCGCGCGGGTGATGACCGAGCGGTTGGGGTGGACGCGGGCCTCGTCGGCCGTAATCTCGCCGGCATCCACGAGCTCCTCCACGTAGGAATGGTCGCGGGTCACGCGGATGAGCGTACCCTCGTGGAGCAGGTAGGCGCGCGAGTCGCCCACGTGGGCGATGGCGAGCGTGTCGTTTTCGATGTAGGCGCAGGTGGCCGTACATCCCATGCCGGGTTTGCCCAGGCCGTTGAGGGCGGCCTCGATCACGGCGGCGTTGGCGGCCTCGACGGCTGCGGCCAGGCGCGCGGCGTCGGCGGACTGCGGCGCCGTCTTGGCGATGGTTTCGACGGCGATGGAGGATGCCACCTCGCCGGCGGCGTGTCCTCCCATGCCGTCGCACACGCAAAAGAGCGGCGACTGCACCAGATAGGAGTCCTCATTGTGCGGGCGCACACATCCGACGTCGGAGCGGGCGCCCCACATAAGCTGTGTGGTGGTGCCGGCGTCGTAGGTCGAGTCGGTCTCGATGCGCTCGTCGGTCAGCGGCTCAAAGCTCATGGTCGAGCCGGGATCTTTGAGCTTTGCCTCCACGGCGGCGACATCGATTTCGGCGGTGTCGCCGGGGGAGACGGTGTCGGCATCGTTGCCCGACTCGGCGTCGGAGACGTCCGGAAGGTTGAGATCTTCGGTTACGCGGTCGGCGGGATCGCCGTCCTGCTGCGGCTCGACGGCCGTCGGCTCGGGCGTCGCAAAGTGCGACGGCGCGGGCGTGCTCTGGGGTTGAGCGGAGGGCTCGGGAGCTGCGGCGGGCGCGGCAACGGGCTGCTCGACTTCGGCAGGCGTTGCGGGCGCGGGTGCCGCCTCGCTTGCCGGGGCGACGGGGAATACCGGCGCGGCAGGCTCGGGGGCGGCAAACACGGCAGCGCTCTCGTTAATCGCCTCGGCGACGGGCTCGGCAAAGTGAGCCGGTGCGGGCGTTGCCTCCGGTTCCGCGGACTGCTCGGCAGCGTGCGCGCCGATGGGGGCGTCGAGCTGCTCGGTGTCGGCGTCCTCGTCATCGACGAGTGCCGGATATTCTTGAGTTACATGCGAAAGAGGCAGGGAGAACACGGTGTCCTCGGGCTCCACGGTCGCAGGGCGCGCCGGAGCGGCATGAGCCGGCGCAGCTGCGGGGGCAGTTGGCGTCTCGGGCATGGTTGCGGACTTGTTCTCCTCGTCGATCATCGACGGTTCACCTTCATGACCACGTCGCCAATCTGGACTTCATCGCCCTCGCGCAGCGTTGCGGGCTCCACCAGCTGACGGCCGTTAACGAGCGTGCCGTTCAGCGAGTTGAGGTCTTCGATGATGAGTGCCGGGCCCTGCAGCGAAAAGCGTGCGTGCGAGGCCGAGACAAACGGTTCGTTGATGCAGATGTCCGAGGACGGCGAGCGGCCCACGATGACGGGGCCGAGCATATCTACATGGATGCCACGGATGCCGCGCGGACCCTTGTCCACATCGATCGTCCAGATAGCGGAGTCGCGGCGCTGGCCGCGTACGAGTCCCACGCCGGTTTTCATGACGGCGAACAGGAAGATGTAGAGCAGGGCGACCAGGACGATGCGGCCTGCAAAAAGGACGATATCGATGTTCATAAGCGACTATCCCCTAAATTCAAAGGTGCTCAGGCCAAACGTCAGCAGATCGCCGTTGCGCAGCGGGCAGCGCGTGATGCGGCGGTTGTTGACGAGCGTGCCGTTGGTGGAATTGAGGTCCTCGATCGACCAGTCCGAACCGGTAAAGGTGAGCTGGGCGTGACGGCGCGACACGTTGGGGTCGCGCAGGGCGATGTCCGAAACCGAACGCTCGCGACCGATGGTCACCTGCGCGGAAGTGATGCTGTGGCTCTCGCCGCTCACTACGTCGACGAGCTGGGCGAGCGGGCGCTGCGGGGCGCGGGTGCTCGCCATGTTGGAGGCAATACCGGCCGCGGCGCCAAGGCCCACGGCGGCGCCGGTCGCGGCGGCTCCGCCCATACCGGCGAGGGCGTCACGAGAGACGGTCTGCGGCACGGGGATGGGCGCGGCGGCGGGGTCGGGGACGTTGGGCGCAAAGGGATCGGCCACGGCGAGCGGGTCGGGAGCGACGGCGCGGGGCGTCGGCTGCTGGGGCATGGCGGCGGGGTGCTGTTGCTGCGGAGCGGCGAATTGCTGCTTGCCGGCGCGGGGAGCGCTGGCGGCGCGGCTTGCGGCCGAGTTGTTCTGGCCCAGGCCATTCTGGTAGGCGCGCTCTTCCTCGTACAGACGACCGAGCGTGGGGGCATCGACGTTCTCGGCAAAGACCGAGAACTTACCGGCACGCAGCTGCGGGTCGATCATAAAGCGAACGAGGGGTTCGCCGACAAACACATAGCGGCGCTTTTCGGCCTGTGCTTTCACAAACTCGCGGACTTCGCGCGAAAGCTCGGGGTAGAACGGGGCGAGCATGGGATCGTCGTCGGCGGCGATCAGGATGGTATAGAGTGCCGGCGCGGTGTTGACGCCGTTGATCACCAGAGTCTGATCCTCCATGTCGCGAGCGGCCTGCTTGGCAAGCTTCTTAAAGGAGAACGGGGCACGGGTGGCACCGAAGATGCCGGCCACGTGGTCCTCGAAGATGTTCAGGAAGTTCACGAAAGATCACTCTCCGTATAGGTTCTTTGGTATCCGAGCAAATATAGGCATATCCCAACAATTATAGAGGATAGGGTTCCCGCAACCGCCGCCTTGACGACGACCGCGGCCGCAAGGCTGGCAATTTCCATATGGTGTGCAAGACAGAGCGACGCCGCGGAGCCTATTCCGCAGCCGGCGATGGCAGCGATTGCAGTCAGGTTCGAGCCCTGCTCGGCACGCTTGGCATGGACGTTGAGCAGCAGAGATGTCAGTGCAGCTGTCGCCGCGACAAGCACGACGGCAGCCCAGAAGAGCATGTCTCCCAGCGCTGCGGCAACATCGCCGAGCCCCAGCACGCCTCCGGCGGAAAGCGCAACCGTAGCCAGGCGGCCAAAAAGCGCGCCCATCCCCGTGGCGGCCGCGGCGCTTGCCGGGCCGAGCCAAAAGGCCGCGATGCCGGTGGCGACCCCGGCGGCAAGGAGGACGTCGCCCGTTAGACAGCCAAGTGCCACCGCGCAGGTGAGCGCAGCGCTCGCGGCGGCCTCGGTGCGGCCCCAGGCGATCCACCAACCGGACATGGTGGCGGCAAAGAGCACCGCGACGGGCAGCATCGACAGGATGCCCTGCGCCTGCATGGTGGCGTTGGCCATAAGTACCAAAAAGCCCACGGCCGAGATAGCCGAGCCAATCTGCGGGGCCAGGCCGGCGGCCGCCCCAATCGCGATGGCCGCGGCAATAAGTCCGGGAAGCGCCGCGACGCCTGCCGTCTGCATGATCAGAAAGCTAAAGGCACCACACGTTAGCGCCGAGATGGCGCGCATGGTGTAATCGCGCGCGCGGCTCCATCGCGTGCCGGCCCAGCCGAGCGCGGGGTCGACCTCGATGGCGTCGTCCTCATAGGGCAACGATTCGATATCGTCTGCCGTGCGCTCGTCATCCGACAGCTCGCCCACCATCTGCTCCAGGCTGCGACGGCCCTCGCGCACGCTGCCCAAGCCGGCGAGCAGCTGGTCGCAAAATGCCTCGATGCTGTTGGGGCGGTCTTGCGGCATGGGGGAGAGGGCGCTCATGAGCGCAGCCTCGGCTCCCGGGGGAAAGTGCGGGATGAGCTCGCTGGGGTAGGTGGCACCGCCGATGATGCGGCCGAGCGAGTCGCCGGGCGTGGCGGCCATAAAGGGGGCGCTGCCGCACAGGCCCTCGTAGATAACACAGGCGAGGGCAAAGACATCGGCGCGCTCGTCAACCGTGCCAGTCTCGATGTCGAGCTGCTCGGGTGGCATGTAGCCGATGGTGCCGCCGCGCGAGCCGCCAAAGCCACCGGCAGACGACAGCCGCGCCATGCCAAAGTCGGTGAGCTTTACATTGCCCGAGTGGTCGATGAGCACATTGGCGGGCTTAATATCCAGGTGGAGCACGCCGTTGCTATGGGCGAAGGCGAGCGCCTGGCCCAGCGCGTCGGCAATTGCCGCGGCCTCGTCAAAGGTGAGCGAATGGCCGTCCACGCGATGCAAAAAGTCGGCGAGCGACATGCCGTCGACATATTCCATGACTAGGTAGGCATAGGCGGTATCGTGCGTAAAGTCGATAACCTGCACGATATTGGGATGTTGAAGCATAGCGGCGGTGTGTGCCTCGCGCAGGACATCCATGATGTCGCTGGCGGGCATGCCGGCACCGCCTGTGAGGGGAATGCGCTTAATGGCGACGCGACGGCGCAGGTGCGTGTCGCGGCAAATCTCGATGGAGCCAAAACCACCGGTCGCAAGCGTCTCGAGCGGCTGGTACCGCTTGAGCAGCTCGCGAGAGCTGGTGCCCTCCAAGGGAACGTCCGGCGAGAACCGGGCGGTATGTTGCGAGAAAAGCGGCATGGCCAACCCTCGTGCGTTTAAAGTTCGTTTGCGAGCGGCGGGCCGGGGCCAAGCCGTTCGCGGTGGCATAGATGCTGCTAGTGTAGCACGCTCGGGCGCATGGTGAAGGTAGCGGGGCGAGGTGGCCTGTCTGGCTCGGCCTTAGTGCTTCTTCTTGTTCTTCTTCTGCTTGCGCTGTTTGGCCTTTGCGTTCTTGGGCTCGCTTTCCTGCTTGGCCTTGGCAGCGGCCTTCTCGGCCTTCATCTTCTTACGTTTGGTCTCGATGCGGAGTTTTTTGTTGATGCGCGCCTTGAGGAAGGAGCCAAACTGCTCGGCATCACCACGCACAAAGGTGTCCTTGGGGATCGTCACGCCCTGGTCGGCGAACATGGCCACAAAGATGCGTTCGCCGTCGAGTACGTGGTCGAGCTTCTCAAACGGGAAGAACTGCGACTTGCCGCTCTTGCCCCAGACCATCAGGCCGTCCTCGTTGGCGGCGACGCGGCGGTAACGGCCGCCCATGGACTCGTCTGCCTCGACGGCTTCGATAAAGTCGCGCGCGAGCGTATGGTGCAGATTTTTGCTCCACCAGGCCAAAAAGGCGCCGAACACGATCAGGACGACGCCGAACTTGATCCAATTGCCGCCGGCCACTAGCATGCCGATGCCGATAAGCGCGGCAATCGCAGCGGCGACGTACAGGGAGCCACGGCGCCTGGGCGAGGCGACCAGGCGGGCGAAATCGGTGACGAGGTCGTTTTCGTACTGATACTCGTTGAGGTACAGGATGCCGTCATCGGCTGCTGCCTGCGTCTCGAGCGCGACCTCGACCTGGTCGGCTGCTTCGGAGGGAACGAGGTTGCTCTCTGCGTCTGCCATGCTCTTTGGACTCCTATCGCGGCGGGCTCGCCGTACGGGTTATTATGAATGCAGTATGCCGTGCGACCGCATGGCCGCCGCGGCAACAAGACTCAGTATACCCGGGGGAGCACCCATGGAATCGTTGTACCGAAAGTATCGCCCGCTCACCTTCGACTCCGTGGTGGGCCAGCAGCATATCGTCTCGACGCTCGAGCACGCCATTACCGAGGGGCGCCTGTCCCACGCGTACCTGTTCTGCGGACCGCGCGGCACGGGCAAGACCACCATGGCGCGCATTTTGGCCAAGGCGCTGCTGTGCCGCAATGCCGAGGCGGCGCGCGCCGAGGGTGCGAGCGGCTGCATGCCCGATGGCACCTGCGAGGAGTGCGAGCTCATCGCCGAGGGCAACCACCCGGACGTCTACGAGCTCGATGCCGCAAGCCGTACGGGCGTGGACAATGTGCGCGAGGAGATCATCAACTCCGTTAACTTTGCCCCGGTGCGTGGCAAGTACAAGATCTATATCATCGACGAGGTTCACATGCTCACGACGGCGGCGTTTAACGCGCTGCTCAAGACGCTCGAGGAGCCGCCGGCGCACGTGATCTTTGTGCTGTGCACCACCGACCCGCAAAAGATTCTGGAGACCATCCTCTCGCGCTGCCAGCGCTTCGATTTCCACCGCATCGGTAACGAGGATATCGAGCGCCGCCTGGCATACGTGTGCGAGCAGGAGGGCTTCGACTACGACGACGAGGCGCTTGCCATCGTGGCGCGCCATGCCAAGGGCGGCATGCGCGATGCGCTCTCCACGCTGGAGCAGCTGAGCGTCTTCGGCAACGGCACCGTGCATGCGGACGATGCCCGCTCACTTTTGGGCGAAGTTTCGGACCAGATTCTGGGAGAGTTTACGCGCGCCATTGCCGATCGTGATGTCGCCGAGCTCTATGGGCTTATTCGCGCGCAGGTCGAGGAAGGTAACGATCTGCTGGAACTGACGCGCGACCTGGTGGCGCACGTGCGCGACGTGTATGTTGCCTGCGTTGCCGGTGCCCGTGCCGAGTTGTTTGAGGGCGGTGTCGAGCAGGCCGAGGCGCTTGCAGCCGAGGCCGCTGCCTTTGGCGAGCATCCTGCCGATCGTCTGGCTCGCGTGCTGACGGTGCTCGACGATGCCGCCTTGGAGATGAGGGGTGCGAGCGACGTGCGCCTGGTGCTCGAGATCGCCTGCACGCGCCTGACGCGTCCCGAGGCCGATTTAACGATTGAGGCATTGGCCGAGCGCGTGGCTCGCTTGGAGGCCATGGTTGCCAACGCCGCCGTTCCGGCGAGCGTGGCTGCTGCTCGAGCGAGTGCGCCTGCTGCATCCGCACCCGCTGTCCAGCAGCCGACGCTGATCTCGGGTGCCCGAGCTGCTACTCCTGCGGCGACCGCCGCCCCCGCTGCTACGTCTGCGCATCAGGGTGGCATGCCTTGGGACCGCGGCGCTGCTGTTCCGGCTGCCCAGCCTGCGCCCAAGTCCGCGGCTCCGGCTCCCGCGCCCGCTGCATCGACCGTGCCGGCACCTAAGCCCCAGACCAACACTGCCGCCCAGGTTGCCGCCGCCGGTGCTGCCGAGACCCCCGCGGTCGAGGACGCCGGCGAGCTCCAGCGCAAATGGGCCGAGGTCGTCGAGCGCGTCAAGGCTCGTCAGGCTTCCTATGCAGGCCTTTTGCTCAACGCCCGCGCCACGGCCGACGACGGCTCCAAGCTCACGGTCTCGTTCCCCGCGGGCTCGACCTTTGCCATCAAGATGCTCGGTCGCGCCGACACGCAATCGGTGGTCCTGCCGACGGTCTGCGCGGTCTTCGGTCGTCGCACCGTCGACTACGTCCTGGATGGAGGTGGCACGCCGGCTCCTCAACATGAGGAGCATTCTCCATCTGCACGGGCTGCGGTATCTGCGGACCCGCAACCCGTGTCCTCGGCGGCCCCTGTATCCTCGAGCGCCAGCGCTCCGCAGCAGCAAGCGACGCCGGTGATGGCACCGACCCCGTCGGCACCTAAGCCCGCTACGCCCAAATCTGCTGCTCCGGCTCCCGCGCCCAAGCCCGCCGCCGCGCCTGCGCCCAAGTCATCCGACCTGGCTAAGGCCCCCTGGCTGCGCTCCGACAACCCTGCCGGCGCTCCTGCCACGGGCAAGCTCCCGACCGAGCCAGCGCCCCGTGCGCCCGAGCGCTCTGCCGCTCCCAAGGCTCAGCCGTCTGCGCAGTCCGCTCCGTGGGAATCCGAGCAGGTTCCCTACGACGACGCCATGGTCGGCGGCTTTGCTGCCGATGCCGGCGGGGACGATTTGCCCCCGTTCGACGTGCCGGGTGCGGCGTCCGCGCCCAAGCCCGCTGCAGCTGCCCCCAAAGAGGAGGACGCTCCTGCAGCTCCCTGGGAGTCCAACCCTGGTGCCGGCAGCCCCTTCGGCCACCAGGGCGCAGCCCCGAGCATCCCGCAGACCGAGGATGAGGCCAAAGCTCTCATCCGCAACGTCTTTGGCCAGGCCACCATCTTCAAGCCGGTGGAGTAACCGTGCGGGCGGGTATACCGCTCAAGAAGAGGGCTCAATGTCCGGGCGCATCTGTATTTCGGACATGTGTAGTGTGGTGCCACGTATCTCGCATTCGAGCAGGCAGGTACGCGACGGTCGGTCTAGGATGCTGAGGTCGATACGATACGCCGCATAGCTGTCCGTGTGCTCGACTTGCTCGGCGTTGAGGGTTGCTCCGATTGTCAAGAAAGAGCCCGGTTCGGCATCGACAATCTTGGAGTCCTTTATCTTGACCTTGAACTCTTGGTAGAGGGACGGGCTGTTGTAGTAAATGGTTCGGGTTCCGTCGGTGCACTCATCGGTCGCTTCCCATTTGACGACGGGCTGGTCCGAGCTGGCTATCAGCAGTTCTGCTCCAAAGGCTATGGCATGGGTGATGACAACCAGCAATGCCCAGCCGACAAAGAGGTAGAGAACCACATATGCAACGGGGTGTTTTGAGCGGATGTTTTGGAGCGCGTCGGGGGCATTCATGGGGCACCTCCAAATTGCTATCTATGGCAATCAGATTATACCCCGCCGTCATGAGCGCCACCTCGAGTAGTGGCTCGGCATTTAGCCATTTAGTGGTACGCATTAAATGTCGGATTCCGGCTCTACAAGATTTAGCTTTCAATATTATGCAGATGCGAATTATTCAACTTTGCATAATCTTTGGGTGCGGCTTGCACTCCAGGACATGTATATCGACTGAGGTAGCGTGACCGCCCCGCTCGCTGGCCGCGCGCCGTGGTACGATTTTTGAGTTTGAAAGCCCCGCCGCGCTCCGGCTGCCCTTGCAGCTCGTTGCGTGGCCGCACGTAAAGGAGCCATTATGGCCGGTATGAACATGCAGCAGATGATGAAGCAGGCTCGCAAGATGCAGGAGCAGCTTGCCGCCGCGCAGGAGAACCTCAAGTCCCAGACCGTTGACGCCTCTGCCGGCGGCGGTATGGTCAAGGTTACCGTTAACGGCGAGATGGAGCTCGTCAACCTCACTATCGATCCCGATGCGCTCGATCCCGAGGACGTCGATATGCTGCAGGACATGATCATGGCTGCTGTCAACGAGGCCGTCCGCGGCGTCAACGAGCTCGCCAACAAGCAGATGGGCGCCATCACCGGCGGCCTCAACATCCCGGGCATGCCGTTCTAAGACACGCATATATATGAGTGCGAATCACAGTCTGCAAAAACTGCTCGATGAGCTGGGTCGTCTGCCGGGCATTGGTCCCAAGTCGGCCCAGCGCATCGCCTATTACCTGCTCGAGGCCGATGCCGAGGAGGCCCGCCGCCTGGCCGAGGCCATCCTGGAGGTCAAGCAGGAGGTCCACTTTTGCAGCCGTTGCTTTAACTACGCCACGGCCGACGAGTGCTCCATCTGCCAGGATCCGATGCGCGATACCACTCGCATTTGCGTGGTGGGCGAGCCACGCGACGTCCAGGCAATCGAGCGTACGGGCAGCTACCATGGCCTGTACCATGTGCTGGGCGGCGTGATCAGCCCCATGGACAAGATCGGTCCCGAGCAGCTGCATATCCGCGAGCTGCTGGCGCGCCTGGGCCACGAGGACATCCACGAGGTCATTATCGCCACCAACCCCAACATCGAGGGCGAGACTACGGCGAGCTACCTTGCTCGCACCATCAAGCCATTGGGCGTTGAGGTATCGCGTCTTGCGAGCGGCCTTCCCGTGGGCGGCGACTTGGAGTATGCCGACGAGCTTACGCTTGGCCGCGCTATCGAGGCCCGCCGCGCGATCTAGGCGGCGCCAGCTCCGCGGCATGTCCCGTCGGCCTGCCGCATGGGGCGCTCATAATTGGGCGCGCGTTCATGCATTTGTTGTGCAACAAACCTGCTTTTCGTCCGCTTATCGCGTGGATGGGTCCGTCTGCGCCTCGTATTTGCCCATTCGTTGCGCAACCTTTTGGGTTCGCTGATACACTCAAATGTGGATATGAAAGAATGCGCCGCTTTTAAGCGGCGTGTTTTTGTTCAAGACTTTAGTCTGCTGGCCGCGCAGCGGCCAGCTTTAAACCACCCGCT
>OIWK01000906.1_pt1 | contig 30606 bp, 24 predicted proteins | sample 1587401 | NCBI WGS metagenome assembly OIWK01 (sample SAMEA3888911, study PRJEB22519) | human gut metagenome | biome: human gut; feature: human-associated habitat; material: faeces | place: Denmark | collected 2009 | reverse complement strand
CGCCGGCGAACAGGCCCGCGGCGCGGCTGGCGGCGAGCCCGGGCAGGTGGGCGATCCCGAGTCCCGCGGCGCGGGCCCGCCTCACGGCGAGGGACCCTATGTTGCGGAACTGGTCGACGACGACGAGCGTGCCGGCGGGCGCGGAGGCGAACAGCGCGTCGAGCTCGGCCTCCCTGTTGCGGACGGGGGCGCTGGCCAGCACCTCCCCGTCGCGGTCGATCAGGCAGGCCCAGTGCGACGACTTGCCGACGTCCAGGCCGAGCACGGCCGCGGGTCTGGTGGATGGCGCTTTCACGGTGGTATCCTTCCGGTAGTCGTTCGACCGGATGGCCTCCCCCTCGGCACTCACATTACCAGCCGCGGCGCCTGCCCGGCACTTTCCTATCAGCCGTCGGGGGCGGCGCGTCCCGCGCCGGCAGCACCCAACGGGCCCTCTCGGGGGCAGGGACGTTCGGCCGTGCGCGGGCGCCCGGTCGGCGGCCCGTTCTGGGCGCGCCTCAATCGTAGCCCGAGACGGTCCCGGGCTGACAATTTCGACTGTAATGGACGTTCTTAAATGACTAGCTGTTGGGGACACTCTTTCGCCACCCGGCAGTTAGGGACGTTCCCTTTCTGCCGGCAGCTGAGGACAGTCCTTGGCAACCCGGCCGGCAAGCCGGCGGTTCGGCAAAGACTGTCCCCAATGACTAGTCGTTTAAGTCTGTCCCCAATGACCACTCTTGGTCGTTTAAGTCTGTCCCCAATGAGTACCCGATGACTAGGTGGCTAGGCGTGGGATTTGGTGCGTGAGAGGGCCAGGCCTGCGGCGGCGATGGCCACGGCAAAGAGCACGGTGACGCCCAGGTCGCAGGCGATGTCGCCCAACATGGCAGACGTCAGGTCCGACGCGAGCGCCTTGCCGATCGCGTCGTTCACCCAATATGTCGGCACAAAGTGCGCCACGGTCTGCACGGCCGGGCCCATCAGCGACAGCGGCATCCAAGCGCCGCCCAAAAACGTCATGAGCATGCCGAGCAGGTTGCCCACGCCATTGAGCAGCTCCTCGCGCGCACCCAGGCTCGAAAGGGCAAAGCCAACGGCCAGCGGCGTGCACGCCAGGGCAAACGTCGCCGCCAGTGCCAGGCACACACGGCCCACGCCGACCTCGGCAACCGCACCGGCAAAGCCCACGACGCCCATCATGCTCGACACAAACCAGATGCAGACGGTGAGCACGGCGGCGGCGGCAAACACGGCAAGCGAACGTTGGCGCTCGGAGATTGGGCCGGCATCCATACGACGCACGCGCTCGGGCTCGTTCATGCCCGAGAACACCAATCCCACCGACACGATGACCGACGAGATAATCGCGTACGCACCAAAGTTGAAATACGACTCGAGCGTGGCGGCGGCCGTCGAGTCAACCTTGACCTGCTCGATCTCGACCTCCGCGCGCTTCGCGGCAGCATGCTCAGCGGCCTTGGCAACGTCACCGTTAGAGGCAGTGGGTTCAAGTGCCGCCGCAGCGCCCGCGAGCGAGATCCAGCGCGATGCCTCGGCAGACGAAAGCGCCGCCGCCATGGTGCCGGCACCGTAGGTCACATCGAGTTTGGGCAGGGACTCCCCCGCGCGGGAGGCTGCAACGAGGTCGCCCTCAAACCCCTCCGGGATAAAGAACACGCAGTCGGCGCTGCCCTTGGCGCTGTTGCTCTTGGAGAGCGCGTCCGCAAGGTCGTAGGTGTCGTCGCCGACGCCCGTGACCAGCTCAAAGCGCGAACCCAGATGCTTGGTAAGCGCACGCGAAAGGTCGCTGTCGTCACGGTCGACCACGATCACGTTGGCATCGTAGGGCTTGTACTCGGTGAGCTGCGACGAGTTCCAGCTCACCGATGCCGCGATGAATACGCCCATGAGCGAAATGAACACCGTATAGATGAGCAAGTAGAACGGGTGTGCCAGCGCCATGCGAAGCGCGGTCTTAAAGGTGCTCATAGCGGCTCCTTCCAAAGATCAGCGTGGCGGCGGCAACGAACAGCAGCGCCATAAGGACCAGCGCGCCGGCGCGAACGGCAAAAGGTCCCAAGTCTTCAAAGAAATACAGGCGGTTGAACATGTCGCAGATAAGCTTGACGGGGTTGAACCAGCACTCGGCCGGGCAGGCGCGGGCGACGTCTTCGGCAAGCGCCATCGCCGGCTCGCCGTAGAGGCCGGCGAACAGGGCGCACGTGGTGGCGAAGCCCGTGAGAATGCCCGACTTGGACGCCTTGCCGCCCTTAACGGGAAGCGTGCCCACAAAGAGTCCCAGGCCCGTGGCGGCAAGCGCGGAAGCGGCACCGCCCACCAGACACAGCCCCTCGCGCCCGCCAAAGTCAACGCCCACGACCAGGCGCACGTAGCCGATCGCGATCGCCATCGAGGCGAAGGAGACCAGCCACGAGCCCACAAAGATACCGGCCAGCGACGCCGTCTTGGAAAGACCGCCCACGCAGCGACGCGCGCCAAGGCCGGACAGATTGGGCTGCAAATCGACGACGCTCAAGGCAGCAAACTCGGCAGACATCATCGCGACCAGGCCAAAGAGCGCGTAGTAGTAGATGACCGTGCCGTCGGGCGTGGTGCGCGTAAGGCTCACGCGACGGGTGCCGCCCTCGAGCGACAGGGCGCGCGCAACCGCCTCGGGGTCGGCGAGTACCGCCGGGTTGTCCTGGGCAATCTGGGACATGAGCTCGGCATTTTGTGTATACGAGCTTGCCACCGTCTCCAGGATGCTGCGATCGGTGAGCACCGTACTCGCACGTGAGCTGTCGTAACTCGATAGCAGCGTGAGTTTGGGCGTGCCTTCGGCGTCGACCGTATAGATGCCCGCGACCTCGCCGGCCTTAAGCGCCTTGCGGGCGGCGGCTGCGTCATCGCACTCGTGGATCTCGAGCAGCCGATCGTCGCTTTCCTTGGCAAGCGAAGCCGCCACGTCCTTAAAGGTCGAGGCGTCCCAGGCCTCGTCCGCTATGACGGCAACCGGCACCGGGTCGACCGTGCCGTCGGAGCTCAGATTCGCAAACATAAACATGAACATCGTGGAGAGCGCGATGGGAAAGAGAGCGCCCCAGACCCACGTGCTTGGCCGGCGCAGCAGCGTCTTGACCGTGGTGATGATGGTGTTGAACATGACTGCCCCCTAGTCGCGCAACTCGCGGCCGGTGATCTCGAGGAACACGTCGTTGAGGGTCGGTGGCTCGCTCCACACGCGGCCGAGCGCAACGTCGGCAGCACGCAGCGTATCGAGAATGTCGACCAGATTGTGCGGGCTCGCTTCACAGGTGCAGACGAGCTCGCCGCCGGACAGCTCGACCGAAAGCACGTGCTCGAGGGCACACAGTCGCTCGACCGTGGCGGACTCGACGGCGCCGACCTCGACGGTCACGCGCTCGCCCATCTGAATCATGCGCTTGAGCTCGTCGTTGGTGCCCTGCGCCAGCACGCGGCCGCCGTCCATTATCATGATGCGGCTGCAGATCTGCTCGACTTCCTCCATGTAATGACTGGTATACACCACCGTGGCGCCCTCGTCGCGCAGGCGGCAGATGCCCTCCAGGATGGCGTTACGGCTCTGAGGATCGACCGCCACCGTGGGCTCGTCAAAGAAGATGAGCTCGGGCTTGTGCGCGATGCCGCAGGCAATGTTGAGCCGGCGCGCTAGGCCGCCCGAGAGCTTGCCGGGGCGGAACTTGATAAAGTCGCCCAGGCCGACAAAGTCGATCGCCTCGTCCACGAGCGCGCGGCGGCGCTTGCGGTCGGTGACGTAGAGGCTGCAGAAATAATCGATGTTCTCGCGCACGGTGAGCTCGTCGAATACCGCCACCTGCTGCGGCACCACGCCGATGCGGCGCTTGAGGTCGTAGCGGGCGGGCGTCATGGGCTCGCCAAACAGCTCGATGGTGCCTTTGTCGTAGGCGAGCAGCTGCAAAATGCAGTTGATGGACGTGGTCTTGCCCGAGCCGTTGGGGCCCAGCAGGCCAAAGATCTCGCCGGGGGCGATGCTCAGGTTAAAGTGGTCGAGAGCAATAAGGTCGTCATAGCGCTTGACGAGGTTTTCGACGTGGACGATGTCTGTCATGAGGCGGCCCTTCTGTTGGTGGTGGCCCGGTACAATTGCATCATCGCAGGAGCAGGCGGCGCGCACCAGTGAGCTTTGTCACGAGTGCGGGGCTTGGCCGTGCGGCCCGCCGACGCCCCCGCTTTGCCGCGCGGGAGGAATGTCACGGTTGCGCGGGCGGCTCCTCCACCACGCGCGGCTTCGCGTACAATACCCGTATGAACAGGCTTTTCGACAAATCGATCGTGCTGGCGTGCTGTATTGCGGCCGCCATGGGTCTTGCTGTGGACGCTCGCCTGGTCGCAGCGTTTTGCCTTGGCGTTATTGCCACCTCACTGGCCGAGCTCGCGCAGAAGGATCGCACGTGCCGCACAAGCGAGGCCGCGAGCTACGCTTACATCATCGCGGCCGTCTTCGTGCCGCCGTTTGTGCCGTTTGCGCCTCTCGCCCTCTATGACATCGCGCGACGCGTGCGCCGCGAGCACGCCTGGGTCGCGCTGGGCGTTGGCGCCGTCTTTGCCTTTGCGCTCGTCGCGGACCTACGCGCGGACGCGCTCACCGCCCGAACGCTCCTGCTGACCGCCATCCTTTCGGTTGCCGCCACCTTGCTGTCGCTACGTACCGCCCAGTTAGAGCGCGAGCAGCAGCGCATGCGCCGTATCCGCGACGAGTTGCAGGAACGTGCTCTGGCGCTCGAAGCGCGCAACCGCGATCTTGCCGACCGCCAGGACTACGAAGTCGAGCTCGCGACACTCGCCGAGCGCGCCCGCATCGCGCGCGAGATCCACGATAACGTGGGCCACCAGCTCACGCGCGCCTCACTGCAAGCCGAAGCCTTGCGCGTGGTCCATGCCGACGAGCCCAGGGTCGCCGCCGATTTCGCCGACGTCAAACGCACGGTTGACGAGGCGCTCCAGCTTGTGCGCACCAGCGTCCACGCGCTCAACGACAACGCCGTCGACCTTTCCGTGCAGCTCGAACGCATTGTTGAAGGCGCACGCTCGGACGGCGGCCCGCAGATTGAGCTTGAAGTTATGGCCGAACATGCGCCCGCAAACGTCGCGAACTGCTTTGCGGCGGTCCTGCGCGAGGCGCTCTCCAACACCATGCGCCACGCTTGCGCCCGTACTGTCACCGTACGGTGCATGGAGCATCCGTCGTTTTACCAGCTCATCGTTACCGACGATGGCGCGGGCGAGGTCCAAGCAAGCAGCCGCGGCGCCGCGGAGGGCATGGGGCTTGCCTCCATGCGCGAGCGCATCGAGGCGCTTGGCGGCACCTTCTCCGCCGGCCCGCGTGCCGGCGCCAGCGGCTGGCGCGTGTTTGCCACCGTTCCCAAACAGCAAGGAGATGAGGGCCGATGAGGCTCATCGTTGTCGACGACGACCGCTTGGTGGTCGATTCGCTCAAGATTATCCTGGGCGCCCAGCCGCAAATCGAGGTAGTGGGCACCGGCGCCAATGGCGACGACGCGGTCGCGCTCTACGCCGAACACGTGCCCGACATCGCGCTGCTCGACATTCAGATGCCGGGACGCGACGGACTTTCGGCGGCGCGCGAGATCCTTGAGCGCGACCCTGCGGCGCGCGTGGTGTTTCTGACGACATTCTCGGATGACGAGTACATTGTGTCGGCGCTCAAACTGGGCGCCCGCGGCTACCTGATCAAAACCGATATCGCTACCATTCCGCCGGCATTGACGCAGGTCATGGACGGCAAACGCGTGCTCGAGGGCAAGGCAATCGAGGACATCGATTTTGACGGAACGGGCATCGAGGCGGGCACGCCCCGCCGGTCCGCGGCCTTCGCCAGCCTGACCGACCGCGAGTTCGAAGTCGCCGAGCTCATCGCCCGCGGCCTCGACAACAAGGAGATCGCTGCCACCGCCTATATGGGCGAAGGCACCGTGCGCAACCACATCAGCTCGATCCTTGCCAAAATGGGTCTGCGCAACCGCACGCAGATCGCCATCGCCTACCTGCGGGGGTAATTGCCCGAAGACCGACCGCCCCGGCAAAGAAAAATAGCTGCTACCGATTTAATGCCATTTCAAAACTATGTCGGATTACGGGGCAAAAGTCGGAGCCCTCATCCATAGCCTCATTTTCTGCAAAATGACAGCCCATCTACCTGCGGTTTTATTTTCACGGATATCGGCATGGTTGAGGGTTCGTGACTCAGCCCCGTAAACCGGCATTGTTTTGTTCGGGCGGCCCTGCACGAGCGCCTCCGCAAGTCTCGCGGGACCAAAATGATCCGTTTTCCTCCGCCCGCGGAGATCGGCCGACGGCGCCCGCCACGAAATCGGCCCATCTACTACGTTTAACTCGATACCCCCGACCATAACCGCTTTTCATGAAAACCGCAGGCTATCTACCTGCGGTTTTGTTTTTGCAATTTTCTGTATGGTCGGAGGTTCGCTATCCAGCCCCGTAATCCGGCATGGTTTTGTTCGTGGCGGTACAACCGCGCGTTTAAGCGCGGGGCCGGTGGGGCAGTTTTGCCCCACCGGCCCTATCCCAGCGCTATACCAGCCCCAGTCCAGAGTTATTCCGGTTTGGTTTCTACCGTGGGAGTCTTGTTCGCCGCAACTGGAGTGCGGGCGGTGTCCATGCTCAGACAGTGCTTGGGGCAGCTCTCGATGCACTCGCCGCACACCACGCAGGCGTACGGGTCGATCGACCAGGTGCCGCCTTTGCGATCGACCGCGAGCGCGCCCGCCGGGCAACGCCGCGCGCACATGCCGCAGCAGATGCACACGTCCATGTCATTGACGATATGCCCGCGCAGGCGCTCGGGCGCCGCGAGCTTCTCCTGCGGATAGCACACCGTGACCGGCTGCTTGACCATAGAACCCAAGGCCGTCTTGGCAAATGTCAGTAAACTCATGCCGCGCCTACCTTTCCGTGCAGCTAATGCAGGGGTCGATGGTCAGGATAATCATGGGCACGTTGGCAAGGAGCACGCCCTGCAGCGCATGCGTCAGACCCGCCAGGTTCTGCGACGTCGGCGTACGCACGCGAAAACGGTCCAGGTTCTTGGTGCCGTTACCGCGCACATAGTAATACGCCTCGCCGCGCGGCTGCTCAATCACAACCTCGCCACGCGCGCCGTCGGCCGGCGTGAGCTTGGTGCGCCCGCCGATGCCGTCGTGCGGAATCTTGCCCACAAGCTCCTTGATGATGTCCATGGCCTGCGTGACCTCGGCACAACGCACCTGGCAGCGGGCATAGCAGTCGCCATCGCTAGCAACGATAGGCTCAAACGCGGCCAGGTCCGCATAGGCGCCGTCGCCGAACATGCGCACGTCGTAATCCACGCCCGAGGCGCGACCGAACGGGCCGACCATCGACAGATTAAGCGCTTCCTTCTTGCTAATCACGCCCACGCCATGCAGGCGCTCGCCGCAGCTATTGTCGTCCAAAAACGTATGCACCAGGGCCTCGTAGTCGGGGCGCATGGCGTCAAGCGTCTGGACAATGCCGGCCAGCTCGGAGTCCTCGATATCGTGCTTAAGGCCGCCGATCTCGTTAATCGAAAGGATCACGCGGCCGCCGCAGGTGCTCTCAAAAATCTTGAGAATCTGCTCGCGCAGGGTCCACGAGCGATAGAACAGCGCCTCGAAGCCAAAGGCATCGGCGAGCAGGCCCAGCCACAGCAGGTGTGAGTGAATGCGCGAAAGCTCGTGCAAAATGGTGCGGATATACTGCACGCGGCCGGGCACCTCGATGTCGAGCATGCGCTCGCAGGCGCTGGCATAGCCGCAGCTATGGCCCACGGCGCAGATGCCGCAGATGCGCTCGGCGATGTACCCAAACTGATGCATATCGCGCTTTTCGGTGAGCTTCTCGAGTCCGCGGTGCACAAAGCCGATCTGCGGAATTGCCTCGATGACGCGGTCGTCCTCGATCACCAGGTCCAAATGAAGCGGCTCGGGCAGCACCGGGTGCTGCGGGCCAAACGGAATAACGGAGCGATGTGCCATGGACCTTACGCCTCCTTTTTCTGCTTGTCGCGGGCGGCCTTGGCGGCAAGCGCCGCGCGGACCTTGGCCGCTTTCTCGGGATCCATGGCGGCGAGCTTTGCTTCCAGCTCGGCGGCTTTGAGCGCGGCCTTGGCGGCAGCTTCATCGTGCTGAGCATCGGAGCCGGCAGCCGCAGCGGGCTGAGCGACAGTAGCACCCGCAGCACCCTCCCCCGCAGCGGCCGCGGCAGCGGCGGCCTTCTCGGCCGCAGCCTTGCGCGCCTTGGCCTCGGCAGCGGCACGGACCTTCATGGCCTTCTCGCGCGCAGCCTTCACCTCGGGCGTGATAACGCTCATGGGTTCGGCAGTCGAGACCTGGTAGAAAAAGCCCTTAAAGTCGAGCTGCATGTCGGTGATGGCAAGTCCAAATAGGTCGTGGGCCTCATTTTCAAACGGGAACACCGCGGGGTAATACGAGCTGATGGACGGAATCTCCTGGCACTGGTCGATGCCCTCAACCACCAGGTTCTCAATCGCATAGCTGCCGTCCTGAGCGATCCGCTCCTGAGCAGCACGAACGTTGATAAACGTATAGACCAGGCGATACGATCCGTCGTCCACACAGCGCTCGGCGTGCATTTGCACAAAGCGCGCGCCGACGCCCTTGAGCGCCTGGACATGCGACAGGAGCTCGTCGATCCCGACGGTGGTATAGATTGCCTTTTGCATTACTCGGCCTCCTTTGCAGCGACGGGCGTCTCAGCAGGTGCGTCGCCAGCGGCGGGCGCGGCGGGCTTCTCGGCAGGCGCGTCACCGGCACCGTCAGCCCCGGCCCCCGCAGCCACAAACCCGTCCTCGCCCAGCTCAACGCCACCGTCCCAGGTTGCGGCACCGCCCACGGTGAGCGGGTCACCGCCAGCACGCATCACGGCCTCCTTCTGGTCCAGGATGCCGCACGCCTCCACAATGGCATCGATTACGGTCTCGGGGCGAATGGCGCACCCGGGCGCGTACACGTCCACGGGAATCGCGCGGTCCACGCCGCCGATCACGTTGTAGGCATCGCGGAACACGCCGCCCGAACACGCGCAGATGCCGCAGGCCACCACGCACTTGGGCTCGAGCATCTGGCTGTAGATCTGGCGCACGACGGGCAGGTTCTGGGCATTGACCGACCCCGTCACCAAAAAGATATCCGCATGCTTGGGGTTGCCGGTGTTGACCACGCCAAAGCGCTCCGCATCAAACAGTGGCGTGAGCGAGGCCAGCACCTCGATATCGCATCCGTTGCAGCTCGAGCCGTCGTAATGAATAACCCACGGCGAGCGCGACATTTTATGATCCATGGATGCCGCCTCCTAAATAAATACGTCGACGAGGATGGGCATAAGGTTGAGCAGGCCAAACACCAGCGCCACGCCCCAGCCGAGCTTAAAGCAGCTGCGCCAGGTGCTGCGGGCGAAGGTGTTATCGATCAGCACCTCGACAAAGTACGTCGCAGCCATCACGACCAGGGCGACCACCCAGCTCACCGGGTTGTCCCAGACAAAGAACATGCCCACCCACATCAAAAACAGCGCGGTCTCGCACCAGTGCATAAGGGTCATCTTGGCCAGCGTGCCGCCGCTCATCTCGGTGGCGACGCCCTGGACAATCTCCTGATGCGCGTGATGCGAATACGAAAGGTCAAACGGCGACTTGCGCAGCTTGATGGTGAGCACCGCGAGCAGCGCGAGGAAAATGGGCGCGCTGTACACAATGATGGGGGCCGACTGCCCCGTCACGGCGATGGAATCGAAGCTATCGGTGGCAAGGTACAGGCCCACGCTCATCAGCAGAACGGCGGGCTCGTAACTCATAACCTGCAGCAGCTCGCGATCGGCACCAACCTGGGCAAACGGGCTTTGCGTCGAGGCGGACGCCAGCACCACAAAAATCGCGGCGAGCGTCACCATAAAGGCGCACAACAGCGTGTTGGAGCCCGACACAAAGATGCCGCCGCCCACGACGGTAAAGATGAGCGCGCACGCCATGTAGGTATCGTCCATGGTGTTTACGCTGGCAGGGGCCTTGCGCAGCAGCTTGGCAACGTCGTAGAAGGGCTGCAGCAAGCGCGGGCCCACGCGACCTTGCATACGGGCGGACAGCTTACGGTCAAGGCCGTCAATCAAGCCGCCCACAAGCGGCGCCAGCAAGGCAAACGCCACGGTGCCAATAAAAATGCCCACGACGCCCGAGCCCTCGAAATACTTACCGCGCAGCACCGAGGGCGCGCTCATGGCAAGCCGCTCGGGCCCAATCCACGCGCAACACAGCAGCGCAAACAAGATAATGCTGCAGCACACGACGCTACCCGCGGGGCTAATACGCTTCTCGCCAAGGGCGTCCTCCGAGTACCAATTGCGCTTTTCGGCCTTCACCTCGTGTCCCATCGAGCCGCGGAAATGGCGATATTTGTCGGTTCCCACGCCCGAAAGGTACACGTTGACGTGCGGCTTATTGCTCACGCGGAATGAAGTCAGCAGCACCACGGCGATAAACGCCACGATAACCACCATCAGATACATGGCGTCCTTGCCGATAACGTACGGCACGCGGCCAAACACCATGGCCAAGTAAGGCGACACCAGGCCGCTCGAGATAACCGGGAACGCCACGCAGCACAGAATCAGCAGCGCGGCGATGGTGTTGAGGGCCATCCATTCGGTCTTATGGACATTGACCTCAACGTTTTGAGCCGTGGGATCGACGCCCGAAAGCTTGGCAAGCCACTTGCCCCAGAAGTAAAACGTCGCGGCCGAGCCAAAGGCAAGCACCATGATCATGAGCACGTTGCCGGTCTGCGCGAACGCCACCAGGGCGCCCCACTTGGACACGAGCATGCCAAACGGCGCCACAAACATGCCCATAATGCCCAGCATCATCAGGCGCGTCAGGTGCGGCATGCGGCTGAACATACCGTCCATGTCCTCGATATTGCGGCTGCCGATATGATGCTCGGCCGTGCCCACGCACAGGAACAGCAGCGACTTTGCCACCGTGTGGAACAGGATTAGGAAGATGGCCGCCCATACGGCCTCGGGCGCGCCGACGCCCAGGCAGGCACTGATGAGGCCCAGGTTGGAGATGGTGGAGTACGCGAGCACGCGTTTGGCGTTGCTCTGCGAGATGGCCATGAGGGCAGTGAGCAAAAACGTGATGGCACCCACACTCGTGACCATAAAGCCGGTCACGGGGTAGATGGCATAGAGCGGGCTCAGCTTGACCATCAGGAACACGCCGGCTTTGACCATGGTTGACGAGTGCAGCAGGGCGCTCGTGGGCGTGGGGGCAACCATAGCACCGAGCAGCCAAGTGTGGAACGGCATCTGTGCGGCCTTGGTGAGCGCGGCGAGCGACAGCAGAACGACCGGCATCACCAGCAGCGCGGATTGCGCGGTTCCGGCACCGGAAAGCTCGATCATTCCCGAGATGGTCAGCGGCATGCCGTTCACGTGCAAGAACATAAGGCCCGCCAAAAACGCGATACCGCCCAGCATGTTAAGGATGATCTGGGTGAAAGCATTCTTGATGGCCTCGGGCGTGCGCGTGTAGCCAATCATAAGGAACGAGCACACGGTGGTGATTTCCCAGCCGCAGAACAGCCACTCAAGGTTGTCGCTCGTCACGATGACGAACATGGCTGAAAGGAACAGGAACATAAGCGCCAGGAACTGCGGGCGACGGTCGGGCGCGGTCTGCCCGCGCAGCGCAGCCTCGTGCTCGTCATGGGCCTGGAAGTCCTTCATGTAGCCCAAGGCATACACGCAGATAAGGCTGCCGACGATGCCGACGGCGAGGACCATGATCACGCTCATGTAGTCCAGGTAAAGCGGTGTCGCCGTGACGGCCTCGGCCGCGGGCAACGTCATGGCCGCAAAGGCGAGCGAACCCACCAGCTGGACTATGCCGAGCACCGTGGTGAGCGCGTTCCTATATTTGTACGCGTTGTATAGGATGACGGCGCACAGGATGACGTCGATGACGGAGCTGATGATCGAGAGCACATGCGAGGTGCCGGGGGCAACCTCAAAGCTCTGCGGACCCGTGCCAAAAAACATGACGGCGACTACAACTGTCACCGCCATAATAATGCCGGAGCCTACAAGCCCCACCGCATCGCGGGCGCGGTCACCGCGCGCGAGCAGCATGCCCAGCGCCGGTACCAGCGGAAACAGGGTAAGGAAATACAGTAGCGTCATACCATCACTCCCCCATGCAAAAACGCTGCAATTGTTTAACGTTATAGCTCAATTACGGGGTTGCGGTGGCAGGTTTTCGGTCAACTGGGGAGTTTTAGGCGTACGGGGCAAGGAGCCTGTCCGCATTGGAGTAGAGGGGCAGCAAGAAAAATGCGCCCCTGTGGGCGCACCATCCCGTTTGCTATTCCGCCTTTTTAACGCGCGGCTTGCGACCGCGCGGCTTATCGACCAGTGCGGACTCACCGCTCTCGCGGTACTGACGGCACCAAGCCTTGACCGAAGACTCGCTGGGAATCTTGTGCTTGATCATGGCCTCGCGAACCGTCAAGCCGTTTTCCAGGCGGTCCTTAACCACAGCGAGCTTTACGTCGTACGAATAGGTGTGATGATGCGAACCGGCATTGAGAACGGCGTCGGCACCGCCCACGGCATACGCGCGGGCCCACTGACGAGCCGTGGCCTGGGGAATGCCAATCTCCGCAGCGAGGGCGCGATGACCGACCCCCTCTTGGAGGATCTCGACGGCGCGCTGTCTAACCTCGGGCGCATGCGTGCGAGTCCTAGTTGCTTCCGACATACCTGCCACTTCTTAGCCTTAACCGTTAATCTGCTTTCTTACGTGCAAGTTAGATAGTAGCATTTTACTGTTTGCTCAAAGCAGTTAATTAAAGTAGACGCGTCGTTATCTGGGCATTTGGCACCAAATTACGACATTTCTTTATCGATTATTTACGCTGGTAGCTGACTCGCAGCTAATCGTCATTCGCTTGTCAGCAAAATTGGCATCTCTTTATGTCCTTTGGTATAGAGGATATAGTTATTAACCCCTCCCCCAATAATTTTGAGTGATCTGCAAGGCAGTAGACGTCCTCACTCCTCATGATTACCGCGCATTGCCATCCACCGGAGCAAAACAAAAAGGGCGGGACCTGCTGCGCTTGCAGGCCCCGCACCGGTTGACACCCGACGGGACACAGCCGGGCGAGACGAATCCGTGCTACCGCCCCGCCTGGCCGCGATGTTCAACTACAGCTCGTTGGCCGCGTGATACGCCGTGCGAATGGCGCTCGCAATGTCGGCGGTGCGCTCACCCGAGCAGTCGCCCACGCAGGTCACGGGCACCGTCACGCCATCCAGGTCAAACGCGTTGGCCTTGGAGCCCACGGCCATCACCACGTAATCGCAGACGATCTTCACCGGCTCCTCGGCGCCGTCCTCGGTGGTGCGAACAGCCTCCACGCCCTCGTCGGTAATGGCGGTCAGGCGGGTCTTCACGTGCTGCTCCACGTTGTGCTCTGCAAAGTCGCTCATAATCAGCGGCAGAATGGTCTCGGACTCGCCCGCGGCAATCTTGTCGAGCATCTCCACGATCGCCACCTCGCAGCCGTGCTGCAGCAGGTACTCGGCAGTCTCGGTGCCCACCAGACCGCCGCCAATGACGGCGACGCGCCCGCTGAGCTCCACCTTGCCGGCCAGCACGTCCCAGCTCGAGACGACCTTGTCCGAGTCGGCGCCCGGAACGGGGATGACCACGTCGTGTGCGCCTACGGCCACAATCGCAGCGTCGGCGGCGTTGAGGTCCTCAGCGGTAGCGGCATGGTTGAGCTCAACCTTCACTCCCAGGCCGGGCAGAATCTTCTCGTAGTACTCAACCGAGCGCATGATCTCGTCCTTACGCGGAGGTGCAGCCGCCAGCACAATCTGGCCGCCCAAGTGGTCGCTCGCCTCGTAAACGGTCACATCGTAGCCGCGCTTGGCCGCCACGCGCGCGGCCTCCAAGCCGGCAATACCGCCGCCCACCACGGCGATCTTCTTGTCGCCCTCGCCCGGCTTGATGGCGACGGTCGCCTCGTCGCCGTTCTCGGCGTTGAGCACGCACGAGATGTACTTGCGGTTTTGAATCGCATCGACGCAGCCCTTGTTGCAGTTGAGGCACTCGCGGATGGGCTCACCCGTGGCAGCCTTCAGCGCAATGTCGGGGTCGCACATGAGCGAGCGGCCATAGGCGATGATGTCGGCCGCGCCGTCTTCCAGAATCTTCTCGCCGGCCTCGACCGAGATGACACGGCCCACGGTTGCCACCGGCACGGAGACCAGGGCCTTGACGCGCTCGGCCACGGGCAGCGTCCAGTTGTAGGGCATGGCGCCCATGGGCGGAATGGTGTCGCCCATGTTGCCGGTGTGGTTGGCCTGTGCAACCTGGATCATGTCGATGCCCGCGCCCTCGAGCAGCTTGGCGAACTCGCAGGCCTCGTCAGGCTGCAGGCCGCCCTTGCCGCGCGGCGTGCCGTCGGGGTTCTCCATGATCACGGGGAGCTTGTACTCCACCATCAGCTGCGGCGCGGCTTCCTTAATGGCGGCGACGACCTCCAGCGCATAGCGGACGCGGTTCTCGAACGAACCACCGTACTCGTCGGTGCGCTTGTTGAGGATTGCCGAGCACAGCGAACCCACCAGACGGTCGCCGTGGACCTCGATGGCGTCGATGCCGGCCTGCTGCGCACGGGCGGCCGAGGCAGCGATGGCTTCCTTGATCTGGGTGAGCTGTTCTACGCTTGCCTCGTTCACAAAGTGCTGCATGTCGTGGTGCAGCTTGGCGTAGGCCTGATTGCGGATCTCGTTGGACTCGGCCATCTTGGCGGCAAAGGTCTCCTCGTCGCCGGCGGCCTTGGCCTCCTGCGCGGCCTTGGCAGCGGCCATGGATCCCATGACCATGCGGCCGACACCGGGCACGTCATACTCGGGGTGGAACAGCTGCAGCGCGACCTTGGCGCTGTGCTTGTGGACGGCGTCGGCCAGTGCCTTAAACGTGGGGATCTGGGCGTCGGTCGCCAGCTTGGGCGTGGGGCTTGCGGTCATAACGGGAGCGACGTCGCCGATGACGATGTAGCTCACGCCGCCACGGGCCAGACGCTCATAAAAGGCCAGGCTGCGCTCGCCGATGGAACCGTCGCGCTCCTCGTAGCCGGTGGTCAGCGGCGGGAACATAATGCGGTTCTTGAGCTCAAGGGGGCCAACCGTAATGGGCTGGAGCAGCTTGGATGCAGGTGCGGTCATGGATATTCCTCTCTTGTAGGCGCGGCGGCGATGATGCCGCGTAGTTGTCTAGAGGATATGGCATGGAAGCACAGCGGCACAACGAAAATCGGCGAATATCAGGTGGCGGCAGGTGGATGGGGCGGGGCGGCCCGTCGGTTTGTCTCGATCTGTAACAGTTACCCAGCAAAACCGGGTCTTACTGTTACAGATCGAGATATTCCTCTCGACCCAACCTCAACAATCTAAATCTGTAACATCTAGACCCACTTTTGGCCCCTACCTGTTACAGATCGAGACAAACCAATCTAATCTGCCGAAAGATCTCGATCTGTAACAGTTACTCAGCAAAATGAACCCCAGATGTTACAGATCGAGACAAACGGGGCCCGCCTGCCAGAAAATCTCAATCTGTAACAACAACTCGGCAAAATCCGTCCCTCGTGTTACAGATTTAGACAAACGGGGCCCAACCCACCGGTATATCTAGATCTGTAACACCTAGCCGTCCAAATCGGGTCTAAATGTTACAGATTGAGATTTTGTTTGAGAGGCCGAGAATTGGACCGAAAACACGGTCCCGGAATAACAAAAAAGCCCGCCGGCTAGGCCGACGAGCTGCAAGTTCTTGGTCGCGGGGGCAGGATTTGAACCTACGACCTCCGGGTTATGAGCCCGGCGAGCTACCAGACTGCTCCACCCCGCAATGTCTGGGCACCTCATGTGCGCAAGAAAGAATATTACGCGGGAGTTCGGTAAACGGCAAGGAAAATCTCGTAGAGCATAATTCCTTCATATTTAAACCCCTCGGTCCATATCACCGTAAACGAATCGCAGCCGAGCGCCGTCGGCGGCGCGTATACAATGGTGTGCGTCCTTTTACGCCGACACCTGGAGTAGACATGCTGCTCGCTATCGATATGGGAAACACGCAGACGGCCATGGGCCTGTTTGACGGAGACGAGCTGGTGCAGTCGTGGCGCATGCCCACCGACCGCTCCTATACCGCCGACGAGATTCACGTGCGCCTGATGGGCTTCTTTAAGATGTACGACCTCTCGCTCGGCGCGGTCGACGCGATCGCCTTTGCCGGCGTGGTGCCGCAGCTCTCGCGCGAGTGGCACGCCGTGGCCGACCGCATCGCGGCAGACGCCATCGTCATTGGGCCGCAGACGGCGGCCGTGACCAAGCTGCGCGCGGCGCGCCCCCAGGCCGTTGGTGCCGACCGCATCGCCAACGCCGTCGCTGCCGAGACCTTCTACGGCGCCCCGGCGATCGTGGTGGACTTTGGCACCGCGACCAATATCGACGTCATCGACGAAGACGGCTATTACATTGGCGGAGCGATTGCGCCAGGCATCCGCATTTCGATGGACGCGCTCGCCGCCCGAGCCGCCAAGCTCGCCAGCGTTCCGCTCGAGGCGCCCGAGCACGCCATCGGCCGCGATACCGAGGAGTGCATCAAGGTCGGCGCCGTAACGGGCGCTGCCGCCATGGCCGAGGGCCTGGTCGCGCGCATGAAGCGCGAGCTGGGACGCGAGGACGCCACCGTTATAGCCACGGGCGGCCTCGCCAGCATCGTCGCCGATTCGACCGCCGCCTTCGACGTGGTCGATGGACAACTCACCATCAAAGGCATTTGCGAAATCTACCGCCGCATGCAGGAGCTGGGGTAGGCTCTGGCGAAGCCGAGGCGTTACAGCCCGCGTATCCGTACGGCCTCGGGCGGAAACTCTTGCTCGCCGGCATCGGTCTTAATGGTCGCGCGACCCCAGATGTCCAGGCCCGCAAACACGCCGACCGCGAGCGGCAGGCCGTTGGGCGACACCGCCGCGACCTGACGACCCAGCAGCGGCACCATATCGAAGTACTCACCCAGCACCGGGGCCAGCGGGCCGGCAGCGCCCTGTGGCGTGTTGGCGGCAACCGCCCAGGCGTCAACGCGAGCGAGCACCGCCGCGGCCAATGCCTCGACCAGCGCCTCGTCGGCCATATCCACGCCGAGCTCGCCTAGCACCGCACGCTCGACATCCACCGTCACCGCGGCAAACATGCCCGCGGCACCGGCACCGCCGTTGACGGCGACGCGCGCGAGCGACGTCTCAAACGCAGGCGCGCCGCACACAATGTCACTCGGCCACTGGATGCCCACTTTGCCGGCAAGCCCCAGGCCCGGCGTTGCGGCCGTGCCCGCGAGCGCGTCCATCATGCCCATTGCGGCCACAAACGGCAGGCCGTGGAAGGCGTGCATGTTCACATCGGGGCGCACGACCAGCGAAAACGTCAACGACGCCTCGCCCGCGCTCCAAGCACACCAGCCCGCGGACACACCTTCGCGACCCGCGTCGCGCGCCGCGTCGAGCTCGGTACCGGCGGCAACAGCATTCATCTCGATCATCTACATACGCCCCAATTCGCCCACGATATGGCCCACGCGATCCTCGGGCTCCTTGACCTCGACGCCGTTGTAGCGGAAGAACCGCGCCGGGTCGTGCATCAGGTCCTCGAGCGGCACCAGCACAAAATCGCGCTCGCCAATGAGCGGATGCGGCAGGCGCAGCTTTTTGCCGCCGTGGGTCTCGCCGTCCATCCACAGCAGGTCCAGGTCGATGGTGCGCGGGCCGTTTGCCTTGGCCTTTTTGGAGCGGTCGCGGCCCAGCTCAGCCTCGATCTTCATAAGCTCGTCGAGCAGCACCAACGGCGCCAGCTCGGTCTTGATCTCGATGACGGCGTTGGCAAATGCGTCCTGGCGCGTCTCGTAGGCCGGCTCGCTCTCGTAGATGCGCGAGCAGTTGGACACGCAGGTGAGCGGGATCTCGGCAATCATGTCGCGCGCAGCGCGGATGTTGTCGCAGCGATGCCCCAGGTTGGAACCCACGGCCACAAACGTGCGGCGCGGCTGCGGCTTGGCAACGGCCCAGTAACCGTTCAGGAACTGCGCAAAGCCCGCAACGTCATGCACACGCACGATGTTGGCGCCGGCCTGGATGGCGCCCAGGCACACGCCAAATGTGGCGGCATCGCGCGCGGCGGCCTCAGTCACACCCGAGACGGCGCCCACAAATCGCTTGCGTGACACGGCGCACATGAGCGGATAGCCCAGCGACGCCATCTTGGCGGTCTCGCGCTGGATGACGATGTCTTCGTTGGCCGTCTTGCCAAAGCCCGGGCCGGGATCGATGCAGATACGGTCGCGCGACACGCCGGCATGGATGAGCGTGCGGGCCTGGTCGGACAGAAAGCCCATGACGCGGCGCATGATGGGCGCAGAATCGGGCAGGGTAAAGCGGCGGAGCTGCGAGGTGGGCACGTAGGCTTCCTCGCGGCGGGCGCTGCGGCGCATCATGGCGGCCAGGTGGTCGCTGGGCTCTGGTGCGGCTTCGGTAGCTGCGGGCACGGTCTCGGGCTCAGCGGCGGCGGGGGCAGCCTGCTCGGCAGCCGGCGTCTCCGGCTCGGCAACAGGCTCGGGCGCGGGCTCCGGTTCACCAAACGGCAGCGAGGGCTGTACCACACCGCCCGGAAGCTTGGCCTCAACCTTGGGCTCGCCCAGCAACTTGCCGCGACGGCGACGGGCCGGCTTCTCGGCCTCGCGCGCGGCCTCGGCAGCCGCTTCGCGTGCCTTCTCGGCAACAAACGCCGCAGCCGAGGTATCGAGCTGCACCGTCGCGTGCGTGCGTGCGGGTGCAGCGACCTCGCCGGCGTGCATTACGATGACGCCGCAGGTGCTCGTCTTAACGAACTCAACCATCTTGGGATCGGTGAAGCCCGTCACGTCGTTGACAATCGAAGCACCGCAGCGCACAGCCGCCTTGGCAACCGCCACATGACGCGTATCGATCGAGACGATGGCGCCCTCTTTGGCGAGCGCGCGCACGACGGGCAGCACGCGACGCGCTTCCTCGTCGGGGTTGACCGGGGTAAAGCCGGGGCGCGTGGACTCGCCGCCCACGTCGATGATGTCGGCGCCGGCATCGAGCATCGCCAGGCCGTACTCGATAGCGGCATCTTGGTCAAAGTGCTCACCGCCGTCGCTAAACGAATCGGGCGTCACGTTGAGGACGCCCATGATGCGCGGACGGTCAAAGCTGAGCTCGTACTTTCCGCACCGCCATGTCTTGCTGTCGTTCGCCATGAACATCCTCCTAAAATGCCCACGCCGCCGCGCTCGGGCGCTGGCGGCGGGGTCGCTTTGCAATCAGTCTTTCTATTGTATCCGCGCGCGCGGGCTAGAACGCAAACGCGGCCGCGATGTCGCAAGAAATCAGCAGGTCGGCATTTGCATCCTGATCGGTTGGCGCCAAATTGCAAATGGCCAGCGTATCGCCAGTAAAGTAACGCGTGAGGCCCGCCGCCGGATACACCACGAGCGAGGTTCCGCCCACGACGAGGGCGTCGGCTGCGGCGATGGCAGCAACGGCGCCGGTAAGCACACGCTCATCGAGCGGTTCTTCGTAGAGGACCACATCGGGCTTGATGCGACCGCCGCACGCAGGGCACACGGGCACGCCCGCGGCGTCCTCGTGCTCGCGCGCGCAAATCCATTCGGCGCTGTAGACCGCGCCGCACGTCTGGCAGATATTGCGGTGGACCGAGCCATGCAGCTCGAACACGCGCTGCGAGCCGGCCATCTGGTGCAGGCCGTCGATATTTTGCGTCACCACGGCGTCGAGCTTGCCGGCGCGTTCCAGCTCCGCCAGCTTGGCGTGGCAGTGGTTGGGCTTGGCGTCAAGGGAGATCATCTTGGTCCGGTAGAAGTCGAAAAACTCCGCCGGATGCGCCTCGTAGAAGCTGTGCGAGAGCATAGTCTCGGGCGGATAGGAAAACCGCTGGTGATACAGGCCGTCCACGCTGCGGAAATCGGGGATGCCACTCGCCGTGGAAACGCCCGCGCCGCCAAAGAAGACCACGTGGCTATGGGTTTCGAACAGCTCCGCCAGCGCAGCGGAGGCCTGTTTGGGGTCCGATATTGCCTGCGTCATATATGTCCTCCGTCCGTGTCTTAGGGACGGCGGCGTTCGCACTATCACTCGCGGACTCCGCCCCGCTCTTGTTGCGTTAATCTTAAGCCTGCCAACCCCGTCGAAAGGACACCATGCCTCAGACTTACACTTTCGCCTCGTGGAACGTCAACGGCCTGCGCGCCGTGCTCAAAAAGGACCCGAGCTTTATCCAGATCGCGCAAGAACTCGACGTCGATATCCTGGCGCTGCAGGAGACCAAGCTGCAAGAAGGCCAAGTCGATATCGACCTGCCCGGCTATCACCAAACCTGGAGCTACGCCGAACGCAAAGGCTATTCGGGCACTGCGGTCTTTAGCCGCCAGGAACCGCTGCGCGTGCTGCACGCCGATGCGCTGCTACCCTACGCCGGCGAGGGTGGGGCCGCCGAGCTCGTCGCCCAAGCCGCGACCGAGGGCCGCGTCTGTGCGCTCGAGTTCGACAAGTTTTGGTTTGTCGACGTCTATACGCCCAACGCCCAAAACGAGCTTGCCCGCATCGATGTGCGCATGGCCTGGGACGATGCCTACCGCGGCTTTTTGAGCGCGCTTGAGCGCGAAACCGGCAAGCCCGTCGTAACCTGCGGCGACTTTAACGTGGCACACGAGGAGATCGACCTAAAGAACCCCAAGTCCAACCGCGGCAACGCAGGCTTTTCGGACGAGGAGCGCGGCAAGTTTACCGAGCTGCTCGACGCCGGTTTTACCGACACCTGGCGCGCGGCAAACCCCGACGTCGAGGGCGTCTACAGCTGGTGGAGCTACCGCTTTAATGCCCGCAAGAACAACGCAGGCTGGCGCATCGACTACTTCCTGGTAAGCAACGCAATCGCCGGCAACGTACGCGACACCGGCATCCGCGGCGACATCTTTGGCAGCGATCACTGCCCCGTCACCCTCACCCTGGAGCTCTAACCCCCAAAATGATCCCCTGGGGACGGAGGAAAACAGATCATTTTGGCTCTCCGAGGACACCTGCGTAATACATCTGCCGCGAAAAGCGCCCATCTACTACGTTTAAGCCGTTACCCTCAACCATAACCATGTTCTACGAAAAACCACAGGCTTTCTACCTGCGGTTTTCTTTTCACATTGCTCACTGTGGTTGAGGACGGCGACCTAAACGTAGTAGATGGACCGCTTTCGTGGCGAGCACTCCCAGCTGGTCCCCAGTGACGGAGGAAAATTGGTCATTTAGCCTTCTGGAGCCCGCTGCGACCGTCATACGAGTCGGCGGGCGCAAAACTATGCCGGTTTACGGGACTGAATCGCAAATCCCTAACCACACGCAATTCAAGCAAAATAAAACCGCAGGTAGACGGCTCGTCTATTTTCGGAAAAAGCCAGTATGGTCTGCCTATGCCAATCCAGCCCCGTAAACCGGCATAGTTTTGATATGACACCAAGGCAGTATTGATTCTCGCCCCGGCGCAACCACCACTACAGCCCGTACTTCACGACGACGCGGTTGATGCGGCGACACCAAGGCTTGTACAGAGCGGCCAAAAACACGCAGGTCGCGAGTCCGTGCGTGATATCGAACGGTACGGCGGTGGCAAGACGCGCTGCGGCGCCTGCCCAGGTGAGCGGCTGCACAAAACCGATGATGTCGTATGCGTTGATTACAACGCCATACAGCAGGCCCGACGCAAGGCCGTACGCCATCAGCGCCGGCATGCGCACGGTGCCATCGGCGCGATCAAAAGCGCCCGCATGCGCCAGTGCGCCACCGATATAGCCCACCAGACCCCAGGCATACATCTGCCATGGCGTCCACATACCCTGTCCAAAAAAGAAATTACTGGTCAGTGCCGCCAGCGCGCCGACCATGAAGCCGTTGCGACGGCCAAGTGTCGCACCCGCGATAATGGCGATAGCACTCACGGGCTTAAAATCGGGAATGGGGCCGAACAAGATGCGGCCCGCCGCGGCCAACGCCACCAGAACCAGCGTTGGCATAATCTGGCGCAAGCCCGGGCGCGATACCTCATAGCCCGCAAAGAACAGTGCGAGCACGAGCGCCACTACAACCAGCATGGCAAGCGCAGCCTGCTCAATGCCCGCCAGCAACGCCGCAGTCATCACTGCCGGCACCGCCAGGAGCAGCGGAATCTCCATTTTTGTGAGTAGGCGCGAGGCGCGATGATCCGTCATTCCATCACGCCCTGTAGAACACGTTGTCGGCAAAGAAATCTGCCGGGGGCTCCATGCAGGCGATCTCGCCGTCGAACATCATGGCGACGTCGTCGGACACCTGCTCGGCAAAGTCTAAGTCGTGCGTGGCAATGACGACGGTGCCGCCGGCCTGCGCATGCTCGCGCAGGGCTCGGGCGATAATGCAGCGACTTGCCAGGTCAAGGCCCTTGGTGGGCTCATCAAGCATCAGCAGCTCCGGACCAATCAACAGCAGCTTTGCCAACGCAAGCAGCTGGCGCTGACCGCCCGAAAGATCGTACGGGTGACGCGTCTCCAAGCCCGCCAGGCCCAGGCGCGCTGTCTGCTCCCGTGCTGCGGCCTCGTCGTATCCGCAGGTCGAAGCCCATTCCATCAGCTCGTCGCGCACCGTTTCGGCGACCAGCAATGCCTTGGGGTTCTGTGGCAGCAGCGCCGCCGAAGCCGTCCCACGCACCATGCGGCCACGCTGCAGCTTAGCCGTCTTGGCCAGCACCGAGAGCATCGTCGACTTGCCGCAGCCGTTTCCGCCCACAATCGCATGCACCGCGCCGGCCGAAAACGTCACATCGAGCCCGCGCAGCACCCAACCGCCCGCGCGATCGTAGCGAAACCAGCCTTCCGACAGGGTGGTAGCCGACCCACCGTGCATTTTTTGGAGTATTCTGCTTCCATCCGTGCGCGGGAAGGCTGCCGAGCCGTTCTCGAGCGACATTTGCGCCACAAATTCGGACGATTTGTCCAATTCCGAACTTTTTTTCGCGCTCGATACGTCCCCGGGCGGTTCCGGAGAGCCCAAATTGTCCTCGTACCTGCTGAATACTCCGTTTTTTGCACATCGGATGGCACCCCACCCCAACATGTCATCGGAAAACAGCGATTCTCGGCGTCCCAAAGAAGCCATATCCGCCACCTCGCGCACGCGACCGCCCTCAATCCGGTACGCACACGTCGCATACTCGAGCATCGGCCGCGGTTGATGCGTAGCCACAACAACCGTGCAGCCCAGCTCACGGTTCACGCGAAACAGCGCGTGCAGAAAATTCTTCTCGGCAACGGGATCGAGCTGAGACGTGGGCTCGTCGAGTAACAGGACGCGCGGACGCAGCGCCAGAACGGCGGCAAGCGACAGCAGCTGCTTGCGGCCACCCGAAAGCGTATCGGTATCGCGATGAAGCCAGTCCTCCAGACCAAAGAAATAGCTGGTCTCGGCAACACGGCGGCGCATCTCGTCGCGCGACACACCCAGATTCTCTAGGCCAAACGCCATCTCGTGCCACACGGTCTCGCACACAATCTGGTTCTCGGGATCCTGGAACACGTAGCCCACGCGCTCCGCAGACGCGCGCACGTCCATGTCGGCAACGTTCTCGCCCAGCACGCGCAGCTCGCCAGCGCATTCGCCCGTCGGCGAAATCTCGGACTTGAGCAGCGAGAGCAGCGTCGACTTACCCGATCCGGTACCGCCAACAAGCAGCGCAAATGCACCTTGGGGAACAGACCAGTCGAGCCCCTCGAGCACCGCAGCATCAGCCCCGGGGTAGGCAAAGCTCAGGCTCCGCACCTCAATCGCCGGCATATCCGGGCCGCACGCCGCGCCCGACACCGGGCCCCTATCCAACCGAGCCATCAGCCGAACCTCTTCTCATCGATCGCATGCAACACACAGGGCAGCACCATCCAGGCAGCGTACACGGCATAGCCCAGCCACGGCGCGGGCACCGAAAGCTGCGGGTAAAACGAATACTGCGTTGTCGCGGTCCATGCCACCGCCACCGCGGCGGCACTAAACACCGCAAGTCCAACCAGCGCGGCAGCGTCGCCGCGCCTCAGTCGATACCGCGCGTACGTCGTGCGGCGCGTCACGGCACCCCACCCACGGGAGCGCATGGCGTCCGCGCGCTCAAGCGAATCTTCCATGCCCCAGCCCATCAACACGCTCGATGCCCGCAGACGCGAACGCACGGGATCGGTGGGCGCACGCCCCGGCACATCAATCGCGTCCTGCACCGCCAGCACCGTGCGGCCGCGGCGCAAAAACTGTGGGATAAGCCGCATGCACATCGAGATCATGAGCGCGATCACCGGCGCGGCGTTGCCCAACAGTGCGAGCACCTTGTCGTATTCGAGCATCGACGCCGCGGCCTCAAACCACAGCACGCTCGCCACAAACAGCCCACCCATGCACAGGCCGTAAACCATGCTCTCTAGATACACCGCACGCATGCCAATACGAAACAGCTCCGTCGAGCCCGAGGCGCTAAACAGCGGGTTGACCAGTGCAATGATCAAAATCACCGGCAGCTGCCAGCGGAGTGCGCCCAGCGTGCGGGCAGCCCCACGCGTTGCAAATCCATACGCCAGCCCGCCCGCAAGTGACAGCGCAATCAGCACCGGCTGCATCGAGAACATGGTGAGCCCCAGCGTCAGCACCATGTAGAGCGCCGGCACCGCCGGATGCGACATCGAAAATGCCGCGACGGGTTCGTTGCCCGATTCCTCTCGCATGATATCCACGGGCACCCCCATCCCTCGCTCAAACGCCAGCGCCGCCGCCATACACAACCAGCGCAAACGCCACGCCGGCGGCGCAAGCCTCAACCGTCGCACACCAATCGTTACGCGCTCATCATATGCCTGCGGTATCATATTGCGCCGTGTATCGTTTCCAAACACACGTCTCTATAACGTAACAGGAGATCACATGGACGCAACCGCAATTATCCTCGCCGCCGGCGAGGGCACCCGCATGAAGTCGAACCACTGCAAGGTTTCGCACAAGATCCTGGGCAAGCCCATGGTCCAGTGGATCGTCGACGCCACCATCAAGGCCGGCTGCAGCCGCGTCGTGGTCGTCATCGGCAGCCACGCCGACGAGATGCGCGCCCTCATCGACGGCGCCTATGCCAACAGCGCTACCAAGGTCGAGTGCGTCGAGCAGACCGAGCGCCTGGGCACCGGCCACGCCGTGAAGGTCGCGCTCGAGGCCTGCGGCATCGCGCAAGGCCCCGTTGTCGTGCTCAACGGCGACCTGCCGCTCATCACCGCCGACACCGTCGCCAAGTTCGCGCAGACCGTCGCCACCGGCGAGCTCGCCTGCGCCGTCATGACCATGACCCCGCCCGATCCTTTTGGCTACGGCCGCATCAAGCTGGGCGCCGACGGCCAGATCGAGCGCATCATCGAGCAGAAGGACTGCACGCCCGAGCAGGCCGCCACGCTGCTGGAGTGCAACGCCGGCTGCTACGCCTTTGACGGCGCGCAGCTCGCCGCCCACATTAACGAGATCGGCAACGACAACGCGCAGTCCGAGTACTACCTGCCCGACATGCTCGAAATCCTCAAGGGTCACGGCCAGGCGGTCTCCATCTTCCACTGCGACGCCTACCGCGACGGCCTGGGCGTCAACAGCCGCATCCAGCTCGCGCAGCTCACCGCCATCGCGCGCGACCGCATCAACGAGCACTGGATGGCCGAGGGCGTCACCTTCATCGACCCCACGCAGGCTTGGATCGGCCCCGACGCTACCATCGGCCGCGACACCATCGTGTGGCCGCAGACGCATCTGATCGGTCACGTCACCGTGGGCGAAGAGTGCCAGCTCGGCCCCAACAGTCGCCTCACCGACACCACCGTCGGCAGCGGCTGCATCATCGATGAGACCATCGCCATCGAAGCCGTCATCGAGAACGGCGTCGACTGCGGTCCGCGCGCCTACCTGCGCCCGGGCACCCATATGCTCGACGGCTCCAAGGCCGGCACGCACGTGGAGATCAAGAAGTCCACGATCGGCGAGGGTTCCAAGGTGCCCCACCTGTCCTACATCGGCGACACCACCATGGGCTCCGGCGTCAACGTGGGCGCGGGCTCCATCACCTGCAACTACGACGGCGTCCACAAGCACAAGACCGTCATCGGCAAGGATGCCTTCATCGGTTCCGACACTATGATGGTCGCGCCCGCCCAAATTGGCGACGGCGCGCTCGTTGCCGCCGGCTCCGTCATCACCGAGCCGGTCCCGGCCGACGCACTCGGTCTGGGCCGCGCCCGTCAGGTAAATATTGAGGGCTGGGCCGCCGATTATCGCCGCCGTCTGCACGAGGACGACGAGGCATAACGCTTTGCCAAGCACAAAAGGAGCTGTTCCATTGGGACGGCTCCTTTTTCTATCGTGACCTGCGCGACCGGATGAGTGGTCGGTTCGTGTCCGTTGACGGTAAAGACGTTATCAAGACCCGAATAACCCCGCCGCACGGTTACAATGCAAAAAGGCATCTATATGGCATTCGATGTATAAAGGAGAAGGGTAATGCCGATTAATGATCCCGAGAAGTCGGAGAATATGCGCAAGTCCATCCGCGTGTATTCCGGTTCCTCCAACCGTCCCCTCGCTCAGAAGATCGCTGAGTACCTTGGGGTCGAGCTTTCGGGCCTTACGCTAAAGCAGTTCGCCAACGGTGAGATTTACGCCCGCTACGACGAGACCGTCCGCGGCGCCGACGTCTTCCTGATTCAGTCCGTGGCCGGCGGCAACGTCAACGACATGCTCATGGAGCTGCTCATCGCCACCGATGCTGCCAAGCGCGCATCCGCCCGCTCCATCACCGCCGTTATCACCCACTACGGCTATGCCCGCCAGGACCGCAAGGCCGGCCCGCGCGAGCCCATCACCGCCCGCCTCGTCGCCAACCTGCTCGAGCGCGCCGGTGTCGACCGCATTATCACCCTCGACCTGCACCAGGGTCAGATCCAGGGCTTCTTTGATATCCCGGTTAACCACCTGTCCGCACTGCCGCTGTTTGGCCAGTACTACAACGACATGCACTTCGACACCGACAACCTGGTTGTCGTCTCCCCCGACGTGGGTCGCGCCAAGGCCGCCAAGAAGCTGTCCGACATGCTCGGCTGCGACCTGGCCATCGCCCACAAGGGCCGTCCGCGCCACAACGCCGCCGAGGTCATGGGCATCATCGGTGACATCAAGGGCAAGACCTGCGTCATCAACGACGACATGATCGACACCGCTGGCACCCTGTGCGCCAACGTCAAGGAGCTCAAGGCTATGGGCGCTGGCGACATCTACGTCTGCGCCACCCACGGTATCTTCTCCGGTCCGGCCATCGAGCGCCTGAACGACGCCCCGATCGTCGAGTGCGTCGTCACCGACGCCATTCCCGTCGAGGTGGGCGGCAAGATCAAGACCATCTCGGTCGCCGAGGAGTTCGCCCAGGCCATCTCCGCCGTTTACCACGAGGAGCCTGTCTCCACGCTCGTCGGCGGCGACTTCGCGCTGTAATCCAGCGTGCATCTCATCATCTTTGGTGTTTTTAAAGGGTCGGAAGCTCGCTTCCGACCCTTTTCTATCCCTCGCCAACCTTCCCTGGACAATTAGTTCAGATACGTATTTTTCTAAAGCTCCAAAGGGCCGTTCGGAGCCTTCTGAGCTCCCCGGCGGATGCCATACCGTCCTAAGCTCATCGTTTTCGAGTACAGCCGCTGCATTTTTATCCTCAAATCGCCCTCAAAGGCCCTTAGAAACGCCTCGAACGCCCGCCGCCTTATACGTATCTGAACTAACTGTCCAGTAGATATCGTCAACCTTCGCGGCAGAGCTCAATTTCCTGTAATCCCCTCGACCGATTCCACCGATTTCATAACGCCCAGCCGTTCGTGGCGCGCAGCGCCCCGCTGAGCGAAAAGAACGGTATGGCGGTCGCATTCTGCCTCCAACTTAGTACGTTATAGCTATGACGACCGTGATTTCACATTTCTCCGCCCTCCGCGCAATTCGTCGCGCACGACGGTCGTACTCTGCCCTACCCTGGGACTTCGTTGATAGTGAACAGCAAGCACAGGCCTTGGCTAGCTGCATTCCCAATAATGACGCAATCGACTTTGGCGCACTTTCGATACTCGATGCCTGGAATGAAGATGATTCCGAACTGCTCGATCTTCTCGTTTCAGACGAAGACAACAGACGCCCCGACAAGCGACTTCTTCAGCATATTCTCTCCGCTCCGCTTCCTGAAGGTGCAATTATGCACGTCGAGGCCGACATCTACGCAACGTCTCCCGCCGTGACAGCCATGCTTTGTTCCAAAAATGAATCAGTCGCCAAAACCTTGATGCTTCTCATGGAACTGCTCGGAACCTACTCCCTTCCTCCCGGGGCAACATACCCTATTGCCCATGACGACATCTGGCCCAAGGGCGATGGCTGCGCAGCGACGGGCGATCTTGATTGCCTGGGCAACCAGTCGGTGGCCGAGCAACAGAACGAAACCCGCTATGAACAGGCACACTACAAATGCGAGCCCGCCACGACCATCGAAGAGCTCGAGGCGGTCGCACGGTTCGCCAAAAGTAGCTCGTACGCCTCGTTTCGCACGGCCGTTAAACTCGCCCGGGCCGGATCCGCATCCCCAGCCGAATCCCTAATGTTTGCCGTTCTCGGAGCACCCATGCGCTTTGGCGGTTTCGGGTGTTGCAGCCTACCTATGGGAGGCTTGCTACTCAACTATCGAATCGACTTCGACACCCTTGCGGTCAACATGTCCTCCGGCATCCCTTACGCCATCTGCGACCTGTATTGCCCCGCAGCCGGAGTCGACAGCGAATACAACGGAATTGGGCATGAGCTTCAAAACGCTCGCATCCACGATGGCAATCGAAATAATGGCCTCAAGGCAATGGGCATCCACGTCCTGGTTATCAATCGCGACCAAATGAAAGACCTTGTTGCACTCGAAGCCTTCGCCCAAACGATGCATCGACTCGCGGGAGTCCGATTCCGATATCGCATCAAGGGCTATCGCAAGCGTCAGGCCGCTTGGCTCAACGCTCTGCGGGCCGGAATCGGCCTTGCACCGGTCTAAACGGCGAATCACCCGTGCGCCGTCAAACAGGGCTGGACAGTTAGTTCAAATACGTATAACTAGACATATTGAATTAGGCTGTTTTGCAGCTATCTCTATACCATTCGCCCTATTTGAAGGCAGGGTAGACTTCAAAACAGCGTCATATGGGCTAACTAAAGCTCCAAAACAACGCATCGGCATTGAATTGAGCAATTCGAGTCCTCAGAACTTATACGTATCTGAACTAGCTGTCCACCTCGGATTTCGACGGCCGTCCAAACGCCCCCAAACAACCTCAATCGCCCTCCATTTGACAGCGGCAGCAGGGTCGCTCACCATAGCAGGCGACAAATCAACGAAAGGACAAACATGGCAACTGCACAGCCGCTCAAGATTCGCATGGTTGCCGGACTTGGCAACCCTGGCGATGAGTATGCCGAGACCCGCCACAACGCTGGCTTCAAAGCGATCGACGAGTTGGCCCGTCAGGCCGGCGTCACGTACTGGAAAAACCAGGCCGGCGCCGAGGTCGCGCTCATCAACATCAACGACCCCGAGGAAGAGGACGGCAAGCGCCAGATTGTGCTGGTCAAACCGCAGTCGTACATGAATACCTCGGGCGGCCCCATCTCCAAGCTCTGCCGCGAATACAGGATCAAGGCCGAGGAACTGCTCGTAATCCACGACGAGCTCGACATTCCCGCCGGCGACGTGCGCGTTAAGGTGGGCGGCGGCCATGCTGGCCACAACGGCCTGCGTTCCATCATCGACAAGATGGGCAGCCGCGACTTCAGCCGCATCCGCACCGGCATCGGCAACCCTCCCGGCAAGATGGCCGTCGCCGACTACGTGCTTAAGCAGCTGCGCGCCCGCGAGGCCGAGGATTTCCAGGACACCTGCGCCCGCGCGGCCGACGCCGCCGGCCTGGCGATCGTGCACGGCGTGGTCTATGCCCGTGACCATGTCAACGGCGCCGCCTCCGCCAACGGCAAGCACTAAAACCTACCATTTAGGGACAGGTTTATTTTGGCAGGTTTTACCTGCAGAAACGCTCCATTTGCGGCATCGTAATAAACCGCGCGCCGCCATACGCACATAGCACCCCAAAGGGAGCCGGCCTCATCACAACCCGAGGCCGGCCCCCTTTGCCGTTTTACCCGATAAAACTGACCAAAATATACCTGCCCCTGTTTGGTAGGCCGAAGTGGATAAACCGGTTGATTTTCAATCTCAACGCAACAGCCTGAACGGACCCCGCGTTTCCGCAGC
>OIWK01000905.1_pt1 | contig 30630 bp, 24 predicted proteins | sample 1587401 | NCBI WGS metagenome assembly OIWK01 (sample SAMEA3888911, study PRJEB22519) | human gut metagenome | biome: human gut; feature: human-associated habitat; material: faeces | place: Denmark | collected 2009 | reverse complement strand
ATAAAATTTTCAATGTTCTTCAATTTAGCCTTGACTTTTTATTTGCAGGCTATTTCCAGAGTTTTTCCGGGTAAATGCCATCCTCTGTCATCTTCTTGAACCCGGCCTGTGCAAGTTCAGTGTCTTCTTTATAAGTAATACCAATCCATTTATCATGGGTTTCCAGAACTTTTACATCTACATTACCTTCTTCCAGAAGATCTCCGACAATGATTGGGAGAAGATACTCTTTCTTGAGCGGATCTCCTGCTTCGTCCTTTAAGAATTCTGTAAATCTCTCATCAAGAACCTTGATGAAATCCGGATAACCTGCCCACATATTCATGGATACATTGGAATCCGGTGTGATCCACTTCTGCACATCTTCGTTATCACAGTGTACACCATCCTCCTGTACACGGATTCCGGTTGTCTCATGGATCTGTTCAAGCATACCGTTCTCATCTACTACGCATACTCCACGGGTAACCGTTCCATTCTCACTGACTGTGTTCTTAAGAATAAATCCAGCCATTCCCATCTGCATCTTATCAGACTGTCCTGCATGCTCTACAAGATACTCATGAAGCAGTTTAAAAGCTTCTTTTCCATAATAATCATCCGCATTGATGATCACAAATGGTTCTTTTACCACATCCTTGCAGCAAAGAACTGCCTGACCGGTGCCCCACGGTTTGGTGCGCCCTTCCGGCACTTCAAATCCTTCCGGAAGATCAGCCAGATCCTGATATACATATTCTACTTCAATCTGATCGCCGATACGGTCACCGATTACAGAACGAAATTCTGCTTCAATGTCTTTTCTGATAATAAATACAACCTTGTCAAATCCTGCTTCTTTTGCATCATAGATGGAATAATCCATGATGATCTCTCCATTCGGGGACATCTTAGCCAGCTGCTTGATGCCGGTACCAAATCTTGATCCAATTCCTGCTGCCATAATAATCAGCGTTGTCTTCATAATTAATCTCCCTCGCTTTTTTCGAAAAACAATACGTTATTAAAATTCCGTTTTTCCAAGAAAAACAGGCTTTTGTAATTATACTTCATAATTTCAGGATTGTCTAGATTGAAACGTTAATCTTTTAATCATATAAATTCCATGGTTCATCAAAATCTGGTGTTACCATCCCCGATTCCGTATTTATATCAAGGTATCCAACCAGCCTATTCGCACTGGGCGTTCCTCCTTCATCCACAATTTTCTGTGCTTCTTCCTCCGATAATTGATAATGCAAAGGAAAATTAAATCCTGTCTCTGTTTCTATGCCTTCGGCATTGTAAATAATATAATATCCTCCATCAGTCAACTGCTCATTATAATGAGCACTAACAATCCTCATTACGTCATCTTTTGTCAACGCTATTTTATTATCTTCTGGTTCTGACATATTAGAAACCTCATTTTCCATAGGTTTTAGCAGTTCCTGGCTATCTACAATAGCTATCTTTTCATTCTTTTCAAATCCACTTACCTGTAATTTCAATATTAGCTTTCCGAGTGCACTTACATCTCGTGACTTATTCCACTCTTTCATATCTAAGCCATCGTTTTTTCCTGTTATCTTCAATAACATCTTGTCTACTGCATCTTCCTGATCAAATACAGGAATATGTGTTTTACGCACCTTTTCTGCGCTTTTCGTCATTCCGATCTTTTCCATCTCATCTGCAATCACAAGAGCATTTGGATACAAACCAAATCCAGACCCCTGAACTGGTTTTTCTTCGCCTGCTACTTTCAAAAATTCACCATTTTCATATAAAACGATAAATGATGTAAATGTCGATCCATTTGCATAAATACACGTAAGTGAATCACTGCTTCCGCAAATATAAATTTTATTATTTATTTTTTTCAAAAAGATATTATCTGCTTCTAAATCACCATATCCAAGGACTGGATACATACACAGATACTCATCCTTTTCAACAATATCACCTGATTCACATTCATACATCTGAATAGAGACACCATTAAGCTGCGTGTCGCTTCTGTCCATATATTCATTATTTTTCAAAACCAGAACCAACAACTCTTCTGCTCCATCACCATCATAATCTCTAATATCCCAGTTTAATACCCCTTGCTGGTCATGCATAATATCAATTCCAAGATAATTCTCTTTTTTCACATAATTACACGGATATTCTCCCTCTTTACACTGTCCGATTTCTGGAATTAATACTTTGTCAACATAAGTATACAAATTGTATCTTCCCTGCATTTCCTCATCATTTGTATTCTCGATACCTTTTTCAAGAATACTGACTGCTTTTTCTATATTTTCCTGATTCATATAAACATCTGCTAATTTTAAATAAGGTTTTTTCTCCTTTGGCTCTATCTCAATTGCCGCAAGGTATTTTGCCTCTGCATTTTTATAATCCAAATCTTCCAAGTATTTGTCGCCCTGTTCCAGAGATGTTACATACTTTTTAGTTTTATTCTGTTTTAACGCCATCATCGTAGCGATAGTCGCGGCAACAATAAACAATATTACAATAAGAATGATCCAAATAAGTGATTTTTTCTTTTTAACCGGTTTTATTTTTTCTTGTTCGACAGCCGCACCACATGCCGGACAAAATTGCATACTGGAATTTAGTTCTTTTCCACATTTTTTGCAATACATTTTTTCTCCTCCATTTAAAAAATGAGAATTGTGAGCTATTTTCAAGCACCAATTCTCATTTTCATTTAATCGTTTAATAGTAATATCTTCTTGACAAAATACTTGTTAATCCACCACCGAACAAAGACAATAAGAACACTAAAGCAATGAGTACGATCATATAACAGAAATATGATCTAGCGAAGTTCTTAACATTGACATTTTTTGTTCCCCCGAATGAAAAAATTAGAATGAGTATAAATCCTACACAAGGAATACCAAATAATAGCTGGTATCCAAAATATCCCCACATGGAAATAGGTGTATAATCTTCTCCACTATCGACTGTTGGCAGCGGTGCCTGTGTAGAATAATTAGGTGAAGCTCCCCTATTTCCTTCCGGAGTTCTCATCTCACTCCCACAGCCTTTACAAAATCTGACACCATCTTCATTCTCTGTTCCACAATTTGGACATCTCATATTAAACCCTCCTAAGTAAGCGCATTGAATATACAATCATTTTAATCATTAAAACAATTTCTATATTTCTCTTTACAATTATTCTACATTTATATTCAATTTTCAATATGTGCTAATTATTGTGCTCATATAATTCCCTTATTCGACCGACTTTTTCTTAACCTTTTACTGTAGATTATATTAAGATGTTCACCAGTTTACAACTTTATAAATGGTAGACTTGCTGACAAACCAACTGTTTTAAAGCCCTTGTCATAGCATTTATAAAGTTGTAAACTGGTGTTAAGATGTTTTCATTCACGCACAATTGCGAGCACAGTATTCTTCAATGGAGATTATTAGATATGTCAAAATTCAGTGACAAATGCTGTTTCAGATGATGAATTTCAAAATATACTTCGGAAGCAATTGCATAATCTTGAGTAATTTTAAAAAAAATTTTTAAGACTACTTTTAATCCATATGTATTCTGTTTTTAAGACTGTGACCACTTCGTGTTCATGGCCTTATCTTATAAAAACAGTATGCTCTAAGATAAAACTACGAGATTATGCCTTTCTTCCGCTCAGAAAATGCTTTTTTCAAATAAGCTGCACAGTCAGGAAGGGAAAACTGCCGATTCTATCGTGCAGTTTCCTCCGCTGACAATTCGCAGCTTCACACTTTACTTATATTTATTAATAATCTCTTCAGAAGTTGACAATTTCAATTGAAGGTACTCCCGAGCTGAAATATAACCATTTTTATCCAAATCAGCTTCTTCATATTTTTCTTCCATACCATCATACACCAAAAAAATCTCCTGTGCTCCATCTGACCCGGGTTCAACAATCGGTCGTTCTACTGAAAACAATTCCGGATTTTCATCCCACAACTCACCAAATGCCAAAAACTCACATATATCTTCAGCATCCATGCTGGACGTTTTATTATCTTCTGTAATTTCAAATAATCCATTTTCTTTATCTGTAACTTCCGACCAGTATTTTTCAAATAATTTTTTAAAATCCTTTGACATTTTATATGTGGTATTATAAGAAATCTGATCAAAATTAATATTTGGATCTTGATTAACATTACAGTTTCTAAGCACTACTGTCCACCACTCCGCAGTTCCGTTTTCCACTGTTCCTTCTTCATCTGCACCTATTGTATCGATCGTACAGGCAAGCGTTACTTCATCTGTCGCTGCATTTACTTTAATATGATATTTATCTTCAGAATCTCTTACATCAATATCTGTTCCCTTTTTTCCACAGGCCATTATGCTTCCCACACAACTAAAACACATAATCGCTAACAAAAACTTTTTTAGCATAATTAAAGCTCCTTTTCTATAATATAATAAATCCTTTTATGTTTATTTCACCTTAATGTCTGCCAATCCGTAGGTTCCATCATAAAATGCAGTACCCTGATGACTATATACCGAAATCACTAACTGTTTACAATTTTTAATTGACACATTTCTGCTAATAGGTAAATCTCCCGCTTTCATTTCGCAAGTATCTACAACCGTTCCATCTGCAATAATATTGAAAATAACAGAGTTTCCATTGCTTAATCCTTTATTATCAACAATTCCTGCTATAAAAGATAATTCCTTGTACTTTCCATTTGTATTAAAATATGTTAGATTTCCTTTATCTTTATCTCCGTATCCCATACAAGTAAAACCATGCGTGTATTTTTCACCGCCCATCTCAAAATAAGAGCCCTCATGTTCCTCGTAATTTACTGAAGTTTCATAAGGATCAATTACTTCTAACAAATAATAAGGTTTTTCGTTCTCTACATTTTCTAATATTTTCTTTAATTCTTGATTATCTGAACATAATTCTATAACATCATTTAAATAGATAATCGCTTCATCGTAATTGTCATTAGTTAAATATCCATCAACATCTGTCTGTACTTTTTTTACAAATTCATCTTCTGCAGTCTTTTTCAGATTTTCAAGTTCTGCATCTCCAGAATTCATTTCACATGCCTTATTCAGAATTGTAAATAACTCTTCAAACTTTCCTTCCTGAATATACTGTGTTCCGTTTGTCAAAGCTTCACTCTTTAACAGATCAGCATATCCTGATTCCAGTTCATTTAATCGTGCAGTCAGCTTATCATCATCCGGTACAATTTTTAAAGCAATATTCAACGTTTCAATTGCAGTTTCATAATCAGTCTGACTACTTGGATTTTCCGTTTTACTCAGAATTGCTTCACGATATTTTTCTACACATTTCGACAACTTTTCCTGTGCATCTTTATAATTGTCGTCTTCCTTAACAACCAGTGCATATTTTTCTAACGCTTCCGCATATTTCCCACTTTCATACAATTTTTCTGCCTTAGCATAAGAATTCATGGATGTGTTTAAATCATCTACTACTTTTGATTTTTTTGATAAATAATCTGCTATTTTTTTATCTTCTAAACTCGCATAGGCATCAAGCTTTTCAATAGCCTCATCAAAATTCACTTTATTCGTCTTAAAGTCATCAACAATAGAATTGCAATCATTTTTCACTAATTTCTGCAGTAACATTTCCTGAACAAATTTATCTTTGACACCACTGTTATATAATTGCTTAACTGTTGTATACTCACCTTTTTTTACCTTACTGACAATCTGACGTGACGGAGATTTAATATAAAACACCAAACCAGAAATACCAATAATTAAAATCACAGCAATTACAGCACATAAAAACCGTTTGATTTTACTTCCTTTTTTTCTTTTCTTTTTAGTATCTTTTTCATCATTCACAGGTTTTATATTGACTTTTGATTCCACTTTATTTGAAGAGGACGGAACATCACTAAAAATCGTTCCCGAACCATGTTCAACGCTTCCTTTTCCATATTTCACTTCACAGCCGCATTTTGGACAATATTTCATTCCATTTTTTACTTCTTCTCCACAATTTGTACAACGCATATCTTTCCTCCTTATTATTTTTAGGTAATTGCAAAAAAGTATTGTAATTAATATACTTTAATTACTTGACACTTTTTCACAATTACCTCTCATTTAAAAAATAATGCAATTGACATCATCCGATATTTTTTCGGAATTTCCATTTTCATATCTGAATAATGAACCAGTATATGAATTCCAACTAAAATCTCGCCTGAATCATATATATTTTGAACAGCACAGATATCAGAAGAAATCTTAGTCGGATCCTCTTCATCTTCTGACTGTCTGTAAAGCCCCTCCTCTTTTTCATAATAGATTACGCTTAAGTCATCAGAAACATGTTCGATACTTTCAATATCACTTGCTATTTTTTCGTTATCTTTATTATGTAAATAATATCCACCATCTGATTTCAAAAAACCGACTTTTTCAAGGTCTTCATCAACATAAAATTCGGTTACATCACTTGCAATCTTTTCGCTGTCTTTTAAATCATGTGAATATAATCCGCCTTCCTCATTCAAGTAAATCACTTTGGTTCCATCTTTATTGACATTATAACTTGTCACATCCGAAGCAATTTTAATTGGTTCTTCTTTAGGTTTTTTTACATTACGACAGTATAATGTAAACACATCTTCATCATATTTATCTGGATAAAAGACATACTTTCCGTTTTCAGAAAAACTTACAAATCTTGAAACAATATAGCCTTGATCTGGTCCAAAATACGAAGCAGATACTTCATCTGTGAGATGAGATGTAAGTTTATAATCCCCATCTTTGCTATAGTCATCATATACCATCTGTCCGTCTTTCAGATATAGACAATATTCTTGATTACCTCCACCTACAAACTGTTTTCCGACAAATACAATCAATAGCACAACAACAATCGCAATCGCTCCAAATCGAAATCTTTTTGGTAATTTGTCGAAATTTCGCTTTTCTTTATTTTGAGACTTTTCTTCTGCCTTCGTTTCAGCAGTCACATTTTTTTTAATGGCTGTTCCACAATGTTCGCAAAAAGCAGACTCTTTGCTTGTTTTATTACCGCAATTAGGGCAAAATATTGTATCTGTAATTTTTGCACCACATGCGTCACAGAATTTCGAACCATCTTTTAGTTCTTTTTTACATTTTGGACAAATTATCATCTTCATTCCTCCCCATTGTTACTCTTAATCATATAGAATCTACATATTCCTTTTTATTCAATTCTTTTTAAAAACAAACTCGCCTCTTTATTTGGCTTATCATAATCCAATACTACCCGGACCTCTTCTTTCTCAGCTATATATGGCCATTCATCACCTTCAATCATCCATTTTTGATAAAAATCATCACAAATCTCTTTCCATTGATCTTCTGATCTTTCAAAACTATAACTAACTGATATTAACATTCCTTCAGAAAAAGTAACTGTTGCAAATCCTCCTTCTTCATCTGGCATTTCCAAGTAATACTGTCCATCAATTCCTTCTGTAAATCTTTTTCCATAATAGTTTTTAAAGTCTTTTTCGGTCATTTCCATTGAGATCGTTATAAACGGAACTATACTTCCCTTTTTCCATGATTGCTGTAGCTCCATACTATGTTTATGACTTATAAAAACAGATGTCAGTACTCCTATTCCAAGTAAACCCATAACACTTAAGGCTAAAATCCACCTTTTGATTCTTTTATTACTTTCTTTTATAGGAACAGAATTATCAAAATCAATACTAGTAGTTGTCCCTGATTTATCTTTCATCAAAGATTTCTTTAATTGTTCATTACTCAGAGATTTTTTTACTTTAAGAAGTTCGTCTTTGAATCTCTCTGCAGAACAATAACGATATTTTTTTGTCTCCAATGCTTTCAAAATCACTCTGCCAAGATTCTTTGGTATTGCATCCGGTAAAGGCACAGGCGCTTCACTCATTCTTTTTAACAATGCATTCCTTGAATCCTGCGAATTAAACTCTTGTGGATACGCCGGCATAAAAGGTGAACGCATATGATTTCCCAGCTTATATAAAACAATTCCAAGAGAATATAAGTCAACACTTTCATCGTATTTTTCTGACTTGTGATAAACCTCAGGTGCCATATATCCGGCCGTTCCTTTTATTGAAGAAACGAATCTTTGTTCATTTTGAATTGCTGCAACACCAAAATCTCCGAGTTTGTAAATTCCATTCGGCGTTACAAAAATATTCGCTTCTTTTATATCTCGATGTATAATATGATTTGCATGACATACTTCGAGTGCATCTAATATCTGTACGCCAATATCAATCAGCTCTTCTACATTAAGATCATGATTACAAATATAGTCAGAAAGCGGGGTTAAATATTCCATTAAAATATATATCTCATATTGGATCGGATCCATATGACGAATAACATCATTTTCATAACACGCCACGACGTTTTTTACGCCATTTTCAGTAAATGCATGCATCAGTTGAATTTCCTGCATTGTTTCTTCGAATACATTCTGAAAATACAAATCTGTTTTTCTTTTATCGTGCCCCATAGCATTCCAAATTCTTCGATATTGCTCTTCATCCGGAATTATAATACGCTTTAATGCCCTTACGTATGTACCCGATTCATTTTCTTTTTTTACTTTATATACCGTTGCGAAAGACCCTCTTCCTATCAGCTCTTCCACACGATATCCCAACACTTTCTGACCAATCATATTATTTTAACTGCTCCCGCGCACTTTCTAACACTATATCAAATAGTTTTAACATTTCTTCTCTTTCAGGATTTTCATATCCACGGAAAATAACATCATTAATGTTTTCCTGTTGAAAAAGATAAGCATTATCCTCCCCCAGATATCCTTCTGGGTACGGCACTCCAATATAGTCATACATTTCTTCCGGATTTTCTTCAGAAACTTGAAGTACACCGATAATAACTGTCTTTTTCACACCGCCTTTTAACAGAACAATACTTCCAACTGGTAATAAATCTTTCATTTCATTTATCATTTAATCTTCCTCACTATTCCTTTAACCCATCCGTCAATTCTATTTCCGGCAGTTTCTCCGATTGCCCCAATCAACATAGATGTTCTTTTGAAATTACTTGCTTCATCATATACTTTTTTTCGTGCCGGATTATTTCGTATCAATGCGCCAGCATCAGCTCCCATTCCTTCAGCACTCGCTAGCAGTTTGGTTGAAAGTTCTTCAGGCGAAATATTCGTATTTTCTAAAGAAATAGCTCCAAAAGTCAATTCTGAAACCAAAGAGTTTAATCCTTTAATCGAAGCATCAACACCTGTATTTGCAATTTCTCCTACTGTTAATTTTCCATCTTCAGAATACTTTTTAATATCTTCTATTGTTTTACCGCTAAAATCCAATGCACTTTTTAAAATTGATGAGTATGCGTGAGCACTGTATTTTACAACTTTGCTGTCTTTTCCAATTAAATAAATCGTTTTTCCAAGATCAGTTGCAGATTTTCCGATTCCAGAAAAATCATCCCAGTCTCCGGTTTGATAAGCCTGCAAAATTGATCCAATTAACCCCGCAAAACTTCCTGCAACTCCTACGCCCGTGGCAATATCACCATATTTTAATTTAAAGAGCTCCTTTATGACCTGATCATCCATACCATCTTTCAGAAGATCATAAAGTCCTTTCCAAACACCAGCTGATGACTTTGCAAGTTTACATAACTGAGCAAATCCAAAAGCTCCTTCTTTATTGGGATTATAAAATGATATAAGATTATTGACATAATCAAGAATATTTCCCGTAAAGCCCAAGGTTTTATCATCTAATATTTTTGAAATGCACTTTACATCATCCTTGCATATCTTTATTATTTTATTCTGAAATGCAAGTACTTTTACGATAATAGGTTCTACTACTATAACGCCAGGAACTCTATCATTCTTTTTATTATTGAAATACTCAAGTTGCTTATACATTTCCGATGTGTTTTCCAAAAATAAGGCCATTTCACCAAAAACTTTACTTTGCTCGCATAATTCATTATCAATTTTACGCAATATCCAGTCGATATCTTTTTCGCAGCTAACCTTGTCTGCCAATTCTTCCATTATGTAAATTTGGTAATATTTCTTCCAATGACAGCAGCACAGCTTTGTCTTCGATAAAAAAACACACAGATAATTTTTCCATACATGCCCTCATATTAACTTATTCTTTTACATAATCTTATTGATTATATTTTCTGCTGAAGGTACGATAATCGTTCGCATTTTAAGTGATTTAAGACCTAAAATCAAAAATACAATTGTTCTTAAAATATCGACCACATCTACAACTGCCGCAAAAATACCTGTAATTAGTCTTTCCTCAACAGATACACCAAAGGCTCTTACCATATCTTCAAAACAGTTAATTACATTTGGAATTAAATTTATTCCATAAATAAACACTGAAAAAATCATCATCAACACAATTGCTTTTACTGCATTTCTTCGTAACCATTCATTTTCTTCTACCATAAGTACATATCCCGTCAATATAATTGCCGGAATATATCCTCCAAATAAACATGTGAGATATATTGCTGCTGCTAAACCGCTTATTGTTATTCCAAGTTTTGTTTTCTGCATAATTAATTTGTCCTCCAAAAAAATATGTTTTCTTTAATTAAAATATAGATCCCATGTTCACTAAATCCATATACCACTTCTTACCGATTTTGATTACTGATAAGTCAATAGTATTACTCTGTTCACCGATTTCTTCTGCTTCAATAGTAAGTTTTAAGGTCACTTTTTTTGCATCTTTGATTTTAATATCTGGAATCTCTTCCTGATATGTTTCTTTTAATGTTTCTAATTCGTCTGAAGAATACTCTTCTGCATTAACTATTTCATATTTATATGTCCAATCATCGCCATAAGCATTATCAAGCAATTCCTTGGGATTACCTATACTATCTTCTAACTCTTCTTCAGCTTCTTCCCGAGAATCAAAGCCTTCTTCTTCCATTAAGTACTCTATCATTTCGTCCGGAAGCGTTTTTAATATTTCTTTTCCATCTCCATCTAATACTGCCTCAAAAAAGATATCAACGGTTTTTTTGTAATTTCTTCCACCCAACAGCTGACTCAAAGCAATAATAAGAACCAATACTACAGCCACAATCACTACAATCGAAGGTCGAATTTTAAATCCTGTTTTATGTCGAGTCGAACTATTCATTACCAATCTTTCATTATTTCTTTCTATCTTTTTCTCATCGATTAACTTTCCGCCACATTTTTTGCAAAATACTGCATTATCTGGATTTTGTTCTCCACAATATTTACAAAACATTTCTCGTTCCTCCAATTTTATTAGTCAATCCTTGTGCCGCAATTCGTACAAAATGTCTGCCCTATTTCTAGTTTTTTCCCACACTGTGGGCATATCTTTTCCTGCTCAATTTCGCTTTTCACTAAATCTTGTTCTTCTAAACTTTGATTATTTTCGCTTTTTTTATCTCCTTCCGTTGATTGAGCTACAATTTTTGTCCCACAACTTGTACAGAAAATCGCACCTTCTTCAACAACTGCTCCGCAATTCGAACAAATCTTTCCATTCTGTTGTTTTCTAGGCAATTCTATTTTTGCTCCACAAGCACTACAGAACATTGAATTAGACGAAATTTCCGCACCACAATTAGGACACCCTATTGTTCCTTTTAATGCACAAAGCTGCTCTTTATACTGCATAACGCTCGCTTTACTATCAGCTATTTTTAAACACATTTCTTTCAACTGACCTTCTGCATGGTCTGCATAATTAACAAAATATAACTGTCCAATCTGTTTAAATATTTCATTTTGCTTATTTTCCTCTTCTTTAATCAATCCAGAAATTTTCATTGACTCCGACATATCTTTCGCTTTACCTGCTCCCGCACTAATCCAACCAGAAATCTTCTTATCCATTTCATCAAACATTGCCATTTTTCATTCCTCCTAGCATTTTGCTTATTAATTTATATATACATCCTAATGATGCACGTATCTTTATTTTACAATTCTTTTACAGTCAAACTCCCAAACTGTATTTTTTCTAGTTTAATTATTCTTTTCTGTACAAAATACTGTTTTCTACTCTAATCTATATTGTCACATTTCTGATTATGTAAATAATGAAGTGCACTACACAACTGCATTCCCCAGCAGATCAGTTGCTTCTTTTTAAAATGTGCTCCTTCATCCAGCAGCTCTTTGAAAGATTTTCCCGGAACAAAGCTTATAACTGTAAAAATCTCACCATCTACACTCAGAAAATCCAACACCTGTGGAAGATACATATGATTCAGGTTCTTCAGAATATCTACTTCCTGACGGTTAATCTTCATATTCGCACTTTTCTTTTTTATGCGCTTTAAAACAACTTCTTTTTTCAAGCGCTTGTGGTAAGCTTTGTAAACCATACCGCCGCTACCTGATTGCAGATAATCAATAACTTCATAAGTATCCGAAAATATACTTTTATTGTCTTCCATCTATTGTCTGCCCCTCTTATCTCCGGTATATTTCCTTACTAGATGCTTTCTAATATCCTCCTAATACTTCAAAATACTCATCATTAGAAAGTCTGAATTGCTGTCCCCTCGTAAGCTTGATGGGTGCCTCAAGTCTGTTCTCTTCATAATAAATATGATTAGATGAATTTAGATCCTCCAGCCAGAAATCATCCCCCTGTCTGAATATCCGTGCATGTCGTCTGCTAATAGTCGGATTATTCCCAATAATATAATCATTACCTACCTGTTTTCCGATAAAGAATTCATCCTGAGCAACTTTAATAATCTCTCCTGTCTTTAATCTCTTAATCATCACAAAACCAGGAATCCCTTCCGGAACAATTACGGTTCTGTCATCATCATAGTCTTCGTCCATCGGAACAAATACTGTTGCGTCATCTTCTTCCATCTCCATAACTATTCTTTCAACTTTTTTTGCAGGCATATATTTCCTGATAATTACATTCTCTTTAAATCCCTTCTGCTTAACAGGAGGTATATATACATCTTTTACATTTTTCCATCCTTGTAAATAATCTTTCACGCCCGTTCATTCCTTTCTGCACAAAATATCGTGCCATTCTATTTTTCATTTTGTCACATTACGCCGAACTCTTTCAATATGTGCTTGCCATTGTGCTTATTTATTTATCCATGATTGTCGGCCACTTCCTTTGCCTTAGCACATTGAACTCCTAAACAAAATATAGTGAATATGAATATAATCTTTGTTACTGACATAAATAATACTTCTTTTATCACGATTTATGGAGTCTTACTGATAATACTAATAACCATCCATAACTTTTTGATATGAATATAATTCATTATTGCTATTTTACGTCCCGTTTCATTAATGCTATCATGAACTCAGTTAAATAATTAACACATGATGAATTAGAGAAAGAGAGAGGTAAAAACATGGAAGACAAAAACTTATGTCTTGAAAAGCAGCCATTATCTGATGAACTGCTCAACAAAATGAATGCCTACTGGCGTGCTGCCAACTACCTGTCAGCCGGTCAGTTATACCTTCTTGATAATCCGCTTCTGAAAAAGCCATTGACCATGGATCAGATCAAGAAAAAAATCGTCGGACACTGGGGAACCGTACCTGGACAAAACTTCATCTATGTACACTGCAACCGTGTCATCAAACGTTATGATCTGGATATGATTCTTCTTTCCGGTCCGGGACATGGCGGAAACTTCCTGATCGCCAACACTTATCTGGAAGGTTCTTATAGTGAAGTTTATCCGAACATCAGCCAGGATGAGGAAGGCATGAAGAAAATGTTCAAGCAGTTCTCATTCCCATGCGGAGTTCCGAGTCACTGTGCTCCAGAAACACCAGGTTCTATCAATGAGGGTGGAGAACTTGGATATTCAATTGCTCACGGCTTTGGTGCTGTTCTGGACAACCCAGATCTTATCGCTACAGTTGTTGTCGGTGACGGTGAAGCTGAAACAGGGCCGCTTGCTACTTCATGGCAGTCCAACAAATTCCTGAACCCTATCACAGACGGTGCTGTTCTTCCAATCCTTCATCTGAACGGATACAAGATCAGTAACCCGACCATTTTCTCACGTATTTCTCATGAGGAAGTGGAAAACTTCTTCAAGGGCTGCGGATGGAAACCTTACTTCGTAGAAGGTGACGATCCGATGACTATGCACAGAAAAATGGCTGAGACTATGGATGCCTGCATCGAAGAAATCAAAGCAATCCAGAAAAATGCCCGTGAAAACAATGATCCTACCCGTCCGTTCTGGCCAATGATCGTTCTTCGTACTCCAAAGGGATGGACAGGACCAAAGGTTGTTGACGGACTTCAGATTGAAGGATCTTTCCGTGCACATCAGGTACCGCTTTCTATGGAATCACCAGAACATCTTGACCTTCTGAAAGAATGGTTGGAAAGCTACCATGCAGAAGAACTCTTCGATGAAAAAGGACGTCTGATTCCGGAACTTGCAGAACTTGCTCCAAAGGGAGATGCCCGTCTTGGTGCAAACCCGCATGCAAATGGTGGACTTCTTCTGAAAGACCTTCGTCTTCCGGATTTCCGCTCATACGGAATCGAAGTAGAACCTGGCAAGACAAAAGCACAGGATATGATCGAACTTGGCGGATACATCCGCGACATCTTCAAATTAAATGAAGACAGTAAGAACTTCCGTATCTTCGGACCAGATGAAAGTATGTCCAACCGTCTGTACAAAGTATTTGAAGAACAGAAACGTGACTGGCAGGCAAACTTGCTTGACACTGATGACTGCCTTGCAAGAGACGGACGTATCATGGACGGTATGTTAAGCGAACATATGTGTGAAGGATGGCTGGAAGGATATCTTCTGACAGGACGTCATGGATTCTTTGCAAGCTATGAAGCATTCATCCGTATCGTTGACTCTATGGCAGCACAGCATGCAAAATGGCTGAAGGTCTGCAACCAGCTTTCATGGAGACAGCCGATCGCTTCGCTGAACTTTATCCTGACATCTAATGTATGGCAACAGGATCATAACGGATTTACACATCAGGATCCAGGATTTCTGGATCACATTGCCAATAAAAAGGCAGACGTTGTCCGCATGTATTTACCACCGGATACAAACTGCTTACTCTCATGCTTCGACCACTGCATCAAGAGTAAGAACTATGTCAATGCAATCGTAGCGTCTAAACATCCAAGCTGCCAGTGGCTGACTATGGAACAGGCTGTAAAGCATTGTACACAGGGTATCGGTATCTGGGAATGGGCAAGTAATGACTGCGGTGAAGAACCAGATGTTGTTATGGCTTGTTGCGGTGACACTCCTACTCTTGAAGTTATGGCTGCTGTTACTATCCTTCGTGATGAAATGCCAGAGCTCAAGATCCGCGTTGTCAATGTAGTTGACCTGTTCAAACTGGAATCAGACCACAAACATCCACACGGATTAAGTGATGCAGAATACGATGCAATCTTCACAAAAGATAAACCGGTTATCTTTGCATTCCACGGATATCCGACACTGATTCATGAGCTGACATACGAACGTCACAACCACAACATTTCTGTTCATGGATATCAGGAAGAAGGTACGATCACTACTCCATTTGACATGCGTGTACAGAACCAGATTGACCGTTTCAACCTTGTAAAAGATGCAATCATGCATCTGCCACAGCTTGGCAATAAGGGATCATTCCTGATTCAGAAGATGAACGACAAACTGGTTGAGCACAAGCAGTACATCGCTGAATATGGACAGGATCTGGAAGAAATCAGAAACTGGGAATGGCATAAATAATATCAATCGTTTTCTAATCCAAAATTCTACTTTATAACTTTATACTTACAAATATAAAAATGCTCCGGAACTTTATGATCCACACATAAAAAATTCCGGGGCATTCTCCTTATATTTTTCTTTGCAGATACACATCCCGGCTACAAAGGATACCGATTTGCACAATCCACTTTGAAAATTTATTTCTTCTTTAGTTCTTCTGACTGCTCAGAAACTTCTGAAACTCCTTCGATGCAATACTCTGAGGATACTCAGTATCATAGATCAGAATAATATTTCTGGTCGGAAGCTTCTCTTCCACTTCGATTTCAAATACATTTTCTGCCTTCTTCTCTTCTTCGGCAAATTCTTCCGGGACAAATCCAATTCCAAGATTGTGACGGACTGCCGGCAAGATCAGGTCTGTCGTCGCAAGCTCCATATCCGGCAAAAACTGCAGACCATGATCTGCAAAATAATTATTCAGGAATTTTCTGGTCAGTGCCTCCGAAGTCAGGCTAATCCAAGGATAAGTCGAAAGCTCCTCCAATGAAATCTTTCTTCCTTTTAATTCTATGTAACGACTGCCGCCGATCAGCACCTCATGGTATTCCCGCAGTTTCTTCATCCTGAGCGGCTTATTTACCTGCAGATCCGTTGACACAAATGCAAGGTCTACCTTTCCTTCTTTTACCGCGTTGACCGAGTCCATGGTACTGTTATTTAAGATTTTGAAATGTACGTTCGGATAAATGCTGTTGAACTCTCCCATTGCCCGGAACAGGAAGCAGTGCAAGGCTGTCTCAGTCGCACTGATATAGATTGTCCCGTTCTCCAGACTGATCAGATTGCTCAGATCATTTTCCCCTTTAAAAAACTGGGCGCACCCTGCCGATACATAGCTGTAAAAGGTTCTTCCCTCCGGTGTCAGCTTCATGCCGGATTTGCTTCTGGTAAATAACCGGCATCCCAGTTCATTTTCCAGGTTGTGTATCGTTCTCGTCACCGCCGGCTGGCTCGTCTTCAGAACGCTGGATGCCTTTGTAAGGTTCTCATACTTCGCCACATAATAAAAAACTTTATAATATTCAAAATTAGAATTCATGTGTCTCTCCTTTGTTGTCTTATCCTGTCAGTTTTTCATCTGCCGTAAGTATAGCATGCTTTTTTAGTTCTTACAATTGGAATCATAACTTACTGAACATTCGGTGCGGATCCGGTCAAGTCATATGAAAGTAATTGTCATTGATACCGGAGATGTCATCATCGATTTTTCTACCAGAGAAACCAGTCTGGAGGTACTCTCCCTCGCAGTGAAACACCAAAAAGCCCTGGTATGCGGCACAACCGGATTTTCACCAGAAGAAATGCAGCAATTCCAGAACGCTGCCACATTGATTCCAATGCTCTATGCAGCAAATACTTCCAAGCTGGTCAAATATAATGAACAAGCTTCTGAAACTGGTCACTTCCACACTAAAAAAGAATGTGCCTCGGCACATTCTCGCGCCGAGCGCGGTCGCTTGCGACATTCTTCATCTTCGTGCAAGTGCGCATCTCCGGCACGCAGTGCCTTTTGTTTCATAGGAAGTTCCTTCGGAATTTCCTATGAAATAAAAAAGAACTGGAGACACTTTTTATCGTGCCGCCAGTTCCTTATTTGCTCAACAATTTTCGATTATAATTGTTCAGACGCCTGCGCTTCGATCTTTCTTTTTGTCCTCATCCTCGTTCATCTCTTCCTTCTGATTGACTTATTTTTATCACATTTTACAAATCTGTTGTTTTTTTCTTCGGAAGGCAGATACTTAAGATCAATGACACCACAAACACCCCTGCAACTGCATTTCCATTAAAAATATCTCCTACCTCCTTTGGAAATGCGGAAAAAAAGTTTCCGGAAGTCTGTGTCAGTCCGACACCGATACAGAATGCCAGCGATACGATGATCATAGTTCTGTCATCAAACACACACCCTTTGAGCATCTTGATTCCTTCATACATGATTGATCCGAACATCATAACCGTACATCCTCCAAGTACCGCCTGCGGAAGCGAATTGAAAAAAGCTCCAAGCGGCAGGAACAGAGAAGCAAGGATCAAAATCAAAGCCCCCATCAGAATAGTAAAACGGTTGATAACTCCCGTCATAGTGACAAGCCCGATATTCTGACTGAAAGAAGTAAGCGGCAGACATCCAAAGCATCCTGAAATCGCACTGGAAAATCCATCCACGGCAAGAGACCCCTGCAGTTCCTCCATCTTGATATCCCGTCCAAGTGCACCGGTACACACTGCAGTAGTTGCACCCGTTGTCTCCGCTGCCGATACCAGGAATACAATTGCAATAGTAAAGAATGCTCCCAGATCAAAAACCGGTTTATGGGAAGTAAAAAATACAAGCTTTGGAAGGCTGAATACACCAACCTGCTCGATCGTCTTTGTAATTCCTGAAAAATCAACCATTGGTGCAATCCCTGCCACAGTAAATATAATGGACAGAAGATACCCACAGACCAGACCAACCAGTACGTTCAGGTTCTTGTATACACCTTTTAACAGATAACGGGCAGCCAGACACACAACCAGTGTGAAAAATCCGACCAGAAGATGATACCACGCTCCAAAATCTTCTGCTCCGTTTCCACCGCCCCAGGAATCCATTCCTACCGACAAGAGGGAAAGCCCAATCGCAATCACCACACATGCCGATACTACCGGTGTCAGGAACCGTTTCCAGTATTTGGCACTCATTCCTACCAGTCCCTCAAAAATACCTCCGGCGATCACCGCACCAACCATCCCTTCATATCCAAGTCCCGGATTGGTACAGATCATCAGCAGACTACCAAGAAAGGTAAAACTGACTCCCATAACGATCGGAAGCCTGGAGCCAATCTTCCATACCGGGTAAAGCTGCAGACAGGTCCCGATCCCCGCTGCAAACATCGCACACTGCAGAAGCTGCGTAATTTCCGCAGCACTTAAGTGATTCTCCGATCCTCTCACAAATGCCGCACTGCACACGATCAGCACCGGTGCCAGATTCGACACAAACATTGCCAGAACATGCTGGAGTCCGAACGGAATCGCCTTTTTTACCGGCACTCTTCCATTCAGACAGTAAATATTTTCCTCACTCACTGCTTTTGTATTTTTCTCTTTATCCATTTTCCTTTTCCCTCATTCTCTTTTTTTATTCTGTCCTAAGCGCTGTCACCGGATCGCTCTTTGCTGCTTTCCTTGACGGAATGATTCCACCGAGCAGGGTAAGCCCGATACTCAAAAGAATCAGCACAATTGCCGGAAGCACTGGTAAAAATGCATTGATTTTGTTATTATCTGCCACCGCATGGATGATCATATTTCCAGGGATCAGAAGCAGCAGTGACAGTCCGATTCCGATCAGTCCGGCACACAGACCAATGATAACGGTTTCTGCATTAAATACCTGCGATACATTTCTCTTAGATGCCCCGATCGCGCGCAGGATTCCAATCTCCTTCTTCCGTTCCAGCACACTGATATAGGTGATAACCCCGATCATAATTGAAGATACTACAAGGGAAATCGCTACAAACGCAATCAGCACATAGCTGATGATATCCACGATATTTGTCACCGAAGACATCAGTGTTCCGACTATATCGGTATAAGTGATGATCTGTTCCTCTTTTCCTTCTTTTTCCATCCGGCTGTTATAAGAATCCAGGATTTTCACCACTTTTTCCTTGCTCTCAAAATCCATCGGATATATGGAAATCTGACTCGGGTTCGCAAAATCCACGTATCCAAGCTTCTGCAGATTATTGTCATAGGAAGCAGTCGCGCTCATTGTCATGGATATCATCAGCTCTTTCAGATCATCTTCTGTCATATTCATCTGAAATGCCTTTGCAAATGCATCGGTATCAATCTTCATCGAACTTCCAAGCATGTTCTGCAGCTGAGTTCCCACATTTCCCATAGCAGCCTGCATGGCGTTCCCGATTTCTTCTGTAATCTGAATGACGATCTGATTCATTGCCGAAGTGATCTGTGTCTCAAGCACATCCGAAATTGCTCGGGTATAAGTTCCCATTGCCTTTGCCATGTAACTTCCCATTGTCGCACTTAACTGGCTCTCCAGCTGATCCATATCGATCACCTCGGAAAGCCCGTTCATCAGACGCTGTTTTCCATCTGCTGTAGCAAGGTAGTTCAGAAAATAATCTCCCATTTTGGTCGGATCTGCTTTTCCATTCGCCGTAGCATATGCCGGATAACTACTCGCCAGTTCTTTTGTCAGTTTTTTCAGCTGGTCAGAAGTAATATTTATCACCGTATCTCCAAAAATCTCCTGCTGCCAGGCATTCATAATCTCTTTTGCTTCCTCGGTCTGTAAATACTCCGCCAGGTATTCTCCAAATTTATCCGGATCTGTATATCCTTTTTCCGCCGCATACTTTTGATATCCTTCCATCACACGCTGTACAAGCTCCTGCATCTGATCAATTGTAATCTTAAACCCACCGGTGCTCTCAATGATCTCCTGCAGATTATCTTTCAGGATCTTTTGCGCTTCATCCGTCATCAGGTAATCCATAAAATCTCTCGCCAGATTTGAATAATCTGCTTCCGGATGGAATTTCACATACTCCTGATAACCTTCCATAACACTCTCAGACAACTTCTGCATTCCACCCGGTTTTACGGTAAGATCCAGGCTTCCGATCATATCGCCAAGATTCATCTGTGGCATACCGGACACGTCAAGACTGATCTGATCCAGATTTATCATCCCGGACAGATCCAGAGAATCCCCACCCATCCGGAATGCATTTTCCAGATTCAGGGAATCTGCTGACAACAGATCACCGGAAAATTCACCGGAAAGTACACTGTTATCAAAACCAAATGCTTTCTGAAGTGCATCCTCATCGACCGTAAACAGGCTGTCCGCATCCAGTCCATTCTTCTCTTCTGTCGTCCCGAACGGTTCTCCGGTAAATACATTCTTTGACGGATTTTTCAGCTGATCCTTTACAATCTCACTTTTTGCAGCCTCTTTTGCGACATGCTCAGTAAGTCTCTGCGGATAGCCAATCCCCGGTGTCAGAGCGGAAGCATTTGCATCTTCCGATGCCTGTACGATTCCGACGATTTTAAGTTCTTCGCCCTGATCCACGAGTTTCTTCATATATTCCTTATTATCGGATTTATCCTTCCAGATCTTGTACTGGCTGTCATATTCGTAGCAGTCAGACACATTGACCAGTTTAAAAGTTTTTCCAATAATATCCTCATAGGTATATGTTCCGATATTTGCCGGAGTGTTCACATCTTCTTCATTGATAAATTCCTGGATCATTTCGTCCAGTTCCATCTGATCCCGCAGTCCCAAAGTATAAAGGAGAAAATCACTCATGCCTCCGTCCGAAGTCAGCACCAGTACACATTCATTATAATTCTGCGGCCAGCGTCCCGCCTTCACATCATACTGGTTCTCATAAAGCCCCTCCGTCTTAGGCATTTCATAAAAAACATTCGTACTCATCATCGATGACATCAGACTGTTGGTACTTGCGCCAGAGCTGATTCCAAGCGACTCAAAGGATTTGTCCGGATTCACCTGGTGAATGGAACCATCCTTGTTCTGCCGATAGATTCTTGGTGAAATATTATAAGAATATTCAACGGCACTGGTATAGTCCTCAATTCCACTTTTTCCTCCATCCAGATATTCTTTTAAAGACTTCAGGTCGTTGGAATCCATCGTGGAAAACATATTGGTCATCATCTGCATAACCTTGACTTCCCCGTCTTTTTTTGTCTCCTTCTTATCCGAACTGCCCGAACCACTGTCCATATTGCCTACCATCATCGATGTCATATCAAATCCGGTACTCTGAATCTGAAGCGGATACTCGGAAAGAGTCTCTTCTTCAATTGACTTGATGTAGGCATTGACTCCGTTGGAAAGTGCCAGTATCAGTGCAATCCCGATAATTCCAATAGAACCGGCAAAAGATGTCAGAAGAGTCCTTGCTTTCTTCGTCTTTAAGTTATTAAAGCTCAGGGAAAGAGCCGTCAGAAATGACATGGAAGCTTTCCCCATATTCTTATGCTCCGGCTCCTTCATGACCGCTTCATTGACATAAAATTCGTCCGTATCCGAACGGATCTTTCCGTCCTTGAGCGTTACGATACGGGTCGCATATTCTTCAGCAAGCTCTGGGTTATGTGTAACCATTACAACAAGCCGGTCTTTTGCCACTTCTTTTAAAAGTTCCATAACCTGCACACTGGTCGCCGTATCCAGCGCTCCTGTCGGCTCATCAGCAAGCAGGATATCCGGATCATTGGCCAGCGCACGGGCGATTGCCACCCTCTGCATCTGTCCGCCTGACATCTGGCTCGGTTTTTTATGCAACTGCTCCCCAAGACCAACTTTTTTCAGAGCCTCAATCGCTCTCTTTTTCCGTTCTTCCTTCCCGATCCCAGAAATAGTCAGTGCCAGCTCCACATTGGCAAGCACCGTCTGATGTGGAATCAGATTATAACTCTGAAATACAAAACCAATTGTATGATTCCGATAGGAATCCCAGTCTCTGTCTTTATATTTTTTCGTAGAAATCCCGTTGATGATCAGATCACCACTATCGTACCGATCCAGTCCACCGATGATGTTAAGAAACGTCGTCTTTCCCGAACCACTCGGTCCCAGGATCGCAACAAATTCATTGTCCCTGAAATTCAGGCTTACATCATCCAGTGCCTTCTGTACCAGCGTACCTGTACGGTATTCTTTGCAGATATGTTGAATTTGAAGCATAAAAATTCTCCTTTTAAGTTGTAACTCATGAAACGCGTATGTTTCATTGTACACCCTTAAAAGGAGAAAATCATGTCTTTTAGAAAAATTTTATTCTTTATTTTCTGAGAAGTTCTTTTCCCGAAATACCTGGCTCTGTCATATTGACCGGATCCAGAACGGTTTCCATCTCTTTTTCACTTAAAAGACCTTCTCTGAGGATCAGATTACGGATGGATTCCCCGGTCTTCATTGCTTTTTTCGCAATCTCCGCTGCTTTCTCATAGCCTACATGCGGACAGATTGCAGTAATTACGCCGATGCTGTTCTCTACCAGCTGACGGCATCTCTCTTCATTGGCTGTGATTCCTGTCACACAGTTGTCAATAAAAGTCTGCACTGCATATGCAAGTGTATCGATCGACTGGAACAGACAGTAGAATACGATCGGTTCAAACGCATTCAGTTCCAGCTGTCCACCCTCTGCTGCCATCGTAATCGTCACATCATTTCCAATAATGTTAAATGCGACCTGGTTCACTACTTCCGGGATGACCGGATTCACTTTTCCCGGCATGATCGAAGAACCATTCTGCTTTGCCGGAAGGTTGATCTCACCAAATCCGGCTCTTGGTCCGGATGACATCAGACGCAGGTCATTGGCAATCTTGGAAAGTGTGACTGCACACGCTTTCACTGCACCGGATACTGCCACAAACGGATCCAGGTTCTGGGTTGCATCGATCAGATCAAAAGCCTGGACAAACTGAATATCAGATATTTTTGAAAGATTCGGAACAATGCGGCTTACATAGGCTTCATCTGCATTGATTCCGGTTCCGACTGCCGTTCCACCCATGTTGACGGTACGCATCTCGTCCATCGCATTATCCATACGGTGTATATCACGCATGATGGCATCGGAATATGCCTGAAATTCCTGACCCAGACGGATCGGAACTGCATCCTGCATTTGGGTGCGTCCCATTTTGATCACATGGTCAAATTCCTCTGCCTTTTTGCAGAGCGCTTCATGAAGTCTGAGCAGTTCTTTTTTCAGATTCTGAAGAAGTCTGAGTGAAGTCATCTTGCCAGCTGTCGGAATAACATCATTTGTGGACTGTCCGCAGTTTACATCATCATTCGGATTTACTGCTGAATAATCTCCCTTTTTCCCGCCAAGAATCTCAATCGCACGATTGGCAATGACTTCGTTTGCATTCATATTCAGAGAAGTACCCGCACCTCCCTGGATCGGATCTACGATAAAGTACTCATGCAATTTTCCTGTAAGGATTTCATCACATGCCTGTACGATTGCTTTTGCCTTTTTCTTTTCCAGAATCCCACTCTCGCAGTTGGTGATCGCAGATGCTTTCTTTATGTACGCAAGACTGTTGATGATCTCCGGATGCATATTCAGCCCGGTAATACGGAAATTCTCCGCAGCACGCAGTGACTGTACCCCGTAATATACATCTCCCGGAATATCTTTTGCCCCTATTGAATCCTGTTCTACACGATAACCTGTCTTGTTTTCTTTTCCATTTTCCATCTCAAAATCCCTCGATTTTCCATTTTTCTCTGGCGTATTGCCTTTGTTGTTTTCATTATAGCTCTGTGTTACAATATAATCTAATACATATATTTTTATAGTAACTATAATTTTAAAACTATGTCAAAGGAGAATACCTATGTTTCAGGGAATGGAATATGTCTATGAAGTTTATCTGGAAAAAAGCTTTTCCAAGGCGGCTGAGAAGTTATTTATCTCACAGCCTTCACTCAGTGCCAACGTAAAGCGTGTCGAGCATCACATCGGATATCCGATCTTTGACCGGAGTACCAAACCACTTTCCCTTACCGAATGTGGGGTACAGTATATCAAAGCGGTAGAAAAAATAAAAAGTATCCAGAATGAATTTGAAGGATTTGCAAACGACTGGGGCGACCTAAAAAAAGGAACACTCACCCTCGGAGGAAGCAACTTGTTTTCCTCCTGGATCCTGCCTTCGCTGATCGCGGATTTTGCCCGCAGATATCCTCTGATCCAGATCAGCCTGGTTGAAGAAACCACTGCCAATCTTGCCCGTATGCTGCGACACGGGCAGCTGGATCTGATGCTGGACAGCAGTGTTCTGGATGCCACCATCTACGGCTACCGTAAATTTCAGGAAGAGCACCTGATCCTTGCTGTTCCGGGAGCATTCCCGATCAATAATACGCTGCGCTCCTATCAGCTTCCTGTAGAAGATATCCTGAACAAAAAATTTCTGGAAGAATCCTGTCCTCCCGTTCCTCTGACACGCTTTAAAAGTGAGCCTTTTATTATGCTGAAACCGGAAAACGACACTGGAAAACGTGCCCGTATGATCTGCCAGAACAATCTCTTTGAACCAAATATCATCCTGGAAATGGATCAGCAGATGACTTCTTACAACATCACCTGCTCCGGCATGGGGATCTCTTTTATCGGAGATATCATGCTCTCAAAAGTACCTCTTACCCCTGATGTGGTGTACTATAAGCTTCCTACAGGCGAAAGCAGCCGTGACATCCGGTTCTACTGGAAAAATGGTCGCTACCAGACAAGGGCAATGGAAGAATTTTTAAAAATGGCGTGCCAGTAAGGCACGCCACTTTCCTGTAGAACAGATACTATCTATTTATCTGCAATCTTGGATCCGACAAATAATTCTTCTCTACATAAACCTACTCACTTCTCAGTGCATCGATTGGATTCATGTTCGCCGCCTTCACCGACGGAAGGAGTCCGAAAATAATTCCGATCAATGTGGAAAATACTACTCCGACCAGAATGGACACTCCGCTGATTGCCACCGGAACTGCCGAGACTGCGGAAATAATATAGGCAAGCGCAATCCCTCCTGCCACACCGATCAGACCTCCAAGAAGGGTAAGTACTGCCGCTTCCGTCAGAAACTGCGTCAGGATCCTTCTTTTTCTTGCCCCCAGTGCCTTTTTCAGACCGATTTCTCTCGTTCTTTCTGTCACAGACACCAGCATAATATTCATAACACCGATCCCGCCAACCAGAAGTGAAATGCTTGCAATCCAGAGTAGCTGCTGGTTCGTCGAGCTGCTGATCTCCTGGATCTGGTTCGCCTGTTCCAGAAGATCTTCCCCTTTATACTTTATCGTCTCATCAGACACGGTCAGGTAACTGTTCAGGATATCTGCCGCCTTTTCTCCTGCCGCAGTCATCTCATCTGTGCTTGTCGCGCGGACAACCAGATTCTGCGGTTCATCGTACTGATAAATAATCGGCCACAGTGTATCCGGAATACAGATCGTTCCACTTCCATCCGTGGATACATAACGATAATAGTCTTCCATCGAATTGATCACCGGCTGCGAATTTTCTTTTCTCGCCATCATACCGATCACCGTAAATGGCTCCCCTTTAACCTCAATAATCTTTCCAATCACATTTCCATCCGGAAATAGAGCTGTGGCTGTCGTTTTATCAAGCAGCACAACTTTTCGGTTTGCAGTAAAATCTTTTTCGGAAAAGCCACGCCCTTTTGTAATCTGAAATCCATAGGCATCCAGATAATTGGAATCTATTCCAAAAATATTACAGCTTGCCAGCTTCTGACTGCCTGCATATACAGCATCATATTCATTCCGTCTGTGATAAAGGGCTGCACTTTCCACCTCATCCAGTGCCTGGATCTCACCAAGTACCTGATCTGAAATCTCCGGTATTCCATCCGGAACCTCCTGATAAGACAGATCCAGTGTCCAGTCTCCCTGATAAAGCTGGATATTGACCGCATTATTTCCCGCGCCAACCAGATTTTTCTTGATCTGCTCATTGGTTCCTTTGATCGTCGAAACAATTGCAATGATCGATCCGATTCCGATAATAATACCAAGCATCGTCAGCGCAGACCGCAGCTTATGACTCCAGATTCCCTGAAATGCCAGCCTGATATCTTCAAGCATCTCCTCACCCCCTCATTAATTATAATCATACAATGACTCCACTGTCTTTGTCTTCGCACCCTCTTTTACATTTCTCCCATACGGAAATGCAATCTCATCCTCCATGGTAAGTCCGGAAATGATTTCAATGGAACCGTACATATTTTTTCCAACCTCTACATACTGCTTCTCCAGCCTTCCATGTTTTCCTTTCTTGTATACATAGGAGCGGTTTCCGTCTTCTCTTATGAACATCTGTTCCAGGTAAATCGAATTCCCACTGTCACCCGAAAGTCCGTCTACGGAAATACTGACACCCTCGCCAGATGAAAGGTCTGCATCTTTCTCAACCACTGCAGTAAACGGATAGTAGGACATATTAGGATTCTCGCTGCTCTTCATACTTTCAACCGGTGAATTACCGATACTGGTGATCGTTGCCTCATAAGAGTTCCCCGTATTCCAGGAAGTCACCATCACAGTCATACCCTCTTTTAATTTATCATAGCTGCTTTCGGCAATCCCTCCGATTACATAGCAACCATTTTTTCCGGTCACAGATATAACCGGTTTATTCTCCAGCTTTGCCTCTTCTTCGTCAAGTACAGATTTTACCGTTCCCTCTACTGTACTTTTTACAACACCATTATTTACTTTTTTATCCAGCTTTTTCAATTCCAGTTGCGCTGTTCGCTTTTCCAGATCCAGGTCCTTGATCTTCTGTTCTTTTTCCTGGATCTGCTTTGCCTGCTCTTCCCTGGTCATTCCATCTGCGTCTCCTAGATCTGGTTCTTCATATCCACCAGGGTTATCCGGTTCGTCCGGAATTATCGGCTCTTCCGGTGTCCCCGGCTGCTCCGGATTTTCGGGCTTTATCACCTGTCCGGTCTTTCCGTCCAGCGTCCAGGAATATAAAAGAAGCGTCGGTTCCTTCTCCTGATCCACTACATCAAAGACGCAGACGGTCCTCTCTTCCAGCATTTTCAGCATGAACTCCGCATTTACCGTTGCTCCCGGCGCACAAAGATAGCGATACGGCTTTTCCTTTGTTCCATCTCCATCTTCATTATAAGGAGCAGCGTCCTTTGTAATCTCTTTATAAATGATCTTATCCTTCAGTTCTTCCGGAAACGGCTTCCCGATTGATGGTTTTTCCGGTCCTTCCGGATTTTCTGGTGTCTCCGGCTGCTCAGGATTTTCGGAAGTATCCGGATTTTCCCCTTCATTTTTCTTTGCATCCGCAGTCCGTATTATTCCAGGTCTGGTTCCTTTTGCAGTCATTTTCCGCAGCTCATCCTGGCTTCTTTCAACAGACGAAACAATCTTTGCATTTTTCAGCTGCTCTAATTCTGCCTTTTGATTCTGAATATTCAGTTCAATCCCCTGAATCTCCATCTGCTTCATTTCCTGCTCAAGTCCTGCAAGCGTAGTATCATAGGCAACCAGACGATCGCCGATCTTCACCGTATCCCCTGATTTGACATAAATCTCCTTGATCGTAAGGGTATCATCATGGTAAATGTCCTGGCTCGCACCTGCCTGCACCTTCGCATAATCATAAATATCCGATTCTGAATACCATCCACCATTACTCATACTGGCTACCGGTGCAACCTTGACCGCTTTTTCACTTTTTTTCATTGCAAATATAATGCCGCCTCCAATGAAACATACACAGACAACCAAAGCAATCCCGATCTGAAGAATTTTTTTCTTATTTCTTTTTTGAAAAGTCATCCTTTATTCCCCCTCTTCCATGCCTCCTGCCTGTACATTTTCGTTCTTCTGAACGGCTGCTCCTTCTTTACATTCTCCATCCGGCCAGACAATGTAATCCGTCTCTTTCAGTCCTTCTGTGATTTCCCATGTATCCTGCTCCTCATCATAAGCACCAAGCTTTACATTTCTCTTTTCCAGTCTGTCCTTTTTATTTGCTACCCAAACGTAAGGCTCTTTCCCGTCTGCATCTACAATATAAGCAGTCATCAGATGTAATCCCTCTGTATTTACTCCGGTTCCAGGCTCGATATATACATGCTGTCCCAGCATCAGACCATCACTGGTTTCAAGCGTTACATAAAATGGATATTTAGTTGCCCGGGCAGAAGAATCCGAACCGGAATACATCTCGCTTTGTGAACTGCTCTCCGGTTTTTCTGTGTCGATCACATCCACAGATCCCTTCCAGATCTCCTCCTGGTTATTCCTTGCCCGCACCGTCACATCCATTCCCGGCTGAAGCTCACCGATATTCTGTTCACTGATTTTTCCCTTAATTCGGTATTTTCCGGTAGAAAGAATGCTCATAAATGCCTGCTTTTCTCCACTGTAATCATCATAACCAGGATCCGGATTGATCTCCTGGATAATTCCTGCAATCGTGGATGTCACCGTGGATGATTCCAGACTCTTCTTCGTCCGGTTCACTTCCAGTTCTTTTACTTTATAATTATATTCTTCCTGTTTTACATTCGTCTGCAACTCCTGGATCTGCGTTGTATAAGAAAGCTGCTCACCTGCCGGTGCATTCTTTTTCTCTGTCGTTAAGGCCGCAATCTGTGAATTCAGATTGGAAATACTGTTTCCTATCTTTTCCAGTTCCAGATTTCCCTGCTCCAGTGTCATCGCAAGCTCCTCTGTATCATATTCAAAGAGTTTCGTCCCAGGCTCCACTTCCTGACCTTTTTCCACGAAAATCTCTTTCACTTTCTGTCCTTCTGAAAGTGAGATTTTCAAAGTATCCTGCGCCTCCACAACGCCTGCAAAGCGGTTCACGGTTCCGCTTCCGTTTCCGGTGATCACGCTGACCTTATCCGCGTAGAGGATGTTCTTCGCGGAATCCTTTCCCCCTCCTGAAACCATGTGCAGGATTGCGGCAATCAGAGCGACTGCAAAAATAAGGCAGATGATGAAAATCACCTTTTTCTTCCCCATCAGATTGTCTTTGAAATTCCCATTTACATTCATTTTCATTCCCTCCTCATCATTCTACTTTTAAGGTGTAAAAGTTTGTTGAAGTTAGTCCGACAAAGTGCTGCGGCTTCCCTTCGGCAAACCATTCCGAGGAACCTCTGAAAGCGGGAATCGTGTTCAGCAAAGGCTTCCACGATTCCTGAGTTTCCTCTCCATTGCCTCAATAAGGAAGCCGCAGCACTTTCTATATACACTTTGTCCCTCTAAGTTATCGCACTATACCCTCACCACATAACTTAAGTTCCAATGTCCAATTATAGTTTCAGTATACTGGAAAACAGTTGGAAATACTATTTAGATTTTCTTAAATTTTCGTTCATTTCTGTGTCATATAATCTTTTGACTGAACTCTCGTTCTTTTATTTCTACATAAATAATCTCCCCACAACAATCGCTCCGTAACTTTGTCCATAACCTTCAACTCTTCACCGCATATATCCCATCTGTTCTGTGGAGATATTTAGTAGTGTTGCCAGTTTTGCTCTGTCCGGCTCTGCCTGATTAAGCATCACGATATACTCACTGTTGGAAATCATCGTACTTGCAAGAACAGAATCTAACAGATATTCCACGTTCTGGGTAATTGCTGTCGGAAATGCATTACGCTTACGAAATCTTCGCCATGCAGAGTTAAAAAATGCTCCGGAATACTCATTTTCAAATACTACATGAAACTCGTCTAAGAAAATATGAGTTCGCTTTCCCTGTTTCCAGTTCTCCGTTACCCGGTTCAACATTGCATCAGTGATTACCAGAAGTCCCATGGTCTTTAACTGTTTTCCTAAATCCAGAATGTCGTATACCATGATACGGTTATTCACATCAACATTACTTTCATGTGCAAATGCGTCCAGACTTCCATTTGTAAATAATTCTGATACCAGTGCCAGATCCTGTGCTTCCGGTTCTTCCTGTTCCAGAAACTTTTCACGCAACACCCGTAAAGTAGGCACTGCTCCACCATGCTGATATTCCTCATAGACTTCCCCTACACATCGGTCAATAATGGAACGTTCCTTCGCATTGATCCCTTTTTTATCCAACTGCTCAAACAGAGATAAGATAAACTGTGACTTCTCAATCACTGGATCACCGCCATCTCCATATCCGTCTACCA
>OIWK01000901.1_pt1 | contig 30720 bp, 26 predicted proteins | sample 1587401 | NCBI WGS metagenome assembly OIWK01 (sample SAMEA3888911, study PRJEB22519) | human gut metagenome | biome: human gut; feature: human-associated habitat; material: faeces | place: Denmark | collected 2009 | reverse complement strand
TTGTATATTTGCTGAAAAAAGCTGCCCAAAATCATTGGCATTGCAAAAACCGTCAAAGCTTTAAGAGGCGCATCTGTAATCAGGTATTCATCTTTTGACATTCTTATATTCCTCCACGAGTTTCATAATTTCACTTATCCTTCCCTTCATCAGACTTTATATATACGAAGTGTAAGTATAAAGTTACGTTACGAAGCAATTATATGTGGTTACAATTAATAAGTCAAGTCATCGTTTACTTTGGGTAATATGAATGATATGATATCCAGGAAAACTACTATCCACAGGATATTATTTTACAGGAGGGGTATTTATGTACCTGGACGGTTTAGATGAACTGGATCAGAAGATTATCCAGTTGCTTATAGAAAATGCACGTATCTCTTACTCTGATATCGGTAAAGAAACCGGTATTTCCAGAGTGGCAGTAAAAGCCCGGATTCAGGCATTGGAGAAAAAGGGGGTAATTGAAGAATATACAACTATAATTAACCCTCAAAAAATCAGTGGTGCTGTATCATGCTATTTTGAAATTGAAACAAAACCAGACTCCCTGTCACAGGTGACAGATATATTATATAAAAATGATACAGTCACGCAGATTTACCGCGTCACAGGAAGAGACAAACTGCATGTACATGCCGTTGCCTCATCGAGTGATGAAATGGAACACTTCCTGCACAATGTCATTGACGCCCTGCCTGGTGTCATCAGCTGCAGCTGCAATACAATCTTATCACGTATTAAAGATATTAAAGGATTACGGCTATAAACTGAAACACTGGAAATTACTGAAAAGACCTCGATGATCTGGTTTTTCCAGACCGTCGGGGTCTATTTAGTATAATTTATAAATTTTCTGAATGATCTTTTAGAAGATTGTATAACCGCCATCTACAGCCAGTGCTGCGCCATGAATAAAGCTTGCATATCGAATGGAAAAAATCTGTGACATTGCCAAAATAGATCTGAATGATTCCACGACAGAGTTTTTGCTGCGACTTTCTTATAAATTAGTGGAATATCTGGCGATCAATGATCTGTGATTTTTTTGAAATCATCCATACAGTTTCCTCATACTTAAAAAGTCTTAAATAGCTTTAAGTTTTCTGTTTTATTCGTAAAGTTTATCCGCTTTTCTTATTTCGCAATAAACAGTACTCCCAGGGTTCCCGGCCCACAATGGCTTGAAACCACACCACCGGCGCGCGTCTCAAGAATTTCCTGAAAAATTCCAAGACTCTGCAGATAAGCCTGCACATCTTCCACAATCTTACGGTCACAGCCGGAATGTGTAATAAACACTCGCTCCGGTCGTGCACTTTTAAGGTCTGCCTCCATATCTCTGACATAAGACATGACTACAGAATGTAATTTGCCGCGATACTTCTTAGCTGCATCCATTGCACCGTTTTCTACTACGATCTTTGGATGCAGCTTCAATACACTTCCTGCCATAGCCGCAACCGCATTACAGCGTCCCCCACGATACAAATACATCAAAGTGTCTACCACAAAGCTTGCACGCACTTTTGGCCTCACTTCCTCTAGCGCAGCTGTAATTTCTGCAGCACTTTTTCCTGCCTGTGCCATTACTGCTGCCTCCACGACTTGAAGCCCAATACCTGTTGAAAGATTTGCAGAATCAATAACCGTCACAAAATCGGAGGCTTCCAGCTCATCAGCAGCAAGACGCATAACATTTCCGGAGGTTGACATACTTGATGATATTGAAAAACAGATAACTTCCCTTTTTTCTTCAACATAAGGTTTCAATATTTCTATCGCATCCACCAGAGATGGTGCCGAAGTTTTGGGTGTTGTCTTATGTGCATCTGACCATGCAAAGATTTCATCCGGAGTTATATTTTTGCCATCCTTATATTCCTTCTCGCCAAGAAGAATATGAAGCGGCAAAATATCAATATCATATCTGTTCACCAGCTCTGGCGAAAGGTCGCAGGTGCTGTCTGAAATTATCTTTACCATGAAATATTACCTCCTGCTGTTTTATAGACAATATATTACCACAATTCAAGAATGAAGGATACACCTGTATCTTTATTTCTTACTACGATATGCTTCCGCTTCCCAATGAGTAATGAAGTATGTAATATCATCTGTCATCTGTAATGCACCGCCAAAACTTTCGGCATATACAGCAAGTTTGATCGCATCCTTTACCAGAAGCTGTGCTTTTGCAGCTTTTGCCTTGTCATCTTCCATGATAAATGCGCCCACGCCCTGTACCAGGATCAGTCTTGGTTCTTTGTCATGCTCTTTCATAAATGCATCCAGTACATCTTTTGCCTGTTCAACATTTTCTACAAATAATGGGTATGGTCCGCAGTATACAATGTGATCCGGAGTAAATGGTTTCAAAAGCGGTGCTGCAGTTGTTTTATCTTTCACAAAATTATTCATTTCTGCAGCCGGAACAACTTCTACAGCATGTCCCAGTAACTCGGAAAGTCTCTTTGCAGTCTGTTCTTTTTCAGGTGTAACTGCATCACTTACGTCAGCCGTTCTTTTTACCTGTTTCTCTAATTTGCTGATAACTCCATCAAATAAAACACCAATCTCTTCTACAGTATTTGCTGCAACAAAAATTCCATGATTCTGAAGTAGAAGTACCTGCACATCTTTTCCAAATTCTGCTTTATACGCATTCATTTTTTCATAACAGATACGTGCCAGCGTATATCCCGGTTTGCAGATATCGATCCAGAGTACATCTTTGCCAAGAAGCTGTTCACAAAGTGTCTGCGCACCCTTTCCGCAGGTCAAACCATTGACAAGAGTCGGATGTACATGCAATACATAAGTATAAGCAAATAAATTATGAAGCAAGGCCTCTACACTTGGGCGTTTCGTCTTGTCATCATCGGTTACTGCTGCCATAACATCCGCAAGATATGCAGATTCACGTTTCACATCATCTGCAGGGTATTCTGTTTTCATAATCTCATTCAGACGGGCTCTGTCCATTTTGACAAATTCTTCTGCTTTGATCGTAGCAAGCTGTGTACCGGAACCTTTAACATACAGGGTTGTATCGTCTTTGACAGAAGTATTGCCTCCACCTGCCAGGACGTAAGCCGGATTGCTGCCGTATGTGTTTGACATTTTTACTAAAGTTGAAAGATCCATCGTTAAAATTCCTCCCTTAACTTATCATCTTAATAGTTTTGCTATTACTTATAGTATTATAGTACACCATATATAAAAAGTTATCTATGAAAATATCGTGTCACAAAATATAACAAAACTCACCTTATCGTTGGCGCAGATCAAGAAAAAAGCAACCAGGACTTAACATCCTGATTGCTTTTTGCTCTCATTATTCTGTTATTGTTTCAATTCAAAGAAATCTTCTACCCGGTTTTTATAATCCATCATATCATTATACTGCAGCATTGCATATTCCTGAATCAGATCATAATATGGTGAGTTCTTATCATCCACACTGTAGAATTTTCCATCTGCTCCCCAATATCCATTACTGGTCAGTACCGGAATCTCTTTCTGTAGATCCTGCTGGAACTTCTGGAAGCCGGTCAGTTCTCCATCTATCGTCTCCATAAGGATGGTCTGAAGATAATTCATACTTGTCTTCTCTACAGTCTTCTTATCAATGTCATAATTAGCCCAGATAAGGAATGGAACCTCATATCGCCGCATCATTTCCTCATCATTCCAGTTACGCCACTCTCCATTTGTGATAGAATCCATCGATTCATCATGAATTCTCGGCTGGTGATCTCCTGTCAGAAGGATTACTGTCGGTTCATCTGTATTTTTATAATAATTGATCAGATTTTCAAACATCTCATCTGAATATTTGATAAGACTAAGGTAATATCCCAGATCCGGTGCATCTGCATTCTCTACTACAATTCGTTTATCATCGAAATTATCAAATGGTACATCATAAGAACTATGGTTCTGAATCGTCATAGTATAACCGAAATACGGTGCATCTGTCAATTTTCTCTGCTGTTCATAATCATGTGTGATATTATCGTAGGTACACTGGTCCGTCGCATTATTTCTCATTTTTACAAACGGGACTATCATATTTGTATAATCATAAAACTTATCAAATCCAAGCAGCGGATATGCCTTGTCTCGGTTATAGTTTCTCGCCTTCTGAAGATGGGTTGCTGAATTTCCTGTGTATCCTTCACTCTTCAGTTCAGTTACCAACGATGGCATTGCATGCCTCAGATATAACTGAAATGCAACCGTTCCTTTTGGAAGAAATGCCATAGAATTTCCTGTCAGAAATTCATATTCCGTATTTGCAGTCTGACCGCCTACGATTGATGCATAAGTTGTTCCACTCACACAGTTTCCATTTTTCATCAGATCATGAATAAATGGCATGTAATCTTCATTTGTCTCAATATCTCCAAGAACCTGCGGATCCGAAAAGGCCTCATTAATAACAGCAATTACATTTGGTCGTTTCTTATTTGGATCTACGGTATCAGAAGTATATTTTGAAGTAATCTCTTCTACTTTTTTCAGACTGTATCCATTTGGTTTCTCTGGTACAGAAAGCTTGATGCTTCTTGTGAAACAGGCGATACTGCCATATTGCTGATAACTTCTCATTGGATTAAAAAGACTCAGATACAATCCTCTGTTGCTTACCATGTCTGTCATAACAAGCTGTGAAAAACCAGTTACACTCACAATAGCCATTACAGCGATTCCACACAAACGATGAGAAACTTTTTTGAAAACAGGTTCACATTTTATCACGCGGCCAAGCATTATAAAATCAAACAGCATTACCAGTGCAACTGTTGTATAGAAATTAAATTGTATCTTATAACCGTCTGCAACTTCCAGTGCAGTACCTACGGTTGCAATATCCGATGCCATGACCGGTGTTCCTCGAAACTCATAAACAAAATAATTTACTATATTAAACATTACACAGATAAACGCCCAAATATCAGTTCCAAGACGCACCCGATTTGTAATAACTATAAATATAAGTTCCAGAATACCAATCAACAGGAAGTTAAATAATAACAGTGATAAATGTTGTTCTCTAAAGCTGTATGTTTCATTAAATACAGCAATTTCCATATTAAAAAAAATGTAGCACGGTGCAAACAGGATATACAGAATATTTATTACTCTGTTCCACTTCTTTCCAAAATCCAGTCTGACAAAAATAAGAACAACGCCAACTATCCAGCCCAGCACAATGCTGGCTATTTTAAATTTCGAACTGAATTCCGGATCATTTTCCAATATAGTTGTTCGGTTTACATAAAAAAAGATCAGAAACAGAAACGAAATAAATAGGCAGAAATAATTTTTCCATCTCTGCCTGTTTTTATTAAAGTCTATATTCTTCAGCACGTATATTTTCCTCTATTCTAAAAATGCAACTGACCCTGAAGCCAGATCGTACCTTTAAACCTTCGGCCAACTGCCGGATCTCCCAGCAGATCCGCTCGATTGATACAGATATCAAATTGAATATTATTACATTCAACTGTCATCTGAACAAGTTCTTCATCTGTAATATTATTCTGTACAGTACGATATTCTATAATCTCACCTAAAATACTATACTGGTCACACTGAATTCCATATGGCATAAAATATGAATCTACAATAGACAAAATGTCTTCATGAACGATTCTGTTAGAAATCATAGAATACGTGTCCATTTCTTCCATGGTAAGATTTTCCATAGCCTCTTCATCACCATTTCTTGCAGCTGCGATCATTGAACTTCGGTTTTTACTGCTTTCCTGTTCAACTTTGACTGCTTCCTTATCCTTCAGTACTGGAAAAAGGATTTTACCCTCCCCCGCAAGTCCGGATAATGTCAACGGCTGATTACCTGTTAACTGCTTTTTGCTTTCTTTCATATATTCAGCTACATTTTGAAGATAAAAAATCAGCGTGATTCCTATTCTCAGATCATCACAGGCTGCAGAAAAGGCATCCTTATCCGCATGCCTTTCTACTGTTACCTGTTCCTGAGTTGTAATTCCAGTTCCTCTGAAAAAAGGATAATAATATTCCACATGAAATCTGTTGTCATCATCATACTGACCACATACAGTAATACCGCAGTCATTTCCATAAAACCGGGAAAACTGAGCAAAGACACCATCTGGATGATCTTCCACTACGTTTTTTTCATCGTAATTTTTGATAACATCCAGAATGATTTCTTTCATTTCTTCCCGTTTGGTCACTTTAGAAAAACCGACTGCTTTTAAAAAGCTGTGCAAAAGTACACCTCCATGCCCTTATGCGCGGGTCTTTTTCTCAATTCTCTTCATGCCGCCCATGTATGGCTGCAGAGCTTCCGGAATACTAACAGATCCATCAGCATTCAGGTTATTTTCCAGGAACGCGATCAGCATTCTCGGAGGTGCTACTACAGTGTTATTTAATGTATGCGCAAGATATTTCTTACCATCCTTACCATTTACACGAATTCTCAGACGACGTGCCTGCGCATCTCCCAGGTTGGAGCAGCTTCCTACTTCAAAGTATTTCTTCTGTCTTGGGGACCATGCTTCTACGTCCAGAGATTTAACTTTAAGGTCTGCCAGGTCACCGGAGCAGCATTCCAGAGTACGTACCGGAATATCCAGGGAGCGGAACAGATCTACAGTGTTCTGCCACAGTTTATCAAACCACATCGGGCTCTCTTCTGGTTTGCAGACAACGATCATTTCCTGCTTTTCGAACTGATGGATACGGTAAACACCTCTCTCCTCCAGACCATGAGCTCCTTTTTCTTTACGGAAGCATGGAGAATAGCTTGTCAGAGTTTTTGGAAGTTCTTCTTCCGGAACGATCTGGTCGATGAATTTACCGATCATAGAATGCTCACTGGTACCGATCAGATACAGATCTTCGCCTTCGATCTTGTACATCATAGCATCCATTTCTGCGAAGCTCATAACACCTGTTACAACATTGCTGCGGATCATGAAAGGCGGTACACAATAAGTAAAGCCTCTATTGATCATGAAGTCACGGGCATATGCAATAACTGCAGAATGAAGTCTTGCAATATCTCCCATCAGATAGTAAAAACCATTACCTGCAACACGTCTTGCACTGTCCAGATCAATTCCGTCAAAGCTTTCCATAATATCTGTATGATATGGAACTTCAAAATCCGGAACTACTGGTTCACCGAATTTTTCAATTTCAACATTTTCACTGTCGTCTTTACCAATCGGTACAGACGGATCAATGATGTTCGGGATAACCATCATATTTTTAAGAAGTTCTTCTTCTACTTCTTTTTCTCTTGCAGAAAGTTCATCAATACGTGCACCGGATGCAGCAACCTGTTTCTTAACTTCTTCTGCTTCATCACGTTTTCCCTGTGCCATCAGCGCACCGATCTGTTTGGAAGTTTTATTTCTTTCTGCTCTCAGAGCTTCAACTTCCTGTTTGATCTCTCTGTTTTCTTTGTCCAGTTCAATAACCTTATCAACCAGTTCCAGTTTATTGTCCTGGAATTTGTTTCTGATATTCTGTTTAACGATTTCCGGATTTTCTCTCACAAATTTGATGTCTAACATGTTTTCTCCTCCTGACAGTTATTTTTCTGTCTTCTTTATTTTTCTAAATTCTTTTCATCTTCACTCATCTCACCCAGTTCAAAATTCACAGCTTTTCGAAGTGCTTCTACTTCCTCCTGGCTGAGCATTACATAAGATTCACCTTTTACAATTTCTTTCAGATACAGGAAACAATTGTCTCTGCTGTGTACTGCATTTAAAATGATACCTGAATTATCTTTATCCAGCAACGCCAGCGCAAAACTGAGTTTGCCACCCACATCATCAAATGCATCGTATTTTTCTACGCCATATTTGCTGAAAATAACTTTAAAATGCTGTTCCAGTGTTTTAATTGCATGTTCATGATCTTCTTTTGCTTCATACAGTCTGTCAATCTGTGCAAATTTGCGTACAAAAGTTTTTTCCAGGGACTGTGCATCGCTCCCCTTCATAAACATCTTATACTTTCGTTCCAAACGAGTCAGACGCATGCCATTACTGATCATTACTCCAATTAATATCACAACTATAGCCAGCAAAGCAATAATGATAATCCCAGGATCGATACCTATACTATCAAAAATCGTACTCATATCATACCCCTTTTAACCAATAGATTCAAACAGATCAATAATTCTGTCTAAATCATCTCTGGAATAATACTCTATTTCTATTTTGCCTTTGTTATTTTTCTTTCTGCGAATAAATACGCGGGTTCCTGTAATACCTTTCATTTTTTCTTCAAGGCTCTCATAAATCGCATCTTCTGTTGGATTTGAAACAACCGGCTTCTTCTTTGTTGGTGTTAAAATACTTTTTACCAGTTTTTCCGTTTCACGAACGCTAAGCTTTTCATCAAAAACTTTCATTGCTGCATTGTATTGCTGCTCGGGATCGGAAATAGCAAGAATTGCTCTGGCATGTCCGGCGGATATCATTTCATCTACCATCATCTGCTGTACACGGGAATCGAGTTTCAAAAGTCTCATCGAGTTTGTTACTGCAGTACGGCTCTTTGAAACACGTTCAGCTATCTCATCCTGTTTTAAATGAAATTCATCAATCAGACGTTTATATGCCATTGCTTCTTCAACCGGATTCAGATCTTCTCTCTGTATATTTTCAATAAGAGAAATTTCTACGATCTCCTGTGTTGAAAATTCTTTGACAACAACCGGAACTTCCTTAAGTCCTGCCATCTTGGCAGCTCTCCAGCGTCTTTCTCCTGCAACGATTTCATAGTAGTCCTTCTTATCGGACACAAGCAATGGTTGCAAAATTCCATACTGTTTAATGGACTCTGATAATTCCTGTAAAGCATCCTCATCAAATTTCTTACGAGGCTGTTCCCTGTTTGGCTCGATCATGGAAATTTTCATCATTCTCTCGCCGTTACTGGTTTCCTGCTGACTGGATTTCTTAGTATCTACTGCAACCTTTTTTTCTTCTTTTACAGTTTTCACTGTCTTAGGTTTACTCTGCACTGTTTTTTCCGGAAACAATGCGTCCAGACCTCTTCCAAGTCCTGACTTCTTTCCAGCCATCATTCACCCTCCCTGTTAATTACTTCTTCAGCAAGAAGTCGATATGCCTCTGCACCTGCCGATCTCGTATCATACAATGTAATTGGCTGACCGTAGCTTGGTGCCTCTGCCAGTCTTACATTTCTCGGAATAATCGTTTTATAAATATTCTGCTGAAGGTTGTCTTTAACATTTTCAACTACCTGTAAAGAAAGATTCGTTCTTGCATCATACATAGTAAATACGACACCTTCCATTACGAGTTTCTTATTCAGACGTTCCTTTACAAGTTCAATTGTATGTATTAACTGAGATAATCCTTCCAAAGCATAATACTCACACTGAATTGGCACCAATACGGAATTGGCCGCTGTTAAAGCATTAATCGTAAGCATATTTAAAGATGGTGGGCAGTCCATAATAATATAATCATATTTTCTGCGTACCTTATCTATGATTTTCTTCATGATGTATTCTTTTTCATCGACACCAATTAATTCAATCTCAGCGCCAGATAAATTCACGTTAGATGGAATCAGGTCTACGTTCTCAACTACATCTTTAACAATAGTATCTTTTGCTTCTGCTTCGCCAAGAAGTAATTCATATAATGTATTCTCAACATTATTTTTATCTACTCCAAGTCCACTTGTCGTATTCCCCTGTGGATCAATATCTATCGCAAGTACTTTCTTCCCTTTTTCAGCAAGACAAGCAGAAAGATTAATTGCGGTGGTTGATTTACCAACGCCGCCCTTCTGGTTTGCTACTGCTATTACTCTTCCCAAGATTCATCCTCCCTTCGGGATATCAAATATCAAGACTATACATGTTTATTTGAAAGTATAGCATACTGTTGTTATTATAGCACTTTTAATAGTATTGTTCCACAAAATGTTTCACGTGAAACATTAAAATTCAAGAAAGTTTTCGAAAAATTATTGTTTATATTTTACAAGGGAATTAGAGGACTCGTGTATTTTACGCAATATTAAAGATATTCCTGCCATCAACGGGCTTCGTCGTTCGGAAGTCTTAAAGGGCTCGTGTATTTCATGCAACAATAAAGATATCCTGCCATCAACGGGCTTCGTCGTTCGGAAGTTCTAGGTGATAACCTGTCTGCTAGATACATCCATAATAATCACAAACTCGCTTCGCTCAGGCAGTGTGATTATTATGGATTACGCAGTCAGAACATCACCAAGTACTTCTGCGAACTCCTGCAGGAAGTTGATGGCAGGATATCTTTTTATTGCTGTTTATACAGGTATCTAATGTAGTTCACGGTGGCTGTATGGCAGCTGATTCGCCAAAGGAATCGAGCCGCCGCTGTTCAATGTTTCACGTGAAACATTAAGTTATAGGTCATACAATTCACGAATTCATATTATTGTTGGGGATACTTTTTTAAAATACTATGGATATCAGAAGGATTATTCCACATATGGCAATAAAGCTAAAGTAAATTGCAATATGTCAATTCTCAGCAGTCACATAGCAGAACAGATATCCAGAACCTAGCTTAGATTCCGTTACGAGGGCTGCGCTAGTTGCTGCCACCGAGCGCTCTGTCTGAGCGTTAGCAAGTTTGCGCGAATGGCTGTTAACAAACGCGCGGGATAAGTAGGAATCTATGCGTGTTCTGGAATCTGTTGTTGCTATTGGGCTGCGTGAAAGGAACATCCAGTAGCAGTGCTGATACGCAGAACTCAGCACTGATTCCGTTACGAGGACTGTGCTAGTTGCTGCCACCGAGCGCTCTGTCTGAGCGTTAGCGAGTTTGCGCGAATGGCTGCTAACAAACGCGCGGGGCGAGTAGGAATCCGGGCGTGTTCTCGTAGCTGCTCTGCTATCTGGATGCGAGTGAAATAAGCAGAGATAATAGAAGGACTCGTGTATTTTACGCAATATTAAAGATATCCTGCAGGAAGTTGATGGCAGGATATCTTTTTATTGCTGTTTATACAGATGTCAATGGTTACAGTGGCGAATGCTTGTATTATTATCTGACATTTTTTATAAATTTCATCTATTTTCTATTATTTCAGTAATGGTTTTGTCTCGCATGTAGCAATGTTTTTATCACGCGTACATATGTCTTTTACACTCACCGATTTCACAACACTTAACCACATCTTCACAAAACAATTTTCATAGGAATCCCATTTTCCTCTACTACTTCACATATCTCCTGCACTTCATCCTCCCCGTTCACGGCTCTTCTTTTACTTTTTATACTTTTCACATCTCCAATATGTATATTTTGTTTATAATTATGCATAGTATATTTCTGTATTTTTCTTTTTTCAACGATGCTTATAGTAAAAAACAGCTACTTGTGTACGATCACGGAGCTGCAATTTATCCAGAATTGCGCTCAGATAATTTCTCACTGTCCCTTCTCCCAGGTACATTTCCGCAGCAATTTCCTTATTGCTGTATCCATTTGCAACCAGACGGATGATTTCCTTTTCTTTTTCATTAATTTCACAGACACTATAATCAAAATTTTCCTTCTTTTGAATCAAATCCGGTATTTTAGACACAATTTCCTGTCCAAATACAGTTTGCCCGGAATACACTGCTCTCAATGCCGGCAAAATGCTTGCATAATCCTGTTTCAGCAGATACCCTTTTGCTCCCAGGCGTAACGCTTTCACAATATATTCATCATCAAGGAACGTTGTAAGAAGCAATATATTAGCCTTTGCGTCTGCTTTTAATATTTCAGCTGAAGCCTCGAGTCCATTCATATTCTTCATTCGAATATCCATTAACAAGACATCTGGCTTATATTCTGCATACAGGCATACCGCATCTCTGCCATCGGACCCTGTTGCCAGCACCTGTACGTCTTCATTCACTTCAAGGATTGTTTTCAAAGCCTCTGTAACCAGGCAGTCATCATCTACTATCACTATCTTCATTTCCTGTAAATCCTCATTTTTTCTGCTATTCTGCTCTATTTTGTTTCGGAATCACAACAAAAATACGGAATCCTTTTTCGCCATTGATCTGGAGATTTCCATTCAATGTATTTACACGTTCCTGCATATTTTTCAATCCGATTCCTGTTGTATTTTTGTCATAATCTGCGCAGCCTTTTCCATTATCTTCAATGCATAGCTGATATATTGCCGGATGCTCTCTCATAATAATTTTAATCTGTGTCGCAGAACTATATTTCATAGCATTCGATATAGCTTCTTTTACAATGCTGATAAAACAATATTTAATTTCTCTGGGTATTATTTCGGACATATCGTATTCAAATTCTACATTTTCTATCTTTATGTCCGTTATAATCCCCTTTATTGTTTCTTGAAGATTCACTGCATCATCATGAAGATCATGCACACTCGAGCGGATACTATCCATGGCAGAATTAAGTGAATTATCCAGCCCTTTTAAAAGACTATCCAGATTCTGATCCTTATTTATGGCTCTGGCGGCCCCGGTTAGCAGAATCGTTCTAGACAGCACATGTCCCACATTATCATGGATTTCTCTTGCAATTCGATTTCTTTCACGAAGCGTTGCTGCATAAATTTCGGAATTCTGTTTTTCTGCCAGCGCCTTATTTTTTTCTGACAAAAGAAGTGCTTTTTCTTCTCCTGAATCCACAGTTTTTCGTAATTCAATGTCCATTTTATCGTACTTATAAGTTTTTCTTTCCAATATAGCCGCAAGCAGACATCCAACCACATATTTTGCCATTATTTCTATGTGCATATTCCCATATTTCCCCAGCAGAATTACCCCTGCCATACTTATGGCCAGTCCCATCTGCCAGTTTATTTCTTTTATCAGTGCATATATCAGAATCGGATAAAACATTTCTATTTCAGGCACTACAAGTGCCATTAAAGCAAATACTGTACAAACCAAAACTTTTGTGCTTTTTCCATGTATGAAATAGATTCCGCAAATCAGGATTACCGCCCAGAGAATCGCAAAAATCAGCGTCCTGTCAGGTTCTTTCCACAAAAGGACTATCAGACTATATATAAACAGTAGCCCCATATCCTGAAAATATCCCATATTCCTCCATTCTAAAGGTTTCTGCAAAGAATTTATTCTCCTTCATTGCCTGTCTTTTATTATGTTTTTCTTTTACATATTTATAATATAACACATTCCAGTTTATTCAAAGTGACAAATGTAATCCTTTTTTGTGACATCCTGCACTTGGTATTTCACACAATTTATCTTATAGTATAGTCAGGAAGAAACACTTGTCTGCTTCCGGTATTTATGCATATCTGCCCCTGTCAGATACGCATGATTTAAACTTTTTGTATGGAAGGAGTTATTATGATTCATATAGAAAATCTGGTAAAAAGATATGGTGATCTGGTTGCTCTGAATCATCTGAATCTCGATATTCATGAAGGAGAGATTTTTGGTCTGCTTGGCCCTAACGGTTCCGGAAAAACAACCGCGATCAACTGTCTCCTCTCTCTTTTAAAATATGACAAAGGAACGATCGAAGTCTTTGGCCAGCCTATGACCCCTGAGAGTTATCAGGTCAAACAGCAGATTGGCATTGTTTTGCAGAATGTCGCTGTTTTTGACGAATTGACAGTATATGAAAATATCGATTATTTCTGCGGTTTATATGTTTCTGATAAAAAACGCCGCAAAGAACTGGTCAATGAGGCAATTCAGTTTGTCGGGCTCGAAGATTACTGTAAAACCCGCCCCGGGAAACTTTCTGGCGGTCTGCTGCGACGGCTGAATATTGCTTGCGGTATCGCTCACAAACCTCGTCTGATCATTATGGATGAGCCTACCGTTGCAGTTGATCCGCAAAGCCGTAATAAAATTCTCGAAGGTATCCAGAAACTGAACGAACAGGGTTCCACTATCATTTATACTTCCCACTACATGGAGGAAGTAGAACAGATCTGTACCCGCATCGCAATTATGGACCACGGACGGGTAATTGCATCCGGAACCACTGAGGAACTGAAGAAAATGATCAAAACAGGCGAAACGATCACAGTGGAAGCAATTCTTCTCGAAGAAAAACACCTTCAGGATATCAGGAATCTTTCTCATGTTTTTGATGTGCATTATGAAAATCAGATTCTCTCTCTCCGCTGCACAGGTGCTCAGCATAATCTGATTCGTCTTCTGAACTACCTTCAGAGCCAGGACATTACTTTTGGAAGAGTCTTTTCCGAACTTCCAACTCTGAATGATGTCTTTCTGGAGATTACAGGAAAACAACTTCGTGATTAATATTTGTGTATATTTATACATGAATATGCATATATTCACAGAAAGGATTTTTTATGCTACATTTAATAAAGTATAATCTTCTGGTTAAATTACGTAACTTTAATATGACCTTCTGGCCGCTTGTTTTTCCTCTGATTCTTGGTACCTTCTTCTTTTTTGCATTTGGAAACCTGAATGATGCAGATTTTGAGACCGTTCAGGTAGCTATGGTGCAGGAAACCAGCCCTAATCCACTGTTCAGCTTTTACATAGACCAGGTTAAAAAAAGTAATTCAGATCTTCTGAACATTCAGGAGATGGATGAATCTGCAGCGCTTACTGCTTTAAAAAACAAGGAAATCTCTGGTATCTATTACAATGAAATGACTCCGTCTCTGACAGTTAATGCACATGGCATTCCGGAAAGTATCCTTCAGTCTGTTCTGGAAAGTTACAATAACAACCTGCACACGATACAGAATATCCTGAAAAAACATCCTTCTGGAATTCTGGAAGGACTTTCACAGATGGCAGATACCCGCGATCTTGTACAGGAACTTTCCCTGGGCGGAAAAACGATCGATGGTAATTCGCAGTTTTTTTACGCTCTGATCGCCATGGCGTGCCTGTATGGATGTTTTATCGGCTTTGGCGCCGCGATCACGTTACAGGCCAATTTAACAGCTCTGGCGGCAAGACGTTGTGTTACTCCCACCCATAAACTCAAACTGATTTTATCCGAGCAGATTACTTCCTTTCTGCTCGGATATACCGATGTAATTATTTTACTCATTTATCTCAGGATCATATTGAAACTGGATTTTCAGGGACAAATAGGAAAAATGCTTATCATTTCACTGTTCGGAAGCCTGATCGGTGTTTCTGTGGGGCTGTTTGTCGGAAGTCTCGGCAAACTGAGTGAAGGTATAAAAGTTGCTGTTATCCTTGCGATTTCCATGGTCTGCAGTTTTCTTGCAGGACTCATGAACAGTAACATGAAAGATCTCGTAGAAAAACATGCTCCGATCATCAACCGCATCAATCCTGCTGCCCTGATTTCGGATGCATTTTACTGTATCAATGTTTACAATGATACAGCCCGCTATTACCGCAATCTTGTCACACTTGCAGTTATGAGCGCTGCTTTTGTTATGGCTTCATTTTTACTGATCAGGAGGAATCGCTATGACAGTATTTAAAGGCTATATGAAAATATTAAAAAAGAATATCGGTCTGGTGATCATATATCTGGTTATTTTTTTCTCCGTTGCCATGGCTCTTCAGGCAGCTGCCAGCAAAGAGCATCTGGAAGATTTTGAAAAAGCGCGAGTGGATATTGCCGTTGCAGATAATGATCAGAGTACTCTTTCTCATGCTTTAACAGACTATCTCAAAACAATCCATAATGTTTCTGAGATTTCCAGTGATCCTTCTGTTATGCAGGAAGAGCTTTTTTACAGAAATGCAGAATATATTGTACAGATTCCAAAAGATTTCTATAAAACTTGCATTGTACAGGATAACCCGATTTCCGTCACAAAGATTCCCGGATCCTATACTTCATTTTATGTAGACCAGCAGATCAATGCATGGCTGAATAATGTGCGCACATACATTGCTTCTGGTTTTTCTCAGAAAGAAGCTGCAAAAGCCGCTCTGGAACAGCCTTCCTCCAGGGTTTCCATGTATCAGGACACCGAAACCACTTCCGAAACACCGGCATATACCTATTATTTCCGTTATGTTCCCTATCTGTTTCTGGCTGTTCTGTGCTATTCCATGGGCTATATTCTTCTTGCTTTTCAGAAAGAAGATATCCAGAAACGTATGCAGGCTTCATCCGTTTCCATTCGCCGGCAGAACCTTGAAGGACTGCTTGCCATGTTTACGATCGGAGTCGGTTTATGGCTGATCGCCGTCACAGGTGCAATTGTCATGTATCAAAAAGAGCTCCTGGCTTCCGGTGTTCTGACCTATTATCTCCTGAATACCTTTGTGATGATGATGGTCTCGCTGTCTCTGTCTTATCTGCTCGGACTTTTTGTAAAAAACAGCAACATGCTCAATGGACTTTCCAATATTGTTTCTCTTGGCATGTGCTTTTTGTCCGGTGTTTTTGTACCAATGAGTGTTATGGATAAAAAAGTACTTAAAATAGCACAGTTTCTTCCAGTCTACTGGTATGAGGACATCAATGAAACGCTCGCCAGATATCATAGCGTTTCCGGCAATATTGCCACAGATATCTGGAAATCTCTGGGAATCGAAGTTATGTTTGCTCTGGCATTTGTTGCTATCATTCTGGCTCTTTCGAAATATAAACGGCAGAAGTAGGGCAATGTACCCTCACTTCTCCAGAAAAAAAGAACTCATGCTCTTGTGTTATTCATCACATTTTACTGTGAAAATCAACATAAGCATGAGTTCTTTCTTTTATCCTTTTTTTCAAGTCGAACAGTCAGCTCTATCAGAAGAAGATTCCAACCTGCTCCAGAAACTGTTCCGGCACTTCCACATGTGGAAAATGCTTAGTTTCTTTAAGTGTTACAGCTTCAACAGACGGATTGACATTCTGATATGCTTCTATGATTGCTTCCCCATTGTTCTCAGCTTCGCCTTCAACAATATAAAGACTGTTATCGATTTCTTTCAGTCCGCGGGTAATATCAATATTCATATATTTGGATGCCTTATTTGCATAAACATTCTTTGCATAACAGCCGCCTCTGTGCGCTGCCTCATAATATGCATCCTGCAGGTCTCTGTCCGGATGGAACGGATCAAATGCATAATTCTCAATGAATTCGTTATTAACAGCATCTCTTGATACGACCATGTGATAAACCAATGTTCCAAACACCGGAATTTCCAGACATCTGCGGAGAAGTTTTTCTTTCTTTCCAGGCATCTGTTTCAGACTTGAAAGACTGACCGGATTTACCATCATAATCTTGTTGAACAGTTCTTTTTCATTGTGACATGCCATCACAACAAAAGATACTGCATATCCGTTCACGATAACATCTGTCTTCTCTCCGATCACATTTTTAATAAAATCGCAGATGGCCTGTACATAAACAAAGTTTGTATAAGTTATTCCTGACTTCTCAGAACGTCCGCATCCCGGAAGATCCAGGTTATAGACCGTATGCTCCAGTGCAAGATCATCCTCGATCTTACCCCACTCATATCCAGAACCACCCGGAAGCATATCATGGATCAAAAGGATCGGGCTTCCTTTGCCTTTTTTTGTATAATAAATATCACCAAAGCGCCAATGATAATAGTTTCTTACATCAGTGTCCAGCATTTCCTTCAGACAGGCGGATGCTGCAATCACTTTATTTATAATATGAATAGTGGCAGTTGTTGTCATAACCAGTGCTGCTGCAGTCAGCAGACGTTTGCTGTGTTTCTTCATGTTCTACCTCCCTTTTTCCATCACCTGAATGTCTATATTATACGATAAAAAAGGTCTTTTTACAATCTATAACATAGAAAGAAGTTTCTCTACATCTTCCATTCTGGTTGCCCAACTGGTTGCAAATCGGACTACCGTATGTGTATCATCCTTCTTCTCCCAGAAGCTGAACTGGACATCTTTTTTTAATTCTTCCATCTTACGGTTCTCCAGAACAACGAACTGCTGGTTGGTCGGTGAATCAATGAAGAATTTATAATTTTTTTCCTTTAAACCTGCTTTGAGTACTTCTGCCGTTTCGATTGCGTTCTTGCCAATCTCAAGATAAAGGTCATCTGTGAAAAGTGCATCAAACTGTACTCCAAGAAGTCTGCCTTTAGCAAGCAGGGCTCCATGCTGTTTTACTCTTGTAAGAAAATGCTTTGGCATACTGTTTCCAGTAAACACAACAGCTTCTCCGCATAAAGCACCCGCCTTGGTTCCTCCGATATAAAATACATCGCAAAGCTTTGCAATATCCTGTAAAGTCACATCTGTTTCTTTGCTGACCAGTCCATAGATCAGTCTGGCCCCATCCATAAAAAGGGGAAGCTTATATTCTCTGCACACTGCTGAGATTTCTGTCAGTTCTTTCTTTGTATACAGGGTTCCATACTCTGTTGGATGGGAAATATAAACCAATCCCGGAAATACCATATGCTCATGATTCTCATCTCCGTAAAAAGTCTCAACCAGATTCTTAAGATCCGCTGCATTGATTTTCCCATTCTTTTCTGGAAGTGTCAGGACTTTATGACCGGTAAATTCAATTGCACCGGCTTCATGTGTACTGACATGTCCCGTCTGAGCCGCTACAACGCCCTCATACGGCTGTAACATCGTATCAATGACAATCTGATTGGTCTGCGTGCCGCCTGTCAGTAAAAAGACTTCTGCGTCCTCACAGCCACATGCCTTCTTGATCTTTTCTTTTGCTTCTTCACAGTAATGGTCGGTTCCATATCCAGGAAGCTGCTCCATATTGGTATCGATCAGGTGCTGAAGGACTTTTTCATGTGCACCTTCTGAATAATCATTTAAAAAATATAACATCTCTGATTCCTCGCTTATTATAAAATCGACTCTATTTTATCACCAGGAAGATTTTTTTACCACTGGCAAACAAAAAAATACCCCGCGAGCAACTCGCGGGGCAGGTTCGTATGAATTTAATTTTCTTCTGTAGCTGTATCGGATGTACTTTCTTCGGCATCTTCTGTATCCGGATTCACCATCTTCTGATAAGCTTCATCCAGATCTTTTACGTTCATCTTATTTACCAGATAAACCTTATCTCCTACGACTGCTGCATAGAAGTTTGTATCATATTCATAATACTTCACCGTAGTTTCTTTTCCGTCTGTATCTTTAAAGATAAAGGTATATGTCGGATTTCCTTCTGGAGTATACTCCTCAGTAAGACGTTCCTGTGCGGTCATGTTGATGAGTTTATTGTAGAAAGTTGTGAATGTGGATTCATCGAGGTCTTCGCCATCTAACTTGTAAGTTGTTGTAGTAGTCTCTTCCTCATCATCAGAAGAACTTTCATCAGAGGAGTCTGTATCTGTGGAACTCTCATCCGATGTTTCTGTACTGCTTTCATCTGTGGTATCTTCATCTTCTGCCTTTACGGTTTCCGTTACAATGTTTATTGTATGATCTCCGTCTGCGCTCTGTACTTCCAGGGAATCCAGATCATTAACCGATACATAGCTTACAGACAGGTTGTAGAAATCAGACATTGTACTGTCGAGGATATCTGTCAGAGAATCTTTCGTGATCGTGTAAACTTCTTTGCTGTCATCTACTTTCACATAACGGTCATCGCCGGTCTCATCTCCCACATAAATAGTAAGCGTCTTCTCTACCGTCTGTGTTTCCTGTTCTTCCTCGGTATACTTCACAGTGATAACTGCATACGGATCGTCAAATCCATACTTAGAATCGTCGGTGCAGTTATAATCTACAAATTTATCGTATGCCAGAGATCCGACTGCCGATGTCACAGTTCCTGCTTTTGTAGTATCTGCCTTCTCTGTAGTTTTACCATCAGACACATTCCAGAACAGATTGTCTGCATCCTGTGTAAGCTCATAACTATTCTCTTTATCTACTTTAACATCTGTGATCGTAGCAGATGTTACGGATGGAAATGTGCCACTCTCCGCAAAATCATACAAAGTTCCCATAAAAGGCTCTATTGAGCTGCTGGATACCAGATAAACATTTTTATCATCATCCTCTTTTTTCACATAGTACTGATTATTTGAAGATTCCATTCCAATCTGAAGACTTGTATCACCATCAGCTGTTGTCAGCGTAATGGTATTCTGCGGATTATCCAGATCATACTGACTCATATCTTCCACATCGGAAATCTCCTGGTCAGCAGTCAGGGATGCAACTCCCTTGACTGCACTGTCAACCGTATCCTGATTCACCGGAAAATTCGCATCAGATTTTTCTGTCCAGCTATCATCTTTTTTATCAAATTCTACTTCATTCTGGTCTGCGGTAAATGAAACTGCTGTTATATCATCTGCCTCCAGACTTACCAAATCTACGCTTGTGTCATTCTCTTCAGTTTCTTTTTCTTCCTGTGAGGTAACATAAAAGTTTACGCCTTCATACGCTGCACACAGCACTCCCAATACGACTACTGCCGAAACCAGTTTGACTGTTTTTTTCTTCATTTATGCCTTTCTCCTTTTCAGCCATACCATAAATCCCATTACCAGGAAGACTACCGGGATGATTCCCATTACCATGATCTTCCAGAAGCTTACATCATAAGCAGTCAGTGTCAGATAGGAAATCTGCAGGTTTTTAGATGGAACAGAAATTGTTGATGTCTCATCCGAGCTGCACATCCAGCTCAGAGAACTCATGATCATCTGCTCATTTCCACCGGATACCATCTGGTTGATCTGGCTGTCCATCAGATTTGAAGAAGTATAATAAACGATCTGTGTCTCTTTGTCATCATCCAATGTTTCTGTAATACTTACACCAAGATCAAACGGACCATCAATATCATCATCGGTTTTTTCAATCGTTCCACTATTGACATCCACTTTGGAATAAGCACTGTCAGAAGTTGTCAGAAGACTGTTGATCGTAACGGTATCTCTGACATCATCTGTCTTCTTGATTCCCTGTGCATAAGGCATCAGAACATAATAACCTTTGGATGCAAAATCAGAGACTGCATCGGTGCTGTTGACTGTCGGTACCAGATAATAAGGCATCTGCGCATAATGCTGCGAATCGCCTTCAATTACAATACCCTCTGTTCTCTCTACTCCATAGTTCTTGAGAACCGCATCAAAATTATCCATGGATTCTTCTGTATAATCAGAGAAGATCATAGCTTTTCCGCCATTTTCAAGATAATCAATGATCGCATTTTTCTCAGATTCGGAAATATCAGAAGTTGGTGCGTTGATTAGCAGGCACGCAGCATCATCCGGGACACTTTCTTCTGTGATCAGGTTCAGAGATTTAATATCAATATTTGCTTTCTGGATATCTTCCTGAAGAGTAGAATCCAGGTCTTTTTCACCATGTCCATCCAGTGTATAAAGAACCGGAAGGTCTTCGGAAGTTACATAGGAAATAGCACTGTCGATCTGTCCTTCTCCATCGAATCCTGTCGTTGTGGACTGATACGTATTATAATCAATCGAAGATTCATAAATACTGCTGTAATTTACAACTTTGCTTCTGTCACCACATACCACGATCAGGCTGTTTGCAGCAACATCATCACTGGTATATTCTGACGTAAATTTCGGATTTACAACAGGATCTTTCTGTTCTACTTTAATATGATCTGATCCTTCTTCATATTTCTCAAGTAACTTTTTAATTGTTTCATCTTCAGAACCGCTCTGTACGACCTGATAAATGGTCACATCTTTGTCCAGATCTTTCAGGAATTTCTTTGTGTCATCCCCGATACTGTAAAGTTTCTGTTCGCTGACATCCACTTCTGTATATTTAGATGGAAGGGAACCAACGATCATATTTACTACAAGAACGATCACTACAAAAACAGCACTGATAACAACACTGTAAGAACCGTTCTTGATGTATTTTTTATTCATGGAATCCTTTATTTTCTGTTTTAAAGGTTTCTTTTCTTTTTTGGCTGTCTCTTTTGCCGGATTTTCAATCTTATCTGCTTTCTTTGCTTTCAGTTTTTCCGTAAATTTCATTGTCTCCCACCTCCTTAATTCCAACGTCTCTTGGCAATCGACTGTACAGTCAGGAACAGGCAGACTGCAATCACAGACACGAAATACAAAACGCCTTTGACATCAAAGATTGCATTTGCAAAGTTGTCAAAGTGGCTGCTCAGGTTGAAGATATCCAGAATTTTCTGGATTCCACCTGAGAAAAAGCTGGAATTTACAACATAAACAATGACAAGTGCGATCTCCCCAACTACACAGATGACTGCTGAGATCAGGAAGTTTTTGATCATTGTATAGATTATGATCGCTGCTGCCAGAATCAGAAGTCCAAATGTAACACAGGTAGAAAGTGCTCCTTCTGAGAAGAAAGAGGAAATTCCATTCATCATATAAAAAGCAAACAGAATAACAAATGTCAGTACTGCCGCAATTACCTGACTTTCTGTCAATGAGGAAATAAACACACCAATTGCAAGATTTGCACATCCCAGAAGGAAAAATCCAAGGATCGCAGTGTATGCTGCTCCCAGAGATACTGTTCCGAATTTTGTCATGAGCAGTGGATACAGACACATAATCAGCATCGGAATCGCAAAGATCGTAACCAGTGCAAAATATTTACCAAAAACAATTTTTTCAATAGACACCGGTGCTGTAAGAAGCAGCTGATCTGTTTTCTGTTTACGTTCTTCTGCAAGAACTCGCATTGTAAGAATCGGCACACTGATCAGAAATACAAAGGTCAGTGCACTTAATGTGTACTCAAAACGAGGATATGCTGCACCAAGCTGATATGCCGAAAAATAAATACCTGTCAGAAACAGGATAAAAAATATGAACAGGTAACCGATCATAGAAGTAAGGTAACTTCTCAGCTCCCTTTTATATACTGCGATCATTTATTTTCCCCCTCCTTTTTGTCTGTCTCTTTTTCGTTCTTTTTCTTCTTATCATCTTCAGTCAGTTCAAGGAAGATTTCCTCCAGAGATACTTTCTTAGACTTCATTTCCAGAATCGGGCAGTGTGCATCTGCCATCCTGAAGAACACTTCTTCGCGGATATCCATATCCTCTTTCGTAGAAAGTGTTACATTCCATGCATGTTCTTCCTTCGCAGATGCGACAGTGATATCTTTCACACCATCAATCTGTCCAAGTGCAATGCGAATATGATCTTTATCACCTTTCACAAGCAGATTTAAGGTATTGGAACCTTCTGCAAGTTTTCCAAGATTCTCAGGTGTATCACTGGCAACCAGTTTTCCATGAGAAATGATCAATACATAATCGCAGACAGCACTGACTTCTGACAGAATATGCGAACTTAAAATAACCGTATGTTTCTTCTTAAGGCTCTTGATCAGATCACGGATCTCAATGATCTGTTTCGGGTCAAGACCTACGGTTGGCTCATCCAGGATGATTACTTCCGGATAACCAAGAATTGCCTGTGCAAGTCCAACTCTCTGTCTGTAACCTTTGGACAGATTCTTGATCAGACGGTTTTTCATATCGGTAATCTTTACCATTTCCATGACTTCTTCTACCATGGATTTTTTTTGATCTTTTGGGATTTTTTTGAGATCAGCAACGAAATTCATATATTCGCCTACTGTCATGTCGAAATAAAGAGGCGGCATCTCCGGCAGATAGCCGATGCATTTTTTTGCCTGCTCCGGTTCATCCAGTATGTCATGACCATCAATGGTTACCGTTCCCTCCGTAGATGCTATATAACCAGTAATCATATTCATAGTCGTAGATTTACCAGCTCCGTTTGGCCCCAGAAAGCCGTAGATTTTGCCTTTCTCGATTTTAAAAGAAAGGTGGTCAACTGCCGTATGGTCTCCATAGCGTTTGACCAGATTGTTTACTTCAATCACAAGTCTCTCCTCCTTTTTCTTTAAACAGAATATTGTATTCTGCAAATATTTACAAAATAAAAGATGCCTCCAGGTGAAACAGAGATAGGGGGTACCTGGAAGCATCTTCCATAATGAGCCGACTTTAACGTCTGCTCTGAAAATATTCTATGAGGAAGTTGTGATAAAAATTGGATAAATCTGTGATGATTTTGTGAAAATAAAACGTATTTTTGAAATAGTTTTTCTAAAAACAGTTTCTGTTTATGAAAGAGGCTCTTTCAGAGGTGTTCCTGCCTTACGCGGATAGCGGCCCGGTGTTGGTTTCATTTTCTCGATTACAACGAGAGAACGCTGGATTTCAGAATCCGGAAGATTAAAATAAACCACATCCTGAATCTTGCCGCCGAGGATCTTAACTGCTTTTTCTGCCTGCTGCAGTTCTTCCTGAACCGTGCCAGACTTGTAAGAAATAAAATTTCCGCCCACTTTTACATATGGAAGACAGTACTCAGACAACGTAGCCAGATTGGAAACCGCGCGGGATACGCACAGATCATACTGCTCACGGTATGCTTTATTTTTGGCAAATTCTTCTGCCCTGCCATGAATTGCAGTAATATTTTCCAGTTTCAGAAGAGCAAAGGTTTCTTCGAGAAAATTAACTCTCTTCTTCAATGAGTCAAGAAGACAGGCTTCCAGATGCGGAAACGCAATCTTAAGTGGTACTCCCGGAAATCCGGCTCCTGTTCCGATATCCATAATTTTGCTGACTTTTGTCATATCTACTGCCTTCACACAGGCAAGACTGTCCAGGAAATGCTTTACCAGCACTTCCTGAAACTCGGTAATACCAGTCAGGTTCATGACCTTGTTTTTTTCTGCCAGATATTCATAAAAAGCAATAAACTGCTGTTTCTGTGTATCATTCAGAGCAATTCCGAGTTCTTCACACCCTTGCTCCAGTACTTTCAGATCATAAGACAATATTATATCCTCCTATTCTCAGGAATTTGAATTTCTTCTGTATTGTTCAAGATAAACCAGCAGTACAGAGATATCCGCAGGAGATACGCCTGAAATACGAGATGCCTGTCCGATAGAGATTGGACGGTATTCTTCCAGTTTCTGCCTTGCTTCGATACGAAGACTGCCAACCTTTTCATAATCCAGGTCTTCCGGAATTTTCTTTGCTTCCAGTTTTTTGAACTGCTCTACCTGCTTCAGCTGTCTCTTGATATATCCCTCATATTTCAGATTGATCTCTACCTGCTGCTTCACATCCCATGGAAGCTCCGGTCTTTCTTTGTCAATTGGTGCCAGATCTTCATAGTTCAGTTCCGGTCTGCGGATCAGTTCTGCAATCGTTGTTCCGGATTTCAGAAGTGTACTTCCTTTTTCTTCCAGCAATTTCTGGACCTCCGGTGTTCCGCCGATCGTTGCATGTTCGGTACGCTCGATTTCTTTCTGAATTGCCTCTTCTTTTCGAAGAACTGCCTGATATGTTTCTTCATCGATCAGACCAACCTGATATCCTTTTTTACGGAGACGAAGATCTGCATTATCCTGTCTCAGCAGAAGGCGATATTCTGCACGGCTTGTCATCATTCGATACGGTTCATGGTTTTCTTTTGTAACCAGGTCATCGATCAGTACTCCAATATAAGCTTCGGAACGGTCCAGAACCAGCTGTTCCCGGCCTTTTACCTCCATGGCTGCATTGATTCCGGCAATCAGCCCCTGTGCTGCTGCTTCTTCATATCCGGAGCTTCCGTTAAACTGTCCGCCACTGAACAGGCCTTTGATCTTTTTGAATTCCAGCGTCGGATACAGCTGCCGTGGATTGATGCAGTCATACTCAATTGCATAGGCGTTCTTAACAATCTTTGCATGTTCCAGTCCCGGAACAGAATGGTACATTTCATCCTGTACATCTTCCGGAAGAGAACTGGACATACCTCCAATATACATTTCATTCGTATAAAGTCCTTCTGGTTCAATAAATACCTGATGACGTTTTTTATCCGCAAAACGAACGACCTTGTCCTCGATAGATGGACAGTATCTCGGTCCGGTACCTTCAATCATACCGGAATACAATGGCGAACGGTCCAGATTATTACGGATGATCTCATGCGTTTTTTCGTTTGTATAAGTCAGCCAGCAGGACTTCTGCTGGATCTGTACAGACTCCGGATCCGTTGAGAATGAGAATGGAACTACTCTTTCATCGCCAAACTGCTCTTCCATTTTGGAATAATCGATTGTATTTCCGGCAATTCGTGCCGGTGTTCCTGTCTTGAAGCGGAACATCTCGATTCCAAGCTCTTTGAGTGAATCTGTCAGATAATTGGCCGCCTGCAGTCCATTTGGTCCGGTATAATTGCTGACATCACCGTAGATACATCTTGCTTTCAGGTACGTTCCTGTGCAGAGTACAACTGCCTGGCAGTGATAAACTGCACCTGAATAAAGCTGCACTCCTATAATTTTGCCTTCTTCCACGAGAAGCTTTGTGACTTCTCCCTGTTTAATGGTCAGATTTTCCTGATTTTCCAGAGTCTTTCTCATCTCTGTGCTGTAGGCCTGTTTGTCTGCCTGTGCTCTCAGTGAATGAACTGCCGGTCCCTTGGAACTGTTCAGCATCTTTGACTGAATAAAAGTTTTGTCGATATTTTTTCCCATCTCTCCACCAAGCGCATCCAGTTCTTTTACCAGATGTCCCTTGGAGCTGCCGCCGACATTCGGGTTACATGGCATTAAGGCAATACTGTCTACGCTTACCGTAAACATTACTGTATCCAGCCCCAGACGTGCACAGGCAAGTGATGCTTCACAGCCTGCATGTCCCGCTCCTACTACAACAATATCACAGGTTTTTTCCAGTGTTTTTGTCTCCATTATTTATCTTCCCTTCTTATTTACCAACGCAGAATTTGCTGAAAATCTCGTTTACAAGGTCTTCTCCCACAGATTCACCCACGATGCGTCCAAGACTCTCGTACGCATTCATCAGGTCAATGGAAAAGAAGTCCTCGGACATTCCCATAGCAATACTGTCCATTACAAGCTTCAGGCTTTCCTTTGATTCTTCAAGTGCGGCCTTGTGACGGGCATTTGTAATATATACCTCATCGTTAAAGGAAAGCTCTCCATGGAAAAACATCCTCTTAATCTCATCCTCCAGCTGACTGATTCCGGTTTCTTCCACAACAGATACCGGAATGACCGGGCTTCCTGTTTTTTCCTTTAATTCTTCAATATCAACAGCCGCCTCAAGATCTGTTTTATTGTAAATTACGATACTCTTCCGTCCGGAAAGTAATTCCATGATCTCGCGGTCATTATCATCCAGCGGCAGTGAAGAATCCACAACATAAAGGATCAGATCTGCGTTTTCCGCCATTTGTTTTGCCTTACCGACTCCGATCTTTTCGACAACATCTTCCGTTTCACGGATTCCAGCGGTATCGATCACGCGAAGCGTGATCCCGTTCAGAGAAATATATTCCTCCAGAATATCTCTTGTCGTTCCGGCAATTTCTGTAACGATTGCCCGGTCTTCTCCAACCAGAAAATTCAGAAGAGATGACTTTCCTGCATTTGGTTTTCCAAGGATAACCGTCTTGATTCCTTCCTGTATCATTCTTCCATCGTCCGCTGTTTTCAACAGTTCACTGATATTTTCACTCTCTTTTTCCACAATTTTCTGCAGTTCCTGTGGATAGTCTGTGAGGTCAAAATGTTCCGGATCATCCAGTGCCGTTTCTATATATGCAATCTGGTGAAGCAGTCTTGCACGAATTTCTTTAACAGCCCGCTGTACAGAACCCTTTAACTGTTCGACAGAACTTTTGAGTGCCATGGAATTCTTTGCCTGAATGACATCCATAACTGCCTCTGCCTGAGACAGGTCCAGCCTTCCGTTCAGAAATGCTCTTTTTGTAAACTCTCCCGGTTCTGCGATCACCGCACCATTTTTTAGAACAGTTTCCAGAACGCGTTTCATGGCATATACACCGCCATGACAATCTATTTCTACGGTGTCCTCACCCGTATATGTGTGAGGTCCTCTCATGATCATAACCAGTACTTCATCTACAACTTCTGCTCCATCATAGATAAATCCATAATGAATGGTATGGCTGACAACTGTACGAATATCTTTTTTTCCGTTTTTGGAACGATAGATCTTCGCGATCACATCCATAGCATTTTCGCCACTGATACGGACAATACCAATACCTGAAGCACTCATTGCTGTAGAGATTGCTGCAATTGTTGCGTCCATATTTCCTCCATGGTAATATCTGTTAACACAGATATTTTAATATTTATTTTTACAAAATCGATTGCTTTCAGAACTTTACAAAAAAGATGTTACCCCAGGTAAGCACACACGTCAAGACGTGTTATTCACGCTTTCACCTAGAATAACATCTTTTTTAGATTCATATATTAATATCTTTTTAATTTAACAACTACGTGACGGTAAGGTTCCTCACCTTCACTGACTGTTTCAACAAATTTATTTCCCTGCAGTGCAGAGTGGATGATTCTTCTTTCATATGGATTCATCGGCTCAAGTACAACAGGTTTTCTGGTCTTTTTCACCTTGTAGGCAATTCCTCTTGCAAGGTTTTCCAGAGTCTCTTTACGACGTCTTCTGTAATCCTCTGTATCAAGTTTGACACGGATATAATCGGATTTGCCTTTATTTACAACAAGGCTTGTCAGATACTGGAGAGAATCCAGTGTCTGTCCTCTCTTACCGATAAGGATGCCCATATCTTCTCCTTCAAAATCAACTTCCAGACAACCGTCTGTTGTATTGTATTTTGAAGTGATCTGAACTTCTCCAATATCCATGGAACCAAATACATCGCGAAGGAATACAAGTGCTCTCTCTTCAATATCTTTGATTTCTTCCGGATCTGTAATGATTTCGATCGGTTTTGATGCTTTTACCTGTTTTTCTTTCGCCGGTCTTTCTTTCTGTTCTTTTACCGGTTTCTCTTTTGCAGGTTTTTCTTTTGCAGGTCTCGGCTGTTTTTCTTCTTTTGATGCTTTTGCGGTTTCTGTCTTAGTCTCCGGTTTCACATCGTTCTGTCTGGAAACGGATTTCGGTGCAGATTTCTGTGTTTCTTTTACGGTATCTTCTTTAAAAGCATTAATTTTAACAGAATCAACGATTTTTTCGATTTCTTTTTCTTCAGAATTATCATCTACTTTACGAGCTTTGATAATTGCCGGTTTACTTCCGATTCCAAAAAATCCGGAACTTCCTTCGCTGACTACCTGAATATCAAGCTGATCACTGGATACACCCAGTTCAATACATGCCTTTGTAATTGCCTCGTTCTTTGTTTTGGCTGAAAACTGCATATATTCATCCATAGTAAAAACCCGACCTTCCTTTCCTTATTTCTTCTTATTACGTTCTTCGAAATCTCTTACAAGATTTGCCTTGGCTGTGATACTTCCGGCTTTTGCATGAGATGCATTCTTGTAAGCTTCTTCTACTTTTTTTGCACGATTTGCTTCATCAGTACCGCTCATGCCTTTTTCTACTTTATTGATATTTCTGGCACTCTGATGAGCCTGGTTTGTGATCTTCTGAGGCGGAAGTCCTTCTTTTGCTCTCTTGGCTTCCATTTTTCTCATATTTTCATTTACGAGGTCATCGATATTCATCTTATTCAGATGGCGGTTGATAAGCAGCTGCTGAATACTTCTTACTACCGCACTGGCGATCCAGTAAATACCAAGACCTACCGGGAAGGTAAAACAGAAGAATGCGGACATAAGAGGCATTACTGTGTTCATCGTCTTCATGGAGCTTGCCATGGCATTGTTATCATCATTGCCATTCTGCGTCGCTGCCTGTGGCATAAGCTTCAGATTCAGCATCTGTGTAGCCCATGAAAGAAGCGGAATTGCAAGAGCTGCAATAATAAGGATCAGTGATCCTGTTTTGATATAACTCAGTGGCTGATCAGCAATGTTCAGAACACCAAATGTCTGCATCTTCTGAATTTCAGAAGCAGTCTTGCTGATCTGATCTGAAAATCCAGAAAACTGGCTGATATCCTGTAAGGATTTCCACTGTGATGGAGACAGAGCATACAGGAAATCTACGATAGAATCCGCATTATCTGTAACCTGTCTTACTCGTGTCATTTTGTTATCTGCAATAAAATTATTGATGATATCTGTAAATCCATCTACTGCAAGGATCTTTGTGCAGACACCATTGAATACATTGTAAACACTGCCAACATATGCAGGAATGTTCTGGATTACCTGATACAGAGCATACAGAATCGGCAGCTGGATAGCAAGCTGTACACAGCTTCCTGTCGCAGATACACCATATTTCTGATATACTGCCTGTGTTTCTTCCTGCATCTTCATCATAGAATCCTGATCTTTTTTACCCTGATATTTCTTCTGAATTTTCTGAATCTCAGGCTGCATGATCGCACTCAGTTTAGAAAACTTCTGCTGTTTGATCTGCAGAGGAGTCATACAAAGATAGATCAGAATACTGAAAATGATAATACAAAGACCAAGGTTCTGGATTCCGACCATATCCAGTACTTTGTAGATTGCATTCATGATCCATCCCATTACGACTGCAATCTGACCAATGATCGGGGTACCACTCTTAGTAGCCAAAATCATACTTTCCAATTTTCTAGTTCCTCCTGGATAATCTTATGAAGCAGTTACCTGAAACCACCTCATCCACCTTATGGTACGGGATCATATCCTCCATGAGAAAAAGGATTACACCGTAATATTCTCCATATTGCCAGTAATCCTCCCCTGAACGCACCATATTTTTCGATTGCTTCCAAACCATATTGAGAACATGTGGGAATATAAGGAC
>OIWK01000895.1_pt1 | contig 30861 bp, 27 predicted proteins | sample 1587401 | NCBI WGS metagenome assembly OIWK01 (sample SAMEA3888911, study PRJEB22519) | human gut metagenome | biome: human gut; feature: human-associated habitat; material: faeces | place: Denmark | collected 2009 | reverse complement strand
TGTGGTAACTTAATTGTACTAGCGGCAATAGACTATGTCTATTTTTTATGAAATTGAATTTGCGAAATATATTTTACCTTATCGAATTTTTGCTTTATAGTTTGTAGTACAGAGTCTGTAGTTTGCAGAAGATGACTTTTAAATTTAACACCATCTACTAACCACTAACTGCTAGCCACTAACCACTTAAAAGGGCTTATCGCATGTGCGACAAGCCCTTTTATCATCTCCGCGGCGGTGGTGGCCGGTGGCCATGGTGCGGCGGTGGTGGACGGTGCCAGCCCCAATCATGGTAAAAGGGGCCGCCCCAGTTCCAATAGGTGTCCATATACAGTTGGGTCAGGTAGGCGTTGTAGGCCATGCGTTCCAAATCGGCCTGGGTGACGACGGAGATGCGGCGCGATGCCGTTTCTTTGATGTCGCCGACGGTGACGTCCGCCAAGATGTCGACTTGGCCTGTTTTGACGGGGATGATGCTGTTGTCTTCGCCGATTTTGGCAATCGATTCATTGAGACTCTTGGCATTCAGCGTGTAAGGGACCCCGCCTGGCGTCTGCAAGGCGACGATGCCTTTGCTGCCCAGGGCCAGATAGCGCGGATAGATGATGACGCGGCTCTTTTTCATCATTTTTTCGGCGCTGCCATAGATCAAGCCTTCATGGGGAGCGTCCATGCGCCAGACGGAACTCTTGTCTTTGGCGACCAGGTAGTCCCCGATTTGTTCCGTCGTCTTTTCGTCATATGCCCGGACTCGGCGGAAATACTTGTCCGTCAGGTCTTTGTCGACGCGGAAATAATAGGGCCTGTCCTTGGCGTCCAAGCTGGTCCGATGGGAGTCGATGGTCTGGAGCAGCGTCGTCACGTCTTTATAGGTCGACCCTTTGGTCAGGTAGTATTTGTCGATGATCTTGCCCGTATGGCCGGCCAAAGGGTCCGTCGGTACACTGGCCTTGGCTGTATCAGCCGGATTAGCGGCCTGGACCTGTGCGGCTGGCTCGGCTGGAACCGTTTTGGCAGCTTCGTCGGCAGCCAGTCCGGACAAGGTCGTGCAGGTGCAGAACAAGGCGGCCAGGATAGCCTGTTTCCAAATTTTCACGATAACACCTCCTTCTTCATTTTACTATAGCGCGTCGCCGAGGCAGCCGTCAATATACCGTGAAAAATTGCACGAGAAATGGACAGACCTGTCTTATTTTACAAACGTATAACGGGTTTATTGAAAAATACTTATCAGAGGCATATAATAAATATTGTATACAATTTACGTATAAAAATGCTATATTTTGTCACTATTATACGAATATATTTGATGAAATAGACTGAATTGCTTGAACTTATTGTGACATAATAAGACGTGCAGGAGGTTTAATCATGAACAAGACGTATAAAGTCATTTATAACCGGACGCGATGCATGCATCAAGTCGTATCCGAACTTGCCAAAGGCCGTACCAAATCAGAAACCCCAGAAATGCTGAAAACCGTTTTCAGCAAACACGGGAGCCTGGCCCGAGGCATCGTGATGGCTGTCTTGTCCATGAGCCTGGCTATGCCCGTGGGGGTGGCCGTGCAGGCAGAAGAGGGAAGTGGGAATACGGGGAGTGGGGATACTACCTATATCTCTGATACCAATACAGAAGTCCAGAATATCCAGGCTCTGGACAAGCAGGTAGTCAAGAATGCACAGGATATTGCTGCCAATAAAACCACGACAACTACCAATACAAACAATATTACTGCGAATAAGACGGCAATAGACAAAAACACTGCAAGCATTGCCACGAATACGAGCAATATTGCCGCTAATACAGGGGCTATCAGCAATGAAACCACAGCTCGGACTAAGGCTATCAGTGACTTGGAAACCAAACTGACTACTGGCGACAACAGCCTAGCTTCCAAGGCCAATGTGGATGCGTCCAACATCGGTACGAAAATTGATACTTCCAGTGAAACCACCGATGAAGCCAAAAAGAAAAAGTAGGAAGACAATGCCAAACTCTGGGGTGAAGCCCTGGGTATTGGGACCATTGCTGATGGAAACGAAGAACTGCTCACTGGCGGAACCTTGTATACGGAACTGCGGCCTCCTGAAAACGGTTTCTATATTTATAACGGGCAATCCACTGCCTACAATCTGCTGGCTTTGGATTCAGCCGTCAATGCCCTGGGTGTGGAAAAAATAACGGACAACAGCGGGAATATCACCTATGTGTCCAATCTGTACAAGTATTTCAAAGCCAATACAACGCCGTCGATGCAACAAAGCAGTCGACACCCGTATCCAATCTCCAGATTCTCGGCAACGATGTGACAGCTACTCTCGGCAATTCCGTCTATCTCGGCACAAAATCTTCCGCCACGGCGTCTAAGTCGGCAACGGCGGAAGCCATCCAGTTGGCCCAAGACCAGGGCGATACAGAAGCACTTGCTTCGGATGAATACAAGAACGCTGCCACAGACGAAGCCAAAAATGCCATCAAGCAGAAATATGAAGCCAAGTATATCCATGCGGCCAATATCGCGGCAATGGACAAGGACGGTATCTCTGCCGGCGTGACCAACTACGACACAGATTACACCTATGGCAATGATAGTAGCTGCAACTATGCGGGCAGTCAGGCTGATGGTATTGTTACAGTAGGCAGTAAAGACGCTACCCGCCGCATCCAGAACGTATCTGCTGGCCTTGTCGGCCCCAACAGTACCGACGCGGTGAACGGCTCCCAGCTCTATGCCCTCACCCGGCAGATCCGTTTTGGCGGCGACAATTCCAGCTTCGGTACCACTACGGCAGATGATAAGAACGTGGTGGCCCGGGGCTCCCATGAAACCATCGCCATCACCGGCGGCAGCGATGCTGTCACTTCCTCCACTGCCGATGGCACGACCACCAACACGGTGGATACTGCAAAGCTGACAGATAATAACATCGCTGTGGTGGCTGACACAGACAAAAATGCTCTCCATGTACAGCTGGCCAGCAACCTCAAGGAGCTGAACACTGCCCAGCTGGGCTCCGGTAGCGGCGACAGCTATAAGGAAACCGTCAAGCTGGATGGCACCGGCGCAAATGGCGGCCAGATGACCCTGGCTGATACCGATGGAACAGTAAAAACTACCGTAGACACCACCGGCCTTACCGTGGCCAATGGGCCTAAATTTACCAGCAGCGGCATCGATGCAGCCAATCAGCAAATCCATAATGTGGCGGCAGGTACGGATGATGCAGATGCGGTTAATGTTAAGCAGCTGCAGTCTGCCCGTACATTGCTGACCCAGGGCACGAATACCACTTTGGCTGATACAGATGCTGATGGACACCATACCTATACGGTGAATGTGGACAATCTGGCAGTGAAAGCCAACAAAGAAGCTGCGAAATCGGTGACGCTGAAAAACGGCCTGACCTTCAATGACGGCACTAATACAACTGCTTCTGTAGAAGAGAGCGGTGCTGTTTCCTACAACCTGAATCAGGAGATTTCCCTGAAGAAAGTCACTACCGGCAATAGCACACTGGATACAGAGGGTCTCACCATTTCCGGCGGGCCGAAGATTGCCGCCAGCGGTATCGACGCGGGAAACAGGGTCATCAGTGGTGTTGCCAATGGCAGTAACGATACGGATGCGGTCAATGTATCGCAGCTCAAAGCCATTCAGTCCGATGTGAACGCAGGTTGGACAATCAAAGGCAAAGATCCGGCGAATGCAGATGTAAACGCCAATATCGGTAAGGGCAAGACCGTGACCTATGATAACGGCAACTATACCAAGTCTGTAGTCACGAAGGATGACAGCACTGGCAATGCCACGGTGAAGGTGGATGTGACCACCGGCACATTTTGTTCTGGTACCGGTGATAAGGTTGGTACGGTTACTTCCACAGCCAATGGACTGGCAACGACCCAGGATGTAGCGAATGCTATCAACAGCGCATCTATCAATGTAGTGGCTGATAATACATCGGGTAGTAAGAAAGCAGTGAAAGCAGGAAATACTGTTCACTTTGCCAATGATGGAAATCTGACTTTGGTTCAGGGGGATAATACGTCAGGCGAAGCAACTTTCACTTACGGCCTGAAACAAGAAATCAGTATCTCTAAAGTCACGACATCCGATACGACGAAAGGCTCTACGGTTCAGACGGCAGAAGGCATTACGACCACGGATGCAGCGGGCAATACCTATATTCAGAATGGACAGGGCATTACCTTGACACCGAAGACTCCAGAAGACGGCAAGACAGCTGTTATCTTGTCTAATAAGGGGTTGAGTAATGGCGGTAACGTCCTCAGTGGTGTTGGCGCTGGTACAGCTGATACAGATGCAGTCAATGTGTCCCAGCTGAAAGAAGTCCAGGCTCAGGTCGGCAGTGGTTGGCAGCTTGCCGGTAATGACGGCCAGAAGGTTGCTGACATCGGCGCTGGCAAGAAGGTGTCCTTCAAGACGGGCAGCCAGTATCTGACCGCTAACACAGAATCTGCCGGAACTGATGCAGCGAATGTGACCTATGGACTGAAGACCAAGGCACTGACGGCTGCGGATGGCAAAGTTTCGTCCATCAATATGGCAGATGATGGTTTGGTTACCGCCAAGAACGTGGCGGAAACCATCAACCAGACTTACTGGACCGCGGCTTCCGGAAAATCCGGTAGCGGTAGCCAGACGGATGAAACGGCCAACGTTGCGGATAAACAGATTTCAGCCGGAGATACGGTAATATTCAATGCCGGAAACAACCTATCCCTTGTCCAGAATGGAGCTTCCTTCACCTATGGCCTGCAGACCGATTTAACCGGAATGAATACCATCCACTTTGGCGGTACTTTGAATAATGGGAACTGGTTGGGCGGCCTCTTGATTGGCAAGCAGGCAGGTTCTGGTGCCAACACTGCAGACGGTAACTATATTACAGGCCTTTCCAATACAAAATGGGATCGCGCGACCATATCGGAAAACAACAGTATGGCAGCTATAGAAGGAGAACTTAAACAAGCCATTGAGAATATCACTACGTCGGGTGGTGGTACTGGTGGTTTCGGCTTGCAAGCAGATACTGGGGACTCCATTATGCAGGATCTTCGCAAGACCATCCAAATTAAAGGTGACGGTGAAGGTTCGCAGGATGGCAACATCAAGACATCGAATGAAGGCGGTGTGCTGCGTATCCGACTCAATAAGACGCTGAACTTGTCGGAAGACGGTTCTGTACAAGTCGGATCCAGCAAAATGTCAAACGGTGTTATTCAGCTGGGGGAAGATGCGGATGCGAACAAAATCCTCATGGACAGTGCAAAGGGCATGGCAACAGTCGGTGGCGTGACGATAGATGGCGCAAATAAGACAGTATCCGGCCTGTCCAATACAACATGGGAAGTTGCAAAAGCGACGCAGGATGTTTCCGTGGGCGGTTATAAAGGCTCGACTAAGGTTGCAACAGAAAGTCAGCTGGCAGCGGCTATCTCTGAAGCACAACTACGGCTGCTATCATGACGCCAATGCCGTGGCTATTGAGGCTTATTATCATCCCAATGATACGACAATCTTGTCCATCGGCGGCAGTATGGGCGGCGGTGAAAATATGGTCAACGCCGGCATCACCTGGAAGATGGGACGTAGCGGTCATGAACAACGGGCAGCTCAGCCTGTGGTTACGCATCCGGTCCAGGCGGCTCCTGTCGTACAGCAGGCCGCTCCGGCCCGCCCGGCGCCTGTTGCTACTCCGGCACCTGTTGTCACTCCGGCTCCTGTCACTACGCCAGTTCCGGTGAAAGCGGTCGTTCCGGCAACGCCGGCTCTGGCTGTGACGACGGCCATGCCAGCCGCTCCGTCTGGCGATACGGCAGCCTTGACTCAGATTTTGGCACGGCAACGGCGATCCTGGAAAAACTGGCTCAGAACCAGTCTCAGGCGGCTCGTCCGATAGCGGTAGCGCACGGCGACGATATTTTCCCAGATGTCCCAGAAAATCATTGGGCCTATGCTTATGTAGCTAAATTAGAAAAAGCCGGTGCGCTCAAGGGATTTAAGCGTCCGGCTGTATTGAAGAGTCCTATGATGACGCGTGATGATTTCGCGTCGGTATTGTACACGGCCATGGCCAACGGGGCCACGACCAATCCGGCCTTGAATGGTGACGACAGCCTGAACCGGCTGGCCCAGGAATTTAAGGCGGAATTGAAAGATGTCAAGCCGTAAGGCTTATTCGCCTAGGGCATAGAGTACGTCGGCTGCGACGGCGTTTAGGTTGTAGCGGCTGGTGTAGCACACCAGGGTCCCTTGGGACGCGGCCTGCTGGCAGGCTTTGCGGACCAGGGCGTGGCCCGTGTGGTTGGTGTTGATGATGAGCACGTCGGCGCCTTGCAGTTTTTGGACGTCGAAGTGCTTGTTTTCTAAAATCATCCAATGGGGGAAGTGCGTGCGGACTTTGTCATGCCACAGGGCGCTGCCTCCGGCCAGACAGACGCGGAAGCCTTCCAGGGCCTTTTCCAGGCGCGACGTATAGTCGTCGGGCAGGGGAAAGGCCCTTTTTTCGACGTCTTCCTGGGGACAGCGCGTTTCCCATTCGCACAGGGATTGTTCCAGCGTCTGGACGTAGCCGTCGTAATTTTCCTGCAAGGTCTGATAATAGGCCTGGGTCTGGGCTAGTTCATCGCGGAGCCGGGCGGCATCGTCGTCGGCGACGGGCGGCGTGTCGTCGTAGACCAGGCGGATGACACCGAAGGCCAGGGCGATTTGGCCGGCCGTATCCAGAACGCCTGCCAAGGTCAACGCTTCTGCCGTATTCGATGGCATACGGGGCTGAGTCACTGCCATGAGGCCCCGGACTTTGTGGCCTTCGATGGCCGTCGGCCGCGGGAACTGTTCTACCGTAATCGTAGCGGCCTTCACCGTGCCTGATGAATCGGTCCGGCTCAGGCCGTAAACGGATTTGCGCGGCGTGAAGGATTGCTGCGTCAGGCGGCACGTGCCATCCATGCAGCCCGTCTTGTCCGGGAATTCGATGTACCCGTCTTTTTGCAGTTTGTCCCATAACCGCGCTGTCGGAACGGGCCGCCCTGCCAGGCAGAGCATTTCGCCATATGGCAAGAAACATTCATTGCCGCGGCACGACAGTCCTGTTATTTCATTGATATACATAAGCTGTGTGATTTTCATAATATGATTTCTCCTCGCGTCCATAGAATATGTTTCTATTATACGGCAGGCCTTGGGGCTTGAATAGGGGCGGAAACATCTTGTTATGAAGGGAAATTCACTCCATTTATAGTTCTATGAAGAAAAAGTACAGAATTTTTTGTGTCAAGGAGAAAAAATTATGATAGAATAAGGGGGTACATATGCAGAGTATACTAATAGAGGAGGTGCGCCGATAATGATGAAGCGGAATATCGTTCTCGTCGGCATGATGGGGAGCGGCAAAAGTCATATTGGCCGCAAGCTGGCCCAGCGCCTCGGCTGGCAATTTGTCGATACGGACCGGCGTATTGAACGGTCTGTGGGCATGACCATTGCCGAGTTCTATGCCAGTGCCGGAGAAAAAGTTTTTCGCGAACGGGAAATCAATGTCCTGCAGCAAGTCAGCCGCTATCATGAAGCTGTCATTTCCTTTGGCGGCAACTTTCCCATGAATGTCGGTACTTATCGAATCCTGCATCGTCATGGATTTATCGTCGCTTTATTGTCCGAACCGTTCCGCGTGGAAGAACGGGTCAGCCGTCATATAGGCAAGCGGCCGACTGTCGATTATGAGAATCTTCATGATTTCGTCCACACGATGATGAAACAGTGGGAAGAGGTCTATCCGTACTGCGACTGCGTCATTGATACGACGCGCGGGGGAGCGTCACAGATCGTCGAATCCATTGTTCATAAAATCAACGAAAGGCATGTGCAATTCATTGCCCGGGAAAAGAAGGAGAATGATGTAAAATGATCAACAAAATCGGAGTATTGACCAGTGGCGGCGACGCTCCTGGTATGAATGCGGCTATCCGCGGCGTCACGCGGTATGCCATCCAGAAGGGTCTCACTGTCGAAGGCATCATCCGCGGTTATGAAGGCCTGCTTAGCCATGAAACGCGCCCCTTGGGCCGCCGTGACGTCGGTGCCATCATCCATCGTGGCGGCACCATGCTTCGGACAGCCCGCTGCCTGGAATTCAAGGAAAAAGAAACGCAGAAAAAAGCAGCTGCCTACTTGCGTGAACTGGAAATAGATGCCCTCGTCGTCGTCGGTGGCGACGGCTCCATGCGCGGTGCCCAGGCTTTGAGCCGCTGGGGCATCCCGACGATTACCATTCCCGGCACCATCGACAACGATATGATGGGGACGCAGTATACCCTGGGGTTCGATACGGCTGTCAATACGGTCCTGGAATCGGTCAATAAGATCCGCGACACGGCGTTCTCCCATGACCGCGTCGCCGTCATCGAAGTCATGGGCCGCGAAGCCGGTTTCATCGCCCTCAATGCCGGCATGGCTTCCGGTGCCGAAGCGGTCCTGGTCCCGGAACATCCCGTCGATCTGGCTGCGCTTTGCCGTCACCTGGAAGAATCGCACCGCATGAAGAAATTGAGTAGCATCGTCATCGTCGCCGAAGGTGCTGCCAAAGGGGCTGATGTCGTCGACTACATCAAAGAACACACCTACCTTTCGCCGAATTTGACCGTCCTCGGCTATGTCCAGCGCGGCGGCGCTCCGTCGGCTTATGACGCCATCATGGCCGGCCGTTTTGCCCAGAAAGCCGTCGACAGCCTGCTGGCTGGCACGTACAACTGTGTCGTCGGCCTCATCGACAATCGCGTCGTAGCGACGCCGTATTCGGAAGCCGAAGCCCTGCGCTATCCCATCGACGAAAATCTGTTGAGCCTGGTCCATCTCTTAGGGAGATAGGAGTTCGTAGCTCGTAGTTCGGAAGGAGCTGTCTTCATGATGGCTCCTTTTTTGCGGGTTCATGCAAGGCGGGCTGTTCTACGGAATTGCGGTAACCTGCTATCTACGGGATTCCCACAAGGCGGGCCGCCCTTTGGGACGGCCCCTACGGACAGCCCCTACGGACGGCCTCTACGGACGGCCCCTACGGACGGCCCCTACGGACAGCCCCTACGGATGGGCCCTACGGACGGCCTCTACGGATGGGTCCCTACGATAGACGCCTTGGGCGGGGAAATTGCGTTGACATCTTATAAATATGCACGTATAATAGAGTAGCGTATATATTATCATATGTTACAGAGTGTCATTTAGAGGAGTGTTATCATGTCGTTTGATTTTAGTCTGATCTGGAACTCATTGCCCCTGCTGTTAGCCGGTGCCGGTGTTACCATTGAAATCACGGCGATTGCTGTCGGCCTGGGTTTCATTTTCGGCCTGATTACCAGTGTCTGCCGTCTGTCAGGCGTCAAGGTCCTGCAGGTCATTGCCGTCTGCTACGTCAATATTATCCGTGGTACGCCTATGCTGGTCCAGATTTTCCTGATTTATTTTGCCCTGCCCATGGTTATCGGTGAACGTATCAATCCTTTCGTCGCTGCCGTCGCTGCCTGCTCGATCAATAGTGGGGCTTATGTTTCGGAAATTTTCCGCGCCGGGATCCAGTCTGTCGATAAAGGCCAGATGGAAGCCGGCCGGTCCCTGGGCTTATCGTGGATGCAGACCATGCGCTACGTCATCTTGCCCCAGGCTTTCAAACACGTCATCCCGCCGTTAGGCAACGAATTTATTTCCATGACCAAGGAAACGTCCCTGGTTTCGGTCATCGGCTTTGAAGAATTGACCCGCCGCGGCCAGCTCATCATCGCCAAGACCTATGGTTCTTTTGAAATCTGGCTTACGGTCGCTGCCATTTACCTGGTCATGACCTTGACCATTGCCCGTCTCGTAAGCTATTTGGAACGGAGGTTCGCAACGGATGATAGAAATTAAAGGTTTGAAAAAAAGTTTTGGCAAGCACGACGTCCTCAAGGGCATCGACTTGACCATTCAGGATAAAGAAGTCGTCGTCATCATCGGCCCGTCCGGTTCTGGTAAGAGTACGATCCTGCGCTGCATCAATTATCTGGAACAGCCGACGGCTGGGGAAATCATCGTCGACGGCATCAGCATGAGCGATGCCAAGAGCATCAACAATATCCGCAAGGAAGTCGGCATGGTCTTCCAGCGCTTCAATCTCTTCCCGCACATGACGGTCTTGCAGAACATCATCTTGTCGCCTATGAAAACCCGTGGTGAAAGCAAGGAAGAAGCGACGAAGACGGCTATCCAGCTGTTGGAAAAAGTCGGTCTGGCCGATAAGAAAGATGCCTATCCGGAAACCTTGTCCGGCGGCCAGCAGCAGCGTGTGGCCATTGCCCGCGCCCTGGCCATGAAGCCGAAATTCATGCTCTTTGACGAACCGACGTCGGCCCTGGACCCGGAAATGGTCCGCGAAGTATTGGACGTCATCAAGGATTTGGCCAAAGACGGCATGTCCATGGCTATCGTTACCCATGAAATGGGCTTTGCCCGGGAAGTCGCCGACCGCGTCCTGTTCATCGATGAAGGGAAAATCCTCGAACAGGGCAAACCGGACGACATCTTCTTCCACCCGAAAGAAGAACGGACGAAACTCTTCCTGTCGAAGATATTGTAGGAGGTGCGCCCCACAGGGGCGCACGCAGGCCGCAGTTCGCGGGTCGCAGTTCACAGCTCGCCCACGTGCGACCCCTACAGTGGAAAAATGAGGTGTTGTACGAAGGCTTCTGCCATCATGCAGGAACCCTTTCTCTTTATAGTTTGTAGAAAAGGGATTTAAATTTTTAATCATCCGCTAACCACTAACTGCTAGCCACTAACAACTTAAAAGGGCTTGTCGCATGTGCGACAAGCCCTTTTTTATGTACGGGTTCTGCGGGATTCCCACAAGCGGGCCGCCCTTTGGGACGGCCCCTACGATGCAGCCATAAGGCTGCGAGCCACGAGTCACGAACCACGAGCCACGAGCCACGAGCCACGAACCATGAGCCACGAGCCACGAACCACGAGCCACGAGCTACGAACCACGAGCCACGAGCCACGAACCACGAACCACGAACCACGAACCACGAACCACGAACCACTAACCACTAACCACTGCTTTTTCAAAGGCCATGCGGGCGGCGTTTATGGTTTTTTCGATGTCTTCGTCGCTGTGGGCGCCGGAGACGAAGTTGGTTTCAAATTGGGACGGTGCCAGGTAGATGCCTTGTTCCAGCATGGACAGGAAGTAGCGGCGGAAGGCGTCCTGGTCGCTGGCTTCGGACGTGGCGTAGTTGGTGACCGGGACGGCGCTGAAGAAGACGCTGAACATGGTGCCGGCCCGATGGACCTGGACGGCAGCACCGGCCTGGGCAGCGGCGTCTTTGAGGCCGTCTGTCAGGATTTTCGTTTTGGCACAGGCTTTTTCGATGTAATCCGGGTCTTCTGTGATGAGGCGCAGCGTTTCCAGTCCGGCTGCCATGGCCAGGGGGTTGCCGCTGAGGGTACCGGCCTGGTAGACCGGGCCGGCCGGCGAGACGCAGTCCATGATGTCTTTACGGCCGCCATAGGCTGCGACGGGCAGGCCGCCGCCGATGATCTTGCCCAGGGTCGTCATGTCCGGGACGATGTGATAGATGCTCTGGGCGCCGTGCAGGGCCGTGCGGAAGCCGCACATGACTTCGTCGAAGATGAGGACCGTGCCATGCTTCTGTGTTTCGTCACGTAAGAGCTGCAGATAGCCGTCTTCCGGCAGGACCAGGCCCATGTTGCCGGCAATGGGTTCGACGATGACGGCGGCAATGTCGTCGCCGCAGCGGTCCATGAGTTCCCGGAAGGCGTCGGCATCGTTATAGGCGACGGTCAGCGTGTCTTTGGCCGTGCCGGCTGTGACGCCTGGGCTGTCGGGCTGGCCGAAGGTGGCGGCACCGGAACCGGCTTTGACCAGCAGGCTGTCGCCGTGGCCGTGATAGCAGCCGATGAATTTCACGATTTTATCGCGTCCCGTATAGCCGCGGGCGGCGCGGATGGCGCTCATCGTCGCTTCCGTGCCGGAATTGACCATGCGCAGTTTTTCGATGGACGGGCAGATTTCTTTGACCAGTTTGGCCAGCTGCGATTCAATCAGCGTCGGGGCGCCATAGCTCGTGCCGCGCGTGGCCGCTTCCTGCAGGGCCTTGACGACGCGGGGGTGGGCATGGCCGACGATCATGGGACCCCAGGAACCGACGTAGTCGATGTACTGATTGCCGTCGATGTCACAGATGGTACTGCCTTTGGCCCAGGCGATGAACGGCGGCGGACAGCCGATACGGTTATACGAGCGGACCGGGCTGTTGACGCCGCCCGGCATGAGGGTCTGCGCTTCGGCAAAAGCCGCAGCTGATTTTTCTAAATGGAGCATGGGAAGGCCTCCTCATTCTTTGATGTCTAAGTTGAATACATTCCGCAGTTCACGGACGACCCGGTCTTCATCGGGCGTGTTGGCCGCTTCGACGGTGCGCCGCAGGGGAGCGCGCAGGATTTTGCGGACCAGGATGTGGGATAAGTTTTCGACGACGCGGAACTGGTCGTCTGTCAGTTCGGGCAGTTTGTTGCGCGCCCGCTTGACGAAATGGCGCCGCGTCCGTTCGGCCTGCTGGGACAGGCTGAGGACGACGGGGCGGACGGACAGGTATTGATAGCGTTCAATCATGGTGTCCACGGCTTCGTCGACGATATAGCTGGCGGCAATGGCTTCGCGCTGACGCGTCGCTTCGTTATCGTGGACGACTTCCTGCAGGTCGTCGATGTTATATAAGGTCACGCCGGGAATCTGGGTGATTGCCGGGTCGGCGTCGCGCGGGACGGCGATGTCGATGATCAGCAGGGGCCGCCCTTGGCGCAGTTCCTGGAAACGCTGCAGCCGCGGGACGGTGATGACATAGTGCGGTGCGCCAGTCGAGGCGATGATGATGTCGACATCGGAAACGACGGACTGGACTTCTTTATAGTGGACGGCCTGGCCGCCGACGTCCGCCGCCAGTTCCTGGGCCCGATCCAGATGGCGGTTGACGATGTACAGTTTCCCGGCACCTTTGCCTAAGAAATTCTGGGCTGTCAGGCGGGCCATCTGGCCGGCGCCGTAGAGCAGGAGGTTCCGGCCAGAGAGGGAGCCCAGGCTTTTTTCGGCCATCTGGACAGCGGTATAGCTGACGGATACGGCATTGTAGGCAATGTGCGTTTCCGTCCGGACCCGTTTGCCTGTGGCGATGGCCTGCTGGAAGAGCATGTTGAGGATGGCACTGGTCGCACCGTTTTCATGGGCCATGACGTAGGCCTGTTTGACCTGACTGAGTATCTGACCTTCGCCGAGGACCAGTGAGTCCAGGCTGGCGGCGACGGTGAACAGGTGGTGGATGCAGGCTTTCCCCGTATAGCTGTAGAAATACGCCGGGTCATAAGCCGGGCGGCCGGCCAGGTCGAGGAAGAAGTCGCGCAGGGCCTGTTCGTTGTCCCGGATGTCGTCGACGACAGCGTAGACTTCGGACCGGTTACATGTTGACAGGACGACGGCTTCGCGCAGGCCGCCGTAATCGTCGAGGTGCTGCAGGCCCTGGTGGATGGCGTCCGGCGTCATAGTGAAGCGTTCCCGGATGGCGACGGGGACGGTCTTATGGTTGAGGCCAAGGATGACGAGGTCCATCGTTAGGCCTCGACTTCGCCGTTCTTCAGCCACTTAGCGACGTCGACGGCGTGGTAGGTGATGATGATGTCCGCACCGGCGCGCTTCATGCTGGTCAATTCTTCCATGACGATGCGCTTTTCGTCGATCCAGCCATTGCGGGCAGCCGCTTTGACCATGGCGTATTCGCCGCTGACGTTGTACGTGGCAATGGGCCGCTGGCAGCGCTGGCGGGCCTGGTAGACGATGTCCAGGTAGGACAGGGCCGGCTTGACCATGATGATGTCGGCGCCTTCTTCCAGGTCGAGGTCGATTTCCTTCATGGCTTCGCGGCCGTTGGCCGGGTCCATCTGATACTGGCGGCGGTCGCCGAAGTGCGGTGCCGAATCGGCGGCGTCGCGGAAGGGGCCGTAGAAGCCGGAGGCATATTTGGCGGCATAGGACATGATGATGGTGTTGATGAAGCCTTCTTCATCCAAGGCCTGGCGGATGGAGGCGATGCGGCCGTCCATCATGTCCGACGGGGCGACGATGTCGGCACCGGCTTCGGCCTGACTGACGGCGACTTTGTTGAGCAGTTTCAGCGTGGCGTCGTTATCGACGTAGTGGTCTTTGATCTGGCCGCAGTGACCGTGGTCGGTGTACTGGCAGAGGCAGACGTCACCGACGATGACCATGTCCGGCAGGGCTTTCTTGATGGCCCGGATGGCGCACTGGACCGGGCTCTGCGGGTCCCAGGCGCTGGAACCGATTTCGTCTTTGTAAGCCGGCAGGCCGAAGACTTCGATGGCCCGCAGCCCTAAGGCATAGATGTCTTCGGCCAGGCGGACGGCGTTGTCTACGGACAGGTGATAACAGCCGGGCATGCTGGGGATTTCTTCTTTGACATTCGTGCCGGGGACGACGAAGATAGGGTAAATCAAATCGTTGAGGCATACATGGTTTTCCCGGACCATAGCGCGCAGGGGAGCGGAAAGGCGCAGGCGGCGGGGGCGTAAGGTATTCAATTTCATGACTGTTTGATTCTCCAATCTGTAATACATTCAGCCAGGCCGGCAATGGTGTAGGTCTGGGCTGTCACTATTTTTTTCAGGCCCGCTTCCTGACAGGTACGGGCCGTGATGGGGCCGATGCAGGCGAAGGTGATATCATCCAGGTCGCTGGCCTGGGCCTGGCTCAGGGAGAGGAAACTGCGGACGGCTGACGAGCTAGTGACGGTCACGACGTCGATGGCTTGGCGGGCCAGGAGGTTTTTCAGGACGGCGCCGTTTTCGCTGGCTTCGACGGTGCAATAGGCCTGGCAGACATCGACGACGGCGCCCCAGCGGCGCAGCGTGTCGGGCAGGACCGACCGGGCTTCTTTGGCCCTGGGGATGAGGATGCGTTCTTTGCCGGAAAGGTGCGACTCCAGGGCGGCGGCCAGGTCTTCGGCACAGTAGGCGCCGGGGACGACGTCAGCCTGGAGGCCGTAAGCTGTCAGGGCCTTGGCCGTGGCACTGCCGATAGCGGCCAGTTTGGCCCGGCCCAGGGCGCGGCTGTCGCGGCCGTGATGCTGGAGACGGCGGAAAAAGGCATCGACGCCGTTGGTGCTGGTGAAGATGACCCAGTCGTAATGTTCCAGGTCCGCTATGGCAGTATCCAGTGCCTGGTAGCCGTCTGTCGGCGGCGTGATGCGGATGGTCGGCACTTCCAGGCAGCGGGCACCCAGTTCTTCCAGGCGATGTGTCAGGTCCGGCGCCTGGGCGTGGGTCCGGGTGACGGCGATGGTCAGGCCGAAGAGGGGCTTCGTGTCGAACCACTGCATGGACGGCCGCAGGGCGACGACGTCGCCGACGATGAAGACGGCCGGTGCCTTGAAATGGCAGGCCGCCGCTTTTTCGGCGATGTCTCCGACCGTAGCCACCAGCGTTTCCTGGTCGGCCTTGGTGCCCCAGCGGACCAGGGCTGCCGGCGTCGTCGCAGGCCGGCCGTGGGCGACGAGCTGCTGGGTGATGGATGGCAGGTTGTGGACGCCCATGAGGAAGACCAGCGTATCGACGGCCGTTGCCAGTTTGTCCCAGTGAATCGATGACTGGCCTTTGGTCGGGTCTTCGTGACCTGTGACGACGGCAAAGGACGAAGCCGCCGTCCGGTCGGTCACGGGGATACCGGCATAGGCCGGGGCGCCGATGGCCGACGTGACGCCTGGGATGATTTCAAAGGGCAGGCCCGCGTCGTGGAGCGCCCGGCTTTCTTCGCCGCCGCGACCGAAGACGAAGGGGTCGCCGCCTTTGAGACGGACGACAATCTTGCCTTCTTTGGCTTTGGCAATGAGCAGGTCGATGATTTTATCTTGGGACAAGGTGTGGTCGGCCGCTTTTTTGCCGACATATATTTTTTCCGCTGTTGGCGGAGCAAATTCTAGAAGGCGCGGATCGGCCAGATAGTCGTAGATGACGACATCGGCCCGTTCCAGGACCTCCCGGCCCCGCAGGGTGAGCAGGCGGTAGTCGCCGGGACCGGCGCCAGTGAGATAAACGATACCGTTCATAGAGAGAACCTCCTTAATAGGTCGGGATGATGCCCAAATCAGTGAGGATGCGGCGGCCGCCGTCGTCGAGGAGTGTGCAGGCGGCCTCGTGGCCGATGGCGGCGCTGTCCGCCGCGGAGCCGCGTGTCGTCGTGCGGCAGACCTGGCTGCCGTCGGGAGCGGCGATGATGCTCTGCAGCGTCAGGATGCCGTCCTGGACGGTGCCGTAGACGCCGACCGGGACCTGGCAGGTGCCGTTGATGGCGGCCAGAAAGGTCCGTTCGGCCGTCGTCGCCGCGGCGGTGCCTTCGTCATTGAGGAAGGCCAGGGCCTGTTTCAACGATTCGTCGTCTGCGCGGGTTTCGATGGCCAGGGCGCCCTGGCCGACGGCGGGAATCATCGTATCGACGGGCAGGAGCTGTGTGATGCGGTCGGCCCGGCCCAGGCGCTGCAGACCGGCTTCGGCCAGGATGATGGCGTCGTATTGGCCGTCGTCGAGCTTCTTCAGGCGCGTGTCGACGTTGCCCCGCAGATCGGCGACGAACAGGTCAGGCCGGGTGTGGAGGAGCTGGGCCTTGCGGCGCAGGCTCGACGTGCCGATACGGGCACCGGCCGGCAGGGCTTCAAGGGACTCATAGGTATTGGAAACGAAGGCGTCGTGGACATGGTGGCGGGCCGTAATGGCTGCCAGGCAGAGGCCGTCCGGGACGTCCGCCGGCAGGTCCTTCAGACTGTGGACGGCCAGGTCGATGGTGCCATCCAGGAGGCGTTGTTCCAGTTCTGTCGTGAACAGACCTTTGCCGCCGATGCGGGCCAAAGGGACATCGAGGATTTTGTCGCCTTGCGTGACGATGTGCTGGAGCTGGACGGTCAGTTCCGGGTCGTGCCGGCGCAGGGCTTCGGCGACGTAGTTGGCCTGCCACAGGGCCAGCTGGCTGCGCCGCGTACCGATAGTCAGATTACGTTTCATGGTTTTTCCTTTCCCAGGCGGCCAGCCGCTTCCGGAGGAGGGAGCTGGCGGCGTCGATTTCGTTGTTTTCTACCAGGTCCATGACGTCATCGGTCAGGGCCTGGCGCCAGAAGGCCTGGCGGTCCCGGCTGGTCGCGAGGAGGGCCTGGCCCTCTTTGCGGATAGCGGCCAGTTCAGCCATCCAGCGGCCATAGCGTTCGTCGAAGTGCTGTTCCAAGTGCTTCCGGAGCCAGCGCGAAAAGGCCGGCGCCTTGCCGTTGGTGGAGATGGTGAGCTGCAGGTCGCCCTGGCGGACGATGGAGGGCAGGGTGAAGTTGCACAGGTCCGGGACGTCACAGACATTGAGCAGTTTCCCCTGGGCTTTGGCAGCAGCTGAAACGGCTTGGCTGACGGCCTCGTCATCGGTGGCGCAGATGATGAGGAAGAAGGTGGTTTCATCGCCAGGCTGATAGGTCCGCCTTTGCCAGGACAGTTGATGTTCTTCGGCCAGAATCTGCAAAGCTGGTGTCAAGGCCGGTGCAATGACCGTTACGACGGCCCCTTCATCGAGGAGACGCCGGACCTTGCGTTCGGCGACGCTGCCGCCGCCGAGGACCAGACAGGCCTGGCCGGTAAGATCGAGGTTAATAGGATACATAAACGGAACTCCCTTTCAAAGTTGTACGCCTTTTATTATACCATTATAAGAGGAAAAAGCTGTAGTAAATACAACAAATTTCTGAGTGAAAAAGAGGCTGTCTTTGTGTGACAGCCTCTTTTTCGAGTATTAAGTTTGCAGTTTGTAGTAACTTCATGCCAACAACTATGAAAAGCAACCTCTCAGTCAGCATCGCTGACAGCTCTCCTATGAGGAGAGCCAGTGGGTTACGAGAGCAGGCCGCCCTTTGGGACGGCCCCTACGATTTCTTATCCCTACGAGCCCTTAGCGGATGAAGTTGGTCATGATCTTGGCTGCTGTTGCCGGGGCTTCGATGCCTGCTTTTTTGCCGGCTTCGATGCATTTCAGGATCCAGGCCATGTTGCGGCCGAGGGTCCGCATGATCTGCAGGCCTTCTTCATCTTTCTTGACGTCCTCCGGCGTATTGCCGTGGACCATGGGCCAGTAGTTGGAAGCGACGCTGACCATCTGATGGTAGGACAAGTATTTGTTGAGGACGTCCAGCGTGGCTGTCGTGCCGGCACGGCGGGCCGAGGTGACGGTAGCGCCGACTTTATGGGTCAGGTCTGCACCGGCTTTACCAGCCAGTTTATCCATGAAGGAGATGATTTCACCAGACGGCGAAGCCCAGTAGACCGGCGAGCCGATGACCAGGCCGTCGGCGGTTTTCATTTTTTCGGCGACAGCGTCGACGATGGCGTCATCGGGAAGGGCATGGACGATTTCTGCATCGATGCCGTTTTCTTTGAGCGTATTGGCGACGACAGACAGTGCTGTATAGGTGCAGCCTTTTTCGCGGCGGCTGCCATTCAATAAGATAACTTTCATGGGAATCCCTCCTGTAAATATCATGATTACATGATATTAGTTGTCATAACTAAAATAAGACAGCTATTATCAGTTTGAAGTTAAAAGTTTGATGTTTGATGTAGATGGGATTAAATTTAAAGGCCTTTACGTCAAACTTCATACGTCAAACTTCAAACACTAAAAATAAAGAAAAATGTATGATGACAGAAGCCTTCATACAATAATCTTTTGCAAAAATACTATAGCACAGAAAGGGCAAAAAAGCAAATACGCAGGCCGCTGTTCGTGGTTCGCAAAACCAGCCGCTAACCGCTAACGGCTGATTTTTCCTTATACGCATAGCGTGGCCTATTTTTATGATATAAAAGTATCAAAATATAAAATTTAAAATGATATTTTTATTGCATATAGTCCATGAAAATGGTATCATAAAGTCATCAAGAAGATTCCTTAGCCAAATACGTGAAAGGGAGTATGACTCATGAATACCATTACGCCTATGGATTCGGCGAACCAGGAAGTGTGGATCGGCGTCGACGTCGGTACGACTGGCGTCCGGGCCATTGCTTATACGGAAGACGGGACCAATGTCTGCTCGTCGGAAGCTTTTTATCCTTTGTTGACACCCCATCCGGACTGGGCCGAAGAAAGCCCGCTCCAGATCCTGGAAGCCGTCCAGGAAGTCATCAGCAAGACGGCCGCTCAGCTTCGCTATAAGAACAAGGAGCTGGCCGGCATCGCCCTGAGCACGGTCATGCACAGTTTCGCCGGCCTCGACGAAGGCAAAGACCCCCTCATGGACATGCAGACCTGGGCTGACAGCCGCAGCGCGTCTATTGTCCGGGAAATGAAGAAAGACGAAGGCTTGTGCCGGTCTTTCTATGAACGGACGGGCTGCCCCATCCACGCCTGCTATCCCCTGGCCAAAATCATCTGGCTGCGCCAGAACCAGCCAGAACTCTTCCGCCAGATGCGCTATGTCGGATCATTGAAAGATTATTTGTTCTATCACTTGACGGGCCAATGGGTCATCGACAAGTCCGCAGCCAGCACGAGCGGCATGTACAACGAACGGACCTTGGATTGGGATGATGAAATCCTGGCCTATGCCGGTGTCACTAAAGACCAGCTGCCGCCTGTCGTATCGACGACGTACAGCCAGGGGTTGTGTGAAGACGCTGCCAAGATTTTGCGCCTGCCGGCCGGCCTTCCCGTCGTCATCGGCGCTACGGATGGCGTCCTGGTCAACGTCGGCATCGGTGCCGTCGAACCGGGCCAGCTCAGCGGGACCATCGGGACCAGCGGCGCCCTGCGCATGCTGACCCGCCAGCCCAAGACGGACCCGCAGATGCGCACGTGGTGCTATAACCTGACCGACGACATGTGGGTTGCCGGCGGTGCCATCAACAACGGCGGCATGATCCTGCGCTGGGTCCGCGATAAAATCTGCCATTACGGCGGCAGTGCCCTGGAAACGCTGGACATCGACCCCTATGACTTGATGACCATGAAGGCAGAACACGTCGATGCCGGCGCCGACGGTCTCATCTGCCTGCCGTATTTTACGGGCGAACGGGCGCCGTACTGGAACTCGGAACTGCGGGGCATGTTCTTCGGCTTTTCCCTCAATCACAGCCGGTCCCACATGATCCGCGCCGTCATGGAAGGCATCTGCTACAGCCTGAACAGCGTCATGGCAGCTCTCAAGGAATTTGGCGACATCAAGGACATCCGCGTCAGCGGCAGCTTCACCAAGTCGAAATTGTGGCTCCAGATTTTATCGGACGTCCTCAATCAGCCCATCACTCTGCCGGACAACAGTGAAGGCGCTGCTTTCGGGGCGGCCGTGCTGGGATTCATTTCCAGCGGCAAATTGAAGAGCATCGCCGATACGGCCGACTTGGTCCACGCCAAGAAAATCTATACGCCTATCGAAGAAAACGTAGCCGTCTACCAGCAGCTCTACGACATCTTCGTCCGGCTCTACCATAACTTGCAGGGAGAATTTGCCGACATTACGGCATACCAACAGAAATTATAATTTCCAGTGAAAAGGAGAGATACCTATGGCACTTCACGATATTGGCGTCGTCGGCATGGCCGTCATGGGCAGTAACCTGGCCCTGAACATGGCCGACCACGGCTACGACGTTTCGGTCTACAACTATACGCCGGATCTGACGGAACAGTTCCTCAAGGAACGGCCCCATGACAAGATTACGGGCTACTTCGAGCTGAAGGATTTCCTGGCTTCCCTGAAACGGCCGCGCAAAATCATGCTCATGATCATGGCCGGTGCGCCTGTGGACAGCATGCTCGACCAGCTGCTGCCCCTCCTGGATACAGGTGACATCATCATCGACGGTGGCAACTCCTATTTCGGCGATACGCGCCGCCGCTACGACCGCTGCAAAGAAGACGGCATCCATTTCTATGGCATGGGCATTTCGGGCGGGGAAACGGGCGCCCGCCGCGGTCCGGCCATCATGCCGGGCGGCAATAAGGAAACGTATCCTGAAATCCAGCCCATTTACGAAGCCATTGCGGCCAAAGCGGCTGATGGCAAGCCGTGCTGCACTTACATCGGCGAAGACGGCGCCGGCCATTACGTCAAGATGGTCCACAACGGCATCGAATACGCCGATATGCAGCTCATCGCCGAAGCTTATTTATTGCTCAAACACGTCGGCGGTTACGATAACGCCGCCATTTCTAAGATTTTCCATGAATGGAACCAGGGCGAACTGAAGAGCTTCCTCATCGGTATCGCCGCGGATATTTTCGCCGAAGACGACGAAGCAGGCGGACAGGTCCTGGATAAGATCGTCGACGCCGCCGGTCAGAAGGGGACCGGACGCTGGACGAGCATCGAATCGATGAAACAGGGTGTTGATATTTCCATGATTACGGCAGCCTGCAATGCCCGCGTCATGTCCAACGCACCAGGCCGTGCCAAAGCACAGGATGTCATTGCCAAGCCGGCCCTGACGACCCAGAGCGGCCCGGACTTCGTCGAAGCTGTCCGCCAGAGCCTGTATGCGGCCAAAATCGTCGCCTATGCCCAGGGCTTTTCCCTCTACAAGAGCGCTTCGGAAACGTATGACTGGCACCTCGATTACGGCGCCATCGCTTCCATTTTCCGGGCCGGCTGCATCATCCAGGCCGAATTTCTGACCAAGATCACCGAAGCCTATGACAAGAATCCGGAGCTGAACAATCTCTTGTTCGACGATTTCTTTCTGGCTAAAATCAATGCCAACCAGGGCGCCCTGCGGCAGATCATCGGCCTGGCCATTGCCAACGGCCTTCCCATTCCGGCCTTCTCGGCTTCGCTCCAATACCTCGACGCCTACAGCAGCCCTCAGGTCGGAGCCAACCTCATCCAGGCCCTGCGCGACTATTTCGGCGCCCATACGTTCCAGCGCGTCGATAAAGCCGGCACCTTCCATCACCATTGGCATGAACATTATACAAAATAAAGGAGGTTTCTCATTATGCCACTCGTCATACTCGCTATTGGCATTCTCGTCTTATTTTTCCTCATCGTCAAAGTCAAGCTCAACAGTTTCCTGGCCTTGCTCCTCGTCGCCGGTGCCGTCGGCCTGGCCGAAGGCATGCCTATCGACAAGCTCATCCCGACCATTGAAAAAGGGCTGGGCGGGACCCTCGGCGGCCTGGCCATCGTCGTTTCCTTCGGTGCTATGCTGGGCAAGCTCATGGCTGAAAGCGGCGGTGCCCAGCGCATTGCGACGACACTGATCAACGTCTTCGGCCGGGAAAAGGTCAAATGGGCCGTCTGCCTGACGGGCTTCATCGTCGGTATCGCCTTGTTCTATGAAATCGGCTTCGTCCTGCTCATCCCCTTGGTCTTCACCATTGCGGCGGAAGCCAAGATTCCCCTGCTGGAAGTCGGTATCCCCATGGCTGCGGCCTTGTCGGTCACGCACGGCTTCCTGCCGCCTCATCCGGGCCCGACAGCGATTTCCATCATTTATAATGCCGATATCGGCACGACCCTGGTCTATGGTGCCATCATCGCCATCCCGACGGCCATCGTCGCCGGCCCGCTGTACTGCACGCTGACGCGGGACATCAATCCGGAAATTCCCAAGGGCATGTACAACCCGAAAATCTTTAAGGACGACGAAATGCCTGGCTTTGGTATTTCCGTCTTCACGGCGCTGGTCCCGGTCATCCTCATGGCTGCTTCGGCTATTGCCAAATTGACCATGGGTGCCGATGTCCCGGCCCGCCATATCCTGACCTTCTTCGGTCAGCCGGACATTGCCCTGACCATTTCCGTCGCCATCGCTATCTATACCTTCGGCCTGGGCCGGGGCAAATCCATGGAAGATGTCATGAAGACCGTCCAGGATGCCGTCCTGACCATTGCCATGATCTTGCTCATCGTCGGCGGTGGCGGTGCCTTGAAACAGGTCCTCATCGACAGCGGTGTCGGCACGTACATCGGCAACCTCGTCGCCGGTTCGGATTTGTCGCCGTTGCTCCTGGCCTGGCTGGTCGCTGCCGTCATCCGCACGGCCTGCGGTTCGGCTACGGTAGCAGCCCTGACGGCTGGCGGTATTGCTGCCCCTATCTGCGCCGTCACCGGTGCCAATCCGGAACTGATGGTCTTGGCTACGGGCGCCGGTTCGCTCATCTTCAGCCCGCCGAATGACCCTGGTTTCTGGCTGTTCAAGGAATTTTTCGGCCTGACGGTCAAACAGACCGTCCGCACGTGGTGCGCCCTGGAAACAATCATTGCCGTCATGGGTTTAGCTGGTGTACTTGTTTTGAATCTCTTTGTAGGCTAAAATAAAAGTGAATATGAAAGTAGGAGGGAAGACGATGGAAGAAATGAAGCTCCAGGTATTTCCTGTCCTGCGCAGTGCATACGGCGGTCTGACCAAGTCAGAGCGCCGTATTGCCGATTATATTGTCGATCATCCCGGCGAGGTCATGGAAGAGACCGTAGCGGACCTGGCCGTTCATGCGCAGAGTTCGGAAATCACTATTTCCCGGTTTTGCAAGAAATTGGGCTGCAGCGGGTTGAAGGAATTGAAGCTCATGCTGGCCGCCGATTTGTCGGCAGCGCCGCAGAAGGACTTCCACGATATCCAGGCCGGCGATACGGGCTGCCAGGTGGCGTCCAAGGTTTTTGCCAATATCGCCGAAGGTTTGCAGGATACGCTGAGCCTCCTCGATTATGATGCCGTCGATGAAGCGGCCCGGCTCATCTTGAAGGCCCGGCGGATTTATGTCTTTGGCTTCGGCAATTCGGCGACGGTCTGCATGGATATGGCCACGCGGTTCCTGCGCCTGGGCCTGGCCATCCGGGAATATGCTGATTCCCATATGCAGGTGACGGCAGCGGCGCTCATGACGCCAGCAGATGTCGTCCTGGCCGTGTCCCACAGCGGGGCGACGAAGGAGCTGCTCCAGTCCGTCCGGGCTGCCAAGGCGGCCGGCGGCAAGGTCATCGTCATCACCAGCCACGGCCAGTCGCCTTTGGCCGGGGAAGCCGATGTCTGCCTGTGCGGCATGGGCCGTGAAGTCCAGTATACGTCGGAAGCCGGGGCATCGCGCCTGATCCACATGGCCATCGGCGACGTCCTCTATACGCGGATCGCCATGCAGGAAGAAGGCCTTTTCCGGGAAAATATAAAGAAGATGCGCCAGGAAATCGGCAAGAAGCGGCAGTTATAATCGCGGCTACGAAAATCGGCAGTTCTGTGGTACAATAAAGACGACTTATTGCAAACAGAGGAAGGATGATCAGAGGGTGAAAAAATTCTTGGAAATGGCGACTATCGTCGAGAATGAAGCCATTATTCCCGAAGTCTGGAAAATGGTATTCCATGCGCCGCAAATCGCAAGAGAAGCGCGGCCCGGTCAGTTTGTCAATGTCCACCGCGATGGGGGACAGACCTTTTTACGCCGTCCTTTCGGCATCGTCGATGCCGATACGGAATCGGGCAATGTGACTATTATTTACCGCCTGGTCGGCGTCGGTACGGCCGAAATGAAGACCTTGCGCCAGGGCGATGCACTCAGCGTCGAAGGCCCGTTAGGGGAAGGCGTCTTTACGACGACACCGGGCAAGGTCCTGCTGGCTGGCGGCGGCGTCGGCCTGGCACCGCTCATCTTCTTGGCCAAGCGCCTGGACCATCCCGTCGTGCTCGTCGCCGGAAAGACGGCAGCCGAAACGTTCTGGACGAAGTTCTTTGAACCCTATGCCGGCCGGATCTACGTGACGACTGACGACGGCTCGCAGGGCATCAAAGGCTTTGCCGTCGATGCGCTGCCGCAGATTTTTGCCGATCAGCCCATCGACCGCGTATCGGTCTGCGGCCCGACGGTCATGATGAAGACCATTGCCCAGGCTTCGGCCAAGGCCGGCATCGCCTGTGAAGTATCTATGGAAAAACGGATGGCCTGCGGCATCGGCGTCTGCCTGGGCTGCACCTTTGAAAGCCAGCTCGACGGCAAGCGCTATAAAGTCTGTGCCGACGGTCCTGTTTTTGACGCGAAGGAGGTCTTTGCATGATCAGCGAACGGATTGCCGTCCAATTCGCCGGGATTTCCATGAAGACACCGGTCATGGGAGCCTCGGGAACCTTTGGGTTCGGCGTAGAATACAGTGATTTTCTCGACCTCGACCACGTCGGGGCCATCATTTCCAAAGGCATCACGCCGTTGCCGCGGCCGGGAAATCCCGGTGTCCGCGTCGCCGAAACGCCGGCAGGGATGCTCAACTGCATCGGCCTGGAAAATCCGGGCGTAGCAGTCTTTAAGCGGGACATCCTGCCCAAGGTCCGTAAGGCCTGCCAGACGCCGCTCATCGTCAATATTTCGGCCGGTACTGCCGAAGAGTACGGCGAATTGGCAGCCCAGCTCGACGTCGATGGTGTGGCCGCCCTGGAAGTCAATATTTCCTGCCCCAATGTCAAAGAAGGGGGCATCGTCTTCGGGACCCAGCCGGAAGCAGCCGCTGCAGTCACGCGCAGCGTCAAGGACCATACGAAGAAACCGGTCATCGTCAAGTTGTCGCCGAATGTCACGGATATTACGGTCATGGCTAAAGCCGTCGAAGCGGCTGGTGCCGACGCCGTATCGCTCATCAATACCCTGACGGGCATGGCCATCGACATCAAGAGCCGCCGCCCCCTGTTGGGCAACATCACAGGCGGCCTGTCCGGCCCGGCTGTGAAACCCATTGCCCTGCGCATGGTATGGCAGACGGCTCAGGCCGTATCCATCCCCATCCTCGGCCTGGGCGGCATCACGACCTGGCAGGACGCCGTCGAATTTATGCTGGCCGGTGCCAGCGCCGTCGCCGTCGGGGCCCATAACTTCGTGGACCCCAGAGCCGTAGAAACCATCGCCGAAGGCCTGGACCAGTATTGTAAGGACGAAGGCATTGAACACATCCAGGATATTGTAGGGGCATTGGAGATTCGTAGTTAGTGGTTCGTGGTTCGTAGGGGCCGTCCCAAAGGGCGGCCCGTTGTGGGAATCCCATTCACGAACCCGTCGGGTATATGTAAGACTCCCGTGACCCATTGGCATGAGCGGGCCGCCCTCCGGGACGGCCCCTACAGAAAAAGGGCTTGTCGCATACGCGACAAGCCCTTTTTCTATCATTTCTTATTCTTTTTTCTCGATGCGAAGTCGCCGCCGGCCTGGATGACGTTGACGACGACGATGAGGATGATGATCGTCGCCAGCATGACGTCGGGACGGAATCGCTGGTAACCATAGCGGATGGCGATATCCCCGAGGCCGCCACCGCCGATGGCGCCGGCCATGGCCGATGCCCCGATGAGGTTGACGATGAGGACGGTGATGTTATTGATGATCGTCGGCAGGGCTTCCGGGATAAGGACCTTGCGGATGATCTGGAAGGGCGTAGCCCCCATGGATTCGGCCGCTTCGACGAGGCCGAAATCGACGTCGCGGATGGACGTTTCGACGAGACGGCTCAGGAAGGGGATGGCGACGATGGTCAAGGGGACGCAGGCTGCCGTCGTACCGATGGACGTGCCGGCAATGAGGCGCGTCAGCGGGATGATGGCGACCATGAGGATGATGAACGGAATGGAACGGATGATGTTGACGATGGTTCCAAGAATCTGATTGATGAAGCGGTTTTCCAGGATATGGCCTTTGCTGGTCGTGACCAGGGTGATACCCAGGGGAATACCGATGATGCCGCCGATGATCGTGGCGACAGCGACCATATAGAATGTTTCTTGAATGCCTTGGAGCATTAACTTAATTATTTCTTGGGACATAACCTAAAACCTCACTTCCAATCGGTAATGTTTTGATATACGAGAATGCCTTGGCCTGTGTTTCCATATCGCCCATGATGACGACAATGAGGTAGCCGAAGGGTTCATCCTGGATATAGTCGATGTTGCCATAGAGGACACTGACTTCGACGTTGAACTTGCGGACGACGTCGGCGACGACGGGATCGTTGGTGGCAGCGCCTTTGAAGCGCAGGCGGACGAGCATGTTGCGGTCCGGTGCAGGCTGATTGGTGACGCCCAGGTTCTTGATGCCTGCCGGCAGTTCCATGTTGATGATGGACGTGACGAAGTCTTTCATCGTCTGGGACTGAGGATTGGTGAAGATGTCGACGACGCGGCCCATTTCCTTGATGACGCCGCTTTCGATGACGGCGACGCGATGGCAGATTTCCTTGACGACGGCCATTTCATGGGTGATGACGACGATGGTGATGCCCAGGCGCTTGTTGATATCCTGGAGCAGTTCCAGGATGGATTTCGTCGTCTGCGGGTCCAGGGCGGACGTCGCTTCGTCGCAGAGCAGGATCTTCGGGTCGCTGGCCAGGGCGCGGGCAATGCCGACACGCTGTTTCTGGCCGCCCGAGAGCTGGGACGGGTAATTGCCGGCCCGGTCGCTGAGGCCGACCAGGTCCAGAAGAGATGCGACTTTCTTTTCAATGACGTCTTTCGAGGCCCCAATCAGTTCCAGCGGGAAGGCAATGTTTTCGGCAACCGTACGGGATGATAACAGATTGAAATGCTGGAAAATCATGCCGATGTTCTTGCGTTCTGCCCGCAACTGGGATTCACTCATCTTGGTCAGGTCCTTGTCGTCGATGATGACCTGGCCGCTCGTCGGCTTCTCTAACATATTGATGCAGCGGACCAGCGTTGATTTGCCGGCGCCGCTCTTGCCGATGATACCGAAGATTTCGCCGTCTTCGATGGTCAGGTTGATGCCTTTCAGGGCCTGGACCTGAGCCGAGCCGCCGTAGGTCTTGGTAATATTTTTCAGTGTAATCACAATATCAACTCCTTAAAATAGGCGTAACTAGGGAAAAACAACAACAAAAAAGGCCGTCATGCAGATGACGGCCGTATATACGGTTTCATTTCATCTGTCGGAATGTTCCGTTGGAATTGGCACCTTCCCGATAGGGGGTTGCCGCAGCGTCATCGGGCCAGTCCCTCAGCTGCTCTGGATGAAGGGTATATGGTTGTTGCGTCTTATAATAGCACGGATGGCCGGACTTGTCAATGGAAAATCGTTATTGTGCCCAGTCGCCATGGGTAAAGACCGGCACCGTCGTGCCGTCTGCCTTGGTCCCGGTGATGGTCAGGTCCGGCGAACCGACCATGAAATCGACGTGGATCATGGAATCGTTGAGACCGGCTGCGGCGATGGCGTCTTTGTCCATATCGGCGCCGCCAGCCAGGCAGGTCGGATACGATGCGCCCAGGGCCAGGTGGCACGAGGCGTTTTCGTCGAAGAGCGTTTCATAGAAGAGGATGCCCGACAGGGAAATGGGGGAATGGTAGGGGATGAGGGCCACTTCGCCGAGGCGGCAGGCGCCTTCGTCGATGGCGATGAGCTTCTTCAGGACGTCTTCACCCGTTTCGGCGGCTGAGGCGACGACTTTGCCGTCTTTGAAGGTCAGGTGGAACTTGTCGATGAGGTTGCCGTTATAGACCAGGGGCTTGGTGCTGTAGACCGTGCCGTTGACGGCGTCGGCCTTAGGCGCGGAATAGATTTCTTCCGTCGGGATGTTGGCGTTGAACAGCAGGTGGTCTGCCGTCTCTTCCATGCCGCCCTGCCAGATATGGCCGTCCGGCAGGCCGAGGGTCAGGTCCGTCCCCAGGCTGTTGGTATAATGGAGGCTGGTGAAGTGCTGATCCGTCATCCAGGTCCGGCGCTTCTTCAGCTCTGCCAGATGGGCGTCCCAGTCGGCCAGGGCATCGGCACCGTCGGCGCGGGATGACTGGAGGATTTGTTTCCACAAGGCTTCATAAGCGGCGTCGGCGTCGAGGTCCGGATAGAGGAGCTTGGCCCAGATGGCACTGGGGACAGCGGCGACGAGCCACGTCGTCTTCGAGGCCATCATGCCGTCGATGTATTCCTTGAGGGCTTCGTTCTGGGCCTTCTGCTGGGCGAAGATCTTCTTAGTGTCGATGCCGTCCATGAGATACGGGTTGGCCGAGATGAGGCTGAGGAAGGCCGCTTTCTTATGGTAGTAATAGAGACTGAAATCGCGGCGCCAGTCCGGCAGGGACTCGAAGTACTGCTGGTCTTCGTGTTCGTAGCGCAGGCGGGCCATGGCGTCAGATCGCCAGTTGCAGACGACCTGGGCGGCGCCGGCCGTATAGGCCTCTTTTGTCAAGAGGGCGACGAAGTCGTGCGATTCGACAGGGGCGTTGATGACCAGGGTCTGGCCTTGTTGCAGGTTCAGGCCCTTCTGTAAGAGGACGCGGGCATAAGCCGTTAATTGCTGAGTAGTTGGCATAAAATCACTCCTTAGTAGATGGGTATGAGATGGGAACTTTCCAGGCCGTATGTTTCCACAGGCGCCAGTTCAGGGCGCTGGCATTGATGGCCAGGCCGATGATGAGGCTGATCCAGTAGCCATAGGGGCCGTAAGACGTGGCGTGGGCCATGGCATAGCCCATGGGGATGCTGATGAGCCAGTACGTCACGAAGGCGACATAAGTGATGATCTTGACGTCCTTATAGCCGCGCAGGATGCCCTGGACCGGCGTACCGGCGGCATCGAAGAAGGAAAAGGCGACGGCATAGAAGATGAACATGCGGATGGCCCAGAACGTCTCGGCATCGCTGGTAAAGACCCTGGCGATGGGGGCGATGAAATGATAGGTCATGGCGATGAGCCCGAGGGCGATGACAAAAGCCGTCATCTGGCAGAGCACGGCGTATTGCCGGGCTGCGTCGTAATTGCGGGCGCCGACTTCATAGCCGATGACGATGGTCGCCGTCAGGCTGATGCTCCAGGGCAGGGTGTACGTCAGGGTCGAATAACTGATGGCGGCCTGGTTGGCGGCCAGGTACAGCGTGCCGAACTCGGCCATGAACAGGCCGACGATGGAGAACAGGCTCGTTTCGCAGAAGACGGCGATAAAGATGGGAATGCCCAATTCCAGCTGGTGATGGATGTGATGCCAGCTGACGGGCCGCAGGCGGCTCCACAGGTGATAGGACCGGAACGGTTCCATCCACTGCAGGACAGCTGCAAAGAGCAGGAAAGACAGCCACGACGCGATGGTGATGGCATAGCCCGTGCCGATGCCGCCCATGGCCGGAATGGGACCGGCGCCGAAGATGAGCAGGCGGAAGAGGAGAATCGTCAGGACCAGGTTGATGACTAAGATCGTCATGGAAACGTGGGTCTTGCCGTGGGCGTCGACGATATAGCGCATCGTCGCCTGCAGGCAGATGGGGACCAGCCCCAGGGCCAGGGCCTTGAGGTATTCCCAGGCGATGTAGCGGACCGGTGCGTCGAGGCCCATGAAGTCGAGGAAGGGCGGCATGAGAACGGCACCGGCCAGGAAAATGACGACTGTAAAGCCCAGGCTCAGGTACAGGCTCTGCATGATGTACGGCGGGATTTCTTCGGTCCTTTTCGCACCCCGGAGCTGGGCGATGATCGGCGAGATGCCGAAGAAAATACCGCACAGGCCGGCAAAGACGGGATACCAGATATTGACGGCCACGGCGACGCCGGCCAGGTCGATCGTCCCGGCGCGGCCGCTGAAAATCGAACTGAAAACGGCCGTCCCGACCTGGGCCATCTGCGTCAGGAGCAGGGGAAAGAACAGGACCAAGAAATGGCGCAATTGAAATAAATGGGGGAACATAGCATCCTCCTTGTATGAAAAAGGGCTTGTCGCACAACGACAAGCCCTTTAAAGTTGTTAGTGGCTAGCAGTTAGTTGTTAGCGGATGGCT
>OIWK01000892.1_pt1 | contig 30885 bp, 30 predicted proteins | sample 1587401 | NCBI WGS metagenome assembly OIWK01 (sample SAMEA3888911, study PRJEB22519) | human gut metagenome | biome: human gut; feature: human-associated habitat; material: faeces | place: Denmark | collected 2009 | reverse complement strand
GCCTTATAAGGCCGTAAATATAAAACCCCCGGCTATGCCGGGGGATATTTATTTGGTAAATGCGTATTACGTTGCCGGTGCAGAAGAGAGACGTTCAAAAAATGGTGTGGTCTCGAGGTAAATCTCAAACGTGCGCGGCCACGGGAAACTCATGTCGGCCTGCAGGTCATGGAGCTGCAGCCAGATGGTGCCGGAGGGCGCAGCGACGGGGAAGGGCGCGCGGAAGGCGGCCGTGTTCTTGTAGACGAGCAGGTGGCGCGTTATTGAGGCACGCAGCATCATGTTGGCCCAGCGATAATTGCGATCGAGGTCGAGGTCAGCGGTGTTGGTGTAACCTGCTTTCTTGAGCGTACCATTGATGATATCGATATCTTCCTTGAGGTAGAAGTAATCTTCGAGGATGCGGTTCTCGAGGAAGCGGACCTGCGCGGCAGCGAGGCCGATGGCCTGGTCGTCATCGCGGACGTCGGGGAGCGATGAGCGGTAGAGGCACGCCTGGGCAACAGCTGTGCCGATGGCATTGCTTGTCGTGTTCCAGCCTGCGTAGGCGAGCAGATGGTTGACAGGGAAGGCGGCCGCGATGAGCTGTGGCAGGACTGTCTCATCGGCGTTGAAGTGCTTGCTGAGGTCGACGAGTGCCGTCGGCTGCCCCTTGGCGAGGTTGTCTTCGAGCAGGCGCACGCAGGCACCGCGGCTCCAGAGCGTGTCCTTGTCGGTGTCGTTCGTCGAGACGAGCAGCGTGAAGTCGGCCTCTTCCGGCGAGGCGGCGAGTGAGCCGCCCGTCAGGCGTATCTTCTCCTCGGTGCAGACGCCCGTCGAGACGGCCATGTAGGGCATGACGCGGTCGCGCGCGCCGGGGGCGTTGTAGGCGACGAAGATCTTCGGCGCATAACCAGTCTGCTCGTTGTGCCAGGCGGCGAGCAGCGACAGGGCAATCTCGTCGGCGCCGTGCGTCAGGAAGACCTGGCGGTCAGAGAGGCCGAGGCTCTTGATGTAGTCCAGGAGCGCATACTTCTCGATGTTTGGGATGCCGTACTCCTCGCCGTCGTCCTGACCGAGCACGAGGCGCGTCAGCGTGCCCTCGTGCGTGAGGTCGATGAGCCGTTCGTTGAGTGTGGCGTTCTCCCGGAAGTGTGCGAGGTAGCGCTCCAGGCTTGCGGGCGGGATCTTCGCCTTGAGGGCGGCGAGTTTCGTTTCGTCGACGGGCAGCCCTGCAGCCTGTCGGCCGGCGAGGCGCGAGTAGGCCATGATGTCGCGCCTCTCGTCGTAGCCGTCGATCGTGTCCTGCGGCGTCAGTCGCGGCAGGATGCTGAAGGCGTAGATGGGCACGGCGGGATTGGCTTCGTGGAGCTCGCGCAGGAAGGCGAGGAACTCCTCGACCTCTGCAGATGTGGCCTGCTTCTCGCGGGCCGTCAGCAGGCCGCCGTAGAGCAGCTGGTCGACGGAGAGGAAGACGGCGTCGGTCGTTCCCTTGGCCACTTCCTCGAGCAGCCAGCGGCGCATGGCCTTCGTGTCGCCAGGCTGCGAGTAGTAGTCCTGCAGCTCGTGTGGCGGCGTCACGACCTCCGTGCCGCCGATGCGGCCCGCGTCGATGACGAACTGGCGGCATGGCGGGCGGCCGTCGAGCGGCACGAGGATGACATGATGCGCCGTCGTTTCCTGCGGCGAGACAGGCGTGCCGGCCGGATGGCGCAGGGCCCGCAGATTCCAGAGACCGAGCGCGAGGAGCGGCACGAGCATGAGAATCAGGAGAGCGCGGCGCTTTCGATATCGTTCCAAAGAGATGTCCATCCTTTCTCTATAGATGTTTGATACACGTCAGTTAATTATACCATAAAGGTTCACGAAAGCGGCAAAGTATGGTAGAATGAATCTGTTTATAGGCTTTTTGATTTGGAGTGGAATATATGAGAATCATAACGGGGTCGGCGCGGGGTTGTCGCCTGAAGACGCCGAAGGGCCAGGCGACACGGCCGACGTCGGACCGGATCAAGGAGTCCCTGTTCAACATCCTCGGCCAGAAGGTGTACGGGCGCAAGGTGCTCGACATCTTTGCGGGCACAGGGAATCTCGGGCTCGAGGCGCTGTCGCGCGGCGCGGCGTCGGCCTGCTTCGTCGACCAGGCGACGGCGGCGCTGATCCGCGAGAACGCGGTGCACACGCGCCTGCAGGACAAGGCTGCTGTGCACGGCTGCGATGTCTTCGCGCAGCTCTCGCGCTTTGCGCAGGGCGGGGAGTCCTTTGATCTGATCTTCTGCGATCCGCCCTACCACAAGGGCCTCGCCTGGCGGGCACTGACGTTCTTCGACGAGAGCACGGTGCTCGCTCACGCCGGCATCCTCGTCGTCGAGCACGGCGCGGATGAGAACGATATGCCGGAGCTCTCGGAACTTCGCTGCGTGCTGAACCGCCGCTATGGCCGCACGACGCAGCTGAGCTTCTTCCAGCGCAAAGCGTACCTGAAAGAGATAGAGGAGGCGGAGCAATGAGGCGAGCTGTTTGTTCAGGCAGTTTCGACCCCGTGACGAATGGCCACATCGATATCTTCGAGCGCGCCAGCACGATGTTTGACGAGATCATCATCTGCGTGTTCCACAATGTGAACAAGCAGGCGTTCTTCCCGGTCGAGGAGCGCGTGCGCTTCCTGCGCGAGGCGACCGCGCACATCGAGAATGTCAGGGTCGACTCATTCTCGGGGCTCATCACGGACTACATGAAGGCGCATGAGGCACATGTCATCGTGCGCGGCGTCCGCTCCATCAAGGACCTCGAGTACGAGCAGAACGAAGCCTATATGATCCGCCATCTGGAGCCCGATATCGACACGGTCTTCCTCTTGACGCGGCCGGAGTATTCATTCGTGAGTTCCTCGGGGATCCGGGAGCTCATCCGTTTCCACGGTGATGTGCACGGCCTGGTACCACCCTGCGTGGAGCAGGCAATCCAGATTCTAGGACAAGAAAGGGAGTAAGCGGAATATGGGAGTACGCGAGACTTTAAATAAGATCGAGAACATGGTGGCCACGGCCAAGACCTTCCCGTTCACGGGCCACATCCTCATCAACGATAACGACCTCGTCCACTACGTCGAGGAACTGCGCAATGACCTGCCGAAGGAACTCGATAAGGCAGAGGTCATCATGAAGGAGCGCGACCAGATCATCGAGGACGCGCGGCGCGAGGCGGAGCACATCCGCACGGAGGCGGAGCGCCAGGCTGCAGCGATGGTGGAGAACAGCGAGATCGTCTTGAAGTCGAAGCAGCGCGGCAAGGAGATTCTGCAGGAGACGCAGCAGAAGGAGACGGCGATGGTCCAGGCTGCAGAAGCGCAGGCGCGGGAGCTCCAGAACAATGTGGACGCCTACGCAAACCAGGTCTTCGAGCAGCTGATCGCGCATGTCTCGCGGACGTTTGACGGCGTCCAACAGGCACAGAACGGCGTGCAGCAGGCCGCCGCAGGTGTCCAGCAGGTCACGCAGGGACTCCAGCAGGCATTGCAGGTCCTGCAGACGGCCAAGGCGGGGCTCAATCAGCCACAGCCGCCCCTTCCTGCACAGTCGGCACCGGCGCAGGCCCAGAACGCGGCAGAGGAGAAGCCGGCAGAAGAATGAGTGCGTGAGAATGCATGCAAATGATGGCCTATGATGAAGATCATGGGCCTTTTTGATTCTTGACAGGAGGATGAGGAGCGCATGACGGATGCGGAGATCGTGGCGATGCTTCGCCGCTATAAAGACGGGCGTCTCTCGGAGCGGGAGGCCGTGGCATACTTGGAGAAGTCTTCGGTCGAGGAACTCGGCTTTGCGGAGGTCGACCATGCGCGCGAAAGGCGCCAGGGCTTCCCGGAGGTCATCTACGGCGAGGGCAAGACGGGGGAGCAGGTGCTCGCCATCATGGAATCGCTCGCGAAGAGCAGTGCAGGCAGCGTCATGGCGACGCGCATGAGCGCGGAGAAGGCCGCCTTTGTGCAGGAAAGACTGCCGGAGGCTGAGTATGATGCGGTTTCACGTATCCTCTACATCGAGCGGCCTGCCAGACGCGACGCAGCGCACATGGTCCTCATCCTGTCGGCCGGCACGAGCGACATCCCCGTGGCGGAGGAAGCGCGCCTCACAGCGCACCTCTATGGCAACGTGGTCAAGGTGCACTACGACTGCGGCGTAGCGGGCATCCACCGGCTCTTCGCCCACAGGGCGGACATCGAGGCGGCCAACGTCATCATCGTTGTCGCCGGCATGGAAGGCGCGCTCACGAGCGTCGTCGGCGGACTGACGGACAAGCCGGTCATCGCCGTGCCGACGAGTGTCGGCTACGGCGCGGCCTTCCACGGCGTCACAGCACTCCTAGCAATGCTCAGCAGTTGTGCCGCGGGTGTCAGCGTCGTCAACATCGACAACGGCTTTGGCGCGGGCGTGCTCGCGAGCAGGATCAACCATCTGCGCTGAAAAGGCGGAGAAGATAGAGGAGATGCATTTATGAAAGCGATTTATCTCGACTGTTTTTCGGGCATCAGCGGCAACATGCTGCTCGGGGCCTTCCTGCAGGCAGGCGTGCCGGAGGCGTATCTTCGCGCAGAGCTCGCGAAACTGCCACTTGAGGGCAGCTATGTGATGAAGGTGGAGCCCGTCATGAAGAATGGCATCGCCGCCTGCTATGTCGATGTCAGGCTTCCCCATCATGATGACCATCATGATGGGGAACATGGGCACGAGCATCGCACGATGGCGGATATCCGCGCGCTGATTGAAGCATCCGCGCTGTCGGAGGCGGTCAAGGCGCGCAGCCTGGCCATCTTCCAGACGCTTGCGGAGGCGGAGGGCAAGGTGCACGCGCGCCCCGCCGACACGGTGGCGTTCCACGAGGTCGGTGCGGTCGACTCCATCTTCGACATCGTCGGCGCGGCCATCTGCCTCGACTACCTGGGTATCGAGCGCGTCTTCGCCTCAAAGGTCAACACGGGCTCGGGCTTCGTGCACTGCGCGCACGGCCTTATGCCAGTGCCCGCGCCAGCGGTGGCCGAGCTCCTGCTCGACTGGCCGAGCTATCATGCCGGCGCCGAGAAGGAGCTCACGACGCCGACGGGCGCGGCCTTCCTGCGCAGCCAGGCTGCCTTCTCGGAGAGCCTGCCGGAGGGGTTCCGCGCAGCTGGCGCCGCCTATGGTGCCGGTACCTGGGATCTTGCCATCCCCAATGTGCTGCGCCTCTATATCGGCCAGCTTGATGAGGCAGCGGAGAACGGGCAGGGGACGGATTTCCTGGTGCTCGAGACGAATATCGACGACATGAGCCCACAGGTCTACGGCTATCTCTACGAGCGCCTTTTCACGGTCGGTGCTCTCGACGTCTGGACGACGCCCATCGTCATGAAGAAGACGCGGCCGGCCGCGATGCTCTCCGTGCTCTGCCGCACGGGCTCGAAGGATGCGTGCGCCTCCGTCATCTTGCGCGAGACGACGAGCATCGGCCTGCGCGTCCGCAAGGTGGCGCAGCGCATCGAGGCGGAGCGCGAGACGGTGCACGTCGCGACGCCGTACGGCGAGGTCGCCTGCAAGCGAGCCTTCTGGCACGGGGCGCTCGTCAACAGCAAGCCGGAGTACGAGGACTGCTGCTTATTGGCGCGCCGCGCAGGTGTGCCGCTGAAGCAGGTGGAAGAGGCCGCGCGACTGGCCCTCGCCGCGCTTGCCTGCGATGGACTGCGAGAGAGTAAGAGCTGAAATGCGAAAAGAGTCCTTTACAACACGATGAAGATGTCGTATAATGAGTCCTGTTGAAATCAAGATATGTTGTAACAAGGTTCGCGTGTTACTGGTCATGCAGGCATCAGCGAAGAGCAGCAGATCCCGTTTTAGAGGAAGGGGATCTTTGTAGTTGCTTTTTGCTGATGCCTTTTTTGTCCCTGCACGCGGCGGGAAAGGACGGTCTCATGAAAGACGAAATCTTCAGCGTACTGCAGCGCGTCGGCCGCAGCTTCATGCTGCCGGTCGCTGTGCTGCCGATTGCCGGTATCCTGCTCGGTATCGGCGCGTCGTTCACCAACCCGACGACGATCAAGACGTATGGTCTCGAAGCCATCTTTGGCGATGGCACGCTTCTCGGCGGTCTTCTGACCATCATGGCCAGCGCGGGCAGCACGATCTTCGGCAACCTGCCGATCATCTTCGCCGTCGGCGTCGCCATCGGCATGGCCAAGGCGGAGCGCGAGGTCGCGGCTCTTGCGGCCATGATCTCCTTCTTTGTCATGCACAGCGCCTGCAATGCCATGCTCAAGCTCAACGGCCAGATCCTGCCGGACGGCACCATTGCGCCGGGCGTGCTCGAGGGCACGATCGCGAGCTCCTGCGGCATCATGTCGTACCAGATGGGCGTCTTCGGCGGCATCATCGTCGGCATCGGCGTCGCGTACCTCCACAATAAGTTCCACAAGATCGTGCTGCCGAACGCGCTGTCGTTCTTCGGCGGCTCGCGCTTCGTGCCGATTATCTCGACAGTCGTCTACCTCTTCGTCGGCATCGGCCTCTACTTCGTCTGGCCGCTGGCACAGGAGGGCATCTTCGCGCTCGGCAGCCTCGTCACGGGCACGGGCTACGTCGGCACGCTGATCTTCGGCATCATCAAGCGCGCCCTGATCCCGTTTGGCCTGCACCACGTCTTCTACCTGCCGTTCTGGCAGACGGGCGTCGGCGGTTCGATGATGATTGACGGCCAGCTCGTCCAGGGCGGCCAGAACATCTTCTTCGCGCAGCTCGCCTCGCCGGATGTCGCGCACTTCAGCGCTGACGCGACGCGCTACTTCTCCGGTGAGTTCATCTTCATGATCTTCGGCCTGCCGGGTGCAGCGCTCGCCATGTACCGCTGTGCGAAGCCGTCGAAGAAGACGGCGGCCAAGGGCCTGCTACTCTCCGCTGCCCTTACTTCGATGCTCACGGGTATCACGGAGCCGATCGAGTTCTCCTTCCTCTTCGTCGCACCGGCACTCTTCGGCGTTCAGGTTGTCCTTGCCGGCGCAGCCTACATGATCGCGCACATGCTCAACATCGCTGTCGGCCTGACGTTCTCGGGCGGCCTGCTCGACCTCTTCATCTTCGGCATCCTGCAGGGCGAGGCGAAGACGAGCTGGATGTACATCATCCCGGTCGGCATCATCTACTTCTTCCTCTACTACTTCATCTTCACTTGGATGATCAAGAAATTCGACTTCAAGACGCCGGGCCGCGAGGACGACGACGAGGAGACGAAGCTCTACACGAAAGCAGACTACCAGGCCAAGAAGGGCGCCGGCGCAAGCGGCGGCTCGCAGCAGAGCGTCGAGGATGCCAAGAGCTCGATGATCGCGCGCGGCCTTGGCAGCAAGAGGAACATCACGTCGGTCGACTGCTGCGCGACGCGCCTGCGCTGCTCGGTGGCGGATTCCTCGCTCGTCAACGAGAAGATCCTCAAGGCGACGGGCGCTGTCGGCGTCATCAAGAAGGGAACGGGCGTCCAGGTCATCTACGGACCGCAGGTCGCCGTCATCAAGGCCAACCTCGAGACGTACCTCGAGACGGCTCCCGATGTCGAGCCGGAACTCGATGCCCCGGCAGAGGAGCCTCAGGCAGAAGAGGCCCCAAAGGCTGAAGAGAAAAAGGCTGCTGCACCGCAGGCTGCTGCGCATGCGCTCTGCACGCCTGTCGCCGGCGACGTCCACCCAATCGCTGAGGCGCCGGATGAGGCGTTCGCGAGCAAGATGATGGGCGACGGCTACTTCGTCTACCCAACGGAAGAGACGGTCTACGCGCCGTCCGATGGCGAAGTCGTCTTCGTCTTCGACACGAAGCACGCCATCGGCATGAAGGCCGCTGACGGCACGGAGTACCTGCTGCACATCGGCGTTGACACCGTCAATCTCGGCGGCAAGGGCTTCGAGGTCTTCGTCGAGAACGGCCAGAAGGTCAAGAAGGGCGACAAGCTCATGCACTTCGACGATGCGTTCATCAAGGCGAATGCCAAGTCGGATGCCTGCCTCGTCATCTTCACGGGCCTGCAGGAAGGCCAGTCCATCGAGATGGAGAAGACGGGCGAAGTCAAGGCACTTGACGAAGTCGCGAAGTTCTGAGCAGATCCTATCATTATAACCGTATAATCACCGTAAAAAATCTCCTTGTATGGCTATAGCATATGACCTCGGAAATGGGTTATAATGATAGCATCATATAAGGGGGTTTTTTATGTTTCGTGTCATAAAGCCTTTGAACAACAACGGGCTCTTGGCGCTGACGGAGGAAGGAAGGGAAGTTATCCTGCTCGGCAAGGGCATCGGCTTCGGGAAGAAGAGCGGCGAGCGGCTCGAGCGCCTGCCGCAGGCCAAGGTCTACCACCTCATCACCGATGGGGAAAGCAGCGCCTTGCAGCGCGTCAACGGCATCGATGCGCATGCGGTCGAGTTCGCGGCGCGCGTGCTCGACGAGGCACGCAAGTCATTCCCTGACATGGCCGATGACATCCTGCTGCCGATGGCGGACCACATCGCGATGGCGCTCGAGCGCTGCCGGCGCGGCATTCGCCTGCCCAATCCTCTGCAGCACGACATCATGGCGATGTTTCCCGACGAGTACCGCATCGCTGAGCAGGGTATCCGCGCGATCGAGCGGGAAGATGGCGTAGAGCTGCCGCCTGAGGAGGCGGGCTACCTCTCCCTGCACATCCATGCGGGCATCAGCGAGCAGAATGCGGGCGACAGCCTGACGAACATCCGGCTGGCCGCCGAGTGCATCGCGGAACTCGAAGCAGAGCTCGGGCTGACGCTGCGGCGCACAGAGCTCAAGTACACGCGCCTCGTCAGCCACATCTGCTACATGATCCTGCGCATCCGCGCGCAGGAGGTGGTGCCCATCCAGATGGACGATTACGTGCGCAAGATGTACCCTAAGGCCTATGCGCTCGCAGAAAAGCTTTCAGTGTCGCTTTCCAGGAAGCTGCGCCTGCCCGTCGCGGCAGCGGAGACGACGCTGCTCGCCATCCACATCCAGCGCGTGCTCTGACCGTCCTCATGGCTCAGGCGCTGCGCGCAGGGATGCCCGAGGACAGTTGATACTTGACAAAGGAATGGGCACATCGCTATAATGTATGGAGGTTGATGCTGATATGAAAATAAACATTGCTGAATCGAATGCGGACTTCATGCAGGAGATTCCGTTTGCGTTCACGACGACGGCCGAAGCCATCGGCGCCGTTGCGGACGATTATGCCTTTGTGGGACCTCTGACGGTCGAGGGGCATATCGTCCACACGGGAAGCTGCTGGCGTGCGGAAGGCGTCATTCGCTGTACGAAATCCTTTGTGTGTGACCGCTGCCTGGCACCGTGCCAAGAGGAGCAGGAACATCCCTTCTCGGAAGAATTCCGCCGCACGGGTGAGATGGCTGAGGATGAAGAGGTCAATCGCTTCGACGGCGACCTCATCGATATCACGGAGCTTGTCCGCGATACCGTCCTGGCGGCTCAGCCGCTCAGCAAGCTCTGCAAGCCCGATTGCAAGGGCCTCTGCCCCGTCTGTGGAGCAGACCTCAATCAGGGAGACTGTGGCTGCGATCGGTTTGTACCGGACCCGCGCATGGCCGCCTTGCAGGAATTATTGGCGAAAAATAAGAAATGAACTTGTAAGGAGGTGTATCCGAGATGGCAGTACCAAAGCGCAAGACTTCCAAGGCACGCCGCGACCAGCGCCGTGCGAACTGGAAGCTCGAGGCTCCTGGCTTCGTAGCTTGCCCGCAGTGCCACGAACCGAAGATGCCTCATCATGTATGCCCGGAATGCGGCTACTATGATGGCAAAGAGGTTGTCAAGGCAGCTGAATAAGAACGATAGATGAGCAGGACATAGTCCTGCTTATTCTTTTTTTTTGCCACTTTCCCGATTGCGCGATGAGAGGCTTGCTTTTTTAGGACAAACACCGTATAATGAATCCTGATATAAGGTTGTAATATCAGGTACTAAAATATTGGGGAGGAGATGAAGGCATGGCAAGGGTCAAGAAGAAGGAGCGTCAGCAGCTCCTCTTGCAGCAGGTCAAGGAGAAACCGTTCCTGACCGACGAGGAGCTCGCTCAGAAACTCGGCGTCAGCGTGCAGACCATCCGCCTCGACCGGCTGGAGCTCGGCATACCGGAGCTGCGCGGGCGCATCCGCAAGATGGCGGAGAGCGCGCAGAACAAGGTCAAGTCCATCGAGAGCGGTGATGTTGTCGGTGAACTCATCGACCTCGAGCTCGGCCATTCCGGCATCTCTCTTCTGCGCATCACCGATGACATGGTCTTCGCGAAGACGAAGATCGCCAAGGGCTACTACATGTTCTCGCAGGCCAATTCCCTGGCCCTCGCGCTCATCGATGCGCCGATGGCCGTCACCGGCGTGGCAAACGTCAAGTACAAGGTGCCGGTGCACGTCGGCGAGAAGCTCATCGCCAAGGCGGAGATCGTCAAGGTACGCGGCAATAAGTATTTTGTCTGGGTCAAGACGCGAAATGATACCCAGGAAGTATTCCGTGCGAAATTCATCATGGTTTCGTGGGGAGAGGAGTGAGGAGGAATTCTGGCATGAAGATTGCAGTTGATGCCATGGGCGGCGATTACGCACCGCTCGAGATTGTTTTCGGTTCGGTGCGCGCCGCCAAGAAATACCATTGTGAGATCGTCCTCGTCGGCGACGAGGCGAAGATCCGCGAGGTCCTGTCGAAGGAGCCGGGCTGGGAGAAGCTCGGCATCTCCATCCACCACGCCTCGCAGGTCATCGAGATGGGCGAGCATCCGGCCGACGCCGTGCGCACGAAGAAGGATGCCTCCATCGTCGTGGCGACGCGCCTCGTCAAGGACGGCGTCTGCGATGCTGTGCTGTCGGCTGGCAGCACGGGCGCGGCCGTGACAGCAGCGCAGCTCATCCTGCGCCGCATCAAGGGCATCGGCCGTCCGACTATCGCGACGCCGATGCCGACACCGAAGGGCGTCACATTGCTTCTCGACTCCGGGGCCAACGTGGACTCGAAGCCGGAGCACCTCGTCCAGAGCGGCATCATGGGCTCAATCTACGCCGAATACGTCTTCAAGATCAAGAACCCGCGTGTCGGACTGCTCAATATCGGTGAAGAGGAGACGAAGGGCAATGAGCAGGCCAAGGCGACGTACGCACTGCTCAAGAACATGCACACGATCAACTTCTGCGGCAATGCCGAAGGGCGCGATGTGCCGAAGGGCAACTTCGACGTCGTAATTTGTGATGGATTTGTTGGCAATGTTGTGCTAAAATTTGCAGAGGGACTGGCAAAGACAATCCTGAAGCTCATCAAAGAGGCCATCAAGGGCGGCGGCATCCTCGCCAAGCTCGGTGCGCTTCTCCTGATGCCGACGCTCAAGAAGCTCGGCAAGCGCCTCGATGTCACGGAGTACGGCGGTGCGCCGCTCCTCGGCGTCAACGGCTGCTGCATCATCAGTCACGGTTCGTCGAACGCCAAGTCCATCTGCAGTGCAATCGGTGTGGCGAACGATTATGTCCGGGGGGATGTCCTCGCACACATCCAGGATACACTTGCAAAGGAGGATATACTGACGCATGATGGAGAAAAGAAATAGCGCTGGTATCATCGGGACGGGCTGGTATGTTCCCGAGAAGGTCATCACGAACGAGGACCTCGAGCAGATGGTCGACACGAATGACGCGTGGATTGTCGAGCGCACGGGCATACACGAGCGCCATGTGGCGCGCGAGGACCAGCCTGTATCGGACCTGGCGGAGCGCGCAGCCCGCATGGCCCTTGAAGATGCCGGCGTGCGTGCCGAAGACCTCGACCTCATCATCGTCGCGACGATGACGCCGGACCGCACGATTCCCTCGACGGCCTGCATCCTGCAGGACAGACTGGGGGCCTCGAAGGCCGGTGCCTTCGATCTCTCGGCGGCCTGCTCAGGCTTTGCCTATGCGGCAGCGACGGCCTGCCAGTTCATCGAGACGGGCGTCTACCGCCACATCCTCGTGGTCGGCGCGGAGACGCTCTCGAAGGTCGTGGACTGGACGGACCGCAATACCTGCATCCTGTTCGGCGACGGCGCCGGTGCCGCTGTCTTTGGACCGGTCGACAAAGGCTTTGGCCTCTTGAGCTTCGACCTCGGCAGCGATGGCGCAGGCGGCGACCTGCTCGACATCCCTGCAGGCGGCAGTCAAAAGCCGCTGACGGCAGAATCCCTGCTGATGCACGAGAACTGCATCCACATGGACGGCAGGGCGGTCTTCCGCTTCGCAGTCAAGATTCTCGGCGAGACGGTCGAGAAGTCGCTGGAGCGCGCAGGCATCGAGAAGACGGAGATTGACTGGCTCGTCCCGCATCAGGCCAACACGCGCATCATCGATGCAGCGGCGAAGCGCCTGGAACTGCCGGCGGAGAAAGTCATCGTCGATATCGGGAAATATGGCAATATGTCAGCGGCGTCCATACCGGTTGCCCTGGCGGAGGCAGTGCAGGCGCACCGCTTCAAGAAAGGCGATCTCATTGCCCTGGCCGGTTTTGGTGCCGGACTCACCTGGGCATCCTGCATCATGAAATGGGCTAAGGAGGACTAATCTGATGTTCGAAAACAATGCAATCTGTAAGTTACTCAACATAAAGTACCCGATTTTCCAGGGCGGCATGGCCTGGATCGGCACGGCAGAGCTCGCCTCGGCCGTCTCGAATGCCGGCGGCCTCGGCATCATCGGCGCCGGCCACATGCCGCCGGAGATCCTGCGCGCAGAGATCCAGAAGTGCAAGGGCTGGACGGATAAGCCGTTCGGCGTCAATGTCATGCTCATGAGCCCGTACGTCAAGGAAGTCATGCAGGTCGTGCTCGAGGAGAAGGTCCCCGTCGTCACGACGGGCGCTGGCAATCCGGGCGAATACGTGCCGGCCCTCAAGGAGATCGGCACGAAGGTCATCCCGGTTGTCGCATCGGTCGCACTCGCGAAGCGCCTCGTGCGCTCTGGCGTCGATGCCCTGATTGCAGAGGGCACGGAGTCGGGCGGCCACATCGGCGAGATCACGACTATGGCACTCGTGCCGCAGATCGTCGACGCTGTCGACGTGCCGGTCATCGGTGCGGGCGGCGTCGCGGATTCGCGCGGCATGGCGGCTGTCTTTGCGCTCGGCGCACAGGCCGTCCAGATGGGCTCCCGCTTTGTCATGAGTGAGGAGTGCATCGCGCATCCGAACTACAAGAAGATGGTCCTCAAGGCGAAAGACCGCTCGACGGTCGTCACGGGCCGCACGCTCGGCCATCCGGCACGCGTGCTCCACAACAAGCTCACGCGCAAGTATGAGGAACTCGAGGCGGCAGGCGCTCCGGCAGAAGAGCTCGAGAAGCTCGGCGTAGGCTCCCTGCACCGCGCGACGCATGAGGGCGATGTCGAGAACGGTTCCGTCATGATCGGCGAGATCTCGGGCATGCTTCACGACATCAAGCCGGTCAAGGCAATCATCGAAGACATCGTCGCAGGCCTGCCAGGCGTCATCGAGACGATCCAGGACGACTGCAGATAATCACGATAAGTCAAGCACGTTGCTATCATAAATAAATACAGTAAATCTAATATATAAATAGAGCATAGATACATGCAATACAGAGAAGCAAGAGCGAATCTAGAACAGGGGGTAGTGAAAGGTGAATAAACTCGCATTCGTATTTCCGGGGCAGGGCGCACAGGCTGTCGGGATGGGCAAAGACCTTTTCGACCAGTATGACGTCGCCAAGAGACTCTTTGCCGAAGCCGACGAGGCACTTGGATATTCCATCAAGGGCATGTGCTTCGAGGGGCCGGCAGACGACCTCAAGCTCACGGCCAACACGCAGCCGGCTATCCTGACGGTCAGCGTCATCGTCAACGAGATCCTCAAGGAACACGGCGTACAGCCGGATGTCGCCGGCGGCCACAGCCTCGGCGAGTACTCGGCTCTCGTCGCAGCGGGCGTCCTTTCTTTCAAGGATGCCGTCGCGCTCGTCCACAAGCGCGGCCAGTACATGCAGGAGGCCGTCCCCGTCGGTGAGGGCGGCATGGCCGCCATCATCGGCCTCGACGACGAGACGATTGCCGCCGCCTGCGAGAAGGCGACGAAGGAAGCTGGCGAGGTCCAGCCCGTCAACTTCAACTGCCCGGGCCAGACGGTCATCGCCGGCACGACGAAGGGCGTGGAGAAGGCCGTCGAGGAGCTCAAGGCAGCTGGTGCCAAGAAGGCCGTCATTCTGCCCGTCTCTGCGCCGTTCCACTCGACGCTCATGAAGCCGGCCGCCGAGAAGCTCGCAGACGAGCTCGCGAAAGTCGCAATCCACGATGCTGCCTTCCCGGTTGTCTCGAATTACACGGGCGAACTGGAGACGAAAGCAGAGGAGATCAAGGCGAACCTCGTCGCACAGGCTGACCATCCGGTCCGCTGGATCACCTGCGTCAAGACGATGCAGGCCTTCGGTGCTGACACGTTCGTCGAGGCCGGTCCGGGCAAGACGCTCTGCGGTTTCAATCGCCGCATCGACCGTTCTATCAAGAGTCTCAATGTCGAAAACCTTGAAAGTTTGCAAAAAACGCTTGACTATTTGAAGGAGGTTCGCTAATATGCTTTTAGATGGGAAGGTTGCACTCGTAACGGGTGCGTCGCGCGGTATCGGCCGTGCCATTGCTATCCGCCTCGCTTCTGAGGGTGCCAAGGTTGCCATCAACTTCGCTGGCAACCAGAAGGCAGCGGAGGAAGTCAAGAGCGAGATCGAGAAGAATGGCGGCGAGGCAATCCTCGTGAAGGCCAATGTGGCAGACAGTGCTGCAGTAGAAGAAATGTTTGCAAAAGTTGTCGAGGCGTTCGGCACGGTTGACATCCTCGTCAACAACGCCGGCATCACGCGCGACGGTCTGCTCGTCCGCATGAAGGACGAGGACTTCGATGCGGTCATCGATACGAACCTCAAGGGCGTATTCTACTGCACGAAGGCAGCTGCGAAGATCATGATGAAGAAGCGCAGCGGCCGCATCGTCAACATGAGCTCGGTTGTCGGTCTCATGGGCAATGCCGGCCAGACGAACTACGCTGCAGCGAAGGCTGGCGTGCTCGGCTTCTCGAAGTCGGCAGCCAAGGAACTCGCTGCGCGCGGCGTCACGGTCAACATGGTTGCTCCGGGCTTCATTGACACGGATATGACGGCTGTCCTCTCGGATAAGGTCAAAGAGACGATGGTCCAGGAAATCCCAATGCGCAAGATGGGCCGCCCGGAAGACGTCGCTGGTGCCGTACTTTTCCTCGTATCAGATTGTTCATCCTATATCACTGGTCAGGTCGTCAATGTAGACGGCGGCATGGTTATGTGATATAACTATATAGGATACTAATTTAAGGAGGTGAAACTTCATGTCGACTTTTGAAAAAGTTAGAGATATCGTTGTTGAGCAGCTGGGCGTTGAGCCGGACGAGGTCGCAATCGATTCTACCTTCATCGATGATTTGGGCGCTGACTCCCTGGATATCGTTGAGCTGATCATGGCTTTCGAAGAGGAATTCAACATTGAGATTCCGGATGAGGCTGCTGAGAAGATCAAGACTGTTCAGGATGTAGTTACCTACATTGACCAGCACAAGGACAAATAAGATTGAGCGTCTTACCTTTTGAGAATCCCGTGAAGTTGCTTCGCGGGATTTTCTTAAGAGGTAAAATGATTGGAGGAGTAACATTGAAACTTCCAGAGCTTAAGATTGGCAACAAGATTGCGCGTGTACCGATCCAGCAGGGCGGCATGGCAATCCGCTTGTCAACGGCCCGTCTGGCCGCAGCCGTTGCGAACGAGGGCGGTATCGGCCTCATTGCTGCATCTGGCATGAGCCACGACGAACTGCGTTATGAAATCAGGCTCGCACGGTCGCTCACATCTGGTATCATTGGCATCAATATCATGGTAGCAGCCCGTGATTTTGCTGGCATTGTCAAGACGGCCATCGATGAGGGCATCGATCTCGTTGTAGCAGGTGCAGGCTTTTCACGCGATATGTTTGGCCTTGGCAAGGAATCCGGAACGCCGATTGTTCCGATTGTTTCTTCTGTAAAATTAGCTAAAATCTCGGAGCGTCTTGGCGCAGCAGCCATTGTGCTGGAGGGCAAGGAAGCTGGCGGACATCTCGGGACGAACACGTCGGTACGTGATCTCATCTCGGATGTCAGTGCAGCAGTCAAAGTCCCGGTCATCGCGGCCGGCGGCGTCCTTCATGGCCAGGACATCGTTGATCTGATAAAGATGGGCGCAGCAGGCGTCCAGATGGGCTCGCGCTTCGCGGCTTCGGAGGAATCCAACGCGGCGCCGGCCCTCAAAGAATATTACCTGAAATCAAAGCCGGAGGACATCGTCGTCATCCACAGCCCTGTCGGGCTGCCAGGGCGTGCCGTGCGCACGCCGTTCTCGGCACGCGTCATCGAGGGCCCTGTGCCGCCGAAGACGTGCGACGCATGTCTCAAGGCCTGCAAGCATAACTTCTGCATCATCCGCGCGCTGATCCGCGCGCAACAGGGCGATGTGGAGACGGGCCTCGTCTTCACGGGCGAATACATGCCGCGCATCGACAAGATCATGTCGGTGCACGAGATTTTCGAGCAGCTCAAGAAAGAAGCAGAAGCTGCCAACTGAGTCCCCGATGCCGCAGGGAGCACGGGGACAGCAAGATATAAGATATTAGAGGGGAGTCATTGTTTTGAGTAAACGCGTAGTAATTACGGGCCTGGGGGCCATCACCCCAATTGGCATCGGCAAGGACGCATTCTGGGAAGGCCTCATGGAAGGCAAGAACGGCATCGGCAAGATCACCCGTTTCGATGCATCGGAATACGGTGCACAGATTGCAGGCGAAGTCAAGGGCTTCGAGCCGACGGACTACATCGACAAGAAGGAGTCCAAGCGCATGGACCGCTATGCACAGTTCGCTGTCGCTGCGGCTAAGCTGGCAATCGAGGATGCAGGTCTCGATCTCGAGAAGGAAGACCGTGACCGCATCGGCACGTACATCGGCGCGGGCATCGGCGGTATCGAGACGATGCACGCTCAGTACAAGAAGCTCTTTGACAAGGGCCCGAACCGCATCAGCCCGTTCTTCATCCCGATGATGATCGCGAACCTCGCCGCTGGCCAGGTCGCCATCACCTACAAGCTCCACGGTCCGTCTTCGTGCGTCGTCACGGCCTGCGCGACGGGCACGAACTGCATCGGCGATGCCTTCCGCGTCATCCAGGAAGGCAAGGCAGATGTCATGGTCGCTGGCGGCACGGAAGCAGCCATCAGCCAGGCAGCTGTCGCAGGTTTTGCTGCGATGAAGGCACTCTGCATGGACCACAACGATGATCCGGAGCACGCATCGCGCCCGTTCGACAAGAACCGCAGCGGCTTCGTCATGGGCGAAGGCGCTGGCCTCGTCATCCTCGAGAGCCTCGAGCATGCCAAGGCGCGCGGCGCACACATCTACGCAGAGCTCGCCGGCTACGGTGCAAACTCGGATGCCTACCACATGACGAGCCCGGCACCGGGCGGCGAATACCAGGCCAAGTGCATGCAGCTCGCCATCGACGACGCTGGCCTGCAGGCCGCTGACGTCGACTACGTCAATGCACACGGCACCTCGACGCACCTCAACGATGAGGGCGAGTCGCTGGCCATCAAGGCCGTCTGGGGTGAGCATGCCAAGGATGTCTCCGTTTCGTCCATCAAGTCGATGACGGGCCACCTGCTCGGCGCTGCCGGCGGTATCGAGGCAGTTGCCACGGCGCTGACGGTCGAGAACGACATGATGCCGCCGACGATCAACTATGAGACGCCGGACGAGGGCCTCGACCTCGACTACGTGCCGAACAAGGCGCGCGCGAAGAAAGTACGCGCGGCCATCTCGAACAACTTCGGCTTTGGCGGTCACAATGCGTGCATCGTCATGAAGAAGTACACGGAGTAATGCGATGAGAAACGTTCGGAAGGAAGGAGGAGAGCGCCGCGAGCAGCTGTTGGCGCTCTCGGAGCGCCTCGGCGTGACCTTCCACGATCTCGCACTCCTCGACCAGGCTCTGACGCATACCTCGTATGCCAATGAGTCGAAGCGGAACACGCCCCATAACGAACGCCTCGAATTTTTGGGGGATGCTGTGCTGGAGCTTGCCTCCAGCACCTATCTCTACGAGCACTTCCCGGAGATGCCGGAAGGCGAGCTCACGAAGACGCGTGCGAGCATTGTCTGCTCGACGACGCTCGCCAAGCTCGCGTCCGGACTCCATCTCGGCGACTACCTGCTCCTGGGACGCGGTGAGGAGATGGGCGGCGGGCGTACGCGCCAGACGAACCTCGAAGATGTCTTCGAGGCCGTCATCGGTGCTGTCTACCTCGACCAGGGCTGGGAGGCGGCGCAGGCTTACGTCGTGCGCCAGCTACGCGGCGAGTTCGAGAACGCCGAGCACGGTGCCATTCTCAAGGACTACAAGACCATCCTGCAGGAGATTGTCTTCCGCAAGGACGGGCAGAGCATCACGTATGAGCTCGTCTCCGAGTCCGGCCCCGACCACGCCAAGGAGTTCACGTTCCGCGTGCGCGTGACGGGAACAGTCATGGGCGAGGGCACAGGCCACAGCAAGAAAGAAGCGGAGCAGCACGCTGCCCGCGCTGCACTCGAGAAAATCGCCCCGCATACGCAGAAAAAGCGCTGAGCAGCGCTGTAATATAGAGCAAGGGTGCTGACAAGGTCGGCACCTTTGTTTTATAATTAAATTGTAGTCAAATGAGATAAATGAGATAGTGGATGGGAGATGTTTTCATGAGAAAACTTACGATGCTCGGCACGGGCAATGCCATGGTGACGAAATGCTACAACACATGCTTCTATGTGACGCTTGAGAATGGTGCGCTGTTCCTGACGGACGCAGGCGGCGGCAACGGCATCCTGCGCCAGCTTGAGCTCGCGGGCTTCGACTACCAGAAGTGCCATCATATGTTCGTGACGCATGGCCACACGGACCACGTGCTCGGCGTCATCTGGGTCATGCGCAAGGTCGCGGACCTCATGAACAAGGGCAAGTATGAGGGCGAGTTCCACATCTACTGCCATGACGTCGTGCGCGACATGCTGCTCGCGATGACGAAGATGACGCTAAAGAAGAAGGATTTCGCACGCGTGGGCACGAGCATCTTCCTGCACGAGGTCAAGGACGGCACGGTCGTCAACTTCGAGGGGCTCCAGCTCACGGCCTTCGATATCCTCTCGACAAAGGCGAAGCAGTTCGGCTATGAGCTGCGCTTCCCTGATGACATGCGCTTCACCTGCCTAGGTGACGAGCCCTACAACGAGCACGACGAGGTCTACGCCAAGGGTGCAGACTGGCTGCTCGCCGAGGCTTTCTGCAAGTACGGCGACCGCGATAAGTTCAAGCCGTATGAGAAGAACCACTCGACGGTCAAGGAGGCCAGCGAACTCGCCGAGACGCTCGGCGTCAAGAACCTCGTGCTCTATCACACGGAGGACAAGAGCATCGAGAGCCGCAAGCAGGCGTACACAGCGGAGGCCAAAGAGTACTATCACGGCAATGTCTTCGTGCCGGACGATCTCGACGTGATCGATCTCGGCTGAGCGCGGCTGTCACACGGGAAATGGGGATGAAAAAAGGAGAAGCGGATGATGCTTCTCCTTTTTCTGTCGTATGCTGTTGCCTGGCGGCTGCCGACTTGATGCTGGTTCAGCCGTTGTGCGACGGGCCCATCTTCTCGATGTAGTGATTGAGGTCCGTGATGGAGTGGTAAAGCTCTGCTCGCTCCTCCTCGCTGAATTCCTGCAAGCTGCTCAGGAACTTCTGACGCACAATCTCATTCTGGTCGTCGAGCATCTTCTCGCCTGCGGATGTCATCGAGACGAGGATGCGGCGCCGGTCCTCGCGGTCCTGCTGCTTCGTGACGAGTCCGGCCTGCATCAGCTTGTCGCAGATGTTCGTCATCTGCTGCTTCGAGATCTTCAGGCGTTGCCCAATCTCAGAGATGGTGGCCTGTTTCTCGAGGCGCAGCGTCATGAGCGTCGCGAACTGGTTGAGCGGTATCGGCGTTGCCAGGTTGCGGTAGAAGTTGCGGTGGATGAGCACGAGCGTCTCGATGAAGGCGAAGGATATATCTGTGGAGGCTTCCGGGGATGGCGTCGTCATGACATCACTCCTTTAAGAATCGTATAAGAGAATTGCAATCAGAATGGTATAAGACGGTTCAAAGACAAATATAAGACGGTTTTTCTTGACTTTTATATAGATATACTATACTATAAAAGTCGTTAATAGTAAACATTTATTTACTAATCGAACAGTGAAGAAGGTATCATCCGATATCACCAAAGTCAAAGGAGGTTATCTCTTTGTTTTTTGCGAAGAACAAGAAACCGCTGGCTCTCATGCTGACCTTGGCGCTCTCGGCCACGGTGCTCCTCTCAGGCTGCGGCGCGAAGCAGCAGCAGCAGGCAGCGGGGGCAACCCAGGTCAAGGCCATGAAGGTCCTGCAGCAGGACGCGCCGGTCAGCAGCGAGTATGCTGGCCAGATTGTCGGCCGGGATGAGGTCAAGGTCCAGTCGAAGGTGTCCGGCAAGATTGTCGAAAAGTATTTCCATGGCGGTGACCATGTAGAAGCCGGGCAGCCGCTCTACCGCCTGGACTCCCGCCAGTATGAGTCCGCAGTCTTGCAGGCGCAGGCAAATCTTGCTCAGTCACAGGCGACGCTCTCGAATGCGCAGACCGATCTCTACCGCGACCAGTCGCTGCTCGCCGCTGATGCCATCTCGGAGCAGACGGTGACGACGCAGCAGGCAAATGTCAATGCCTACTCGGCCGCGGCTGCCGCCAACGAGGCGCTCGTGCAGAAAGCACAGCAGGACCTCGATGACACGGTCGTCTACGCGCCGATGTCGGGGCAGGTGTCCGTCGACGATGTCGCTGTCGGCACGTTTGCCACGGCCGGCAACACGAATCTCGTGACCATCGGTACGATCGACCCTGTCTTCGTGCAGTTCAGTATCTCGGAGGCCGAGTATCTGAAATTCCGCAACATCCAGTCCATGCAGAGCGGTTCGGGCAATCCGCTTGACGTCACGGTCAAGCTCTCCGACGGCTCGACGTACCCGATGGACGGACGCATCGTCCAGGCCGACCGCGCGCTCGCCCAGAATACGGGCACGCTGACGGTCAAGGCTCTCTTCCCGAATCCGAACGGCCTGCTGCTGCCGGGCATGTTCGCGCGCGTCAAGCTCACGGGCGAGACAATCCCGAACGCCATCCTCGTGCCGCAGCGCGCTGTCCAGCAGCTGCTCGACAAGACGTTTGTCATGGTCGTCGGCGCTGATGGCAAGTCGGAGTCGCGCAGTATTGAGCTCGGCCAGCAGATCGGCAGCTATTACATCGTCAAGAGCGGCCTCTCCGCCAGTGACACGGTCGTCGTCGAGGGCCTCTCGAGTCTGACGGAGGGCAAGGACCTCGCCGTCACGATGGTGACGCCTGAGGAGATGGGCTTCTCGTTCGATGAGGATACGATGCCGTTTGACACGATGACTTCTTCGGAAGCAAACAGCGGCGACAGCAACAGCTAAGGGGGCGGCGTCTTGTCTAAATTCTTTATCCACCGCCCGATATTCGCCATCGTCATCTCGCTGATCATCGTCATTGCCGGTTCGATTGCGGCGACGCAGCTGCCAATTGCGCAGTACCCGCAGATCTCGCCGCCGACGGTCAGCGTCAGCACGTCGTACACGGGCGCGAGCGCGGCCGTCGTCAACCAGACGGTCGCGCAGATCGTCGAGGACCAGGTCAACGGCACGCAGGGCATGGACTACATGTCCTCGACCTCCGATGATACGGGCCGCTACAATCTGTCGGTCACGTTCGAGGTCGGCACGGATGGCGACATGGACTCGGTCAAGGTGCAGAACAACGTCGCTTCGGCGACGAGCCAGCTGCCTTCTGAGGTACAGCAGGTCGGCCTGACCACCAAGAAATCGACGAACGATATGGCGTACATGATGTCGTTCTACTCGCCGGATGGCACGTATGACCGTGCTTTCATGAAGAATTACGCGACGATCTACCTCCTCGACAAGCTCAAGCGCATCAACGGCGTCGGCAATGTCCAGGTATTCGGCTCCGACTACGCGATGCGCGTCTGGCTCAACCCGGACAAGCTCGCAGAACTGGGGCTTACGGTTGCCGATGTCTCGGCTGCCATCAAGGAGCAGAACGTCCAGGCCCCGGCCGGTACGGTCGGTGCCATGCCGGTCAACAACGGTCAGGAAAAGCAGATGTCCGGCAAGATCGAGGGCCGACTGACGACGCCGGAGGAATTCGGCAACGTCATCATCAAGTCGAATGGTGACGGACAGTTCGTCCGTCTCAAGGATGTCGCGAAAATCGAGACGGGCTCTCAGTCGGAAGCCATCATCTCGAAGTTCAACGGCTACCCGGCCGTCGGCTTCGGCATCAACCTGACGAGTGATGCCAATGCCATGAAGACCATCAGCGAAGTCCGCAAGGTCTTCGATGAAGCGAAGGAGACGCTGCCGCCGGGCATGCAGATGTCGACGATCTTCGACTCGACGAACTACATCAGCACGTCCATCGAAGAAGTCCTCATGACGTTCTTCGAGGCCCTGCTGCTCGTCGTCTTCGTCATCTTCGTATTCCTGCAGAACTGGCGCGCGACGGTCATCCCGCTGCTCGCCGTGCCGGTCTCCCTGATCGGTACGCTCGGCGCCTTCATTGTGCTCGACTTCACGATCAACACGCTGACGCTCTTCGCGATGGTCCTTGCCATCGGCCTCGTCGTCGATGATGCTATCGTCGTCATCGAGAATGTTGAGAAACACATGGAAGAGGGCTTGACGCCTGTCGATGCGACGGAGCGCGCCATGGATGAAGTCCAGGGCCCGGTCATCGCCATCGCTATCGTCCTCTCGGCCGTCTTCGTGCCGGTCGCCTTCCTCGGCGGCATGACGGGCGTCCTTTACAAGCAGTTCGCCCTGACGATCGCCGTCTCGGTCTGCCTCTCGGCCTTCGTGGCCCTGACGCTGACGCCGGCGCTCTGCGCGATGATGCTCAAGCAGCACACGGAGAAGGACGACGAGGGCGTGCTCGGCCGCTTCTTCGCCAAGTTCAACAACTGGTTCGAGCGCATGAAGCGCGGCTATGTCGGCATCGTGGCGAATTTCATCCGCCACTCGCGCCTGGCCATCATCTTCCTGCTGATCGTCTCGGGCTGTGCCGGCATCATCTACAAGAACCTGCCGTCGACTTTCGTCCCGAGCGAGGACCAGGGCTACATGTTCGCAGCTGTCGAGATGCCGGATGGTACTTCGGCCAACCGCACGCAGGCCGTCGTCGACAAGCTCAACGCGGCCATGATGGAAAATATCAAGGGCCTGCAGAGCACGATGGCCATCACAGGCTTCTCGCCGCTCTCTGGCGGTTCCTCGTCGAGTGCCGGCATGATCGTCGTCGGCATGAAGGACTGGTCGCAGCGTGAAGATGCAGCTTCTTCCATCAATGCGGCCGTGCGCACGACATTTGGCCTTGGCGCCAAGGTCGCGCCGGAGGCGACGGTCATCGCCATGAACCCGCCGGCTCTGCCGGGCCTCGGCATGACGGGCGGCTGGACGCTCCAGCTGCAGGATATGACGGGCCACACGGAGACGGAACTCAACGACATCACCAAGAAGATTGTCGCAGAGGCCAACCAGCGACCGGAGCTCGCCGGTGTGCGCTCGACGTACTCTGTCGGCTCGCCGGTCGTCCAGTATGAGGTCGACCGCGAGAAGGTCAAGAACCTCGGCATCCAGCTCTCGGATGTCTTTGCCGCAATGCAGGTCAACTACGGCGGCTATCAGGTCAACGACTTCAACCGCTTCGGCCGCAGCTACAAAGTCATGCTGCAGGCCGACAACGACTACCGCAGCTCGACTGACCAGATGAAGTTCATCTTTGTCAAGTCGAGCAAGGGCACGATGGTCCCGCTCGACACGCTGCTGCGTCCGAAACTCACGTCGGGCCCGTCGAGCATCTCCCGCTTCAACGGCACGCGTTCCATCCAGATCACGGGCCAGACGGGCAATGGCTATTCCTCTGGCCAGGCCATGAATGCCATCAAGGAAGTCGTCCAGCAGAACGCTGGCACGGGCTTCAACATCGAGTGGTCTGGCCAGAGCCGTGAGGAGGCCAAGGCTTCGAGTTCGACGATGCAGGTCCTCGTGCTCTCGCTCGTCTTCGTCTTCCTCTGCCTTGCAGCCCTCTACGAGAGCTGGAGCGTCCCGTTCGCCGTCCTTCTGACGGTGCCGACAGGCATCTTCGGAGCGGTGGCATCTGAGTACGGCCTCTCCATCCTCGAGGCGATGCTTGGCCATCAGAACGCCGGCCTCCAGGACAGCGTCTACATGCAGATCGGTATCATCGCGATCATCGGTCTTGCAGCCAAGAACGCCATCCTGATCGTCGAGTTCGCGAAGGTCCGCGTCGACCGCGGCATGGAGCCTGTCAAGGCAGCAATCGAGGCGGCTGGCCTGCGCCTGCGCCCGATTCTCATGACGTCGTTTGCCTTCATCATCGGCTGCGTCCCGCTGGCCATCGCCACGGGTGCCGGTGCTGCAGCGCGTAACGGCATGGGCGTCGCCGTCGTCGGCGGCATGCTCTTCGCGACAGCACTCGGTATTTTCTTGATCCCGGTGTTCTTCGTGGGCATGGAGTGGATTGCCGCGAAGCTCGGACTCCTCAAGCAGGAGCGCAAGAAATCCTCGGCCGATTACATGTGATCCAGAATGCCATCGCAGAGTCGATGTGCTATCCATAGAAAGGCACCTTCCTTGTCAGGAGGGTGCCTTTTTTGGTATACTAAGAATATACTGACCCCTATGCGCTGAAATCGAATGAGTCAACATAGATGCGTCAATCATACGGTTTGTCATGAAAGGAGAGAAATACATGGCAGCAGATAAGAAAGAAGCAGCAAGCAAACAGGAAGCGCTCGAGAATGCGCTGAAGAAGATCGAGAAGGACTTCGGCAAGGGCTCGATCATGCGCCTCGGCGATGCGAAGGCACACATGGACATCGAGGTCATCCCGACCGGCATCCTGCCGCTCGACATCGCCCTCGGCGTCGGCGGCATTCCGCGCGGCCGCATCATCGAGGTCTACGGCCCGGAGTCTTCCGGTAAGACGACGGTCACGCTGCACATGATCGCCGAAGCACAGAAGAACGGCGGCATCGCGGCCTTCATCGATGCCGAGCACGCGCTCGACCCGGTCTATGCCGCCAAGCTCGGCGTCAACATCGATGATCTCCTGATCTCCCAGCCAGATACGGGCGAGCAGGCACTCGACATCGTCGATGCACTTGTGCGCAGCGGCGCCATCGACATCATCGTTGTCGACTCCGTCGCCGCACTCGTGCCGAAGGCCGAGATCGAGGGCGACATGGGCGACAGCCATGTCGGCCTGCAGGCTCGTCTCATGAGCCAGGCCATGCGCAAGCTCACGGGCATCATCGCGAAGTCCCGCACGGCGGCCATCTTCATCAACCAGATCCGCGAGAAGGTCGGCGTTATGTTCGGCAACCCCGAGACGACGACGGGCGGCCGCGCGCTGAAGTTCTACTCGTCCGTCCGCCTCGACGTCCGCAAGATCGACACGCTCAAGCAGGGCCAGGACGTCATCGGCAACCGCACGCGCATCAAGGTCGTCAAGAACAAGGTCGCGCCGCCGTTCCGCACGGCAGAGTTCGATATCATGTACGGCGAGGGCGTCTCGCGCCTCTCGAGCATCATCGACATGGGCGTCGACCTCGACATCGTCGACAAGAGCGGCGCCTGGTTCTCCTACAACGGCACGCGCCTCGGCCAGGGCAAGGAGAATGCCAAGCAGTCCCTGCGCGATCAGCCGGCCATCTGCGAGGAGATCGAGGCCAAGATCCGTGCCAAGCTGCTTGAGAATCCCGAGGCGGGTGATTCGCTTAAGCAGGCGGAGGCAGAGGCCGAGCGGGCAAATGAGGGCGCTCCGGCCGATGACGAAGCATGATGTACCGCAGCTACCACGCAGGCTCAGGCGCCTCGGATGAGGAGCAGCCGCGCCCGCGCCGCCGCGTGCGCCGCAATCGCGCGCGACGGGCAGAGGGCACAGCGGATGGGGAGGCTTCTGCAGCCCCGGCAAAACCGGCGAAGACGGCCCTCATAGCTGCCGTCGATATCCTTGCGCGCCAGGAGTACAGCGAAGCAAAGCTTTATGAGAAACTCGCGCGCAAGGGCTACCGTGACGAAGAGATCGAAGGTGCCATCGCGCGCCTCAAGGAGCGCCGCTACCTCAACGACGCCGAAGCGTGTGCGCGCCAATTCGCCTTTCTCTACACGGAGAGCCGCAATTCCGTGCGCCAGATCTGCCTCAAGCTCCGCCAGCGGGGCTTCACCAAAGAGGACATCGACGCCTGCAAGCCAAGGGACACCTATGAGCGCGAGAAGCAGGCCGCCCTGCGCGTGCTCGCCCTCAAGTACCCGCACGATGCGGACCGCCAGAAGATGATGGCCAATCTCTACCAGAAGGGATTTGAAGCAGGAACGGCAAGGGATGCTGTCGAACTATACAGGAGTCAGGGCTCCGAAGATGAAGATGGAGACATCTGACGCGAAACTGCTTCCACCGCCGTATCGTTTTCAGCCGTGCGGATTCGATAAGAAATGAGGGATAGTATGGAACGTCCTAACGTTCGTCTTGATGCGCAGGAACTGCGCGAGAAATTTTTCAGTTGCCAGGGCCGGTTGAACCGCAAGCCGTTCATCATGCGGTTGTTCGGTGTCATCGTCGTCTCCACGATCGTGGCGATGATCTTCTACACGCTGTTCTACAGCCTGCTCGGCAACAAGCAGGTCGCCGACGGCGCGGCTATCGTCATCTCCATCATCGAGGTCATCGCCATCTATACGCTCGTCGTGCGCCGGCTTCACGACCTCGGCATGGGACAGCCGCTGGCCGTCCTCTACCTCGTCATCGTCATCCTGCAGCCATTCTTCTTCCGCCTGATCGCAGAGCTGCCCGAGGACAGCATGGAGGCACAGGTCGTGCAAGGGCTCGAGCTCTTCACGAATCTGCTGATCGTCTGCCTCATGATGATCCGCGGCAAGCGCGGCCCAAACCAGTACGGTGACGATCCGCTGCAGAAGAGATGAATCAAGTGAAACAGGAAACGCCGCATCTGCGGCGTTTCTTTTTGCTCTGCCATGATATCTATGATATAATTTGGGAAAAGTAGGTTTTTGATTTGGGAGGAAAAAAATTGAGCAAGCCTGTAAATGAAATGATTCTCGTGCTGGACTTCGGTGGCCAGTACAATCAGCTCATCGCGCGCCGCGTGCGTGAAAACCATGTCTACTGCGAAGTCCATCCGCAGTCGCTTTCGCTGGAGAAGATCCGCGAGATGGCGCCGAAGGGCATCATCCTGACGGGCGGCCCGAACAGCGTCTACACGGAAGACGCCGTGACCTGCAGCCCGGAAATCTTCGAGCTTGGCATCCCGGTGCTCGGCATCTGCTACGGCTCGCAGCTCATGGCCCATCTGCTCGGCGGCAAGGTCGAGACGGCGCCGACGAGCGAATACGGTAAGACGGAAGTCACGCTCAATGAGGCGGGCAAGGCATCGAAGCTCTTTGCAGGCGTGCGCGAGAAGAGCATCTGCTGGATGAGTCACACGGACTACATCGCCAAGGCACCGGAGGGCTTCACGGTCACGGCCTTCACAACGGTCTGCCCGGTCGCCGCGATGGAGAACGAAGAGCGCCGTCTCTACGCGACGCAGTTCCATCCGGAAGTCATGCACACGGAGCAGGGCAAGGAGATGCTCCACAACTTCGTCTACAACGTCTGCGCGTGCAAGGGCGACTGGAAGATGGATTCCTTCGTCAAGACGACCATCGAGGAGCTCAAGGCCAAGATCGGCACGGGCAAGGCACTCTGCGCCCTGTCGGGCGGTGTTGACTCCTCTGTTGCCGCCGTGCTGCTCTCCAAGGCCATCGGCAAGCAGCTGACCTGCGTCTTTGTCGACCACGGCCTGCTGCGCAAGGACGAAGGCGACCAGGTCGAAGCCGTATTCGGCCCGGAAGGCCCGTACGACCTCAACTTCATCCGCGTCAATGCCAAGGACCGCTTCTACGAGAAGCTCAAGGGCGTGACGGAGCCGGAGAAGAAGCGCAAGATCATCGGCGAGGAATTCATCCGCGTCTTCGAGGAAGAGGCCAAGAAGATCGGTGCTGTCGATTACCTCGTCCAGGGCACGATCTACCCGGATGTCATCGAGAGCGGCCTCGGCAAGTCGGCCGTCATCAAGAGCCACCACAATGTCGGCGGCCTGCCCGACTTCGTCGACTTCAAGGAGATCGTCGAGCCGCTGCGCCTGCTCTTCAAGGATGAAGTGCGCGCCGCCGGCCGCGAGCTCGGCCTGCCGGAGTACCTCGTGAACCGCCAGCCGTTCCCGGGCCCCGGCCTCGGCATCCGCATCATCGGCGAGGTCACGGCTGAGAAGGTCAAGATCGTCCAGGAAGCAGACGCCATCTACCGCGAGGAAGTCGCCAAAGCCGGCGTCGAGGGCCTCGGCCAGTACTTCGCCGCACTGACGAACATGCGCAGCGTCGGCGTCATGGGCGACGGCCGCACCTACGACTACGCCATCGCCCTGCGCGCTGTCATGACGAGCGACTTCATGACCGCTGAGAGCGCCCAGCTGCCGTGGGAAGTCCTGCAGAAGACCACGAGCCGCATCGTCAACGAAGTCAAAGGCGTCAACCGCGTGCTCTACGACTGCACCGGCAAACCGCCCGCAACGATCGAATTCGAATAAGAGCCGTATTGGCACACAAAAGAAAGGCCTGCTCGCATTGAGCAGGTCTTTCTTTTGTTGCGTGCATCCCGTATACTATAACTAGATACGGATTTTATGGAAGGAGCACGGTTTCAAAGCAGCCGACACACCGGACGAACTGACGAGAAAAGCGCAGGAAGCACGCCGTTAGATTGACGAAAAAGGTGTATGAAGCCGACTTTCAGGCAAGAGGCATTGAGAAAGTTCTGAAGTATGGCATCGCCTTTTGCGGCAAACAGGTTGTCCTGGTGTAGAAACAGCATAGTGGTATGGGAAAGACCTGCTTGTTTTAAGCAGGTCTTTTCTATGCATGATAAAATTAAAATTCGTAGTTGCTAATTCAAGGATGCTCTCCAAGAAGTCACCACAAATCATCCCAAGATTCTTTTGCTCTCCTGGCATTGTTTTTTATATAATCTTGTGCGGTATGATCTAGACTATCACGTTTTGATCTGTTGCAGTGCTTACATAAGCATTGTAAATTGTCTAAGCCATCTCCACCACCATAACTTTGCGGTAAAATGTGGTCGATATCCGCATCTCCTTTTCTGAGCTTTCTTCCACATCTGACGCAAGTATACCAACCATTATTTGATGGACGTGAATTAAAATATTTATCCCGATAATTTGTCATTGTATATCTCCTCCTATGTATATATAAATAGTCTCATCTAGAATATCCTCTTGATTTAAGTATTTCAATTGCTGCTAATTTTTTTGCTAAGTTTGTATTATGTTCACTTATATCTATTAATTCCCTGTCACTGTATCTTTCGAATATCTTTAAATAACGATACTTGTCCTCATTAAGATCTTTAATCCCTTCACTCAGATTTTTTTCGCCCTTTTCCATAGTTTCTACTACGAAGTGAGCAGCCTTTTTCCAAAAACCCATTGTATTCATCTCCATTTACTTTTTTTAGATATAGATACTTTAGTAATTATTTAAATAGCTTAGCAATCATTAGTAAGATAAAAGCAGGAATAATCAAAGGTTCCAATACAAGAGATCCCAACATGAATGCTAAACTGAGGAGGAAGATTATTATTTTTGGTAGTCCCATTATAAAGTATAACAGTCCTACTAGAATAACTAGTCCTAGGATTAATAATATTAGACTAGCGATGCCTTCTATTACTACCATAGCCATCATATTCCTTCCTAATGGACAGCAATTTGATAAATTGTTTCCTCAAATTTCGTAGCTGTTAAATAGCCAATTTATTTTTAGAAGCAATCTACAAAACAACATTTTACAGATTTTTAAGCGTTTTCTCATTACACTAATCTAATGATCGCAAGGCTTTGAGTAATGTGTTTGAATTTATGCTACACTGGGCCTTGTACACTAAAGTGGGATGGATTTACAATCTAAGTGCAACAGCTCCTGCGGGCTCTTGTTCCGGTAGGCGCTCAGCTTCTCATCCTCGTATGGCAGGATTTTCATGAGAGCGTGCCCGGCATTCGTCAGGTTCAGCCGATGCTCAATCGCAGGCTTCGTGCGAACTTTGTAGCTGCCGAGCTCTCAGAACATCTTCTGCTCGTAGTAGTTCGTCTCAATGCCCCAGCGGAGCTTGTAGAGCTTGAGCGGGTAAAATGCCATGAACTTGGAGCTGGTGTCACGGAGCGTCTTGTTCTCCTGCCAAGTAATGCTCATGTGTAGGGACATTGGGGCTACGGTGCTGAAAAAGAGACGGCGTGAGCCGCTCTTGCTCAGTGTTACCGACTCCAGAGCCAGCTGAGCGATAAGGAGCCACGTCAGCAGATGGCGCGTCGGCCTCGTTGCAAAGCGAAACAAGGAAGAAAAATCGTCAGAAGCCTGTTAACTGTCAGATGACTGATGTATAATCGAGACATCATGTAGCACCTCTCGTGTTTGGTTTATAATGAATCTATTATATAACAGTAGGGGCTGCGTGATTGTATTATGTCGATGGATTTACAATCTAAGTGCAACAGCTCCTAGACAACCAAATTAAAATGACAC
>OIWK01000888.1_pt1 | contig 31030 bp, 32 predicted proteins | sample 1587401 | NCBI WGS metagenome assembly OIWK01 (sample SAMEA3888911, study PRJEB22519) | human gut metagenome | biome: human gut; feature: human-associated habitat; material: faeces | place: Denmark | collected 2009 | reverse complement strand
GCTTCCTGCAATGAGTGAAGAGGAACAATTACAGTTACTTGCTACAAATGGAATGTTGGTAAAGCGCCCACTTGTTGTAAATGGAGATACTGTTCTTGTTGGTTTCAAGGAAGCAGAATGGACTGAAAAATTGAATTGATAAGTATTAACAATTCGATTATGTATATGGAGGAAAGGAGCTGAGATTCTCGTTCGGCGAAGAATATCATATTGTCAGAGAGTTCCCAGAGTATTTCCTAGATTATAGAGAAATGCCTGTTGTAGAGGGAAGTTATAATCCTGACAGGACGCGTTTATCACTTGAATTATTTTAGTAAATATGAAAGATGTTGTGGCTGAAGGGGAAAATAAAAATAGAAAATATCATTTGTTTGATGAAAGCAGGCTGGTGCGCAAGTGATACAAATAACCAAAGTGAGGAACTTATAGAATGAATGAAACCAGAGATATATTAACGCTGGCAGTGGAAATCGGCGACGCCATGCTTCAAAATGGTGGTGAGATCTACCGCGTGGAAGATACCGTTATGAAGATCATGGCGGCTTATCAGTTAGAGGATTATGATGTATATGTGCTATCCAATGGTATCTTTGCCAGTGCCAATGAGGGAAAGGAAGATGCCTGTAGCATGATTCGGCATGTGCCCTTAGGCAGTGTGAATCTGCTCAAGATATCAAAACTCAACCAGTTAGCCAGAGACATTTGTGATAAGAAATGTACGATATCTGAGGCTTGGGTTCGTATGGATGCCATCATACATCACAAGAAGGATCCACTCTGGATTCGTGTCCTATGTACCGGTATCGGATCCGGTGGTTTTGCCATTTTGTTCGGAGCGAATTTTTTGGATGGAGCCATTGCATTTGGCATTGGCCTTTTATTACAACTTTTGATGTTATGGTTTGAAAAACACAATGTTGGGCGCTTTGCCAATCTGCTGATCTGTAGTATGTTTGTAACAGCTCTGAGCCTGCTTCCTATGTGTATGGGACTTCCGGTTTCGCAGGACAAGATAGTGATTGGCTGTATCATGCCACTGGTACCGGGCATTGCCTTTACGACCTCCATCCGTGATTTCTATAATAGTGATTATCTGTCAGGTGTGATCCATCTCTTGGACGCGCTTTTGACTGCACTCTTTATTTCGGTTGGCGTTGGCCTGACAATTTATATTTTTCAGAGTTTGGGAGGTGTTATGTCATGATTGGGACGATTTTTTTGCATTTTATCATTGCTATGATTGCAACGTTAGCCTTTGCTGTTCTGTTTCAAGCCCCTAAATCAGAATGGGGGTTATGTGGAATGACAGGCGGTGTGGGCTGGTTTGTCTATGAATATCTGCATTTACAGCAGGGCTGGCATCTGATGTTGGCAACGATTGTGGCAACGCTGGCCTTGACCTTGCTTTCACGCTCTTTCGCGGTACTTCGCAGGCATCCGGCAACGGTCTATCTGTTGTCAGGGATATTCCCGCTGGTGCCGGGAGCCGGGATTTACTATGCAGCCTTTTATCTAATCAGCGGTAATATGGAAATGTTTTCGATCAAAGGAACTGAGACAGTCGAGACGGCAGGGGCGATTGTTATCGGTATCATCCTTGCGATGGGACTTCCGCAGGCATGGCTCAACCATCTGAAAAAGAAGGAAAAGAAAACAATATAAAGCATAAGAAAAGCGCTGGAGATCAAAAGTCTCCAGCGTTTTCCCATGTTGCGCCACCATCAGTAGAAATATATTTTACACCGGTGGTATCACCAGCTTCCGGTCTTGCTAAAACGACCAATTGGTCTTTATCTTTTCGTGGCATATCAAAGTAGAATTCGTCGGTTGTAGCACCTGGAAATTCTATTTTTGTAAAAGTTTTCCCTCCATCTGTTGTTCGATAAAGGTTGGACCAATCCTGCCCCGCACATGTCAGACCAATGATGCCATTATTCTCATCATAGAATACAAGCCCCTCACTGACACCGATATTTCCGACAAAGGGATCTTCGGTGAGCATCTCCCATGTGTTTCCGCCGTCTGTTGTTTGTTGCAAGCCATAAAAACGGCTTCCTGCGGCAGCATCTAAAATCTTAAATTTCCAACCCATTTGTTCGGTGAGATAAAAATATTGTATACCATCTTCGTCGGTATAACATTTGCCGATTTCTGAGGATGTTTCAGTAGAAGCATCCGTTTGTTCCTGTTCTTTTTGTTCCTGCAAAGAAGTGTATTTAGGGTTAGCCATATAACGTACTGGTGTAACTGTATCAAGCTCTGGCATGTGTAAGGATACTTCATATCCTTTTACAGAGCCGCCGGCATTTAATTTTTGGATTTCGGAGCTATCTCCGGAAACCGCAACGAGACCATCTTTTGTTTCAAAAGAGCGATTCCCCAAATATAGTAATTGGTAGGAGGAGACATCATAATCTTGTTCCCACGTAGCCACTTGTTCTTTCCAATTGGCTAGAGCAAGCACATCAATCATAGGAGACAGTAATGTGTCTGTATCAAAATCTGCAGATGCATACCCATCCATATTAACATAAATTTTTTTGCTTTTTTTGGCATTGTAACTGATTAAATAGGTGCGCGTCTGATCGTTTTCATCTTTTCCATATAAGAAACCTTCGATTGCACTTATTTTCCCAGTACCATCAAAATCTACAGTAAATTGTTCTGCAATATAGAGTTTTTCCGGAAGGTTTAATGCGGCATTCAAGTCATCCAGAATACCTTCGATACCCGTGTCAAAAATGTTCGTATGCGTCAGGGCAACTTCACGTGTGTGTATCAAATCCTGAATTTTCCAGGCTAACTTTCCATTATAAGGAATAGCAGAGTAGATGATGCTGGATGCGAAAAGAACAGTTGCACCTATCAGGGCCATCAATTTCACGAGGAATGCTGTTTTGCTTTTGACCTTTGGCGTATCTGTTATGAGCAGGTAGATCAGGACAGCGCAAAATACCAGAAGTCCCAGCAACATCCAGAGCAAGTGTCTTTTGGCGCCGCCATAGCGGCATAGGACACTTAGGTGGTAGAGATCGAAAATATAACAGAGAATCATCAGGCTTTCTGCAGCCAGTCTTTTATTTTTCATGGAAAACTCCTTTATTTTTGTCTGGTAATATATCTTTATTACTTATAACACCAATAAGAAAAGAAGTAAATCCGCTTCACGAATATTTCATAATAACCGGGAACAAATATTAGGATATTGACAAAATGAAAGATGATTTATATAATTACCAATGGTAATTATTGGTGGTAACTATATGAGGACAGAAAAAATGAAGATAAAAACGATCAAAGCGATGTTTGATGCCTGTTATCAGGCGAAGCGGGTGCGGGAGTTACTTCCACCACTGCCTGAGGGGGTCAGTCCATCCTATATTCATTATTTAGATACGATCACTATGCTGGAGAAAAAGGGAATACATGTAAAGGTTTCTGACATCAGCGAGGCCTTGTCTATTCCGCGACCGGGCGTGACGCGTACGGTCAAGGAGATGGAAAGCAGAGGCTATCTGCACAAGCAGAGTTCCGAAAGTGATGGCAGGATCACCTACCTTTCGCTTACCGAGGCAGGAAAAAGTTTGTTAAAAAAATATGACAGGCAGTATTTCCGCCAGATCCAGCCATTTTTTGATGGCATTACAGAAGAAGAAGCAGACAATATGATCCGGACGATCGAAAAGATGTATGAGATCATGGCAGAGAGGAGCATTACGATCGATGAATGATAGAGCAGATTTTACACAGGGCAGTATTTTAAAAAAGTTATTTTGGTTTATGCTGCCTATTTTGGGAGCCTTAGTTTTGCAGGCGGCATACGGAGCGGTGGATCTTTTAGTGGTCGGTCGGTTTGGTTCGACTGAGGGACTTTCTGCGGTATCGACCGGTAGTCAGGTCCTTAATCTGGTGACCTTTGTGGTGACACAACTAGCCATGGGAGTCACCGTCCTGATCGCAAGATATTTAGGCGAAAAGAGAGAAGAATCCATTGGGGCTGTCCTTGGCGGGGCGGTTGCGGTATTTGCCGTGGTATCAGCGGTACTTTTTGCTCTTTTGGTATTTCTTGCAAAGCCGATCTCCGTTCTCATGCAGGCACCGCAGGAGGCACTTACCCTGACTGCGTCTTATGTACGCATTTGTGGTTGCGGTATCTTTTTTATTGTGGCATACAATCTTTTGGCTGCGATCTTTCGAGGATTGGGAGACAGCAAGTCGCCGCTTCTGTTTGTCCTTGTCGCATGCATTGTAAATATCATAGGAGATCTGGTCTTTGTAGCGGGATTTCACCTGGATGCGGCAGGTGCAGCATTGGCAACGGTCATGGCACAGGCGGTCAGCGTTGCTTGTGCCATCGGTCTGCTGGTCAAAAAGAAATTACCATTTACAGTGCAAAAGTCTGATTTTGGATTCAATCCTCAATGTAGAAAATTCCTGTCGATTGGACTGCCATTGGCTTTGCAGGAATTTTTGACACAACTTTCCTTCCTTGCTCTTTGTGCCTTTGTCAATCGTCTGGGACTTGAGGCTTCCTCCGGTTATGGCGTAGCGTGCAAAATTGTCAACTTTGCTATGCTGATCCCGAGTTCCCTCATGCAGTCTATGGCATCTTTTGTCTCACAAAATGTGGGCGCCGGCAATCAGAAGCGTGCCAGGAAAGCCATGTTTACGGGCATTGGCATAGGTCTGGTCTTTGGATGTGCCGTCTTTGCCCTTGTGATGTTAAAGGGAGATCTTTTATCCGGCATCTTTACGACAGATGCAGCCGTCATAGCCAATGGCTTTGCCTACCTCAAGGGGTTTGCACCGGAGACGATCGTAACGGCAGTGCTTTTTTCTATGATCGGGTATTTCAATGGCAATAACCAGACACTCTGGGTCATGGTACAGGGCTTGGTGCAGACCCTTTTGGTACGTCTGCCATTTGCCTATATGATGAGCATCCAACCAAACGCCAGCCTGACAAAGATCGGACTGGCTGCTCCGGTATCAACGACTGTCGGTATCATTTTAAATGTGCTCTTTTATCTTTATCTGAGCCGGAAAAAGAAAGAGGGTGTGTGAAAAAATTTTTGTTTTTTCACACACCCTCTTTTTACTTTTTATATACCGGATACATCCTAGTTCACATGAATGTGCTCTCTGGATTTCTCAGCGATCTCTGCCTTGATCTTTTCTACAAAGTCATCCAAAGGAAGGACAGTTGTTTCTTTTTCGCCGTGAAGACGGAAGGAAACCGTGCGGTCATCTTTTTCATTGAAACCAACAACAAGAAGATAAGGAACCTTCTGTACCTGACCTTCACGCATACGATAACCAAGTTTTTCCGCACGATTGTCAAGTTCTACACGGACACCTGCATCTGCAAGAGCGTCTACGATTTCCTGTGCGTAAGCATTCAAGTCATCATCGTCTGTCTTGACTGGCATAACGCGAGCCTGGACAGGAGCAAGCCAGGTAGGCAGATTACCCTTTGTTTCTTCAAGAATGTATGCCATGAAACGATCCAAAGAACCGAGGATGGCACGATGAAGTACAACAGGTGTCTGCTTTTCGCCATTGTTGTCAATGTAGTAAAGGTTAAACTTAGCAGGTAAGCAGAAATCAAGCTGACAGGTAGAGAGTGTGATCTCATTACCGATCGCCGGCTGTACGTTTACGTCAAGTTTCGGACCATAGAAAGCAGCCTCGCCGATCTCCTCGGTGTATTCGATGCCGATACTGTTTAATACATCACGCAGTGCATCTTCTGCTGTATTCCACATTTCATCATCATCATGATACTTTTCTTTATTCGCCGGATCACGAAGGGAAAGTACACAACGATAATTGGTAATTCCAAAATCCTTATAGGTATCAAAGATCAGATTTACAACGCTGGTAAATTCTTCCTTGATCTGTTCCGGTGTCACGAAGAGGTGGGCATCATTCTGACAGAAATGTCTGCCACGCTCGATACCCTTTAAGGTTCCGCTGGACTCATAACGGAAGTCGTGTGCAATCTCACCGATACGGATTGGCAGGTCTTTGTAAGAATGTCTTCTGTTTGCGTAGATCATCATATGATGTGGGCAGTTCATAGGGCGAAGTACAAAGGATTCCCCTTCCATTTCCATTGGTGGGAACATGTTTTCCTTGTAATGATCCCAGTGACCGGATGTCTTGTAAAGATTGACCGTGCCGACACATGGAGTCATAACATGGAGATAACCGAGTTTTCTCTCTTTATGCTTGATATAGTTTTCTAATTCCTGCCAGATGGTGTATCCCTTTGGCAGGAACATTGGAAGACCACGACCAACCAGGTCATCTACCATAAAGAGGTTCATGTCCTTGCCGATCTTTCTGTGGTCTCTTTCTTTGGCTTCCTCTAATAATTGCAAATGTGCATCCAGTTCTTCCGGTGTTGGGAAACATACGCCGTAGATACGCTGGAGCATCTTGTTCTTGCTGTCGCCCTTCCAATAAGCACCGGAGTGGCGGATCAACTTGAAGTGCTTGCAGAGTTTTACATTGTCTACGTGAGGTCCACGGCAGAGATCAGTAAAATCGCCCTGATCGTAAACCGTGATATTGCCATCCTCAAGATCCTCGATCAGGTCTAACTTGTAAGGGTCATCCTTAAACATTTCCAAGGCTTCTTCCTTGGAAACTTCACGACGCATAATCTTTTTGCCGGATTTGATGACCTTTTTCATTTCTTTGGTGATTGCTTCGATGTCTTCATCACGGATAACGTCATCGCCAAGGTCAATATCATAATAGAAACCTTCTGCGACAACTGGTCCAACCCAGAATTTAGCCTGTGGGTAAAGATGCTTGATTGCCTGTGCCATCACATGGGCACATGAGTGGTTCAGCGTATTCAGACGCTCGTCTTCTTTGAAATTTACCATTTTCATTCTCCTTTTCATTTTTAGTATGAAAAAAGCACCCATAGACTGATACATCATCTAAGGGTGCTTGCACACGGTTCCACCTTAATTTTTACTCTTGCAGCCTGTAACGGGGCCATCCGGTAACGCTTCGGAATCATCCTTCTACGCACAGCTTCGAAGTGGTCTTCATGTAATCCGTTTCTAAGAAACTTCCAGCAAATGTTCCTCTCTCTGTGAGAACCTGACTGCACTACTCTCTTCATCATTGCTTTTATGGGTACTATTCATTTCTAAATCTGCTTCATTATAGTATAATAATGGCGGAAATTCAATGGATTTTTAAAAAGTGGAAAAATTTTAAAGTTTTTTGTAACGAAATAGGAAAAACATCGTCTAACCTATGAAAAAAAGGAAAGGAAGGTGAAAAAGACTGGATACCGAGAAGCTATATCGAACGTATTTTATGAAGGTCTATTCGTACGTGATGAATATCGTAAAAAATCCTGCTGCAGCAGAAGAAATCACGCAAAATACCTTTGTAAAAGCGATGACTACAAAAAGTGAATACGAAGGGACATCCAGCCCATATACCTGGTTGTGCGCTATCGCGAAAAATCAGTGTTATGATTACTTCCGTAAAAATGGCAGAATTGCAGAGGCTGTGGAACCAGAGCGGGAGGCAGTGTGTGCTTCGGATGTGACGGAAGATTTTGTCGTACGTGAAACTTCGCTGTCCATTCATCGGATTTTGCATGATATGGAAGAACCATATAAAGAAGTGTTTGAACTTCGTGTTTTTGGAGAATTGTCATTTGCGGAAATTGCTTCGATATTTCGAAAAACAGATAGTTGGGCGCGTGTGACGTATCACCGTGCAAGAATAAAAATAAAAGAGAGGTTAGAAGAAGATGAGTAATATAGAACAGAAATTACCGTGTGAGGTAGTGCAGGATATTTTGCCACTCTATCATGATGGTGTGTGTAGTGGTGCAAGCCGTAAGATGGTGGAAAACCATTTGCAGGAATGCCGTACGTGTAAAACACTTTTGCAGGAAATGGATGAGACGGAAATGGATATGGCACTTGCGGACGAGACAAAAGAAGTGCTGGAACACCATGCAAAAAGGGAGCGTACGTTGGCATATAAGACAGCAGTAGTTATTGCAGGACTCTTATTGTTGCCAATTGTCATTGCGCTTCTCATGACACTTCCGGGCTATTCTGATTTAAAGACGGATGCGGCCATTATGGCATCTATGCTATTAGTGGCAGGTTTTACAGTAGTTCCACTGCTATCGCGAGGAAAGAAGCTGGCAAAGACAATTGTGGCATCGACAGCTGCATTGATTCTTTTGATTTTTATTGTGGAAATGTTTTTTGACCATGGCAGCTGGATTACGTTTGGTGAGATTGCCTGCTCAACGATGTTTGGCCTTTCTCTGATACTTGCTCCATTTGTGGTAAAACAGTTGGACTTGCCGGAAACGCTGGTGAACCAGAAAGCACTTCTGACGGTGGCATGGGATACCATCTGGTTTTACTTGATGATGGTTATGTTTGCTATCAATAATCCAATTTATACGCAGGATCTTTTCCTTCCGGGTACATTTTTTGTCGCTCTTGGCTGGGCAATCTTTTGCGATTATCGTTATTTGCCGGGGAATGGCTGGATGAAGACAGCAGTTTTATCATTATTGATTGGTATCTGGGGAACCATTGGAAATGCTCTCGGCTGGGTATCCATTTCTATGGTTATGGAAGAAGGTGGAAAGAAAATGGAAACGCCGCTTGCACTTGGTGGCTGGATTCTGGGCGTGACCATAGGGCTTGCCGTACTTTTCTTTATCGTTGGGCTGATTCGTCAGAGAGCGCAAAGAAACAGACAGTAGAAAAGTCATGCATTGCTATTTGACGCAGAACTGCATATAATGGTTGGTAGTTACAAAAGATGCGAGAGGAGAACAACTATGGTAGATCAGAATTGTGCATATTGTGTTGAAGGAGAACTGGTAGATGCATTTGGCATCAAAATCTGTGAGCTTGCAACAGCAAAGGTATACTTATTTAAGGAGCAGAGTCATCCGGGCAGAGTGATCGTCGCACATAAGAAGCATGTGAGTGAACTGGTGGAACTTACACCGGAAGAAAGAGCTGCTTATATGGAAGATATCGCAAAGGTGGCAAATGCGATGCATGAAATTTTTCATCCGGATAAAGTGAATTATGGTGCCTACGGTGATACAGGACATCATTTGCATTTTCATCTGGTGCCAAAGTATGAAAATGAATATGAGTGGGGTGGCGTGTTTGCCATGAATCCACAGTTGAAAACATTGACGGACGAGGCATATGCTGACATGGTAGAAAAATACCGCAAGGCGCTTGCATAAATACAATTGATTTTAAAAGGCGTGGGAGTAAACATTCTACGTCTTTTTTTTGACGAAATACGCAAAATATTGCAAAAAATAGCAAAATATTGGTAGTATGACAGAACAAACCATTATTATAATGAATGTAAAGAAATAAATGATGGAGGAGGCAACATTTATGGAATTAATGGAATATGAAAAGAAACATACGGAAGCAGTGAAAAAATCACTGGCAGAATGTACGGTCCTTTTGAAAAAAGATGGTACATTCCCGCTAGAACAGCCGGGAAAAATTGCTGCATTTGGCAGTGGTGTGCGTTGTACCGTAAAGGGAGGTACTGGCTCTGGAGAAGTGAATTCGCATTATGCCGTCAATATAGAAGAAGGTTTAAAACAGGCAGGATTTGAGATTACGACAGGAGCCTGGCTGGATGCGTATGACCGAACACGTATTGAAGCAAAGGAAGCTTTTATAAAACAGATGAAAGCAGAGGCAAAAGCCGCACATCAAAATGTTATGATGTACGCTATGGGCAAAGCTATGCCGGAACCGAATTATGAAATTCCTTTGGAGGGCGAAGGGGATACAGCTATTTATGTTTTGTCCCGCATTTCCGGAGAAGGCAACGATCGTCCGATAGAAGAAGGTGATATCAAATTATCGACAAGTGAAAAACGTGACATACTTGCATTGAATGCACAGTACAACAAGTTTATGCTGGTTCTCAACGTCGGTGGGGTTGTTGATTTGTCTGATGTTATGGAAGTAAAGAATATTCTTGTTCTGTCACAATTGGGGGTAGATACAGGAACTGCGCTGGCAGATATTTTGCTTGGCAAGCAGAATCCGTCTGGCAAGCTGACCACTACGTGGGCTGCATGGAATCAATATGTTTCTATGGATGATTTTGAAGATATCAATCATACAGCATACCATGAAGGTATTTATGTGGGCTATCGCTATTTTGATACTTTTGATAAAAAAGAACTGTTCCCATTTGGTTATGGACTTTCCTACACAGAATTTACAGTAGAACCGGCTGGCGTGAGTGTAGAGGGAGAAGAGATCACGGTTAGAGCGCGTGTGACAAATACCGGAAAATTTTCCGGAAAACAGGTTGTGCAGATTTACGTTTCCGCTCCTTATGGCAAACTGGATAAGGCATATCAGGAGCTGTGTGGTTTTGTAAAGACTAGGGAATTAGCACCGGGAGAAAAGCAGGAAGTCAGTGTGCGCTTCAAACTTTCTGATTATGCATCTTATGAGGAAGAAAGTGCATCTTATATTCTGGAAAAGGGCAATTATATTGTCCGTATGGGTACAAGCTGCAAGGAAAACCAGCCGGTTGCACTGCTTCGTTTAGAGGAAACAGTTACAACATGTGAGGCGAAGAATGTGTTGGGAACACCTGGCTTTACAGATCTTCGTGCAGAAGCAAAAGAAGCAGAAAATATTCCAGCAGACGTTGCTATATTTGTTATTCCAGCAGATGTATTTGCAAAGAAAACAGTGCTCTATGACAATGACGCAAAAGATGAAATTTTACCGGAAGTAGAAGCTTTATCTGTGGAAGATGCAGCACTTATGAATATCGGCGGATTCAATCCAAATAAGGGTGGATTGGCATCTGTAATCGGAAATGCCAGTACACAGGTTTGTGGTGCAGCAGGGGAAACTACGCAGTATGTGAAAGATTTTCCATCGCTTGTCATGGCAGATGGTCCTGCAGGATTGCGTCTGGCAAAAGAATATTATAAAGATGAAAAAGGAACACATGCAATTGGTCAGTCTGCTATGCCGGAAAGTTTTTTTGATTTTATGTCAAAGCCAATGATTTTCTTTATGAATTTGTTTACTGGCGGAAACAAAGGTCCAAAAGAAGGAAACAAAATTAAGTATCAGTATTGTACAGCAATTCCAATTGGAACCGCGATTGCGCAGTCTTTCAATACGGAATTGGCAGAAATGTATGGTGATATTGTCGGTAGTGAAATGGAGATGTTTGGCGTGCATTTATGGCTGGCTCCGGCACTTAATATTCATAGATCTATTCGATGTGGACGAAATTTTGAATATTTTTCAGAAGATCCACTGATCTCTGGTCTTATGGCAGCCGCAATTACAGAAGGTGTACAAAAACATCCGGGCTGCGGAACGACCATTAAGCATTATGCAGCCAACAATAAAGAGTTAAACCGCTATACAAATGATAGTCAGGTGTCGGAAAGAGCTATGCGTGAAATTTATACAAAGGGATTTGGTATTTGTGTGAACAAGGCACAACCACATGCAGTTATGACATCGTATAATCTCTTGAATGGAACACATACAGCAGAACATAAAGGTTTGATAGAGGATATTCTTCGTGCAGAATATGGATACGAGGGTATTGTTATGACGGACTGGGTCATTTCTATGATGACAGACAAAAGTGGAATACATCGGAATTCCAAAGCGCGATTTGTTGCAGCAGCAGGCGGTGACCTTTTTATGCCGGGTGGAAAGAAGGATTATGAAGATCTTTTAGCCGGTATCAAAGCGGGCGATGTCAGCGAAAAGCAAGTGAGAATCAACGCATCACGTGTGCTTAAGATGGCAAGAAAATTAGTGATAAAATAAAATATAATTAGAAAAGGGAGTCGGCAGCAACACCATAACATGTGGTGTGCTGCCGACTCCCTTTTTGTAATTTAGAGTGGAACTATTGGATTTCTCCGTTCTTATGACGTTTGAAGAAGTCTTTTGTCTCTGCAACAACAATGCCATTTAAAGCAAAGAGCGCAATCATATTTGGCAGAGCCATCAGTCCGTTAAAGATATCGGCGATGGTCCATACAGCACTTACTGTCATGTATGGTCCGATAAATACAGCAAAAATATAAATCCAGCGGAAAACCTTAACGGCTTTCATATTACCACCGGTCAGATATTCTAAGCAGCGTTCACTGTAATAATCCCATCCGAGAATAGTCGTGAATGCAAAGAAGACAAGGCAAAGCATAAGAATAAAAGAACAGAACTTTGCCGGGAATGGTAATCCCGTCTGGAAAGCATAGGTGGTAACGGCAACGCCTTCTAAGCCTTCTACCTGCCATGCGCCGGTCAGTACGATGGAAAGTCCGGTTAATGTACAGATGATAATGGTATCAATAAAGGTACCAGTCATGCTGACAAGTCCCTGACGTACCGGTTCTTTTGTTTTTGCAGCAGCAGCGGCAATTGGTGCACTACCAAGGCCGGCTTCGTTGGAAAAGATACCACGGGCAACACCTTTTTGCATTGCGACAAGCATACTGCCGACGACACCACCGGTGACGGCCTTTGGTGTAAAGGCAGCTGTTACAATTGTTTTAAAGGCAGCTGGAACCGCAGAGATATTGCAAATAACTAAAATCAGGACAATGATAATATAGATGACCGCCATAAAAGGAACGATAATCTGGCTGACGCTTGCAATACGTTTTACCCCACCGATTAAAACAGCAGCTACACAGAATGCTAATATCAGAGAGGCGATGACAACAGCCCAGGAATATTCCCCTAAGAAAGGAAAAAGTTTTACGGTATGTGCATCTGTTGGATCAAAGAAATTGTGAACAGCAGATGAAATACCATTTACCTGGCTGAAGGTACCGATACCAAAAAGTCCGACGCACATGCCAAAGAATGCAAACATCTTGGCAAGCCAGGTCCATTTCTTGCCCATGCCTTGTTCGATATAGTAGAATGGTCCGCCAAGACTGTGTCCGTCCGGGGCTACCACGCGATATTTAACGGCAAGTAAGCCTTCAGAATATTTGGTCGCCATGCCAAAGAAGGCGGCAACAATCATCCAGAAGAGTGCTCCGGGGCCACCGGCACAAACTGCAGTTGCAACACCGACAATGTTACCGGTTCCAATGGTTGCACTTAAAGCTGTACAAAGTGCCGAGAAGCTCGAGATTTCTCCATGACCATCATCTTCATTTTTTACCATCCATTTTAATGCAAGGGGGAGTTTACGGATTTGTAAAATGCCAAGGCGAACTGTTAGTAATAGGCCGCCGGATAGGATTAGAACCATGAGGGGAACACCCCATACAAAGTCATCCACGGTTACAAGAAAATTATTGATTACATTCCACATTTTTTGATACCTCTTTCGTTTTAATAGGGGATGCAAAATTCTTGTGGAGAGACTGGATAGAACTATCAGATATCATTGGGCTGCACATAAGATGCATACACAATGACTGATTTAGATAACATGATAGCTTCTCTGTCCGCTTGCCTGAGAGATTCCTGTACATAAAAAATGCACATGTTGCACCTTCGGCCCCCGGCTCTTCCTGTCCGGGTGTCTCCAGAGAGTCGATCCATTTACAGTTGCACCAGCGCGGCTGGCACCTGAGAGTTTTACTCCTTCGGTAGACATTGCTGTCGTTTTCCTGCAAACTTCATCTCGAAAATTGCTCCATTCACTAATATATAGATTATTTTGTCGGATTTCAATAGTTTGTGTATTGTTTCTACAAATAATGAAAAAAATTTTAGGAAATCTTTATGGTTTCTTTATTGCGAAATGTGAGCCTATGTTATATTCTGAAGGTAAAATATGACAATAAGGAGCATAGCGTTTTATGATGACATTTCCTCAGGATAAGGAGACAGAAACAAAGATAAAGGGACTGAGCACAGAGGAAGTGCACGAGAGGATCCGTCAGGGAAAAGATAATCGGGCCGATGTGGGAACGGGACTTACGACGGGGGAGATTATACGCTCCAATACATTTACCTATTTCAACTTTATTTTTCTTGTTATAACGATTCTGCTGTGTCTGGTAGGGTCTTTTCGCAATCTGACATTTCTACCGATTATTATTGCAAATACCTGTATTGGTATTTTTCAGGAGATTCGTGCAAAGCATACCCTCGAAAAAATGAGCATATTAAATGCACCCCATGCGATGGTTGTGCGTGATGGGCAGACAAGTCGCGTGGCATCGGAAGAATTGGTACAAGACGATGTTATTGTATTGCGTGCTGGTGATCAGATTTGTGGAGATGCGATCGTTGTGTCGGGAGAAATCATGGTAAACGAGTCTCTTTTGACTGGAGAATCTGATGAAATTAAAAAGGAAGCAGGGGCTTCCCTTTTGTCTGGAAGTTTCGTTGTATCTGGGGAATGCTATGCAAAACTGACACATGTAGGAGCAGAATCGTATATTTCTAAATTGTCTATGGAAGCGAAGGCAATGGAACGTTCGGAACAATCAGAGATGATTCGTTCCATCAACCAGTTGGTAAAGTGGGTTGGCATTGCGATTATACCGATTGGTATTATTTTGTTTGCGCAGAGTTATTTCTATAACGAGGAGACTGTGGCTCGCAGTGTCACTGCAGCTGTGGCAGCTGTGATTGGGATGATACCAGAGGGGTTGTATTTGCTGGCGACCGTGGCTTTGGCGCTTGGAACCATACGTCTGGCAACAAAAAAAGTTCTTTTGCATGATATGAAGAGCATCGAAACCTTATCACGTGTGGACGTTTTATGTGTAGATAAAACAGGAACAATTACAGAACCTGGCATGCAAGTGTCTCACATCTTATGGCGCAGACAAATCATGGAAAAAGATGTGGATGAGCTGCAAGAAGATGGCATGGCAGCGTGGACAAAAGTGCAGTTGCAGGAAAAACTGGCAGATTATGTGATGGCATCGGTAGACCACAATGCCACAATGGATGCCTTACAAGCCGCTGTGAAAAAAATGAGTGATATTTCTGCACAAAGAAAAAAACCACTCCGTGTGGAACCTTTTTCATCAGCACACAAATATGGCAGTATGCAATTTGATGACGGTATGTATATTTTAGGAGCACCGGAATTTGTAATGAAAGAGGCATATGCAGGGATTGCAGAAGAAATTACGCCATATATAGAAAAAGGGTATCGTGTCCTCCTTTTTGCAAAAAAAGAAAACGAAAGAATACAGCCACTGGGTTATGTTACGTTATCCAATCCAATACGTGCCAATGCCAAAGAAACATTTTCTTATTTTAAAGAGCAGGGAGTAGCCATTCGTGTTATCTCAGGAGATAATCCGAAAACCGTTTCGGAGGTGGCAAGACGCGCGGGCATTGAAGGCGCAGAGAATTATGTGGATGCGACAACATTAGACAGCAAAGCAAAGATCAAGGATGCGGCAGAGCGTTATACGGTGTTTGGAAGAGTGACACCGAAGCAAAAACAGCAGTTGGTTAAGGCATTGCAGCAGGCGGGACATATGGTGGCCATGACAGGGGATGGAGTGAACGATATCTTAGCTATGAAGGATGCCGACTGTAGTGTTGCTATGGCATCGGGAAGTGATGCGACAGCGCAGGCAGCGCAGGTGGTGTTATTAGATTCTGATTTTGCAAAAATGCCGGAAGTGGTTTTTGAGGGACGTCAGGTTGTTAATAATATAGGACGATCTGCAAGTCTGTTTTTGGTGAAAAATATATTCTCATTGCTGATGGCAGTATTCTCAGCTGTGTTTATGATTACGTATCCACTCGAACCATCGCAGATTTCATTGATTAGTATGTTTACGATAGGGATTCCAGGATTTTTGCTTGCTTTAGAACCAAACCGTGACCGTATTCAAGGCAATTTTATGCGGGGCGTATTGGTGCGGGCGCTACCGGCAGGACTGACCGATGTATTTGCGGTTGGCGCTTTGGTGGTATGTGGACAGGTATTTTCGTTACCAGCAGAAGATATTGCGACAGCGGCAACGTTACTATTATGTGTAATTGGCTTTATGATTCTGATTAAGATATCGCAGCCGATGAGTGGTGTGAAGTATGCGATTCTGATTGGAAATATCGTAGGTTTGATTTTTGCAGGAATCTTTTGCCATCAACTGTTCGCACTGAATGCCATGTCTAAGGTATGCGTTCTTCTGATGGTCGTATTTGGATTTGCAGCAGAATCGTTATGGCGTTATCTATCACTGTTAATTGAAAAAATTGACAGTAAATTTTAGACGATATATAATAGATGCTTACAAAAAGAGACATACTATGTGTATAGATTATTGCAAGAAAGGACATGAGATTATGGTTAAGAAGATTACAAATAATGATATGAGTGAAATCCTGACAGAAAAGATTGCAGTCGTTGATTTTTCGGCAACATGGTGTGGACCTTGCCAGATGTTGGCACCGGTTGTAGATGCATTGGCAGAAGAAATGTGTGGCGAAGTTGCATTTTATAATGTAGATGTGGATGCAAATCCGGATTTGGCTATGAAATATCATGTGATGAGTGTGCCATCTCTTCTTTTATTTAAAGAGGGTAACCTGGTGGGACAGACCGTCGGATATCAAGGGGTTAACGAATTAAAAGCATTTATCGCAAATAACTAGGGGGATAGAACCATGATGGATAAACTAAAAAGTATCAAATTAGATGTGACCTTGGCAGCGGTGTTAAGCGTTGTACTTGGGGTATTACTTGTAGTGTGGCCGGAGACGGTTATTACCGTATTGGCGCGTGTGATAGCGATCATTTTAATGGGATCTGGTATTGTTGCACTCATCCCTCGCTTATTAGATGAAATCAAGAGTGTGACTTCGATCATCGTTTCGCTGTTGATTACACTGATTGGCCTTTGGATGTTTTTAAGCCCACAGGCAGTGGCTTCGATTATTCCGATTGCCATTGGTGTACTTTTGGTTGTGCATGGTGTGCAGGATTTGGCACTTGCCTTTGAGGGTAGAAGAACGAAAGCACATAACTGGTGGAGCATTCCATTGATGGCAATTCTAAATATTGTACTTGGAATTCTTTGCATCTGCAATGCATTTGGACTGGTAAAACTCGGTATGATCTTAATTGGTATCATGCTGATATACGATGGCATATCGGATATGTTCATCGTACATAAGGTCAATAAGGCATCAAAAGAATTTGTGGATTCAACCATTCTTCACGAAGAAAATATTGATGATTATGTATAACAAAAAGGTTGGCGGATGATTCATGAGACAAATGGAGTTTAAGATGGAACGACAGAATCTGGTTGAAGTGGGACAGATTTTGTCAGTAACAGAGAGTAAACTGCCAAATTCCTATTACTATACGCTTGAACATGCGTATGCAATGTCGGGCAATTATACGACATTGGAACGTTTACAATCGAGAGAAGGTAAAGTTGTAGACATCAAAGAGACGCCGAAGGGCTTTTTTGTAACTATGGAATTTGATGAGTAAGAGGTAAGACAATGCGGTATGTTCCAGCAGATCAGTTGCAGCCGGGGATGGTTTTAGGTCAGGGATTGCATGATGCGTCCGGGCGTATGCTTTTGGCAGCAAATACATCCTTAACGGGCGACAATATTACTTACATAAAATTTTTGGGAACGGCAGGTGTTTATATCGATGATGAAATCACACGAGATATTCAGCTGTCAGGTGCAGTGCGCCCGGAAGTAAAAAGTGAGGCTGTTTCGATTATTCAGCAGTTCTTCTGTAAATCTACCGAAGATGTGGAGGTAGACGTAGAGGAACGTCTGGTGCGTCTTGTGGTGGAAAATGTAGTGAATGATGTCCTTTCGAATGAGGATGTCATGTATAATATGGTGGATATCAAGACATACAATGATTACACCTATTTTCACTCAATGAATACTGGTGTTATGGCAGGAATTCTTGGCGTAAAAATGGATTTACCGGAAGAAGATTTGAACGATTTAGTAACGGCTGCTTTTTTACATGATATCGGAAAGGTTTTTGTTTTACCAGAACTGGTGAATGCACAACGGAAGCTTACGCCGGCAGAGGAAGAAGAGATGAAAAAGCACGCATGGGCGGGTTATGAATATCTTCGTAAAGATTTCTCTTTTGGGGAGCGTGTCAATGAAGCAGTTTACCAGCATCATGAATGGTACAATGGCGGGGGGTATCCCAATCATTTAAGAGGCAGAGAATTGTCACGGCATGCGAGAATCATAAAGGCGGCGGATGTATATGACACTATGACATCACAACGACCAGGCTATAAATCATATCAGCCTGCAGAAGTTATTGAGTATATTATGTCTCGTATGGGGATGGAGTTTGATCCGAAAGTGGTTGAGACAATGGCGGCAGGGTTCTGTATTTATCCGGTGGGAAGTGAAGTGGGTTTATCGGATGGCAGACATGCTGTAGTTGTGGAAAATCATCCTGGTTTTATACAAAGACCAACGGTTCGGTTGCTTGAGACAGGAGAAGAAATTAATCTGCGTGGAGACAGAAACGCATATAATATTACCATTGTAAAATTGATGGTTTAGGAGAGTGTATGACAAATCAGGGCAAGAACGGAATCGATGTGATTCTTGCGGAAAGTCTGAAAGAACTAAGTAAGACAAGACCTATTGAAAAAATTACAATTAAAGAAATTACAGATAAGGCGGGCGTAATCCGTCCGACGTTTTATAATCATTTCCAGGATAAGTATGAATTATTAGAATGGATTGTGCGGGAAGATTTGATGGAGCCGGCAAAACCACTTTTTGATAATGGGCTATTGCGGGAGGGTATTACATTTTTATTTACCGCGATGGAAAAAGAACGTGAATTTTATGAGAAAGCAATCCGGTTAGAGGGACAGAATTCTTTTGTGGAAATGATGGAAAATGTAGTGCAAGAGTTGATTTTGCAGCGGATGAACAAAGAAAAGCTATCAGAAAAGATAACATATACATGGCTGAGTCTGGATATGATAGCACAATACTATGCCCATATGGCATGTAGCGTGGCGGTGAAGTGGATCAACGGTGGAATGCAGGTGCCGATACCAGAGTTAGTAGAGGTCTATGTCATCATGGCACAAAAATCAATGATTGAAATTATCAGCTGATTTATACATATCAAGCGAAATGTATAGTGTCTGGTTACAGTGATAAAGGTTTGCATATGTAATGATGTGACCAGGTCTCTTATACTATAATAGCGATTTCGCGGGAAATCGTATTTTATTAGGAAGTTATTGGGTAGGAGGATTCCATGAATTGGATTGAAAATATATTAATCATTGCAGGTATCAGTCTTGATATTTTTGCGGCAATGGAGATTGAAGGCGCGATGCTTGCAGATGTGAAGCGTAAATCGCTTTTGATTGCATGTACGATAGTTACATTGTTACAGTTGATTTTTTTCTTTGGTGGTTATTTTGCCTGTTATGAATTGGAAAAATATCAGGTGATTAAGGATGCGCAGGAAATTGGTTATATTGCAGCAACTATAGTTTTTGCACTCCTTGGTATACGCCTGATTGTCAAAGCAATCAAGCGGGAGTTTGTACAGGAAAAGCGCAGAGATAATATTCGTGTCAGAGATTACATCAAAATTATTGCGATTACCAGTTTTTACACGCTTTGCGCCGGATGTGTCTGCGGATTTGTTGGAACATCCGTTGTTATGATGGGGGTTGTTATTTTGATCTGCTCCATCCTGGTTGTAGTATCTGGTATTTACACGGGATATCATTTTGGGTTTGAATCAAAAACGGGAGCATATGTTGTGGGAGCGCTGCTTCTTTGGGTGGCAGGAGGAGAAATTCTACTTCGCAATGTAATGCATATGATATAAAAAAAGCCGGTATATGCGAAACGAAAGAAGCTGTTGCATATACAGGCTTTTACTATTTTGTTTCGAAATTTTCAGGTGGTGCAATGGTACTTTCGGTTGTATCTTCTGCTAACAGTTGTTGCAGGTGATGCAGAATGCTTGTACCGAGCATCATGTTTTTTGAGGATACTTGATCCATAAGATAACGGATTTTATCTGTTTTGCCAAAGGCGAAGTAGCAGTCACCAAGTAAAATGTAGTTCTGACTGATGTCTGTACCGATGGCTACACCAAATTCCAAGACGCTGATGGCATCCGCCAGTTTTCCTTGTTGGATCAGTGCAGCGCCGTAATCTTTTAAGGTGATTGTAAGAAGATCAAAATCTTCGCCGATGGCTTGCATCGTTGTCAAATTGGCAACGCCATATAATTCCTTGAGATTGGTATTGGTTTTTCCGGTAAGATTAAGCAGTCGTTTATGGGATAATTCTTTTAAGGTCTCTTCTAATGCACAGATGCCAGCATCTTTTGAGAAACCCAGTGGAAATTTATCCAAAGGAATGGTAATATATTTAATGTTGTCAAGATCGGCAGAAGGGGTTGCATTTGCAGCAGCTTCCCGTTCCCAGAAAGCCTGGGTGTCGAGTTCTTGTTTACGATTAAGACTTTTATATCGGATGGCAAGAAAAACACCAAATCCGAGAAAAGCAGCTAAAAAAGGAAATGACATACGTTTTACGTTCTACTTTCTAACAAATTATGAATGAGGTGAAAACAATGACATATTATAAACAGTCAAAAAAAAGAAGAATCGCATCTGCTATCATTATCCTTGTAATTATTGGATGTATGGTTACTACGATGCTTCTTGCTTGTCTTCTTTAAAAAATATACTAAAACTATAGAGTAACGTCAATGATATTTGTATTATTGGATATTGAAAAAAATAGTGCATGTAGTATAAAATGAACTCTGAACCGATAGAACAGAGACCAAAATGTGAGGTTATTTATGAATACAAGATTAAAAATGATTTGTGCAACATTTGGAATGGTATTGGGTATGGGCATGTTATACCCGGTACAGCAAGTGGAGGCAGAAGAAAATACAGAAAGTGCAGCGCAGGAGAAGTCTGTGATTCCAGAGCATATTTCGATTTGCGGTACAGATGTATCAGGCATGAGTGTAGAGGAAGCAAATGCGGTTGTAAATCAATATGTAGACCAGTATGAGAACGTTAGCTTTACATTGACAGCGAATGATAAGAGTATCAAAGCTGACGGAGATGATATTGGACTTTGTGCAAAAAATGCAGATGTAACGGAACGCGCACTTCGTTATGGCAAAGAGGGAAATCTGATTGCCCGCTATAAAGCAAACGCAGATATGAAAGCAGGTAAGTCTAAGGATTTTGCAGTCTCCCTTACTTCAGACACAGCGACAGTAGAAGCCTATCTGAATGAAAATAAGTCAGAGCTTGTAACAGAAGCAGTGGATAACACCGTAAAGCTTGTAGATGGCAAGTTTGAATATGTAGAAGGGTCTGAGGGAGTAGCACTTATGACTGGAAAATCAGCAGTAAAGATTGCAGATTTTATTTCTACCGATTGGGATGGAAAAGATGCTTCCATTGAGCTTTTGACAGAAAAAGATGAGCCAAGAGGTACCAAGGAAGAATTAGCTACCATTCATGACGTGCTTGGCTCTTATCATACGGATTTTGGAACCGTAATCAATGGTCGTACAAATAATATCAAAAATGGTGCGAGCCGATTAAATGGTCTGGTTATTTATCCGGGCGAGACGGTTTCAGTTTCGGATGCTATTGGACCAACAACAGCAGAAAATGGATATTTCCCAGCAGGTTCTTATGAGAATGGTACGACAGTAGAGACATACGGCGGCGGTATTTGTCAGGTGTCTACAACACTTTATAATGCAGTTATCCGTGCAGAACTTGAGATTGTGACAAGAGCAGCACATTCGATGATCGTATCTTATGTAGAACCATCTATGGATGCTGCAATCGCAGATGGTATCAAGGATTTGCAGTTTAAGAACAATCAGGAAACCCCGGTTTACATTGAAGGTTACACCAGTGGAGGTGTTATTTACTTCAATATTTATGGTAAGGAGACAAGACCAGCGAACCGACGTGTTGATTTTGTCAGTGAAGTGACGAGCCAGACAGATCCTGAGAGGGAATATGTGCCGGTAGGAGATCAGCCGGTTGGCTATATAGAGACGACTGTAAAGCCACATATTGGATATACAGCAAGACTCTGGAAGATTGTATATGAAAATAACGTGGAAGTGAGCCGGAAGGTATTTAATAACAGCAAGTATAATCCGTCTAAGGAAGTGATTGCTGTTGGCATAGGTGGAGCTACACCAGAAGCACAGGCAGCGATTGGTGCGGCGCTTGAGACGAAGGATGATGCAACGATTCGTGCTACGGTTGCAAATTATACACCAGAGGCACAGGCGGCAGCGGCGCAAGCAGCAGCAGACGCAGCAGCAGCACAGGCAGCAGCAGCTGCTGCACAACAGCAACAGCAACAGCAACAGCAGCAGACGACTACAACGCCATCCACAGCGGGAACGCCAGCAGGCGCAACGTCTGGAACGCCAGCAGGTACCACTGCGGGGGCGACACCAGGTACGACACCAGGTACGACATCTGGAACAGCACAGTAAATGATGTGTTGTGATAAATGAAACAAATAAAGATAATGCAACAAGGCTGCTTGGTTTCAAGCAGCCTTATGGTACATATATATAGGGAATAGAACAAGAGGATAGAACGAGGATGAAAATAGGCAAAGTTCCGGAAAACGTGTTAAAACGTTCTGTTATGAAACAATTGCATTACAAACGCGATGAAGTCGTTTTGGGACCGGGAATTGGAGAAGATTGTGCTGCATTGGCATTGGCAGAAGATGAAATTTTTGTGATGTCAACAGATCCGATTACCGGTACAGCCAAAGATATCGGGAAATTGGCAATTCAGATTACAGCAAATGATCTTGCCAGTGCAGGGGCAGAACCGATTGGCGTGTTGTTAACAATTTTACTTCCAGATGGAACAAGAGAGATTGCATTGAAGCGTATTATGGAACAGATGGAACTTGCCTGTCGAGAAGCAAAAATGCAGATTCTCGGTGGACACACCGAGGTGACAGCGGTAGTGAATCAGCCGGTAGTGAATGTCGCTGGTGTGGCAAAGGCAAAAAAAGGGAAACTGATTTCTACGGCAGGAGCCAGAAGTGGCATGGATATTGTTGTCACAAAATGGATTGGTCTGGAAGGAACAACTATTTTTGCCAAAGAAAAAGAAATGGAATTAAAAGAACACTTTCCGGCATCTTTTGTGGATACGGCAAAAGCATTTGATCAGTATCTGTCAGTCGTACCGGAGGCGGCAGTCGCCGTGAAGTCTGGCGTCGCGGCAATGCATGATGTCACAGAAGGAGGTTTGTTTGGTGCACTCTGGGAGATGGCAGAAGCATCCGGCGTTGGACTGGAAATTGATTTGAAGAAGATACCAATTCGTCAGGAAACGGTGGAAATCTGCGAATATTTTGATGTCAATCCATATGGACTCATATCCAGTGGTATGATGCTGATGGCATCAGAAGATGGAAATGCACTTGTGCATGCGCTTGCAGAGGCAAATATCCCGGCAACAGTCATTGGAAAAGCAACAGAAGAAAATGATCGTGTGATTGTCAGAGATGAAGAACGCAGATTTTTAGAGCCGCCGAAGACGGATGAATTGTATAAAGTTTTATAATCGAGTGTAAGGAGAAATCAAATGAGAGAGAAGATTTTAAATTATATTGAGACGAATAGCAGAATTGATATTCACGATCTTGCTATTATGATGGGAACGGATGAAACAACCATCATGAATGAATTGGAAGAAATGGAACAGTCACATATTATTTGTGGCTATCATACATTGATTAACTGGGAAAAGGCTGGAATTGAGAAAGTAACAGCAATGATTGAAGTGCGCGTTACACCGCAGCGTGGCATGGGATTTGATAAAGTGGCAGAACGTATTTACAATTATCCGGAAGTAAATTCTGTATATCTTATTTCCGGTGGATTTGATTTTATGGTGACATTGGAAGGAAGGACATTGCGTGAGGTATCTGAGTTTGTATCGGATAAGTTATCACCATTGGATTCCGTACTTAGCACCAAGACAAACTTTATTTTAAAGAAGTATAAGGATCATGGCACAATCATGGCAGAACAGCGCAAAGATGAGAGAGAGTTGGTGAGCTTATGAGAAACCCACTTTCAAAGACCATCGTAGAAATTGAACCTTCGGGTATTCGTAAATTTTTTGATATCGTCAGTGAGATGCAGGACGCGATTTCCCTTGGTGTGGGAGAACCGGATTTTGATACACCGTGGCGTGTGCGTGATGAGGCGATTTATTCACTTGAGCGTGGACGTACGTTTTATACGTCGAATGCCGGATTAAAAGAATTAAAGATAGAAATTGCAAAGTATTTGAACCGTCGCTTTGATCTGACATATGATTATGCGAAGGAAATGCTCGTCACGGTCGGTGGTAGTGAGGCGATTGATATTGCGCTTCGTACGATGTTAGATCCGGGAGATGAAGTGCTGATTCCACAGCCGAGTTATGTTTCTTATCTGCCTTGTACTGTTTTGGCAGGGGGCGTACCGGTTGTGATTGATTTAAAAGAAGAAAATCAATTCCGTTTAACAGCAGAGGAATTGGAGAACGCCATTACAGATAAGACGAAAATTCTTATTATGCCATTTCCAAACAATCCGACAGGAGCGATTATGGAAAAATCGGATTTAGAGGCTATTGCCGAAGTGGTCATCAAACATGATTTGTTTGTATTGAGTGATGAAATCTATGCAGAACTGACTTATCTGGAAAACCATGTGTCGATTGCATCCTTACCGGGCATGAAAGAAAGAACCGTACTGATCAATGGATTTTCAAAGTCTCATGCGATGACAGGCTGGAGATTAGGGTATGCGTGTGCACCGGAGATTATTATCAAGCAAATGTTAAAAATCCATCAGTATGCCATTATGTGTGCACCTACAACCAGTCAGTATGCGGCAGTAGAGGCACTGCGCCATTGTGATGAAGATGTTGCACACATGCGTGAGGAATATAATGGACGCAGACGTTATCTGTTGCATCGGTTTGAGGAAATGCATCTGCAGTGCTTTGAGCCGTTTGGAGCATTTTATATATTCCCGTCTATCAAGGAATTTGGTATGACATCAGAAGAATTTGCAACAGAATTTTTGAATCGTAAAAAGGTTGCGGTCGTTCCGGGAACAGCATTTGGTGCATGTGGTGAGGGCTTTTTGCGTATTTCATATGCGTATTCGTTGGAAGATCTCAAGAAAGCGCTTGACCGTATGGAAGAATTTGTAACAGAACTAAGAAATGAGAGAACAGGTGCATAGATGGCAACACTGAATATTATTTTACATGAGCCGGAGATTCCGGGAAATACAGGAAATATTGGACGAACCTGCGTGGCAACAGGCACAAGATTGCATTTGATTGAGCCACTGGGATTTCGGTTGAACGATAAGACAATCAAGCGTGCAGGTATGGACTATTGGGATCAGCTGGATGTGACGCGATATGATGATTGGAATGATTTTTTGGAGCGCAATCCGGGAGCCAAAATCTATTTTGCAACGACAAAGGGAAAACATGTGTACTCCGATGTTAAGTTTGAACCGGATTGTTTTATCATGTTTGGAAAAGAGAGCGCAGGGATTCCGGAGGAAATTCTGGTGGAACATCCGGAACAGTGTATCCGCATTCCGATGATTGGTGAGACAAGATCGCTGAATTTATCGAATTCAGTGGCAATTGTTTTATACGAGGCACTACGTCAGAACCAGTTTGATCATATGAGATTGGAAGGCGAACTGCACCATTTACATTGGTAAATAAAGGAATTGATATGGGAATCATTGAAGCAAAAAATTTAGTACATGAATATATTATCCGAGATGAAGAAGGCAATGTGGAGAGCATTCGAACAGCACTGGATCATATGGATTTATCGGTGGAACCGGGGCAGTTTATCGCTGTTCTGGGACATAACGGCTCTGGAAAGTCGACGTTTGCAAAACATTTAAATGCGCTTTTGACGCCGACAGAAGGAACTTTGATTGTGGATGGCATGGATGTGTCAGATGAAAGCCATACCTATGATATCCGGCAAAAAGCCGGTATGGTGTTCCAAAATCCGGATAACCAGATTATTGCCAGTGTAGTGCAGGAAGATGTTGGATTTGGACCTGAAAATATTGGTGTACCAACGGATGAAATCTGGGAACGCGTGGAAAAGAGCCTGAAAGCTGTTGGGATGTGGCAATATCGCGAGCATTCGCCGAACAAATTATCAGGCGGACAAAAGCAACGTGTGGCAATTGCAGGTGTGATGGCGATGGAACCGAAATGTATTATTTTGGACGAGCCTACGGCAATGCTGGATCCGAATGGACGAAAAGAAGTATTGGAAGCCGTACATACCTTGAACCGGGAAAAAGGTGTGACGATCATTTTGATTACACATTATATGGAAGAGGTTGTTGATGCAGATTATGTGTATGTGATGGATCAGGGGAAAGTTGTTCTGGAAGGAAATCCAAGAGGGATTTTTTCGCAGGTGGATACACTGCAGGAACATCGTCTGGATGTGCCACAGATTACACTCTTGGCACACGAATTAAAAAAAGCAGGGCTTCCTATCCCAAAGGGAATTTTGACAAGACAGGAACTGATTGATGCATTGCAACAGGTGATTAGAAACTAAGAATAAGGTGAATTATGTCATTTATATTAGATAACGTTTCCTATCGTTACAGTGAAAAAACAGCATATGAGATTCAGGCATTGGATCATGTCAATCTTAAGATTGAGGATGGCGAATTTATAGGGATTATCGGACATACCGGCTCTGGTAAATCAACGCTGATTCAACATCTGAATGGTCTGATCCGGGCAACGGAGGGAAACATTTATTTTAATGGTCAGGATATTTATGAGGAAAACTATGACCTGAGAGATCTGCGCATGCAGGTAGGGATGGTGTTTCAGTATCCGGAGCATCAGCTTTTTGAAGAAACGGTTTTTAAGGATGTATGCTTTGGACCGAAAAATCAAGGACTTCCGGAAAAAGATATTACATTACGTGCGTATGAGGCTTTACAAAGTGTGGGATTGCCGGAGAAATATTTTGATGTCTCTCCGTTTGAGTTATCCGGAGGACAAAAGCGTCGCGCAGCAATCGCAGGCGTGGTTGCAATGAAACCACAAGTGTTGATCTTAGATGAGCCGACGGCGGGACTTGATCCAAAGGGACGAGATGAGATCTTAGATATGGTTTCAGAGATGCATGTAAGATATGGGATTACGGTTATTTTGGTGTCACACAGTATGGAAGATGTGGCAAAATACGTAGACCGTATCATTGTTATGAATCATGGACAGGTGCGCTATGATGATACGCCAAGAGAGGTATTTCATCATTACAAAGAGTTAGAAGAAATAGGACTTGCAGCACCGCAAGTGACATATCTGATGCACGAAATGAAGGAACAAGGCATAGATGTTAGCACCGAACCGACAACAGTAGAGGAAGCAAAAGAGGCGATACTTCGCCTGATAGGATAGATTTATGTTAAGAGATATTACATTAGGACAATATTACCCGGCGGATTCTGTCATCCATAAATTGGATCCCCGGACGAAATTATTTGCAACACTGCTGTTTATTATCAGCGTATTTTCATTTCAGGGCATTGTGGGATTTGCTGTCATTACCGTATTTTTATTTGTTGTAATTGCATTGAGCAAAGTGCCATTATCATTTATGCTTCGTGGACTGAAAGCAATTGTCATCCTTTTGCTCATTGCAGGGCTTTTTAATTTGTTTTTGACACCGGGTCAGACGCTATGGAGTATCTGGAAGATTCGGATTACGCGGGAAGGTCTTCGAAATGCCGTTTTGATGACAATTCGTATGGTTTATCTGATTATGGGGTCGTCTGTTATGACACTAACGACGACACCGAATCAGCTGACGGATGGATTGGAAAAAGCATTGAAACCATTACAAAAGATTAACGTTCCGGTACATGAGATTGCGATGATGATGTCGATTGCACTTCGTTTTATCCCGATTCTGATTGAAGAAACAGATAAAATTATGAAGGCGCAGATGGCGAGAGGTGCCGATTTTGAGAGTGGCGGATTGATCAAAAAAGCAAAAAATATGGTGCCACTTTTAGTGCCATTGTTTGTTTCTGCCTTTCGACGCGCCAATGATCTGGCACTTGCAATGGAAGCAAGGTGTTATGTGGGCGGAGACGGAAGAACAAAGATGATGCCACTTGTTTATGACAAAGTGGACCGCGTGGCATATGTTATTGTTATTGCATATTTTGTGTTTCTGATGATCATAAAGGCGGTGCTTTGATGCGGGTCAAATTAGTGGTTGCATATGAGGGAACCAATTACTGTGGCTGGCAGATCCAACCCAATGGTATTACCATCGAACAGGTATTAAATGAAACGCTGAGCGAACTTTTAGGGGAAGATATTGTCGTGACGGGTGCAAGCCGAACGGATGCGGGCGTGCATTCGCTTGGAAATGTGGCTGTATTTGAAACAAAAACACGTATGCCGGCAGAAAAGATTTCCTATGCACTGAATCAGCGTTTGCCGGAAGATATTGTGGTACAAAATTCCTGTGAGGTGCCGGCAGATTTTCATCCACGTTTTTCAAAAAGCACCAAGACATATGAATATCGCATTTTGAATTGTCGTTTCCGGCAGCCACTGGAACGAAAGACAAGCTATTTTTATCACTATCCGTTGGATGAGGCAGCCATGCAAAAAGCGGCGGACGAACTGGTGGGAGAGCATGATTTTTCATCGTTTGCATCGGTGCATGCGCAGACGAATACGTATGTGCGTACCATTTATGGGCTTGATGTCATCCGTGAGGGAGATATGATTCGGATTCGTGTACGAGGAAATGGCTTTTTATATAATATGGTGCGCATTATTGCAGGTACACTGATACAAGTGGGCGCGGGAATCAAACAACCCGAAGACATAAAGAACATACTGGCTGGCAAAGACAGGGAATTGGCAGGCCCGACAGCCCCGGCGCATGGACTCACGATGATAGGCTTAGAATATCTGCAGGATACAGAGGTGTGAAATTTGTGAGTGTATGCAATTCGTTGAACCAGAGTAGTGAAGTTGTATATTGGAATTTACGATCTGAAGTAGTGAATTCTATATTGAAAGCCGTAAGGTGATACAGAGGCATGTGTGGATAATGTCAGGCAGTATTACTATACATGTGGATAAGTATGGAAAAAGCGCAGAAATGTAGGACAAAAGAATTGACAAATGGCTGTGTACGTAATATAATGTAACGGCTGATGTAGTTTAGAAGCACAGTTTCATTAGCCCCGAAACGTGTTTTGACTATAGACATGTTGGTTGGCGTATTTCGGACATTGTACGCGACTGACGCTTTATGTTATTTAAGGAGGAAACCAAATGAAGACTTATATGCCAAACCCAAGTCAGGTTGAGAGAAAATGGTATGTAGTAGATGCAGAAGGACAGACATTAGGACGTCTTGCTTCTGAAATTGCTAAGGTATTAAGAGGAAAGAACAAAGCGATTTACACACCTCATGCTGATTGCGGAGATTATGTAATCGTTGTTAATGCAGAAAAGATTGCTGTTACTGGTAAGAAGTTAGATCAGAAGATCTATTATCATCATTCAGACTATGTTGGTGGAATGAAAGAGACAACTTTAAAAGAGATGTTAGCTAAGCATCCTGACAGAGTTATCGAACATGCAGTTAAGGGAATGCTTCCAAAGGGACCTTTGGGAAGAGAAATGTACAAGAAGTTATTTGTATATGCAGGCCCAGACCACAAGCATGCAGCTCAGAAACCAGAAGAGTTGACATTTTAATTCGATAAGGAGGTAAATAACATTGGCTAATACAAAGTATTACGGAACAGGAAGAAGAAAATCATCTGTTGCTAGAGTATATTTAGTACCTGGAACAGGTAAGATCACAATCAATAAAAGAGATATCGATGAATATCTTGGACTTGAAACTTTAAAGGTTGTTGTTCGTCAGCCACTCGTTGCTACAGACAATCTTGATAAGTTTGACGTTTTAGTAAACGTTAAGGGTGGTGGCTACACAGGTCAGGCTGGAGCTATCAGACATGGTATCGCAAGAGCATTACTTCAGGTAGATGCTGAATACAGACCAGTTCTTAAGGCTAACGGATATCTTACAAGAGATCCAAGAATGAAAGAACGTAAGAAACCAGGTTTGAAGAGCGCACGTCGTGCTCCACAGTTCTCAAAGAGATAATCTTTTATTATATCTTGGAACACATTTCAATACGATTTATTACACCTCAGGATTTCGATTCTGGGGTGTTTTTTTATATGAATTGTGGTATTCTTATGATGTAATGATAAAAGAGGTTTTGGGTATGAGGGGTGATTTAAATGATGGATTATGCAATCCTAACTAATGATGGAAAGTATACGATTTTCGAGTTTAATGACCAAAGAATTCGCTTTATCATATGCCTATACAAAAGATGGTGATTATATAAGAGCACTTAATTTCAACTGCTTAAATAACGTAGCGGTTATTTGTAAAGATGTAATAATAGAAACTAATATGGATGATATTGAAATTCAGATTGTGTTAGATTATTTATATAACAATATAATAAAAAATTAGTACTTTTATTTGTGTACTTCCTATGATAGGATCAAGAGTATTGAAAATAACTAAATTCATTTTGACTTTTTTAAAGAATAATGCTAATATAAATATATAAAAGGTGCTACCGATAGACGGTTAGCCCAGTATATGAATTGATTAAAATAGTCGCCTCAGTTTACCAGACCGGGGGCGATTATTTTTTGTGTGATTTATTACCGAGTGTATATCCAAGTTCAAAGCAGGTCAAGCCAAAGCCTAATACTGCAATGAGACCTTCAAGAGTCAACATTGGCATCCCTCCTTTGTAAGATTTCATACGAGATGATTTCTATGTAATCAGAGGGTCACAGTCCCTCTGTTGAAGGACTAACCGCCTACCGTTATGG
>OIWK01000887.1_pt1 | contig 31034 bp, 20 predicted proteins | sample 1587401 | NCBI WGS metagenome assembly OIWK01 (sample SAMEA3888911, study PRJEB22519) | human gut metagenome | biome: human gut; feature: human-associated habitat; material: faeces | place: Denmark | collected 2009 | reverse complement strand
TTGCAGGACGTAATTCGGTCTGATGAAGAGGTTGCTTAAAGTTGTAAACTACTGTTCTCGCAGACAAAATCAAATAAATAGGTGTGCAGTAAAGCAGCCCATATCTTTTCGTCAATTGCTATATAATACGGAAGATTGCTGAGCGCCCGATGGATGACTTCGGCGTTGTGGACGTCATCTGCTGATTCATCGCCCGTCACCTGCAGGTTCGTGACAAATGGATTGAAATCATAGCCTGTGTCCTGCAGGAAATCATGTTCTTTCAGCATTTTAGCAAAAAAGGCAGAATCTTTCTGAATATAATGCGGCAGATTTGTCTCAAAGTTTCCCTTCAGATACTGGATTCCGTCATCCGTCAAATATTGCAGTCTCATTCGTCATCATCCCTGTCGTGTTCTGCTCGTTCTAGCTCATCCATCGCATGCAGCAGCGGGTATTTAAAAATCTGCTGTGCAAGCCGTCCGATGTTCTTCTTGCTGTTGCCCGTGCCCAGCTGGATATCCTTGATGTCAATGCCATTCTGCTCGAGCAGTTTTGCGAATACACCGTACCAGCGATACGAAGTCATTCCTTCATCATTTTCCTCGTCTACATCTTTCATATCCATCAGGACTGACATGATAGCGGGGACAAAGAACGTCTGGATCATCATGTAACGATCACTGGCTTTGTGACGATGGTAGACATTGAAAAGGTCTCGGCTCACATAAAGGCGCAGGCAATCGCCCTCGGTGTCAACCCAGACATCACCGGGATTGCTTTCATCGACAGCCAGGGCGAGGATATCGGCCATCTTGTCGTAGTTCTTGCCATCGCGATTGATATCAATCGTATACTCTGGTCCGATGGCAAGGATACCGCCCCTCCAGATATCGAATGAAGCGCCTTTGCCGAATCCGATATTGAACTGTTCATTGTGATATCCGTGTATATCCTCTGTTGCGACAATGTAGGTGCTGATCTCGACTTCATTCGTGAGATTCCCTGCATCGATGGTCACATCCTCATGATTATTCTTCGATGAGAAAAGCTGACGATAGCCGACCAGAGAACATTCCACATGTGTTGCATAGCTGACCTTCCCCTGTGCGAACAATTCCTGTAGACCAGGCTCGTCGAGCATATAGTCAATGCTGAGTTTCAGCTGTCCGAAGGATATCTCTTCCTGTACCTCTGCCCGAAAACTTCCACGAACATAATCGTCATCCATACTGCTGAGCACAGGATATGGGGTGAGTCCCTTATTTAGCCTCATAGTAGTTCACCTCCATCATCATCGGTCCTTGGAAGCCCGTTGAGAAATGCGCAGCGATTGTCTGCCCCTTTTTTGCAGGACCAAATGTGATGCTGTTTTTCTCAACTTCTACTGCTGAATCATTTCCATCAATCCGTACATTGTGAACAGGGATCTTATAGTTGCCGCGTTCGGCAAGTCCGACGACCTCTAGGCGGATTCGTGACTTGCTGATGGGGATCGTGAACGCAAGTGTGAACTCTCCGTTCATCATGTTATTGGCAACCAGTCGTTTCTTGACAGCTCGGAACTTGAAATTGTACTTCTTTTTTGCAGGATCTGCAGGATCTTTTGTAGTCCTTCCGTCCTTCTTCGGATCATCCTTCTTACCATCTGTGCGTGGATTGTCATCAAGTCCGCCTTCCTCTGGCGGTTCCTTTACCTTGATTTCTCTATCTGTCCGGCGACGACGAGCCTTTCTCTTTATCATCTTTGCCTTTGGCTTCCGCTCCTTGAGCTCAACATTTAGAGCTCCATCTCCTGCGGCATCGGCAAAGAACTCATCCATACCGTAAGCAGCCTCGATATCTTGCTGTGGTGCGCCGAAATTCTCTATGATTTTCTTGCGCAGATATTGTTTCAGATCAGTGTAAGCATTTTCATAGAAGGTCTTGTTGACCTTGCATCGGCCCGGCTCCCACTTATCATGGGCCGGCATCTCCATCGTCTTGAAGATTTGATTCATGGTATCGCCTTGAATCAGTAAGATACCCGTATAGGAAATGCTGTTCCCGAGTCGGCTCTGCGGGAAGAGTGTCATGCCCGTCTTTCTCGTCATGAGGACGCGCTGATTCAGGTCCTCCCCTTGATGAAGCAGCAGTGTACATTCTCCATCCTTGATGCCGTACTTCTTGCCGTATTCGTCAGCATCTAAGGAAATGACACGATTCTCCTCTGGGTCATCGTGGCGATGGATCAGGAGATTGTAGTAATCCTTCAGTGCTGCGTATTTCTTGTCATCAAGTTGCGCGATGTACTGTGCCAAGCTGTTGCGATTGATTGTATCTTGACCAACGTGTACGATGAGCTTCTGGAATTCAATCGAGACAAAGAAATTCTCGAGGACAGCCAAACGGATTGTCCCGTAAAGGTCTTTGTCCTTCTCAAGTGCCAGGATGTATATGTCGGTGCCATTGTCCCTGCGCTTGAAATGCCCCATGGCAAACGGCTTGAGTATGGCATTCATGTTGTCAGAAGACGAATAAAACCCCGTGCCAGTCGTCGTGTATTCCTTGCCAAAGAATCCAGATTCTTTCTCTTTGAATGAGAGCAGCCGTGATACACCGACGTAAGAATCGATAGCGTCTACCTTTGATGCATAGAAGATGGTATGGAAATAGGAGCAAGCCAAAGGAGCGGCCTTGCCGATGCCGAAACTGCCTCCGGAATTGATATTCTTGTTGGATGAACCGCGCCCCTTCACCAGCTGATGCCAAGGCGTTTTTGTATCGTCTGTCTCCGCACCGACAAGCCCTGTCGTATTGTGGTCACTGATGCGCAGGACATCAATCTTGCCCTTCATCAGCTTTTGCGCTTGCTGGAAGAATCCCGTCGCTACAGGATCTCCTTTCGATGCCGTAATGCAACGGTCAAAGATATTTTCCAACTGCCTGCCACCGGGAATCTCATCCTGCGTGACTTGGAAGAAATCAAAATCGACGACAACCGGTCGACTGTCATCCACCTGCTGATCGACAGAATTCTGAATGACCTCTCGAACCATAGATGCAATTGAATTTGCACTGAACGTCTCGATGCCCGGGTCATTGAATCCATCGACAATCCCCTTGTTGTTCGAGGCGAATCGCCATTTCCCATCCTCTCGCATATAACTCCCCTCTTCCACATGATCGTGATTCAATATTTTATTGCTTCATCATTTAGCAATCTTGTCCTGCATCAAGGCCATTTTGAAGCTATTCAATGCATTCTTATAACACTGCTCTGCTTTGCCAACTTTTTGTGGATCATAATCACAGAGTGCAAACAGGCCTTTGTATTCACCCATGATATTCGACAAGTGTTTATCCAAGAAGATCTTTGGGTCAGTAGCCCAGTCAATGATGGTCTTTCCATTGATTTTCTTTTTCTCTAATAATGCCTGAAGCCCATAGAATAATGGAAGTATAAAGCCATCTGGACTGATATTGACATCGGATTTTATCGGCTCACCGCCAAATGGCGTTTTCTTATTCTTGGTCTTGTTGTTGAGCTTCTTGACCGCTCCAATACGTCCGAAAGAACCATCATTGCCGTTATAAAGGTCAGCGAATCGCGCATAGATATAATCGTATAGTTCTGGAAGTATTGTTGTAATCTTGAACGAAGATTTTACTTCTTCATTAATAATATCCTTTGTATAATCACCAGCTGACTTCTCTGAGACATCAGGAGAACTCATCAGGCGCTCGAATAATTTCAGGCATTGCCCTTTTGAACTATACATGTACGTTTCTTTGAATTCACTTGGATTGAAAATCTTTTTAGGATCTTTTGCTTCGCGTACTGGATTAACAAGCTGCAGTGGAATCCATGAAAGGGCAATCAAATCTTGTACCTTTACAGCACCCCCATCATTCGTCTTCCATTCAATCCGATCTGCAATGTTCTCGTTGTGTTCGCGCATCATCAATTCAAGTTCATTGAAGTAGCCATTCTGATGAACTTTAGCTGAAAGTTGCAATTCGACATTATTATTGCGCGATTCACAAATATCGAAAAGATGATTTCTGAAGTTTCGTACGCCAGCCGTATCATTCATATCTGCTGGCACTTGCAGTTCTACAGGAATGAGAAAATCAATCGGTGATTCTGCCTTTCCCTTTTCTTGTATTAGATATTCCTCAACAATATCATGATTGGTCTTCCAGCTTGCTTTAAATTCGTCCCAATTCTTGACCTTATGAGAAATTTTTTGCTCATTTGCTTCTAACGCTTTACTTAGAATGTACATGCCAATGGCCAACGTATTATGACCACCATCAAGGATCCCCTCTATGCGTTGATTGACTGGTGCAATGCGATAACGATTGCGTTCCAGTGCCTCGTAGCTAGAAACAGCCAGCAAGACGCCCTTCGTCTTGAAAGGCAGCAGTTCAGGTGTCAAGCGAATTGTTTCTTGAATCGCATCGGTCACCGCACCGACTTTTGCCTCACGAGGATTTGCCTCTAAACCCAAGTGATCGATGATAGAAGCAAACGTGCGGCCGCTCACATGGCCACTGATTTTCTTCATGTCACCAATCGTCAATTCCCCTGGACGGCCTTCAAAGCGAATAATGAATTGTTCTGACATATCAGATAGCTCCTCTCTGCAAATCTCAACAAAAAAGACCGACATCCCGTCGGTCTAAAAAACAGTTTTGACGACCATCCGGCCACACCTTCAACTATCCAGCTGATATATTCAGAATACACTGTTTTAATAAAAAAATCAAGATCATACTAACACTTTAGCAGATTTTTTAGGATTGTATCTCCTTTCATCCAGGTTATATTGTAAAATAGGACTTTTCCCTTCATGAGCCTTTATTAATATAGTAACAGTTGCTCGAAGCACCAAATAAACGCCTTGGCACAGCGTTGTTCGGGATGCTGGAAGTGGTTGCCGGGGTTCCAGGTGAGGGTGGTCTTGATGCCGGCTTCCTGCAGCAGAGCGTGCTGCTCTTTGATGCAGGCGCTGACGGTGCGCATGACGGGGTTGCGGGTCTTGTCTTCGCGGTCGCCGAGGCTCAGGTAGATGATGCCTGCCTTTGGCTCGTGGGCTTTAGCGTAGTCGAGCCAGCCGGGGAACCAGACGGACGGCGATGCGGCGGCAATGGCGTCGAACGAGGTACTCTCATAGGCGCTCCAGAGTGAGAAGAGCGCGGCGAGGGAGTAGCCGCCGAGTACGACGGGGGCATCCTCTGCCAGAGCACAATGGCTCTTAAGCGCGGGCAGGATGGCCTCGATGGACTTCAGCATCTCCTCTGCTCCTGCGCCAAAGTCCTGCTTACCGAAGACGGCGGGCGCCGTCCACGGGGAGAGCTCCTTGTTCCAGTCCTCGACGGCGAGGAAGGCTATGGCAAATGGTATGTTGATTGTCTCGCGGATCATGGCAGCTTCGTCCAAAAGACTCGTGCGCTCGGCGAGCTCTTCCACTTCGACGGCCTGCACGAGTAGGGCGCGCGGCTCTGGCTCTTGCAGGAGAAGGCATCCCTTCCCTGCTGCGTGGATTGCGGCGGGAAGGTCGTCACACTGCCATTTCCTGCCGTTGATCACGATTAGCTGTTTCTCTTCTATCTCATTTATCTTGTTTATTTCGTTTATCTTGCTCATCGTATTATCTCTCCCATCACATTTCATAGCACAGGCATAGTACAGCAGGATTTTATCCGCTGGCAGAGAAGTATGTATTGGTTCTATAAAATCAAGCTCAGCAAGAAAGGATTCGTTATGGCTCTCTTTGCAATCGGTGACTTCCATCTCTCGTTCCAGACGCCCGAGAAATCGATGGACGTCTTTGGCGCGGTGTGGCGGCACCATGAAGAAAAAATCAAACGGAACTGCGAGGCGCTCGTCGGGCCGCATGACACGCTCGTCATCACGGGTGACCACTCCTGGGGGCGCAAGCTCGCGGAGTGTGAGCAGGATCTCGCATTCATCGAGGCGCTGCCGGGGCGCAAGATCCTGCTGCGCGGCAACCACGACATGTTCTGGGACGCAAAGAGGACAGCCTCTCTCAACCGCCGCTTTGCGGGGAAGCTGTCCTTCCTGCAGAATAATTTCTTTGCCTACGAAGATTACGCGCTCGTCGGCACGAAGGGCTTCACGTTCGAAGGGCCGTTCTATCTCGACGGGCAGGGCCGCGTCATCGGCTGGGATGAGGAGCGCGAAGCTCATGCCAAGATGCTCGTCGAGCGCGAGTGCACGCGGCTGCGCCGCTCGCTCGATGCGGCGGTGGATGCGGGCTTCCAGAAGTTCATCCTGTTCCTGCACTATCCGCCGACGAACATCCTCGAGCAGAAGAGCCCCTTCACCGACATCGCCGAGGAATACGGCGCCGAGCAGGTCATCTACTCGCACTGCCACGGCGAAGAGCGCTTCCACGACAGCCTGCAGGGTGTCGTGCGCGGTATCACCTACCGGCTTGTCTCAGGCGACTATCTCGATTTCAAGCCGGTCAGGATCCTTTGACCGTGACCAGCATAAGCTGGGCCGTGGTCATGCCTCCGTCTCTTTGCCGGGCCTGCGGTACTTCAGCAGCTCCTGCGGCACGCGCCTGCCCTTGTGGTAGAATTCCCAGTCGCGTTCGCCGAGCTCGCGCTGCACGCGGCACGGCACGCCAAAAGCCAGCACGCCTGCGGGGATGTCGCGCGTCACGACGCTGCCCGCGCCGATGACCGTGTTGTCACCGATCGTGACGCCGGGCACGACGATGACGCCTGCGCCGAGCCAGACGTTCTTGCCGATGCGGATGGGCAGATTGTACTGATAGCCTTTCTCGCGCAGCTCCGGTGCCAGTGGATGGTTCGGCGTCGCAAGCGTGACGTTCGGCCCGATCATCGTGTAGTCGCCGATGAAGATCTCGCCGTCGTCGACGGCCGTGAGGTTGTAGTTGGCGTAGACCTGCTTGCCGAGGTGCAGGTGATGGCCGCCCCAGTTCGCGTGCAGCGGCGGCTCGATGTAGCAGTCCTCCCCGGCTTCGGCCAGCATCTCCTTGAGCAGCTTCTGCCGCTTCTCCCATTCATGCGGCCGCGTGGCATTGTAGTCGTAGAGCTTTTCCATGCAGTCGAGCTGCTGCTTCATCAGTTCCTCATCACCCGGCCAGTAGATCTCGCCATTCATCATGTCATCGTACACCTTGCTCAACAGAAATCCCCTCTCTTTTGCGTCTATCATTCCTTAAGTTTTCTTAAGATAACGATTCGACAGCACGTTTGTTTTTTCCTGCCAAATAAATACAAGACAGTAAAAAGCAGCATCGTCAGGCCATTCCTGAGCGATGCTGCTTTTTCACGCTTAAAAACGCAGTCTTATTTTTTTCCGGTGCTGCCGCGCTTTGTCATCGGGATGCCCTGTTTGCAGAGCGGGCAGTCCTCTGGCTTGTAGGTCTCGACGTTGAGGTGCAGCAGTGCCGTGCACGGGACGTCGCCGAAATTGACTTTGCCGCCGCTGCGGTCGACGAGCATGCTGACGGCGACGGGGATACCGCCGTTTGCCTTGACGACGTCGATGACTTCCTTGATGGAGCCGCCGGTCGTGACGATGTCTTCGACGATCAGGCAGCGCTCACCCGGATGCAGGTGGAAGCCACGGCGGAAGGTCATCTTGCCATCGACGCGCTCCGTGAAGATGGCGCGCGTGCCGAGGGCCTTGCCCGTCTCATGGGCGAGCAGGATGCCGCCGGTCATCGGGCCGACGACGGTCTCGATGTCAGCGTCCTTGAACTTCTCGGCCATCGCCTCGCAGAGCTGCTGCGTGTACTTCGGATGCTGCAGCACGTTGAATTTCTCGACGTAATGCGGGCTGTGCAGGCCGGACGTCAGCAGGAAGTGGCCATTCATGATGGCATTCGTCTTGACGAGCAGGTCTTTTACTTCTTCTTCGGTCATTTTCATTGTACCGTCTCCATTTCTTTCAAGATAGCCTCGGCTGCGGCCTTCGGGTCTTCGGCGGCGCGGATCGGGCGGCCGATGACGAGGTGGCTCGCGCCGCTCTTGAGCGCTGCCGCTGGCGTCGCGATGCGGCTCTGGTCGTTGATGGCCGAGCCTGCGGGGCGCACGCCCGGCGTCACGATCAGGAAGTCTGCGCCGCACGCTTCGCGAATGAGGGCTGCTTCCTGCGGCGACGCAACGACGCCGTCAAGGCCGGCCGACTTGGCTAGCTTTGCGAGGCGTACGACGGCGTCCTTGATGGGAAGGGTCTGGCCGACGCCCGCCCAGTCTTCCTGGTTGATGCTCGTCAGCACCGTGATGGCGATGAGCTTCGGGCAGGAAATCCCCCGTTCCTCTGCTGCGGCGTGCAGCCGATCGGCTGCCGTCTTCATCATCGTGTAGCCGCCGCTCGCGTGGACATTGAGGATGTCGGCGCCGAGGTCCATGAGCGAGCAGAGCCCGCCGGCCACAGTGTTCGGGATGTCGTGGAGCTTGAGGTCGAGGAAGACGTGCTTGCCCTGGCCGCGCAGCCAGCGGACGACTTCGCCGCCGACGCTGTAGAAGAGCTCCATGCCGACTTTATAGTATGAGACGCTTTCCCCGAGCTTCTCGACGAGGGACTTGACGTCCTCCATCGTGTGGAAGTCGAGGGCCACGATCAAGCGGTCATCCGCTTTGATTGCCATGACGTGCTTCATCCTTTCTGAACATCTTTCTGGGCTGCTGAGAATCCGAGATAGCCCGGGTTGGCCTTGCCGACGATCTCCTCAATGCTCGAGAAGCCGTGCTCAGCAAGGTACGTGTCGAGGCCGTCGCAGATCTTCATCGTAATCTCCGGGTCGGTGAAGTTGGCCGTGCCGACGGCGACGGCGCTCGCACCGGCGAGGAAGAACTCGACGGCGTCCTCCGCGCTCGCGATACCGCCCATGCCGATGATCGGGATGCGGACGGCCTGCGCGACCTGCCAGACCATGCGCACGGCGACCGGCTTTACGCATGGGCCGGAGAGGCCGCCGGTGATGTTGCCGAGCACCGGGCGGAATCTGTTGATGTCGATCTCCATGCCGAGCAGCGTGTTGATGAGCGACACGGCGTCAGCGCCGGCAGCCTCGACGGCCTTGGCCATCGCGACGATGTCGGTGACATTCGGCGAGAGCTTGAGGATGACGGGCTTCTCCGTGTGCGCCTTGGCCTCGCGGACAACGGCGGAAGCCGCCTCCGGGTCCGTGCCGAAGACGATGCCGCCTTCCTTGACGTTCGGGCACGAGACGTTGAGCTCGATGGCCGCAACACCCGGCACGTCGAGGAGTTCGGCGAGCTTGCCGTACTCCTCTGCCGTGCTGCCCGAGATGTTGACGATGACGTTCATGCCGTACTGCTGGATGCGCGGCAGCGTCTCATCGAGGAAGTGCTCGACGCCCGGATTCTCGAGGCCGATGCAGTTGAGCATGCCCTCCGGCGTCTCTGTGATGCGCACGCCGTCGTTGCCGCGGCGCGGCAGGAGCGTCGTGCCCTTGACCATGACGCCGCCGAGGCGCGAGAGGTCGACGAAGTCTTTGAATTCCTCGCCGAAGCCGAACGTGCCCGAGGCCGTCAGCACCGGCGTCTTCATGGCGATGCCGAGCAGGTCCGTGTGGAGTCGTTCGTCACTCATGCGAACACCTCCTCTGCGGGAAAGACGGGGCCGTCCTTGCAGACCTTCTTGCGCTGGCCGTCCGTCGTGTCAATCGAGCACGAGAGGCAGGCGCCGAGGCCGCAGGCCATGCGCTTCTCGAGCGAGACTTCGCACGGGATGCCGTGCTCTCTGGCAATCTTGGCGACGCCGCGCATCATGACTTCCGGGCCGCAGGTCACGACGACATCGTAGTCGCCCTTCTCGAGGATCTCGGGAAGGACGGTTGTCGTGAAGCCCTTGGTGCCGCGCGAGCCGTCATCCGTCGTCAGGAAGCAGTGGCCGCAGAGGTCGTCAAAGAGGCCCGACCAGAAGAGCTCTTCAGCCGTCTTGCCCCCCATGAGGACGTCGGCTTTGCCCTGCATGGCTGCCGCGTAGTAGAGCAGCGGCGAGAGTCCCATGCCGCCGCCGACGATCAGCGGATGCTTGTACGCCATCGCGAAGCCGTGGCCGAGCGGGCCGAGCACATTGACCATCTCCCCCGGCATCAGTTGTGCGAGCGCTTTCGTGCCCTTGCCGACGACGCGGTAGATGAAGGCGATGCTGCCCTTCTTCTCGTCGACGGCCGCCACGCCGACCGGGCGGCGCAGTGTGAACGCACCCGAGAGGATGCGCAGCTGCACGAACTGCCCGGCCTTGGCCCGGCGCGCGATCTCCGGCGACTCGACGACGAGGAAGTAGACGTTCGTCGCGAGCTCCTGCTGTGCGAGGACCTTCGCGTCGCGCACGATTTTCTCTGGATGATTAGGCAAGGTCATCACCACCACCTACATAGTCCTGGATGGCCAGCGAGTAGACAAGGCGGCGCTCACGCATGAAGGAGAGCACGCGCAGGACTTCCCAGGCCGTGTCGAGAGACGTCAGGCAGGCGATGCCGTGCTCGACTGTCGCGCGGCGGATCTTGAAGCCGTCCTTGGCCGAGTGCTTGCCCTGCGTCAGCGTGTTGATGACCATGTTGATCTTGCCGTTCTTGATCATCTGGATGATGTCGGAGCTGCGCTCGTGGACCTTGCCGACGACTTCTGCATCGATGCCCATCGACTGGATGGTCTTGGCCGTGCCCTCCGTCGCGCAGATCTCGAAGCCGAGTTCGGCAAAGGCCTTGGCGAGCTGCTTCATCTCTTCCTTGTCCTTGTCGGCAACCGTGAAGAGGATGCAGCCCTTCGTCGGGACGTGGATGCCCGAGCCGATGATGGCCTTGTAGAGGGCGCGCGCGTAGTGGTAATCGATGCCCATGACCTCGCCCGTCGACTTCATCTCAGGTCCGAGGGCGATGTCGACGTCTGTCATCTTCGCGAAGGAGAAGACCGGTGCCTTGACGGCGACGTACGGCTTCGGCGGCACGAGGCCCGACTTGTAGCCGAGTTCCTTCAAGGTGTGGCCCATGGCGATGCGCGTCGCGATGCCGACCATGTCGACGTTCGTGACCTTCGAGAGGAATGGCACCGTGCGCGAGGAGCGCGGGTTGACCTCGATGATGTAGACCTCGCCGTCGACGACGACGAACTGGATGTTCAGGAGGCCCTTGACGTGCAGCGAGAGCGCAAGGCGCTTCGTGTAGTCGATGATCGTGTAGATGACCTTCGACGAGAGCGTCTGCGGCGGGTAGACGGCGATGGAGTCGCCCGAGTGGACACCGGCGCGCTCGACATGCTCCATGATGCCCGGGATGACGACATCGACGCCATCGGAGATGCCATCGACCTCGACTTCCGTGCCCTGCATGTAGCGGTCGACGAGAACCGGGTGGTCCGGCGTGACCTTGACGGCGCGGCTCATGTAGTCGCGCAGCTCCGCCTCGTTGTAGACGATCTCCATCGCGCGGCCGCCGAGGACGTACGACGGGCGGACCATGACCGGGTAGCCGATCTTGGCGGCACCCGTGACGGCATCGTCGAGGTTCGTGACGCTGATGCCCTGCGGGCGCGGGATCTGCGTCTGCGTGAGGACTTCATCGAAGCGCTCGCGGTCCTCTGCGCGGTCGATGTCGTCGACCGACGTGCCGAAGACTTTGACGCCGGCCTTCTGCAGGGATGCGGCGAGGTTGATGGCCGTCTGGCCGCCGAACTGGACGATGACGCCCTCCGGCTTCTCTTTGTCGATGATGTTGAGGACGTCTTCCGTCGTCAGCGGCTCAAAGTAGAGGCGGTCGGAGATGTCGAAGTCCGTCGATACCGTCTCCGGGTTGTTGTTGATGATGATGGCTTCGATGCCCATCTCACGCAGTGCCCAGACGGAGTGTACGGAGCAGTAGTCGAACTCGACGCCCTGGCCGATGCGGATCGGGCCGGAGCCGAGCACGATGACCTTGCGGGCATCGGACACGCGGACTTCGTCCTCCTCTGCCTGGAAGGTCGAGTAGTAGTACGGCGTGGCGGCCTCGAACTCGGCTGCGCACGTATCGACCATCTTGTACTTCGGCAGGATGTGCATCGTCTTGCGGATGGTGCGGACCTCGTCTGCCGTCTTGCCCGTGATCTCGGCGATGGAGCGGTCGGCAAGGCCAATGTTCTTAGCCTCGAGCATGAGGCTCGGCGTCAGGGCTTCATCCTTGAGCTTGTTCTCGATGGTCGCGATGTTCTGGATCTTGTAGAGGAACCACTTGTCGACCTTCGTGATATCGTGGATCTCGTCGACTGTCGCAATACCGCGGCGCAGGGCTTCGGCGATGACGAAGATGCGCTCGTCGTTGATGCGCGCGAGGTTCTTCTTGACGCGGGCATCGTCCCAGGCGTCCATCTTGTCCATGTGCAGGCGGTGCACGCCGATCTCGAGCGAGCGGGCCGCCTTGAGGATGGCGCCCTCGAAGTGGCGGTCGATGCTCATGACCTCGCCCGTCGCCTTCATCTGCGTGCCGAGCGTGCGGTCCGCGTAGACGAACTTGTCGAATGGCCAGCGCGGGAACTTGACGACGCAGTAGTCGAGGGCCGGCTCGAAGCAGGCCTTCGTCTTCTGGGTGACGGCGTTCGTGATCTCATCGAGCGTGTAGCCGATGGCGATCTTCGCGGAAACCTTCGCGATTGGGTAGCCCGTCGCCTTCGAAGCGAGTGCCGAGGAGCGGCTGACGCGCGGGTTGACCTCGATGACGTAGTAGCGGTTGCTGTTCGGGTCGAGGGCGTACTGCGCGTTGCAGCCGCCTTCGATGCCGAGCTCGCGGATGATGCGGAGCGATGCAGAGCGGAGCATCTGGTACTCGTGGTCCGTCAGCGTCTGCGACGGAGCGACGACGATGGAATCGCCCGTGTGGACGCCGACCGGGTCGAAGTTCTCCATGTTGCAGACGGTGATGCAGTTGTCGTGGCCGTCGCGCATGACCTCGTACTCGATCTCTTTCCAGCCGGCGACGCTGCGCTCGATGAGCACCTGGCCGATCATGGAGTACGTCAGGCCCTTGATGACCGTCTCGACGAGCTCCTCTTCGTTCTCGGCGATGCCGCCGCCGGTACCGCCCATCGTGTAGGCCGGGCGGACGATGACCGGATACCCGATCTCATTGGCGAAAGCCACAGCCGACGGCACATCCTCGACGATCGTGCTCTCGGGGATCGGCTCGCCGAGCTTCTGCATCGTCTCTTTGAAGAGCTCGCGGTCCTCTGCGCGCTCGATGGCCTTTAAGGGCGTGCCGAGCAGCTCGACATTGTACTTCTCGAGGACGCCCTTCTCGGAGAGCTGCACCGCGAGGTTCAGGCCAGCCTGGCCGCCGAGCGTCGCGAGCAGGCCGTCCGGGCGCTCCTTCGAGATAATCTCCTCGAGGAATTCCGGCGTCAGCGGCTCGATGTAGACGCGGTCCGCGATGTGCGTATCCGTCATGATCGTCGCCGGGTTCGAGTTGACGAGCACGACTTCGAGGCCTTCTTCCTTGAGCGCGCGGCAGGCCTGGGAGCCGGCGTAGTCGAATTCAGCGGCCTGGCCGATGATGATTGGGCCAGAGCCGATGACCATTACTTTCTTGAGATTCGCTTTCTTTGGCACGAGTCATTCCCCTTTCTTCAGCATTGCCCAGAACTCGTCGAACAGGTACATGTTGTCGTCTGGGCCCGGCGCTGCTTCCGGATGATACTGCACGGAGAAGATTGGAAGCGTATTGTGGCGCATGCCCTCGACCGTGCCGTCGTTGACATTGATGTGCGTGACCGTCAGCGGCAGGTCCTTGAGGGATTCTTCGTCGACGGCGTAGCCGTGGTTCTGCGAAGAGATGTAGACATTGCCCGTGCGCAGGTCCTTGACCGGCTGGTTCGTGCCGCGGTGGCCGAACTTGAGCTTGTAGGTCTTCGCGCCCATCGCGAGTGCCAAGAGCTGATGGCCGAGGCAGATGCCGAAGATTGGCTTCTTGCCGATGAGCTTCTTGACCTCTTCGACGATCTCCGGCACGTCAGCCGGGTCGCCGGGGCCATTCGAGAGGAAGACGCCGTCCGGGTTCATGGCGAGCACTTCCTCTGCCGTCGTGTGCGCCGGCACGACCGTGATCTTGAAGCCGAGGTCGTGCATCGACTTGATGATGTTCTGCTTGACGCCGAAGTCCATCGCGACGACAAACGGCGCATCTTCCTTCTCGCTCTCGAGCGTGTAAGGCTCAGGCGTCGTGACTTCCATGACGACGTCCTTCTTGATGGGCACGGCGAAGAGCTCGTCGATCTCCGTCTGCGCGGCATCCTCGGGGACAATGATGCCCTTCATCGTGCCGGCATTGCGGATCTTGCGCGTGACAGCGCGCGTGTCGACGTTGTAAAGGCACGGCACGCCCTGTTTTGTCAGAAAGTCCGCGAGGCTTGTCTCATAGTGCCAGTTGCTGCCGTGCTCGCAGAGCTCGCCGATGATGAAGCCATTGACGAACGACTTGCGCGACTGCATGAAGATGTCCGCGATGCCGTAGTTGCCGACCATCGGATACGTCAGCGTCAGGATCTGGCGGCAGTAAGACGGGTCCGTCAGGCTTTCCTGATAGCCGACCATGCCGGTATTGAAGACAACTTCACCCGTTGCCTTGATATTGTTCAAGAGTTCCCCGTGGAATACGCTGCCGTCTTCCAGGATCAATTTTCCTTTCACTCAAAACACCTCGCTAATCAGAGAACCACGCCGTCTTTCATGACGACCTTGCCATCGACAATCGTCAGGACCGGCTTGCCCGTGAGCTCGCGGCCGACGAACGGCGAATGGCTGCCTCTCGTGTAGAACTTCTTCGGGTCGACCGTCCAGACAAGATCAGGGTCGATGACTGTGACATCGGCATTCGCGCCAACAGAGATCGTGCCGGCATCGAGCTTGAAGGCCTTTGCAGGGCCCCAGGTCATCCTCTCGATGATTGTCGGGATGTCGACCTTGCCCGTCTTGCAGAGATCCGTGAAGAGCACGCCGATGGCCGTCTCAAGGCCGGGGAAGCCGCTCGGAGCGTACACGTACTCGCGGTCCTTCTCCTCCTGTGCGTGCGGGGAGTGGTCCGTGACGATGGCGTCGATCGTGCCATCCTTGAGGCCCTCGACCATCGCGTCGACATCGCTCTGCGTGCGCAGCGGCGGATTCGTCTTCGTCGAGCTGTCGTAGAGGTTGACGCACTCGTCCGTCATCGTCAGGTGGTGCGGCGTGACCTCCGTCGTGACGCGCACGCCGCGCTTCTTGGCCTGGCGCACGAGGTCGACGGAGCGGCCCGAGCTGATGTGGGCGACGTGGACGCGCGCGCCGGCGTACTCCGCGAGCAGGATGTCGCGGGCGACGGCGATGTCCTCGGCGACCGTCGGGCGGCCCTTCATGCCGAGCATCGCGCTGCGGTGGCCCTCATTCATGACGCCGTCCTCGACGAGCGACGTCTCTTCCTCGTGGTTGATGATGACCTTGTCGAACGTGTGCAGGTAGTCGTAGGCGTTCAAGAGGACCTTGGCCGTCGGGTCGAAGTGGCCGTCGTCGGAGAACGCGACAGCACCCGCCTCGACCATGTCGCCGAGCTCGGCGAGCTCCTGGCCCTTCTGCCCTTTCGTCACCGCGCCGATGATGCGAATGTGGACCTTGGCGACGTCCTCGGCGCGCTTCTGGAGGCTGCGCACGATGTCAGCCGCATCGACGACCGGCTTCGTGTTCGGCATCGTCGCGACCGTCGTGTAGCCGCCGGCTGCTGCTGCCTTCGAGCCGGACTCAAAGTCCTCCTTGGCCTCCTGGCCTGGCTCGCGGAAGTGCGTGTGCATGTCGATGAGGCCCGGCGTAACGAGCTTGCCCGCTGCATCGTAGACTTCCGCACCTTCAGCTGCGAGGTCCTTGCCGATGGCAGCAATCTTGCCATCCTCGATCAGCACATCAGCGACTTCGTCAAAATGCTCTGCCGGATTGATGACCCGGCCACCTTTGAGTATCAGTTTCATTCCTGTTTCCCTCCCGTCAGAACCAAGGTAAAGAGTGCCATGCGGACGGCTACGCCATTCTGGACTTCTTCCTGAATCGCGGAGTTGTCGCCGTACGCGACGAACGGCGAGATTTCCCATCCTTTATTCATCGGGCCCGGATGGAGGACGAGCACATCGTCCTTCGCGAGGGCGAGGCGCTCATTGTTGAGGCCGAAGATGCGGGCGTACTCGCGCGTCGTCGGGAAGAGACCGCCCTTCATGCGCTCGAGCTGGATGCGCAGGACTTCGATGACGTCCGCGTCCTTGATGGCGTCCTCGATGCGCTCGTGCACGACGATGCCCGGCTCCTCCGAGAGGAAGCGCGGCAAGAGCGTCTTCGGGCCGGCGATGTGGACTTCCATGCCCATCTTGCGCATGCCGTAGATATCGGAGCGCGCGACGCGGCTGTGCAGGACATCGCCGAGGATGGCGACCTTGAGGCCCTCGAGATGGCCCTTGTGCTGCTCGATCGTGAAGAGATTCAGCAGGCCCTGCGACGGATGCGCGTGGGCGCCGTCACCGGCGTTGATGATGACCGGGCTCACAACGCGCGCAGCGTACTCCGCCGCGCCCTCTGCCTTGTGGCGCATGACGATGGCGTCGACGCCCATCGCCTCGATCGTGTAGAGCGTGTCGCGCAGGCTCTCGCCCTTGACGATGCTCGACGTGCCCGCCGTGATGTTGACGACATCGGCGCCGAGGTACTTGCCTGCGAGCTCGAACGACGTGCGCGTGCGCGTCGACGGCTCGTAGAACAGCGTGACAATGGACTTGCCGCGCAGCGTCGGGACTTTCTTGATGTCACGATGAATGATGTTCTTCATTTCCTTGGCCGTCTCGAGTACGAGACGGATCTCCTCCGCCGAGAAGTCAGCGAGTCCGAGGACGTTCTTGCCCCGTAAGGATACATTTGTTTTCCCCAAGTTGATCACTCCTTAAAGAATCCGCTAGAAATGGTCCATTGTCTTTTTCAGCCCCTGATATGCAGAAAAGGAGCTCCCTATGCGTATGCATAAGAAAGCTCCTGGCTTTACGTAAGCTTATGACGTTACTTTGTGGCTCCCTTTATGCGCATCGCAGTACGCATCTTAAAAAGGCAATTTTCCTTTTTCGTCTGTGTCATCTGACTGTAGCTATTATATCGTATCTCAGACCGAAACGCAAGGCAGATGAGAAATTCCCTCCCATCAGATCTCCCATCAGATATTGAACGGCGTGAAGAGCTTGCGGATGTAGTTGCGCGCCTTGCTCATGACCTTGATGACCGGCTCCATCATCTTCGGCTGGCGCACGACATACTGCATGACGCGGCGGCGCAGCTGGCGGTAGTCGGAATCGAAGTCGCGCAGGACATCCTCCATCTCCTTCTCGACCGAGACGGCCGGGATGTTCGACGGGATGATCTCCGACGCGCGGCCCGAGATCTTTGCAAGGTCGCCGCGGAACGGGATGTAGCACTCGATGCCGAGCTCTTTCTGGATGCGGCTCTTGAGCGCTTCCTGCGCCGGGGCCTCGCCGTGGACGATGAAGATCTTCGCGGGCTTCGGGTCACGGATCTCGCCGAGCCAGCTCATGATCTGGTTGGCGTCGGCGTGTGCCGAGAATCCGTCGAGGCTCTTGATCTGCGCCTTGACGGCAATCTCTTCGCCGAGCACGCGCACGCGCGTGATGCCGTCGATGAGGCGGCGGCCAAGGCACCCCTCTGCCTGGTAGCCGACGAAGAGGATCGTCGACTCCGGGCGCCAGAGGTTGTGCTTGAGGTGATGCAGCACGCGGCCCGCATCGGCCATGCCGGAAGCCGAGATGATGATGGCCGAGCCCTCCGACGTGTTGAGCGCGCGCGACTCTGCCGCCGTCTCACAGAGATGGACCTGTGCAAAGTTCGGCACTTTCCCCTCTTTACCGAAGACTTTCAGGGACTCCTCGTCAAAGTCGCGGAAGTTCTTGAGGAAGACGCGCGTCGCATTGATGGCCAGCGGGCTGTCGATGATGATCGGGATGTCCGGGTCGAGCCTTCCCTCACAGTGCAGCCGGTAGAAGTAGTAGAGGAGCGTCTGCGTGCGGCCGACGGCAAACGACGGGATGATGAGGTTGCCGCCGCGGTCCATCGTCTCGTTGACAATCTCGATGAGCGCCGTCTCCTTGTCGTAGAGCTGGTGCAGGCGGTCGCCGTACGTCGACTCCGTGATGACAAAGTCGGCGCCGTGGATGATCGTCGGGTCGCGCAGGAGCGGCTGGTCCGGCTGGCCGAGGTCGCCCGAGAAGACGAGCTTCGTCTCCTTGTCGCCCTCCTTCACGTAGATCTCGAGGATAGCCGAGCCGAGGATGTGGCCCGCATCGCGGAAGAAGACGCGCAGGTTGTCCGACAAGCGCAGCTCCTGGTCGTACGGGACGGGCGCGAACTGCTTGAGCGCGTCCATCGCATCGTCGATGCCGTAAAGCGACTGAATCGGCTCATCGCCGCGCCGCCTCCCCTTGCGGTTCATCAGCTCCGCATCCGACTCCTGGATGTGCGCAGAGTCGGGCAGCATGATCCGGACGAGGTCACACGTCGCCTGCGTCGCGTAGACCGTCCCCTTGAAGCCCTCGCGCACGAGCTTTGGCACGAGGCCGCAGTGATCGACGTGCGCATGCGTCAGGAGCATGCCGTCGATGTCCGCCGAGTTGAACGAAAAGGCGTCGTAGTTGTACTCGCGGATGCGCTTAGCACCCTGGAACATGCCGCAGTCAATCAGATAGCGGTCCTCCCCTGTCTCCAGCAAGTAGCAGGAGCCCGTGACCGTATGAGCCGCACCTAAGAATTCGAGTCGCATAGAAATGCCCCCTTATACGTCTACATCTGTATTGGTTGTCTTCCCATTAGATACACGTTACTCTTACTGTCTCTTACTGGTAATATTCGCATTCACGCGTTCGGATTCCTCTTTTGAACAGAAAGTTTTTTCGCTTTTTTACAGCCAAGAAGCCCGCATGCCGTGCAGCATGCGGGCTTCCGGAAATCTCGTGTATCCTGTTGTGTAGTTCAGGGTTCAGGGCTCAGCGCTTGACGTTCTTGAGCTCGGCGCGGAACTCATTGGCGAGGTGGTTGAGGCCGCCGTCCTTGTTGAGGGCGGGGTTCTTCGTCGCACCGTTCTTGAGCGCCGTGTAGAGAATCTGCGCGAAGTCGTTGCGCGTGAGCATCGGGTTGTTCGCCGGGTCCTCGACGCGGCAGTCCTTGAGCGCGCCGGCCTGCGCGAGCTTCGCGACAAAGTCGTACGCCCAATGGTTCTCCGGCACATCTGGGAAGAGATCCTCGCCGCTGACAGGAGCAGCCGCCTGAGCTGGTGCCGTCTTCTGGTCGGCGAGTTTCTCGAGGATGGCCGTCTGACGGGCTAGGAGCTCCTTGAGCTCGTCATTCTCCGCCCGCGTCGAATTGTCGACCGACGGCAGATAAGCCGCCACGATCGGCACCTGCTGGCCGCTGGCCGTCGTCGTCACCGCCGTGACAGGCTGCGGCATCTTCGTACCCTCTGCCTGGCCACTCGACTGCTGCGTCTGCGTCGGGGCCGCTACGAACTGTACCGGGACAGCCTTAGTCGCCGCCTGCGTGCGCATGTGGCCAGAGTCCTTGCCCATCTTCCAGGTGATGCCGGCGTTGACCATGTTCTCGCCGCCGCCAAAGCTTGCGCCGACCGACATCGTCGTCGTCTCATCCGGATGGTAGTACATGCCGACAGCTGCCGCACTCGCCCCGCGGTAATTGCCAAAGCCAGCCGCGAAGTCGACCTTGTCGTCCGGGTCGTAGTTGCCCGGATGCAGTGCCGCCAGAGCAGCTGCCCCAGCGCCGACGCGGTTGATGCGCGAGTCGAGGCGATTGACCGCCCGGTCGAGCTGATTGATATGCGCCGCATTCTGGCCGATGGCCTCGCCCTGTCTTGCCGCCAGGTCGTTGACCTGCTTGACATTGACCGCATCGCCGTCGTTCTTGCCGTCGCCGACATTGCGGATAGCCTGACCATTGGCATCGACGCCCTTGTCGTCGACATACGTCTTGCCGCCAACTTTGAGCGAGTCGCCCGTCAGCGCCGACTTGTCGCCGACTTTTATGCCGTCCTTGTTGACGACCGTGTCGCCCGCCGTGAAGGAGTCCGCTTTAATCGAGCCAGCATTGCCGTTGATCGTCACATTGCCGAGGTCGATGTGTTCCTTGTTCAGACCGAGCTTGTAGTCCGTGCCGCCCGAGGCGTTCTTGCCCTCGCTGAGCGTCAGGTTCGCATCCGCCGTCGAAACCGTCGAATGCTGCCCAGCTGTCGTGTAGATGTCGTTCATGCGGTTGTTGAGCTTGCCGATGGCCGTCGTCGCACTGTCGCCGTCATCAATCTCCTTGCCCTTGACCCGGCTGTATGTATTGTCGCCGACTTTCGTTTCTACGCGATTGTCAAGGTTGTTGATGGCATCGACCGTCGAAGTCGGATGACCGTTCCCATTCCTGACTGTCCCGTTGAGCTTTGCGACATCGCCGAGTTCATCGGCCTTGGCCACGTTGTTGATGACAACCTGCCCCTTCACGTCGCCCGGCTTCGTCCCGTCACCAGAGACGACATTGATCGCGACACTGTTCTTGCCAATCGGCTTACCATCAAGACCCTTGCCCTGACCGACATCATAATTGCCCGACTGGATATGCTGCTCGTTCTGGGCAGCCGTCGCCGTAGCATTCTCAACGGCCTGCTGCAGCTGATCTTCCGTAGCGGCACGGCCTCTGACAGCCTTGCCGGTCCAAATCCTGTTGGACAGACCGGAAATCGTCTGCTGGTCGCCCTTGGCCTCAATCTTGATGCCATTGTCGCCGCCGACCACGACGCGGCCATCTGCCACCGTCGTATTGCCCGTCGTCAGTCCCTTTTTATCGAGTCTCGTCTGGTCATCGATTTTGACCATTTCTGCTTCAACAGTCTTAGCTGTCACTCTGCCTTTATTGCCATCGATATGGACATTGCCGAGGTTCAAGTGCTCCTTGTTGAGGCCGAGCTTGTAGACCGTACCGCCAGCTGCATTCGTAGTCGTACCATCGATGGTCACATTGTTGTCACTATCGACAGACTTTACTTCCGTATGCTTCCTGGCTTCCGTTACGGCATTCGAGATATCGCCGTTGACCTGCTTTAGGCTATCGTCGACCTTCTGGTTGACCTTGTTGACCGCCTGAACCACGGTAGTCGAGCCACCGGCCGGATTCTTCAGGTTAGCCGCCAGCTCACCGACCGCACCGAGTTCCGACGCCTTGGCCACATCATTGATGACGACCTGGCCGTCGACCGTGCCCTTGGCATTGACTACGTCAATGGAGACACTGTTCTTGCCCACTTTATCCGTGATTTCCTGGCCTTTGCTGTCTTTGCCAATCGCGTATACACCTTTTTTGATGTGAAGCTCGCTATTTGCCGCTTGCGTCTTGGCTTCATTGATTGCTTCAACTAGCTGATTTTCCGTGGCAGCCTGTCCATCGACAGCCGTTCCTGTCCATTTTGTATTGGAAAGACCATTGACTGTCTTTTTAGCACCGTTTACCGTGACACCGCCGATGGAGGCCGTACCGTTTGTGCTGTCCATCAGGATCTTATTGGCACTAGCGTCTTCGCCCAGCTGAATAGCACCATTCGATACTTTACTGGAACCAACGCGTAACGACCCCTCGTCACTGAGATCAAGGTTCTTGTTGAGCTTGACCTTGATGCCACCCACGTTAGTGCCATCGGCTTCCGTCGTGATATTGCCCGCCTTCTTGACGGTTTTGCCATCACTTTCATACTCGGTATCGCCGACAATCGCAATGGCATTACCTAAAGTCTGGCTAACCTTGCCTTTTTCATTTCCACTTTCATCTTTGAGCGCAAAGCCACCATTCTGTTCTTTCAGGGTAATCTGGTTGATAGCCTCCTTCAGCTGTGCTTCTGTAGCAGCTCGGTTGTCTACAACCTTGGACAAATCCCAAGAGGTATTAGCAAGTCCAGTGATGTAATTTCCTTCATTCTGGTTTGCACCGCCGCCAATCTGCTTGCCGATGAATATACCACTCGTCCAGTCGCCATTTGTATCTTGACTGCCGCCCAGGCGAATACTATTCGTATTGACATCCGGAGCCAGGCCATAGGAAAAGTTCGTACCGCTCTGGGTCAGGACCATGTTATCGCCAGCATCAAAGGTCACGGTATCGCCAGCCTTGACCTGCTGAACCGCACCATCTTTCTTCTGTACATTCCAGGCAGCACTGTTAATGGCATTGACAACCTCGCTGGCATCGGCAAGACCTGTACCGGTTGCCGTTGCTTGATGGGCATTGTTGGTGCTGATTTGTGCTGTATTGACATCCACCTTCACCTCAGCGCCCGTATCCGTACCAGTGACCGAAACCGTGCTGTTCTTACCACTCTTGAACGACACAGTCTTATCGTTGCCGATATGCGTGGACTTGTTCTCGTTGTCGCCGATGATATCCCAGCCACCATTCGTGACTTTCTGCTGCAACGCATAGAGCTGGCTGCCATTGACTGCTTCCTTAGAATCAGCACTGAGCTGGCCATCGGCCACACCAGTGATCGTATGACCGCCATTGTGCAGACCGTCCTTCTTCAAAACAACATCGGTAGTGGTATCATCCGCTTTTGCATTGGAATCATGGATGCGAATCTCCGTCGCATGCTGCGTCAGGCTGTTGCCATCCTTGTCGGATACCTTCAGGCCCTCGCCAGTCAAAACTGCTGTATTATCCTTCTTATCCTTTGCTGTGATACTTGTCATATTCTGAAGATCTGTATTCAAAGCATAGGTGAAATTCGTACCATCCTGCGACAAGCTCAGATTGCTTCCTGCATTAAATATGATTGTAGAACCAGCACTTACTTTTTGCGCATTCCCAGTCGCATTTCCTGCCTGGATAGTCCAATAAGCACCGTTGATGGCATCTTTGACTGCACCTGTTGTCGTCAGACCATCACCATTAGATGTAAGCTTACCATCCGCTCCAACCGACAGTGTATTCGTCACTGCATCCACAGCAAGCGTTGCATTGCCAGTCGTACTGTCAACTGAAAGTGTTGCCGTTGCGTACTTGCCACCTGCATACGAGACAGTCTTGCCTTTGCCGATATTCGCTGTCAGGTCTGTACCCGAAGTATTCTTGCCAGCAATCGTCCATCCAGTAGTGACGTCAGACTTTACTTCCTCCAATTGAGATACATTGACCGCATCGTTCGGATTGATACCATTCGCTACGCCGGTAACTTTCTGGTTGGCTGCATCGATACCGTTGTTGGTGAACTTCGGCCCGTTCTGGATAGTAAGGCCGTTAGCGCCAAGACTCATATTGCCGTTAGTGATGCCTGCATTGTTCATGACCGTACTACCGGTCGTGACACTGCCGCTTTCCCCAAGATTGATATCCTTGTTGAGTTTCACTGTCAGAGTAGCATTACCAGCCGTATCCTTTGATGTAACGACACCTACATTGCCGTTGGACAGATTCTCCTGTGCCACCTTGGTTGTATCTACATCGCCTACGACATTGAGTTGCTTGTCCAGAGGAGATGTTACCGCCTCACCGTAGTTGCCCTTTGTCTTGAAGCCCGATGCCGTGGTGCCTGCCGAAGCTGTCTCGATGGCCTTTTTCAAATCGCCGATGGTAGCTGCGTTGCTTTCGACATCGCCGCCGCTGGCTACATTGGTGATTTGTTTGTTCCCAGCATCAATGCCCCTCTTCAAGACCTTCGGGCCGCCCGTAATGGTCAGGCCATTGGTATTAAGTGTGCTGTCGTCGGTCTGAACCTGGTTTAGGGAAATGCTGTCTTTCAGGTTATACGTCACTTTTCCATCGGTTGTGACATCTGCCGTGGTATTTGTGCCACCGGTGAAGTTGATGCCGTCTGCCAGTTTGCGCGTTGCCTTATTGGCACCGTCAGCCTGCAGCTTCAGGTCGTTCACCGAAACCGTATATGTCTTGACATTGTCCACATCAGTCGGGGTGCCAATGGTCACATTGTCACCAGCCGTAAGAACGACAGAGTTCTTGGCCTGCGCTTTGATTGCATCATTGGAGATGCTGAAGGAAACCTTGCCATCAGCCGTGACACTGGCCGTGGTGTTCGTGCCATCCTTGAAATTCAGGCCATTCTTCAGCGCTACGCCTGTGCCCACCTTCGCATCGTTCTGAGATAGCGCCAGGTTGTCTACATTTACTGTGTAGACCTGGTGATTATCCGTAGAATCTTTCGTGGGTGCGTCAATTGTTGTATTCGTGCCGGCCTTGACTTCTGTCGTAGCAGCTTTGACTTGGCTGACATTAGCGGCGTCGGTATTCTCTGTTCCAGCAAGAACCTTATGGATCTGCTGATTATTGGCATCGATATTACTCTTCGTGAAAGTCGGACCGTTGGTAACGGTCAGTCCATTGGTGTTGAGTTTTGCATCACCCGTGGTAACAGACTGGATACCGGAGATGTCGTCAGCCAGCTTGAAGGAGACTTTGCCATCTGCGGCTGTCGTGACAATCTGATTAGCCGTACCGCTGAATGCAGTGGTTTTATCCATGGTATTGGACCCGGAAGTACTATTGTCACCGCTGTACCTCACAGTCAGATTGGCCGGGATCTTACTGTAGTCCACCTTGATATCGTAAGTATGGATATCGCTGTTGGCTGTGCTGTCCGATACCGTGACACTGCTGTCAGAAGATTTTACCGTGGTGCGCCCTGCATTGACGCCGGACTGGGAAGCCAGGCCGGTGATCTGGATGGTCTTCGGCGTACCATTGGGGTTCTTATCATCCACCACATTCAGCGTTACCGTGCCATTGCTGTCAACGGCATAGGCCCGGTCATGGGTCGTACCGTCACCTACCAGATGATAGTCGCTGAGGCTGTATTTCTCCAGAATCGGGTTCAGGTTCAGATCCACCGTGCCGCCGCCCAGTCGGGTCATGGTCACATGGTTGGTTTCCGTACCTACGGAAGCACTGGTAATGTAGTCATCCTTCAGGCCGGAAATGGTGGCTTTGGTGCCATCATTCATGGTCAGGGTTGCACTGCCTATCATAGTTGCTTTTCCATGAGCGTCCACATAGGTTGCCGTACCGGAAGAAACCTTCGTATCCTTCAGGCCAGTGATAGACGCAGTCAGTCCGTTGTTCCCCGTAAGAGCAGCCGTACCATTGCCGTTGGCCTCGTAGGTGACCTTGCCGCCCGTGACATATTTATCCTGTGCCTCCGTGATGCCACCCAGGTCGGACAGTTCCAACGTCTGCGTTTCACCATCATTCCGTTTGAAGGTGACTTTCTTGTTGGTAGCATCTTTAGAAACAGTCGTATAAGTATCGGTCAAGGCAGTGGTAGTCGTGTTTCCGTCCTGATCGTTCAGTGTCAGTGTAACAGCATTGCTGTCCGCCGTGGCTTTGGTTGCTGTACCCGTAGCATTGAGCTTGTTGTGTGTTGCATTGATCTTGATGGCCCCATTGTTGTCAATCTCTGCCGTCGTATTCGAACCAGCCGCAAAGCTGATGCCATTTGCAAGGCTTGTCGTCTTGCTGGTGCCGTTAGCGCTGTATTTCAGATCAGAAGCAGCGACCGTAAAAGTCTTAAGCGTACCGTCCGCATTCGTTTCCGGCGTAACGGTCACATTACTGCCGCCCGTTACATTGATAGCATTTACTGCCTGCTTCTTGATAGTATTATCGGATACATTGAACTTGACGGTACCGTTGTCGCCCACCGTTGCTGTCGTATTGGTACCATCGGCAAAGACAAGGCCGTCTTTCAAATGAACAGACTCCTTCTCTCCATCTGTTGTCTTCACAGCCAAATCATCGACGTTGACCGTATAGATATTCTGATTATTATTGCCAGTTGTCTTCGTAACAGATGTCACGTTCGTGCCGTTAGTCACCTCAGACGTTGCTTTCGCGGCAGCAGTAGCCAGTTCATTCTTAGAAGCACCGTCCAAATCGCCCAGAGACAAGGTCTCTGTTGTCCCATCATTCCTTGCAAAGGTGACAGTATGGTTGGTGCCATTCTTGTTGACAGTCGTATAGGTATTCTTGAGGCCGGTAGAAGTAACCGTATTGCCGTCTACATCCGTCAGAGTCAAGGTCACATTGTCTTTATCCCCGGTTGCCGCAGATACCGTGCTGAGCTTGTTGTGGGAGGCACTGATGGTCACTGTGCCATCTGCACCGACAGTTGCCATGGTGTTGGTGCCGTTCTTGAAGTTGATGCCATTAGCTAATGCCACGGTAGTGCCCGTTCCATTGGCTTTCACTGCCAGATTGTCCACATTCACCGTATAGGTATGGTGTCCATCAGCATCTGTATCAGCCAAAGTGGTATTCGTGCCCTGGGTTAGCAATGTACGGGCAGACTGTAGCTGCTTAACATTAACCGCATCTGCATCATCCGTACCTGCCGTCACATGATTGATTTTCTGGCTGCCCGCATCAATGCCGCTACTGGTAAATTTCGGACCATTGGCAATCGTGAGGCCTGTGGTATCCAGGGTAGTCTTTACGGTTCCATCAGCACCAGCCAATGTCATCTGGCCGCCGGTGGTCCCGGTGCCGTCCAGCTTGATGGTTTCTTTATAGCTTTCCCCACTGCCGGAGCCCAGCTGGGCGGTGTTCAGGTCCTTGAGGTTGCTGGCCAGCTGTACATGGAGGGCATTCTTGTCCGCATCTGCAACAACAGCGATGTTATTGCCGGTGAGCTTTGCAGAATCCACCGTGTAGGTGGTCGTGCCATCTGCAGTGGACGCAGTGACAGCATCGCTGCCGCCGGTGATGGCGATGGTTTCATTGGAGCCCCGGGCCACCACGTTCTTGTCATCGGCTGTTGTCGTGCCGAAGCTGGAATTGTCGCCGCCGAAGCGGATCTGGCGTGTCAGAGCGTAGAGCTGGGAGCCGTTGACGGCGTCGGTGCTGGTGGCGCTGACAAGGCCAGCCGCTACGTTCTGGATACGGCGCTCAGAGCCGACACTGCCGACGGTGATGACGCCAGTCGGGTTGCTGCCGGCATAGGTGTAGCTCATGCCATTGCCGTATGTTTCATCTGTATCGTACGAATTCATGCCGGCAGTCGTGCCTTTGCCTTCCATGGCCTGCACTCTCAGCTTATATAGATATTTTGCTTCATATTTGGCCTTAATCTGTGCTTTTGCCTCATCCGTTGCAGCTGCTTTGTATTCATCCGAGGCTTCTGCCGCCGTATCCGCTGCTGTCCTAGCTGCGGTAATGGCATCCGATGCAGGGGAAGTCGGTTGGACATAAGCAGCCTCGTTACCCAAGTATACCGAATTGCCCAATGTTGCCGTCACATTGTTGCCAAAGATCTGGGTGTTGGAGAAATCAACGGTCGTATCCGTGTTGGCATCCACTTTGTTGTTATAACCAAGAATGGTCACATTCTCAATATTGTTGGTCCTGCCGTCATCATCGCTCTTACCTTGCACATTATTGCCGGAGCCTACAATAGCAATCTGCGACAGGGTGTTGGGGTGACCGGCAGAGATATTGGAACCGCCATAAATCTTGTTGTTGGTACCCTGTACGGTGATGTCCTACATCACATTGTATTTATTCTGCTGGTTCAAGTCATTGATGTTGCCGGTCATATAGATGCCGGTCAAGGCATTCGTCGTATCCTGATCGGATACGGATGTGATGGTATTCTGGTAGCCGGAAATGCCACCCTGGGTAACAGCTCCCCATTTACCGCTGACTGCATTGCTGCTGCCCAGGCCATATACATTGTTTCCGGTGATCGAGTTCCCCTGACCAATGGCCGTGGAATCGGTGCTGTAGGCCTTGCTGCCTTTGCCCACAGCCACAGCATCGGTGCCGGAAGCCAGCGCTTCGCTGCCGATGGCCGTGCCGTAATCGTATTTCACTGTGGCATCATACCCCAAAGCCACGCTCTGGTTGCCGGCTGTGGTGGCAAGGTTGCCGATGGCCACAGAGCGCGCACCCGTCTTGCCCGAGTCTGTGTCCGTCGTATAGGCCTGTGCACGGGTACCGATAGCCACCGAGTTGTCGGCCTGAGCAGTTGTTGATGTACCGAGAGCGATACTGTTCTCCCCTTCGGCAGATGTATTGTGTGTTGTCGTCGTTCCAGCAGCATCCTTCGTCGGGTTCGGTGCCGTGCCGATGGCAATGCTGCGCAGTCCCGTAGCATAGACGTTATTGCCCACTGCCAAGCTCTTCACATTTGTCGCGTTGGCATTCGGGCCGATGGCCATGGCATCTGCCTTATTGGAAGTAGCTCCTGTATTGTCTTTATTTGCACTCAGGTTATCGCTGGATTCGCTGATGGAGAAATAGTGTGTCTTCGATGCATCAATCGTCGTATTCAGATTCGTGAACTTCTGTTCAAAATAGTCTTTGGTCAGTCCGACTTTCGTATCCGTCGCCTGTAAGAGTTCATTCAGAGAATTCAACTGACCGACTGTAGCCGCATCTGAAGCAAACACGCCATCGGCCACGTTGGAGATACGCCGCGTCAAGGTGCTGTTGCCTACAGAGATGTAATGCGAGTCTGCTTGGAGAGGTTTATAGGATGTGCTCCTCCGGCCTTGGCACGGTTACCAATCGCTACCGAATAGTTGGACGCATTTGCTTCATTGCCCAGTGCTGTAGCATACATGATATTGGCTGAATTTTCCTGATAGTTGGCCCTGTAGCCGACAGAGACGTTGAACCCATTCTGGGATTTATCATCACTTGCATAGTTGATGCCGTAGCCAGCCTGACTGCCGATAGCGACGTTATAGCTGCTCTTCACATTACTGCCTGCACTCTCGCCGATGGCCACATTCTGCATGCCCAACACATTGTTTCCGGCACTGGTGCCGATGGCAATGAGAGACCCTGCATTCTGGGTTTCCCCTTTTCCTTCGCTGGTTCCCACGCCGGCATTGTAGCCCAGGGAAATGGATTTGTCCGCATTGGCCGTGGCATTGTTGCCGATGGCCAGGGCATTGTAGTTGTTGGCTGTAGCAGACTGGCCGATGGCGGTCGAGCTGCCGGAGGCAGCAGAACCCGATCCAATGGCATTGCCGCCTTCGACTGTGGTGGCTGCCCCTTTGCCGATGACCACAGAATTGGCCCCTTCCGCACTGGTATTTTGACCGATGGCAATGGTGTCAGCAGAAATCGTTTTGGCACTGGTACCCATGGCAATGGAATCGGCAGCGCTTTCTGCATCTGCGCCTTTACCAAAAGCCATGGCATTCTTGGAAGTAGTCACTTTAGCACCACTGCCAACAGCCAAGGCATCGGTACTCTGAGTCACAGACGACCCCTTGCCGATGGCTGTAGAAAAATCAGAAGCGCTGGTCTTGGCATCTGTACCGATGGCAATATCATCCGACTTCACCACAGCCTGATAGTTTCCATCGCTGTCATTTTCTACCGTGGCTCCCTTGCCCAGGGCAATGGAGGTACTGCCCGCGCTGGATGCATCGGTGCCGATGGCAACGCTGTCTACACCACCAGCTGCTTTGACATCATAGGACAGGTTATTGACCGTAATCGTTTTATCCGCGGAACCGGTGACAGCGCCATTGCCAATGGCCACACCGCTGGTGGCGGTTTTATTGATAGTCGCATTTTTGCCAAGTGCCATGGCATTGGACGCCGTATCCACAGTGGCCCCAGAACCCAGTGCCGTAGAGTCACTGCCCCCTTCCACTTTGGCACCACTGCCGATGGCCGTACTGCCACTGACAGCCTTGGTCGAACCGGAAGCATTGAGGACCTCGGAACCATAGCCAAGGGCTACGGATTGATCACCGTTCGCTTTGGCGCTGTCGCCGATGGCCGTGCTGCTGGTGCCGCCGGTGACGGTTGTCGTATCGGTCGTCTTTTCGCCGGCCTGGGCGCTTGGGCCGATGGCGACAGAGTTCGTGCCGTTGGCAGCGGCATCCTCCGGATCATACGTTGTCGTACCATCAGTTGTCGTTGATTTCGGATTGACCTTGAAATACTTATTCAACTTTGAGGTATAACTCTTTGAAGTATCATCTGCATCTAGGCCCAGAGCATTGACGACGTTCAACAGGTTTTGATCCAGAGAAATCAAATTCGCTGCAGTGCTTTGACCTGCACTGATGTATTTTCCGCTGGTTGGGCGCAGTTCCGTGTACATCGTGCCACCAGAAACGAGATTTGTATTGCCGGATTCAATCTTACCATCATTATTGACACTGATGGTATACGTCATCTGTCCTGTCGTGGCATCACTTGCCGGCGTGACGGTCACACGATCGCCTTGTGTGATTTTCGTAGAGAGTCCTGTGATGACTTTCTTACCTGCATCTTTGATGTTGCTCAGGTCTTCCAAACGGGTGATATCACTTGTAATAGACGTAATCTTAGTATTGAGGTCGGTATTGTTTGTCGACACCGTATTGGACAGAGTGGACAAGTCAGCTGCATTCTTTTTGACCTGTGTATCCAATTTATTGACCTGTGTATCCAATTTACTCAGATTTCCCGCTACCGTCGTATCATCAGTAGTGTACGTACCGGACGTAATCGTTCCGACACCCAGTGCATTGCGCCAAGCAGTCTTATTTTCATCTGACAGGTTGGACGCGTCGACTTTTGCATCTCCAACGGTTGTCGTATCTGGCGTTGCAATCGGCGTATCATTCGTGTCGGCTGCCCACCCGACTGGCAGGCTGGTGCCCATGGTGAACAGGGCGATGAGGATGGCGGTGGTTAGTCGCTCGTGTGATGGGCGGTGAGGCTCTTTGTCTTGCCGCGGCTGTGGACTATCTCGGAGACGACTTGGTAGAGATTTCTTGCGCGATTGTAGATGACTTTATAAACTCTGTTCATATTGACCATCCTTTGCCATTGGATTTTGCTCTGGCAGGAATTGCCCTGTGCGGACTGAGTGGAAGATGCAGGGCTTTCATATTCACATCACACTTTCTCGATGCTGTAAGATTTGCTACATCCTTCTGCCATGATGCCTATATACTGTAACAGCAGTTTACAGCTTTTAAGCCGCTTGCTCATCGCCCCGAGCCAATGCTTG
>OIWK01000881.1_pt1 | contig 31164 bp, 27 predicted proteins | sample 1587401 | NCBI WGS metagenome assembly OIWK01 (sample SAMEA3888911, study PRJEB22519) | human gut metagenome | biome: human gut; feature: human-associated habitat; material: faeces | place: Denmark | collected 2009 | reverse complement strand
AAGGGTAAGCGAAAGATCATTGAGCACAGGCAGCCCGCCGTAGCTTTTCGAGACGTGTTCTAGGGTCAGCATGGGCGAGTCTCCTTTCGGCAAAAGAGGATGCGCAGCAGTTTCTGCGTGGCAAAGCAGCCAAGGACGAGCAAGATGGACCAGGCGATGATGGCATCTGGCTCAATATTAAGGCGGGCGGTGGTGATGGCGCCGCCAATGCCGCTGGAGGTGGTCAGCACTTCACCCATGACGGCAAGTTTCCAACCGCCGCCGATGACGATCTCAAGGGCGGAGCGAAAATACGGCCGGATTGAAGGCAGGGTGATATGCCACATGGTCTTCCAGCGAGAAAAACGATAGAGCCGCGCCATTTCGAGAAGGTCGCGGTCTACGCTGCGCACACCGTGACAGAGGTTGATGACAACGGTCGGGATGGTGGCGGCGGCAACGATAAACACGCAAGGCCGGCCGTTGAAGCCAAACCAAACGAGGGCCAACACTACCCAGCAGACCGGCGGCACAGACTGCAGCACATGGATGAAGGGCATGCCAATGTCTTCCACGCTGCGCGACAGGCCAAAAAGCAGCCCCAGCACAGCACCGATGGCTATACCGATGCCAAGTCCAGCAATAAGGCGCAGTAAGGTTGTGCCCACAGTAGGCCAAAAGGCTGGATCCTGCACCAGGATCACAAGTCGCTCCAGCACTGAGGAAATGGGCGGCACGACAAGCGGCGGAAAATGCAGCGAAGCGAGCTGCCATACTGCCAAAAGCAGGCCCGCGCCGAGCAGCCGGCGCAGCCACAGCGCTGCTTTAGCCGGCATAGAACATGCCTTCATCTAGCAGTTCGCCGCCAATCATTGATGGATCAAAATCGTAGAGAAGCTGGTAAAAGTCGTCAAGCTCCGGCTTGGCGTCTTCGGCGCTCTTGAAGGTGAGACCCATGGTTGGAATGGCCGCTTCCACGACTGTGGCGTTCATATCAAGGTATTTTTCCGCAAGGGCAGCAGCCTCGGCTGGATTGTCGAGCACCCACTGCACGCTTTCTTCGTAGGCGGCCTGGAACTCGGCAGCAAGCTCTGGATTTTCATCAAGGAAACGCTGGGTGGTGCCGAAGCCGGCATTTGGAATCATGGTGTCGGTTCCGGTGACGCGCTGCCATTCGTCTTCAAAGCTGAGCGCGCGGCGCACATCGCTGTTCTGCTTCATGGCGGAGGTGACCTGCGGTTCGATCAAGGTGGCATACTGGGCTTCGCCAGAAGCGAGCAGCGAGGCCACTTCGGCGGTGCTGGCGTAGACAATCTGCACATCCTGTCCAACGGTGAGCCCTGCTTCATTGAGGAAATACTGGGTCAAGGCATCTGGCGGCGAAGATTGCAGCGGCACGTAAACGGTCTTGCCGGCAAGATCGCTCCAGCTGGTGAAGTCTGGATCGGTGGTCATGAAATAGGTGACGCCCCAGGTGTTGACGTTCATCAACCGCACATCCATCCCTTTATTATAAAGGGTGGAGACGACGGTGAGCGGAAAGGCGTAGAGATCATGCTCGCCGCCCTGGACCATGGCCAGAAGTTCTTCCGGTGCATTCCAGGTGGCAAGCTCGATGGTCACATCCTCACCGAGAAGGTTGTCCTCGATCATATGAAGCACGGGCAAAGCCGGCGGCGCGGTCGGCACGCCGACAGAAATGGTGGTGGCTTCTGCGGATGCAGCTGATTCGCTTTCGCTGGCGGCAGAATTTTCCGTCGCCGCACTTTCGTTGTCTGCAGTGCCACCGCCGCAGCCGGCAAGCGTAAAGAGCATTGTCGCGACAATCAGAAGGGAAGCAAGTTTACGTTTCATGGGGGATTCTCCTTTTCTTATGCATTTTCCGGTGCGAAGATTAGCCTCCGCGAACCTTGCATGCATTATTCCACAAAAAAATCCGGCTGTCCGTTGCTATGGCAACGTCAACCGGATTTTTGCACCAATCCATTTATTCGAGAAAACCTTTGTCCAGCATATGCACGTGCTGCCCCTGGACGGTGAGGATGCCCTCTTTCTGCATGCGGCTAAGCTCACGCGAGAGGGCGCTACGATCAACGCAGAGATATTCGGCAAGCTCGCTGCGGCCCATGTTCAGGCAGAGATCGCCCTCCGATCCGATGGCAAGACTTTGAAGATAGAGCTTGAGCTTGTTGCGCAGGCGATTTTGCGCAAGGATGCGCATTTTTTGGATGCGCACGAGATCGCCCTGGCCCATCTCTCGCAGCAGATTGGCCGTCACTTGCATTTTGTGCGGACAGCTGGCCCCTTGTTCAAGAAGAAGCGGATCGAAGCTGAGATAGAGCACTTCGGCGTCGCTCAAAGCATCGATCTGCACGGGGCTTTCCTGCTTTTTGGCACAAGCCAGGGTCTCGCCGAAAATCTGCCCGACGCTGAGACGGTCGATGGTGAGCAGGTTGCCGTCCTCGCTGTAAAGGGCCAGGCGCAGCGTACCTGAGACGACCACACCAGGCCGCCCTTGCTGTTCGCCAATGTGCAGGATGACAGCGTCCTTGGCGTAAGTCTTTAGCTGCGCATTCAGGCAGTTCAACACATTCTTATACTTATCTTCCGGGATGCCATCGAAGAGATGGCAGCGGCACATGACATCTATGATTCGCTTCATCTTATCCCTCCGTGTTGCTGTGGCAACTGACAACAGGTTTGCTATAGATTACAGTTAGTTTATGATAATTTCATTGTCGCTTAAACGAACCCTATTGTCAAATGAAGGAAAGGGAGGATTCATGTGAAAGATAAAGCTTTTAGCATCGGGGTGGACTGCGGCAGCGCCACAATCAAGGCAGCGGTTTTTGCTGACGGCGCTGTCGCAGAAACGCGCGCTGTCCGCCATCATGGCGATGTGACCCAGGCAGCGCAGAAGCTGCTGACGGAGCTGGCGCAAGCCTGGCCGCAGGCGCCGGTGGTGCTCACGGGCAGCATGGGCGGACGTTTGCAAGAAAGCTGCCCCAGCCTGGCAGCGCTCGACGAGATCCCCGCACTGCAGCAAGGAATCGCCTTGCTGGCCCCGGAGGCGCGCGCGCTCATCGAGGTGGGCAGTCAAAGCGCACGTTTTCTCACAGGATTGGGCCGCGGCACACCGCCGCGCTTTGCGGTAAACGAACACTGCGCCGGTGGAACCGGTTCCTTTTTCGAAGATCAGATGTCGCGTCTGGGCCTGGCGCTCGAAGACTATGCTGCGCACGTCGCAAAGGCGCAGTCGATTCCGCGCCTTTCCGGGCGCTGTGCCGTTTTCGCCAAGACGGACATCATCCACCGTCAGCAGGAAGGTGTGCCGATGGAGGACATTCTTCTCGGCCTTTGCTATGCCATGGTGCGCAATTACAAGGCGGTGATCGTGCGCAGTTTGCCTGTGGAGAAACCGTTGGCGCTGGCTGGTGGTGTGGGGCATAATCCTGGCGTGCTGCAGGCGGTGCGTGCTGTCTTCGCCTTAGATGAGGAAGATTTCCTGTTGCCACCGCATTTTGACCATGTGGGCGCTGTAGGAGCAGCCTTGGCAGCGCAGACGCTGACGACTTGCTCTATCCAAACATTAGCGCTCAGTCTGAGCCATCTGCCGCCTGCAGCGCCGCTGCCAAGTCTGCCGCCGCTCCTGCTGCCGGATGGACTGCGCCTCGCTGACCCTGAAACGAGCGGCACAATCCCGCCGCAGGGCTGCGTGCTCGGCATCGACATTGGCTCCACAAGCACAGATCTGGTGCTCGTAGCGCCAGACGGCAGCCTCATCGACCCGCAGTATCTGCGCACCGCCGGCGATCCTGAGGCCGCCGTGCGCCAGGGGCTGGAAAATATCCGCAGGCGCTATGGCGAGGTGCCTTTTCTCGCTGTCGGTGTCACCGGCTCTGGACGCGCACGCATTGGCCGGCTCATTGGCGCCGATGTAGTACGCGACGAGATCACCGCTCAGGCACGCGCTGCCACAGCCTGGGTGCCCGAGGCCGACACGGTCTTTGAAATCGGCGGCCAGGATTCAAAATACATTTCTTTGCGCGATGGCAAGGTCGTCGATTTTCAAATGAACAAGATCTGCGCCGCCGGCACAGGCGCCTTTGTGGAAGAACAGGCGGCGCGCATGGGCATCTCTTTGGCTGATTTCGGCGCCCTCGCCCTTAAAGCCGAGGCCCCGGCAGCTTTGGGCGAACGCTGCACCGTCTTTATCGAAACGGCCATACAAACAGCGCTTGCACGCGGTGCCTCGGCAGCGGATGTAAGCGCCGGGCTCTGCCATTCTATCGTGCGCAACTATCTGCACAAGGTCGTAGCAAACAAAACCGTCGGCAACTGCGTCGTTCTTCAGGGTGGCGTCGCCTACAACCCAGGCATTGTTGCCGCCTTCAGTCAGGTCCTCGGCAAGCGTCTGCATGTCTCGCCATGTTTTTCCATCAGCGGTGCTTACGGCGCTGCGCTGCTCGCTCTGGAAGCGGCAGAAGGCCCGTCCCGCTTCCATGGATTCGACACCAGCGCTGGCGAAGAGACCGCTCTGCCACCAGCCGTGCAGCAGAACATTGCCTTCTACGAAAAAACTGGTGCGCTCCTGCTGGCGGGTTACGATCCAACGCCGGTCTCTGGCAAAAAGACGGTCGGCGTGCCTTTCGCTCTGATGCTCCATAAATTTTTCCCGATGGCCAACACTTTTTTCAAAAACCTCGGGTTCAACGTGCTCCTGTCTCCGGCAAGCAACGAAGAGATTATTCGGCTGGCGCAGAACACTGCGCAGGCCGAAACCTGCTACCCTGTCAAACTTCTGCATGGGCACATGGCCTGGCTGGCAGAACAAAACGTGGATTATATCTTCATTCCGCAAATTCACACGATGCGCCACGAAACCTCTCGCGTCGAACACAATTATGGCTGTGTCTACATGCAAACAGCACCGCTTTTGGCCGCCCGCGCCCTAAAGCTGGAAGAACGCGGAATCACGCTGCTGAGCCCTGTCTTTGATCTGGACTTTGGCAAGGAAGCCATGGCCAGCGCCATGCTCACGCTCGGCAAGGTGCTCGGCATCCCCAAACCACGTCTGCTACCAGCGCTCATGGCCGGCGCCATGGCTGTGCGCAAACACACTGCCGCTGTCGAAAAGCAAGGCAAAGCTCTGCTCGAAGGATTGGCGCCGGACGAAAAGGTGCTCGTACTCATCACACGCAACTACGGCCTTTCTGACCCTGTTCTCAATATGGGCATTCCCCGCCTGCTTTTGGAACGCGGCCACAAGGTCATCACCCTCTCACACCTGCCAGCCCACGACCTCGACATCGCCCAAGATCATCCAAACCTTTACTGGCCGTTTGGCCAGCACATCGTCTCTGGCGCCAAGCTGGTGGCACACCACCCAAACCTCTACGCCGTCTATCTCACCAATCATGGCTGCGGCCCGGACACCATGCTTCAGACACTTTTCCGCCAGGAAATGGCAGGCAAACCCTACTTACAGATCGAAGTTGACGAACATTTCTCTCCGGTCGGCGTCATCACTCGCATCGAAGCCTTTCTGCACAGTCTGGAAAACCGCCCAACCTTGCCGCTTGCGCCAGATTTTTCTCTCACCGATGTGCGCACCCAACAGCCTTCTGTAACCGCAACGCCGCGTCCAAACGGCGGCCCGCTCTATCTGCCGGAAATGGGGCCATTTACCCCTTACCTTTGTAGCTATGCCGCCCAGGCCTGGCAGCTGGAAACCCGTGTGCTCCCCCTCGATGCAGAAGCTTTACGCCTAGGTCGCAGTGAAACCACAAGCAAGGAATACCTCCCCTACGCCATGCTTCTCGGCGCCACTTTGGCCGCCGCCGAACGAGAATCCCGACCGTTTCAGGTACTCGTGCCAAGCACCCAGGGCGCCGAGGCCGACGGGCAATATGCCTGGGCAATCAGCGCTGTGCTTGCGCGCCGCGGCCTCAGGCATGTGACGCTGGTGGCGCCGCAGCTCGAAACCCTGCCTCAGGCGCTGCCCGAACCAGAACGCTTTTTCCGCGCCCTGCTTACAGCAGATCTTCTGCTCTGCGCCCCGCCAGAGGCCCGTGCCCAATTGGCGCCGCAAAATATTCCCGATGCCAAGGCCCTGCGCCAGCTCGCCGCAGAAATTGGAGCGCTCTCTGCAGGCACACAGCGTCTTGGCCTGGTTGGTGAACCGCTCACCCTCTTTGCCCTCAACGGCGGCCTGCCTGCTCAGCTTGAGCGAGAAGGCTGGGCACTCTCTCAGGCGCCACTCTCGGAATACCTGCTCATGCTTTGGCAGGACACCGGTATAAACGTTCCTGCCGATTGGCGCGAGCTGTGCAGTGATCTCGCCTTTCACCTTCATGCGCGCAGCAGCTTCGCAGGCGACCACCAGAACCTGCGTGCCCTTGCCGATCAAATGCTGCCGCGTTTTGCCGGCGCCGGCGGCCGCTACCGCCTGGCTAAGGCCTGCGCCCTCGCGCAAACAACACGCGGCGTAATCAGCCTCGCCCCGCGCTATGAGAACACCGCCACCGTCCTGGAAATGACCGGCGCCGCCGCCAACCTTCCTCATCTCACTCTCGCCCTGGACGATGATCAGGACGACACTGTGCAGGCAAAATTGCGCGCCTTTCTTTACTATCTCAGCTAATTACAGGCACAAAAACACGGCTCTGCAAAACGGAGCCGTACTCTGACTATAGATAAACCCTGCTTCGGACAATACACCCGAAACAGGGTTTTCTTTTCACCGGAAAAAATTTCTCTCCCATTCAAGTGATCCAATTCTATGCTGTCAAAAATCCTTCGCGCTCAAGCAGCGTGCGCAAGTCGCCCAAGGTGTTCATGGTGCAGGCGTCGCGGCGCAGGGCGGCGGCGTGGGGCAGGCCTTTGACGTACCAGCCGATCTGCTTGCGCATTTCCTGCATGGCGATGCGCTCGCCTTTGTAGCGGACGGCGAGGGCGGCGTGATCGAGCATGACCTGGGCGCGCTCGTGGAGATCTGGCTCCGGTGGGATCGGTTCACCGCGATGGTCGGCGAGGAGCTGAGCGAACAGCCACGGGCGGCCGAGGGCGCCGCGCCCGACCATGACGCCGGCGGCACCGGTGGTCTCGCGGATGGCGCGGGCGCTTTCGACGCTGTCGACGTCGCCATTGGCGATGACGGGAATGTTCACAGCGCGCACGATCTCGGCGATGGTGTTCCAGTCGGCGCTGCCGGTGTAGTACTGGGCGCGGGTGCGGCCGTGCACGGCGATGAAATCGCAGCCGGCGGCTTCGAGCCCGCGCGCAAAATCGACGATGGCAGGATCGCGCGCCTCCCAGCCGATGCGCATTTTCGCGGAAAGCGGCACGTCGACGGCGTCGCGCATGGCGCGGATGATGGCGAAGGCGGTCTCTGGTGTGCGCAAAAGGCCGGACCCTTCGCCGTGGTTGGCCACTTTGGGCACTGGACAGCCCATGTTGACATCGAGCATTTTTGCGCCGGCGGCGACAGCAAGGCGAGCGCCTTCGGCCATGACCAGCGGCTCGTTGCCGAAAAGCTGTACGCTGATGGGTGCCTCTTCATCCTGCAGGTCGAAGAGATCGAAGCTTTTTTTATTCCGATAATGCAAGGCTTTGGCGCTGACCATCTCGGTCACTTCGAGGCCGACGCCGTAGCGGCGGCAGATGAGGCGCATGGCTTTGTCGGTGACACCGGCCATGGGCGCGAGCACGTAGGGATTGACAGCAAAATCGATCATGCGCACCTCACTTTTGCCCGGCTTCGTCCGGCTTAGATGAAAACCAGCCCCAGAGAGCGATGAGGATCATCACGCCAAAGAAAATGACATGCCAGAGGGTACTTTCCGGAAATTCTGCGGGCAGTACGCCGATGGCTTCGTGAGAGAGGGTGACGACGACAAGCTTGATGCCGACCCAGGTGACAAGAAGAAAAGCGGCGACTTCGAGCTTTGGCCGCTTGTCGAGCAGCTTGACGAAAATCGTCGCGGCGAAACGCATCAGCACCACGCCGCAAAGGCCGCCTGCGAGCACGAGGATGAATTCGCCGGCGTCCATACCGCCAATGTGCCCCCAACCGGTTGGTGGCAGAGAGATGGCGATGGCAACGGCAGCGAGGATGGAGTCGACGGCGAAAGCAATGTCGGTAAACTCGACTTTAGCGACGGTGAGCCAGAAATCCTTGCGGCTGTGGAGATAGTGCTCTGGTTCACCTTTTGGCAGGTCCTCGGTTTCGCTGGTGCCTTCCGCTTTCTCTTTCCGGTATTTATAGAGGTTGTGGAGGCCGACGTAGATCAAATAGAGGGCGCCGGCGGCCTGGGCCTGCCAGACGTTGGCGAGGAAGCTGACGAAGAAGAGTGCAGTGAAGCGCAACACGACAGCGCCGATGAGACCATAGAAGAGGGCCTTGGAGCGCAGGTTTGGCGAAAGCGGCCGCACCATGACAGCGAGCACGAGGGCGTTGTCGGCACTGAGCAGCCCTTCCATGGCGACGAGCACAAAAAAGATGGCGATGTACTGGATCCAGAGTCCGGCGTCCATAGCGCCGAGCGATAACCATTCCATTATTCAGAACTCCTTTTTTCGTGATAGATGTGCGATAAGAACAGCGCAGCCTTGCCCGGTCCGACTGAGCGGTGGACGGGGCAAGGCGCGCGGTAGTGATGCAATTTATTTTTTCTGGCTGTCTGTGGTCTCCTTCGGCTTAGACGAGAACCAGCCCCAGAGGGCGATGAGGATCATCATGCCGTAGAAGATAACGTGCCAGAGGGTGCTTTCTGGGAAATCGTGCGGCAGAATGGCAACATTCTGATGTGCCAGGGTGACGACGATGAGCTTGACGCCAACCCAGGTGACAAGCAGAAAAGCAGCGAGCTCGAGTTTTGGACGTTTGTCGAGAAGTTTGACAAAAATAGTGGCAGCAAAACGCATCAGCACGACGCCGCAGAGGCCGCCAATGAGAACAACGAGGAACTGGCCTGCGTCCATGCCGCCAATGTGGGCCCAGCCGGTCTCCGGAAGAGAAATCGCCAGAGCCACAGCAGCAAGGATGGAATCGACGGCAAAGGCGATATCGGTGATCTCGACCTTAGCGACAACCTTCCAGAATTCCTTCTTGCTGTAGATATAATTGCGGTCGGCATCTTCCGGCAGTTTGTCTTTGGACGTTTCCGAACCGGTTTCGTTCTTTGCCTTCTGATACTTGTAGATGTTGTGCACGCCGACGTAGATCAGATACGCGGCGCCGATGGCCTGTGCCTGCCAGATGTTGACGAGGAATGATACGAAGAACAACGCAACAAAGCGCAGCACGACAGCCCCGACCAGCCCGTAGAACAACGCTTTCTGACGCAGGTTTGGCGCCAACGGCCGCACCATGACGGCGAGCACGAGGGCGTTGTCCGCAGAGAGCAGCCCTTCCATGGCCACGAGCATGACCAGGACAAAGAGATACTGGATGATCATTCCGGTGTCGAAAGCGCCTAAGAGTGTAAGATCCATAGTTTTTCTCCTTTATCAATGACAATTTTTGCACAAAAAAGGCCTTTGCCTTTCTTGCTACCAACAAGGAAGGCAAAGGTCTTGCAATCAAAGGTCATTCCTTTTCAGACAGCACCGGTGAAGATCACGCGATGACGATGCTGTCCCTGGCTGAACGCCAGTGCTACTCCCCTTTGCGATTTGGGATGAGGAAAGTATATCATCCGCTGCGCACGACTGTCAACAGCGATTTGTCCGCGCAGGCGAAAAATAATTTTTTGGCAGTCATTCTTCGTCAAAGCGCAGCGTCGTGGTTTTGAGATTGTGCCCGGCGTGGCAGTTGGCAAAAATCTCCCGCGCCTGAGGCAGAAATTCTTTCGGATTGAGCATGGCCGGGCTGTAGTGGGTGAACCAGAGTTCGCGCACGTTCGCTTCGCGAGCGAGGGTGGCTGCTTCTGTGTAGACCATGTGGCCCTTGGCGGCAGCGTCGGGCTGCTTGGCGGGATCGCCGTAGAGCCCTTCGGCGACGAAAAGATCGCTCTCGCGCACAAGCTCGGCGAGCGCCGGCGCTGGGCGACAGTCGGTGGCGTAGCTCAGACGCAGACCGCGACGCGCCGGACCGAGCACGTCCTCTGGCTGGAAGATCCTGCCGTCGTGCTCAACGCTCTCGCCCTTTTGCAGGATGCTCCAAAGCTGCACAGGAATGCCACAGGCTTTCGCCCGCTCCACATCGAAACGACCGGCGCGCGGCAGATGGCAGCTGTAGGCGAGACAAGGCACGCGGTGCTTCACTGGCTGGGTGGTCCATTCCAGCGCACCGGTGGTGAAAGTGGATGGTTCCTTGAACGGCAGCTCATGCAGCACGAGCTCGAACGGAAGCGGTCCGCAGATCACGGTGAGCCCGCGCACGATGCGCTCAAGCCCTTTGCCGCCCCAGAGATGCAGCGGTTCGGTGCGATGGTTGTTGGCGATGGTCATGAGCAGCCCTGGCAGCCCGCCAACGTGGTCGCCGTGGTAGTGGGTGAAAAGGATGTGGTCGATGTTTTTCGTGCTGAAGCCGCTCATGTGCAGCGCCACCTGCGTGGCTTCGCCGCAGTCGATGAGCACATTCGAGCCTTCGTGGCGCACGAGCAGCGCGGTGAGAAAGCGCTTGGGCAGCGGCATCATGCCGCCGCAGCCGAGCAGACAGACGTCAAGCATGACGGCGGCCTCCTTTGTTTCGCAGCGCGATCAGGCGCAAGCCTTCGAGGGTGAGCATGGGGTCGATGGTGTTGACGTAGCGGCAGTTGACGCAGATCGTTTCGCTGTGGCCGCCGGTGGCGACGACGAAAATATCCTCCGGCGTGCTGCCCATTTCGCGGGCGATGCGGGCGATCATGCCGTCGACGAGATCGGCGTAACCGAACACGAGGCCGGAGCTCATCGCGTCCACAGTGGTGCGGCCGATGACCTGATCCGGTGCTACGAGCTCAACCTTCGGCAGCTTGGCAGCGTGGCTGAAGAGCGATTCCATGGAAATGCCGATGCCTGCGGTGATGGCGCCGCCGAGGTATTCCTTGTCGGCGTTGATCGCGCAGAACGTGGTCGCTGTACCGAAATCGACGATGATCAGCGGCGCGCCGTAGCGCTCGATGCCGCTGACGGCGTTGACGATGCGGTCGGCGCCGAGTTCTTTTGGATTTTCGTAGCGGATCTTCAGCCCGGTTTTCACACCGGCTTCAACGAGGAGCGGCGCGATGCCAAAATAAACCTCGCACATGCGCACCAGCGTGCGGGTGAGATCTGGCACGACAGACGAAATGATGATCTGATCGATGGCCTCAAAGCCGAGGCCTTTCGTCGCGAAAAAATCGCGGCAGAGCACCGCGTACTCATCGGCGGTGCGGCGTGCGTCAGTGGCGAAGCGCCAGCTCGAGAAAAGCCGGTCGCCCTCGTAAACCCCCATGACGACGTTGGTGTTCCCTGTATCAAAGGCTAAAAGCATTGCGCTTTCCTCCATTCCATTTTTTATCTTCTTTCTTCTCCGTAGTTTGGCATCGCGCGCAGGATGACGCGCACCAGCGCCACTGTCAGCACCGTCGCCAAAATGAGCTCGACAATGAACTGCGGCAGCGAAGCGATCCACACAGCCGCTGGCAGATAGCCAAACAGGATCGCCAGCCCCAGATAGCCGACGGTGTTCGTGATCGTGCCGCAGATGCCGGCAAAGGCCGCGCCCAGCATATGATGGCGACCAAAGGCTTTATAAACAAAACCACTGACGACGCCGATGAGAATGCGCGGCAGGATCGTCACGATCGGATCCGGCACCAGGGAGGCCGTCATCAGGCTGTAGACGCCCATGATCAGTCCTGTGAAGCCGCCGATCAGCGGCCCCTCCAGAACCGCCGCAAGGATCACCGGCACATGCATGATCGTGGCGCGGCCTGTGAGATTTGGCACCGGGATCATCCCGATCCCGCTCACCCCCAGCACCACACAGATGGCGCCGAAAACCCCGCCCATGACCATGCGGCGTGTCGTCAGTTTCTGTTTGCTTCTGGTTTTCTTGTTTCGTTCACTCATAATTTTCCTCCTAGCTTTTTCTCGCCAGGATCGCGTTCTGCACGCGATCCATCCCGGGCATTGTCCGCTCCAGGTGGCTTTTGGTCGTGATGAAACGCAATAAAAAAACAGGTGTCCGTGCAGCGTCTCGCGACTGCCGCCAGAACCCTGTTATATTGTAGCGAATAGGGGCGCGTGGTGCAATTGGAAATTGTCAATTGTTGATGAGAAATTGTGATTGTGGACGGATAAAGACAAAATGTTTCTTGTGAGCAGAACAATTCTATTTTAATCCGCCAGCTAAAAGTCCATTTAGCGGTCAAATTTAACTAGATTGGTCAAATGAACGTTCATCCAGCTATCACAAAAAAGAGGAGCTGGTTCACCCAACTCCTCGCACCTCATTTCAATTTGTCAGTTTTCCCGTCTCGCTTTCCAGCGGGAGACGATGGAAATTTTTTCGTATTCGTCCTTGAGCAGGCCGAGCACCCACTGGTCGACGTATTCGCCGCCGGTGAAAATGTGGCTGCGCAGCTGTCCTTCCATGCGGAAACCAAAATTATTGGCGGTGCGCATGGCGAGCTGGTTGTTGTCGTTGATGCACATGTAGCAGCGGTTGAAACCAAACTGATAGAAAACGATGTCGCAGAGCACGATCATGAGATCGATTCCATACCATCCGAGACGGCGGGACGTGTCGGCGATGCCCAGAGAAATGCGGGCATGGCCATTCTGCCGGTCGATGTCCGAGATGGAAGCGACGCCGATCGGGATGCCTTTTTGCTTGGTGGAGACGATGAAATTCACGCGGGTAGCGTGCGGATCAGAAATATCCGAACCGTTGCGGATCTCTTCCATGATCATCTCCAGAGAGTTGCCGGTATAACCGTCGTAGAGCTGGCGAAATTCTTTATTAAGATACCACGACTGAAGCACGTCTGCATCCTGAATCTGTGGCTTGGTCAAAACAACTTTTTTTCCAGAAAACATTCTTCTCACCTCGTCCTTGTCTTACTAATATAATACCGATTGGCCGGGAAATGGTCAATGCTTAGATACAAAAAAAGCACCCGTCCCATTGGACAGGTGCTGCACTGGGGTACTAGGATTCGAACCTAGGAATGCATGGGTCAGAGCCATGTGCCTTACCGCTTGGCGATACCCCAACAACGCAAGAATTATTATAGCGGATGAGGGGCGATCATGCAAGCTTTTTTTGCAGGATTTTTACGATTTTCTTAATTTTTTTCGCGCGCGGCCTTCCATGTACGCCCACAGACAGCCCATGGCCACGCAAAACGCATCGCCGATGAGCACTTCTACGGCCAACGGCAGGCCGGAAAGGGGCGCGCTCCAGCCGAGTCGGAAAAAGAGCATCTGGAACAGATAGATCTGCCAGGTGGAGCGGCCAATGCGTTTGACGAGATCGTGCAGACGGCCGGGAAACATTTTGTACTCGAGAAACTGAAAGGCAAAAACGGCGACGGCGATATAATAAAAGCTGGCGTACACATTGGTGTTGAGCCAATATGTGGTGAGCGGCCAGTCGAGGCCATAAAATTCGAGGGCGGTGATATAGGTAAGGCTGGCGAGGGCGAGAAGGCCAACGAGCCAGAGCCGCACGCGGCTGCGATAGAGATTGAAATACAGGCCAAAGGTGGCGATGAAAAGATAGCGAACGAACAGCAAGCGATTGAGATCGCGCGGAATATCGATGGCACCGACGAGCCATTCATAGGCCATGTCGATGACAAGCGCGGCGAAAAGTGTCTGCGTTGGATAACGGCGCAGGAGCAGATAGAGCAGCGGCGCAAAAAGCAAAAACTGCCAGTAGATGCAGAAAAAATAGCCGCCGTGGCTGCCGCCGTTCAGACCGCCGCTGATGAATGCGGAGAGAACTTCGCCGACACTGTAACGGCTGCCGGCGAGCATTGTCCAGAGAAATTCAAACACAAACATCAGGATATACGCTGGCAGGATGGCGCCGAAATGTTTTTTCATCTGGGCTGGCGCGTAAAGATCGGCCAGGCTTGTAAAGCCGTGGCGTGTGGCGCTCATGGCAAAATTATAGCTGGAGATGAACATGAAAAGCGGCATCCCCATCTGGATGACGTAGATAAACAGCAGAAAATCTTTCTCGTCGTACGTAAAAAAGTGCGTTGTTGTTACCAGAACGATGGCGAACGCTTTGAGATAATCGATGATCGGTATGAAACGTTTCTGTGTCATGGCTCCTCCTTGTTGCGCAGTGATCTCCACCATTATACAAAAGATCAGTACCTTTGCAAAGTTTTCCCAATTTTTTCGCCCACGACGACCTATCTCGTGGTATAATCCCTATAGACGATAAAAGTTTGAAGGAGGCATTTTCTATGCAACATACCACCAACACCCACATCATCTTCGCTGACAGCGCCGAAGACGCCAAGGCGCAGTTCATCGCCCTCGGCGTCAAGCCAGACGAAGATCCAAACGCACAGCTCGATATCTGCAAGTGCACCGAAGAAGAAGATTTTGACTTCGAAAGCCCATTCAACCTCATCGGTGAAGTCTCCCTCTCTCCTGAATACATGGAGAAGATCAACACCGATCCTGAACGCGCTTACGTGCTCTACTACATCGAAGAAACAGACAACGCCTAAACAGTGAGGAATTAGGAGTGAGCCCTACGGGGTCAGCGCGCTTCGCTTGCTGACAGTTAGGAGTTTTCGCTGCAAGACGAACCGACCTTCTCTGTCGTTGCAGCGACAGCCAATGGCGACACGAGACCAATGCTCGTGTCGCTTTTTTGGCCCAACGCCTCATTCCTAACTCCCCATTCCTAACTAAAAAAGCGAGGTGCCAAAAATATGGATCCGAAAAATCCCCGTTCGCCGGACGAATACAAAAGCGTGGCGGGCTATGGCGAAGCAGAATTTATCATCGAAAAATCGCGCTTCATTGGTTATGCGCTGCCTGTGTCCTCAGAAGAAGAAGCGCGCGCTTTTATCGCGGAGCTGCGCGAACTGCACCCGCAGGCGACACACGTCTGCTCGGCCTGGATCATCGGCGCCGGCGGACTCGCGATGCGGTTTTCTGACGATGGCGAGCCTTCCGGCACAGCTGGCGTGCCGATGCTCGAGGTGCTGAAAAAAGAAGGGCTGACGGACATCGTCTGCGGCCTTGTGCGCTATTTCGGCGGTGTCAAGCTCGGCGCCGGCGGGCTCATCCGCGCTTATACACGCGGTGCTGTCGTTGCGCTGGAAGCTGCGCGCGTCACCACCTGGACGCGTCACCGCGCGCTCACCCTCACCTGCGACTACACCTTCCAGGGCGCTGTCAGCCACCAGCTCGAGCACACAGACTGGCTGTTGGACGACACCGTCTACGACGACAAGGTGCACTACCATCTCTTCATTCCCGCCGACGCAGAACCATCCGCCGCAGAGCAGATTGCTGGCTGGACAAACGGAAAGGCCGCGCTCGACTGGGGCGAGGTCTGCTATAAAGGAAGAAAATAATCCCCGATCAGCACGGCGCCTCTCGCTGTGCTGATTTTTTCGCGCGATCTTTTGCCGGCGGAACAGCTTTCCCTCTTCTGTCAACTTTCTCCGAATAAAAATGATTGCAATTACTACAAGAATAGGGGATAATATAGGGAGTGGAATTTCACGAAAAAGGAGGCGACTTCCGTTGCTTTTGGACTACGAATTTCCAACCCATGTCATATTACAGAAAGATGGTCTGGCGGAGCATTCTGAGCTGATCGCCGGGCTGGGCAAGCACGCCATGCTGGTCATGGATGCAGGACTTGACGATGCCCATCCGGCCAAACAGGAGGTGCTCTTCTGTCTGGACTTTAACGATATCAAACGCACGATCTATCTGCACACGCGAAAGATCGCCCCGGGGATCAGCAATCTCGAAGCGGGCGCTGCGCTGGCGCGCGAAAGCGCTGTGGATTTTGTGATCGCTGTTGGCTGCGATGCCACGCTGGAAACCGGCAAAGGGATCGCGCTCTTGGCGGCACAGGATATTGCCGAAGCGACGCTTTTGAACACCAAGATCGCCCATCCGCTGCCGATCGTCTGCATCCCGACTGAGCCGGGCAGCGGCACAGAGGTCACGCCGGAGATCCACGTTGCGCAAAGTGGGCTGGATCGGCTGACGCTGGTGCGCAATCCGCTGGCGAGTCCGAAGCTGACCTTCCTCGATCCGCGCTACACCCTGGCGATGCCGCGCGATATCGTGGTTTCAAACTATATCAAATCGCTGGGTCGCGCCATGGAGGCGATCACCTCCGAAAAAGCCAATCCGATCAGCGACGCCATCGCCATCGCCGCCCTCGGCACAGTAAGCGAGCTGGGGCACAGTCTCATCGATCCGGAAACGGAGCTTTCCTACGAGCTGCACGAGCAGCTGATGCTCGCCGCCAATCAGGCAGGGCTTGCGATCGCTGCCAGCGGCGCAAATATGCTGGAAGCGCTGGCTTCGCCGCTGACCTATGTCACGCCGGTGCATCTCGGCCAGGCTTACGGCCTCATCATCCCACCGGTGCTCTCTTATCTGATCGAGCGCGCGCCGCTCGTCAGCGAGGTGATCATGCAAAGTCTTTATTTCGACGATCTCGAAGACCTCGAAGATTTTCTCTGGGATCTCATCGGCGAGATCACCCCGATCACACCGGAAGATCTCGAGCGCTGCGCCAACGCCGCAACGGCAAATCCGCTCGTCAAGACCAGCGTACTCTCGCTGGAGTTCAAAGAAGTGGCCAGCTGCTACGCCCATCTTCTGGCAGAATAACGCGCCGCGTGCGCCAGTTTTGCAATCATCGATCATTCATCCATTCCAGCCGGATCCGGCTGGAATTTTTTCTGGGCGGAGCGCATATTCCTGTAACCATTTCATTACCAAAATTTCCCTCTTTCCCGACACCTGCGCACCGCCGCTGTGCTACACTATAAGTGTCTCAAAAGCGCGCGTTTTTTCTCCCCCTTTTTGGCGCCGTGAGACACAGGGATCGCCAGTTTTTTTCTTTTCTCCTTTCTTTTTTCGATACGGCGGTTCCACAAGGCTACAGCAGAAAACGCTTACTTTCCTAAGCCTGGAAACGACAGACTATCCCCTCGGCTCTGTCGTTTCCAATTTTTTTGCGAAAAAATGACGACTTTCACCCAGAATATTCACATTTTCCCGACATTCTCGCTAGGGATTTTGTGCTATAATAAGTGCAACAGCTGAGATGCGTTTTTTTCTTCCTTTTTTTCACATCCCAGCTGAGCCACATCACCATCTGGTCGTGTTTTTCTCCCTTATTTTCACGACCGGATGAGCCTCAATTTTCCAGAGCAATAAGCAACACAGAAAGACAGCCGCGATTCCCTCTCGCGGCTGTCTTTCTGTGTGTCGGAGATTATGGAGCTGCTCTTCATACCGACTTGGCAATTTCTTTGCGGGTTCTTCAATTTTTCCTGACAACTCCGGGAATGTTTTGTGCTAGAATAACGGTGTCAGTTGAGGTGAGTTTTTTCTCCCTTTTTTCTACACCCAACTGAGACAAATCCGTTCATCATTAAAGCGTTTGGCAATGTGTTTTTTCTCCCCCTTTTTTTCACGATGCCAGGCGCCAACGAGTCCGAAAAACAGCAGCGCCTCTCCCGCTGCTGTTTCTTTTTATTTTAGTAACAGGATTCTTCATAATTGCTTATAAGCTTCTTTATTAATTCCGCACATCTGGCGCCGCATTTTGCGCTATAATAAGCACAGCAGTTGAGGAAGTTTGTTTCCCCCCCTTTCAACACCTCAGCTGTTTATCCCGAGAAACCATTCGACACGGTCGCGTTTTTTTCTCTCTCCCTTTTTTCCGCGACTGGTCGAAAGCCACAGAAAAACGACAGCATCTCTCCGGCTGTCGTTTTTTTCGTGTCATAACAAATCGGCGCTGCAAACGGACCGATCGTCTGCAGCGCCGATTATTTTATTCACGCCAGAGTTCTTTTGGGGACGGTATGAGTTCTTCCAGCTCGGCTTCGCGTTTCTGGCCGAGGGCTTTGATCTTTTCTAAACCAAGGAGCACAGCAATACCGAGCACAAAAGCGAGCGGGCTGAAGCTTTCCAGCGTCAGCGGCGGCTCGCCGGCAGCGAGCGTCGTCGGCCCCATGATGATGGCATAGAGAGAGCCGAGCATGAGCCCGAGGATCAGATAGACAACGGCGCTGCGATGATGCTTCAGCGCTTCGCGCAAAAATCGCACAGCGACAGCCGCTCCGCAGAGAATGCCCACAATGAGCACAGCAACCCCTGGCATCACGCCAAGTTCAAAATGAGCGAGACGGTTGAGCGCGCTGATCGCCGGCATATAAACGCCCATGATGAGCAGCACCGTAGAACCGCTGACTCCTGGCAGCACCATCGCCGAGATCGCCAGCGCGCCAGAGATGAAAACATACACGCCCTGCCCCAGCGACAGGCTCATAAAATCAACGGCGCCGCTGGTCGTGGCGCTGTCGCGGAAAAAAGCCATCCCGCACACAAGCGCCAGCCCGATGACAAGCCAGACGATGTTGCGCCCGTGCCCACTGATCACTTCTTTTTCTTCCTTATAAACGAAAGGCAGCGCCGCCAGCGTCAGCCCGAGAAAGAGCGACGTGAGAAAATAGATATGGCTTTCAAAAAGCTGCGCCAGCACCAGCACCGACGACACCATCCCGATGATCCAGCCAACACCGAGCTTGAGCAGATAGCGCAGCGCTTCCTTGCGTTCGCGCATCGAGCCGCTGAAAAGATAGTGTAGCGCGTCGATAAAGCGCTCATAAAATCCCAGAATGTAGGCCACCGTACCGCCACTCACGCCCGGCACACTGTCGGCCATTGCCATGCAGAAGCCGTGAAAAATATTATAGATCATGCATCCTCCTGTAGTTGATTCTATTTCGGCCGCAATGCGGCGCAATTCCAGCCCATCTATTATAGCGCATCCGCACACGCTTGCCAATGTGCGCAATACAAAACTGCCTGCACAAGGCAGGCAGTTCGGTGCTTAACCATTTTCATGACCGAGCGGTGTGCCACAGCGGACGCAGTAAATATCCTTCGCCGCCACGCTCTGACCACAGGACGGACAGCTGTCCCCGAGACCAGTGCCGCAATGGCGGCAATATCCGCTCGCTTTCGCAGACCAGCCGCCGCAGCCTGCACATTGTGTGCGCAGCAGACTGCGCGCCGCAAAGAAAAGCGCAACAGCAGCCAGATTGCCGACAAGACCGAGCAGCGCCCAAAGCGCGCCGCCCATTTCAGCACGATTCGCCAGCTGGTACAGCCACAGCGCCACAAGCAGCCAATAGCCCGCCGCTACAGCGACCAGCACCAATCCGCTCACGAGAAGCGCCGTACGCGCCCCCAAGCCGACTGCGCTGAGCACGCCACCGCCGTATCCCGCCAGGCTCCATTCCCAGGCATCCTCGAGCATGTCCAAGCGCCATTCCAGCGGCTCCTGCCCCTGAGCGAGCAGCGCCCACGCTTCGCCAAGCTGCGGCCAAAGCAGAAAAGCCCCCAGCCCTACACAAACCACCAGCACAACAACCGCTGCCAGTGCATAATTTTTTCCAACGCGCCGAAAGTCCAGCGCCATGATTTCCTGTGATAATGTTTTCATGAGAAAAGCCTCCTTTGTTTCAACTTGTTGGCACAAGTATAACAAGAAGGCTTAAACCACCAATTAAACAACGATAAACATTTCTTAAACTTTTTGCCGCAAAAGTGCTCTTATTTTACAAGCACTTTATTTCGCATTAAACCGATATCCCGCGCCCCAGACAGAGACAATGTAGCGCGGATTGGCTGGATCCTGCTCGATCTTTTTACGCAGGCGATTGATGTGCACAGCGACTGTCGCGCTGTCGCCCATGGCGTCCCAGCCCCAGATGCGCTCGTATAATTGCTCGCGACTGAAAACGACATCGACATTGAGCATGAAAAACAAGAGCAACTCATATTCCTTGTTGGTGAGCTCCACCTCACGCCCGTCAACATAAACACGGTGCGTTTCTTCGTTCAGCCGGATGCCGCCGATCTGGATCTCGCCACTCGTGCGCTCGCTGCCGGTGAGGCGGCGATAGCGCGCAAGATGCGCCTTCACACGCGCGACGAGCACGCTCGGCGAAAACGGTTTTTCAATATAGTCATCCGCGCCAAGACCGAGACCGCGGATCTTGTCGATGTCTTCCTGGCGCGCAGTGACCATGAGGATCGGCACGTCGATCTGTTCGCGCAGAGCGCGGCAGATGGCAAAACCATCCATCCCCGGCAGCATCAGATCGAGCAAAATGAGGCTGTGCTCGCCACTGAGCCCGCGCTCGAGGCCGACGTTTCCATCAGCAGCGATCTCCACAGCGAAGCCATCGAGCTCCAGATAGTCGCGCTCGATCTCAGCGATCGCGACATCGTCTTCAATGATAAGGATCTTATCCATGATTTTCCTCTCCCTTCGGCAGAACAATCTCGATCACAAGCCCGTGCGGCTCAGCAGCACTGGCACGGACGCTGCCGCCCATGCGCTGCACAGCGCGCGCAACGATCGCCAGCCCAAGCCCGCTGCCCTGGTTTGGATTGTGGCGCGATGGATCGCTGCGATAGAACACATCGAAAAGCTTCGGCAGCGCTTCCGCAGACACACCCGGTCCGTCGTCAGTGATCGTGAGATGCATGCCATCTGCCTCTGCCATCACGCGTACCTCAGCATGCCCCTCCGCAGCGCTCTTATATTTCAGGCTGTTGTCCAAAATGTTCACAACGATGCGCCGCAAAAGCTCCGCATCAACAAGCGCCACCGCAGGCGCCAGGTCTGCCTGCACAGCGAGCCCTTTTTCGGCGTATTCCGGACCGACAACCTCGAGCAGCGCGCCCAGCTCTTCATCCAACGCCAGCGGCTCGATCTGCATCGGATAATTTTCCAGATCCATTTTTGAAAACTGAAAGATCTGCGAGACCATGCGCTGGATCTCTTCAGCCTTCGCCTTGATCGTGCGCAGATACGCCTGCTGCTTCTCTGGCGTGTTCGCAACACCGTCTAACAAGCCTTCCACATAGGCCTGGATCGATGTCAACGGCGAGCGCAGATCGTGGCTGATCCCCGCCATGAGTTCCTTGCGGCTTTCCTCCTGGCGCTGCGTTTCCTCCACAGAGCGGCGCAGGCGCAGCGCCATCTCGTTGAATTCCGCGCAGATCGGCGTAAATTCGTCGTCGCCATCGTAAACAATGCGGTAGTCCAGATTGCCAGCGCCAATCTCCTGCACACCGCGCGCGAGAATATCCAGCGGCTCCTCAATCTTGCGAAAAACAAAGCGCGTCAGAAAATGGTTCGTCAGGATCAGCGCGATCAGGATCTCAGCCATCAGAATAACCGCCACGATCGCCAGCACCATCTCCAGAAAATCCGTTGAAAAAGCCTGCTCGCTGCCATAGAGCGCAATGCGAAAATGTTCACCGCCGCTGCTGACATCCTGCACAAAAAGCGTGCGATCGTCCTTCGCCACACTCCCGCTGTCCGTGAGCACTTCCGCAGCGTCGTCCAGCGCTTCGTCGTGCTCGCTTTCAGCACCGTGCTCATAAAACGCTTCCCCAGCGCGCGTCACAACCAGGCGCATCGCGTTGTCATCCAAGAGCGCCGACAACCGATCCAGCCGCGACAGACGCGTCGCATCGTCATCCGCCGCCAGCGCCTGCGCCGTCACCTGCACAATGCGCTCGCCAGCCTCATCGAAATCCTCCTGATCGTCAAATCCCAGACCGCCGCCAACCGACATCGCCAGCCACACCAGCGCCAGGCAGAGCACCCCAGTCGCCAGCGTGATCCCCACCGGCACCAGGATCATCAGAAAGTTTGACACCTGCAAACGTGTATGGATCTTCACCAGCCATCCCTCCTATTATCATTTCTGAATAAATTATACCACAGACCACCGCTCCATTCTTAAACGCCAGATAAACTTTTGCATGAAAAAACCGCCGGACAAGATTGTCCGACGGCTGAGGCAGGCTAATTTTATTCTGCCAGAAAACGTTCGAGGATCGCAGCCAGCTGTGCGCGGGTCGCATCGCCCTGTGGCACGATGGTCTCAGCGGTCATGCCGGTGATGAGGCCTTTAGCGTTCGCCCAGGAGAGTGCGTCCGTCGCCCAGTCAGAAACGCTGGCGGCATCAGCATAAACGCCCAGATCCGCACGAGCGCTCACATCCTGGCCTTTGAACGCAGCGTAATTGCAGAGAATGGCAGCGAGCTGTTCGCGAGTGAGGGTGTCGTTTGGTCCGAAGGTGTCTCCGTATCCGCTGACGATGCCGTTTGCAGCTGCCCAGTTCACAGCATCCGCATACCAGGCATCGGCATCCACATCCGTGAAGCCGGCATTCTCAGCAGCCGGACCACCTTCCAGGCGATAGAGGATGGAGACAAGCATGCCGCGGGTTGTGCTGGTGTTTGGCGCGAAGGTATTGTCGGCGGTGCCGGTCATAAGGCCATTGTCATACACATACTGCACTGCGTCAGCGAACCAATCGTTGGCGTCCACATCGGTAAATGGCAGGCCGCTTTCAGCAGGTTCTTCGCCCAGCTCGTAAACCGCCATAGTGCCGGAAACTTCGCAGGCTGCAAGCAGCAGCGCCTGGCCAGTCGCGCTGTCGACAGCCGGAACAAAGCTCATCCCTTCGACAGAAACGTCATCCTTGACATCTTCGCTGAAATCGCGGCTGTTGATGTAGTTCACATAGGTCGCATTGGCAGGATCGGTGATGTCGTAGACCATGATGCCGCTCGTGCGCTCGAGGGTAACGAAGGCGTAGGTGCGGCCATCGACTTCGCCGGTGATGACGGATTCTGCTTCAGGTCCTTTTTTGCCGGAGCGATCATCGATGCTCTTATCGTCGTTGGAGCAGTTGAAGTTGTCCGGAACATAGGCGCCGGTCTTGGCTTCGAAATCATTGCCGCTGGAATACACCTCGGTCATGCCTGTTTCGCTGACTTCAAAAATCGTGAAAGAGCGACCGCCAAAGAGATAATCGGTGTTGGCATCAAGGCCGTCGTAATCGCTCGAATCAAAATACACGACCTTGCCAGCAACTTCGCCTTCCTTAATATTGCCAGCAGGGGAAGCCATGCCACCATCCACCTCAAGCTCATTGAGGTAGAAGCCTTCCGTGTCCTCCTCTCCCCATTCGCGACTGTCGCCTTCGTTGGCAGTGAGGAGATAGGTCTTGCCATTCGCTTCATAGAGGCTGATGCCGTCTGGCATGCGGATGCTCTTTACACCAGGATAGGTGCGGGCAGCGTACTGCTCGTCGTCTTTGTTGATGTCAAACGCCGCTTCGCCGAGGTCCTCGAAGCCAGCAGAATAGATACCGTCGACGCGTTCCGCATCAAGATCGATCACAGCGATGGCGTTCGCTTCCTGCAGGGAAACATAGGCTTTGTCGTTCGAGGCTGCAATGTATTCCGGTTCCAGATCAACAGCTGGGGCAGTATTTTTCTTGAGGATGATGCCCATGCCAGCGAGGGTCTCATGGTCGAAGGCGTCAAAGTCGACATTCACCGCCGCACCAGACGTCGCATCGATGATGCTCACCGTACCGGCAGGATCGCTGCCATCCACATAGCCCAGGCGAGGTTCACCTTCGTTGGCTGTGAGGATCTTCGTGCCATCAGGCGTGAAGGTGACCATGTCCGGCTGCACACCCACCTCGATCGCGCGCTGGAAGGTCAAGCCGCCATCAGCACCACAGCTGAAGAGCGCCACATACCCGTTTGCATCATACGCTTCTGCCTGGATCGCTGCAGCCAGCGTCTGCCCATCCGGAGAAACAGCGACCGACGTCATATCGCCGTAGGTGAAACCACTGACCAGATTTTTCACATCAATCTCCGTCGCCGACAGATCCTGCACACTGTTCGTCGACGCCAGGCCACTCAGAGACACACAATCCAGTGTTCCCTTGACCCCGTTGATCACATAGGCACAATCGTTCACATTATTGTAGACAACAATCTCTGCGCTGCCGCCATCTGGATTCATCACGCCGGAATTATAGCGGCCAATCTGAGTCAGATCCAGCGCCGCATTGCCATTTTCATAGCCCGTATACTGTTTGTCCGTGGTCACGACTGGCGTGTAGCCTTCGGCATCTGCCGCCAGCGCCGGAGCGATCGGCGCAGCCTGCGTCATCATCGCACAGGCAAGCACAAAGGCTGTCAAATGTTTGCTGCTTTTTCTCATGTTTTTTCTCCTTTGATCATTCAGTAATGGTTCGGAAAGTCACACACTTTCCCGCAATTGTTCCCATTATAAAAAAGCAACGTAAAAACACAAACAGCCCTCTCGAAAAATCTATGTAAACCTGCGCGCATAAAAAATGCCTGCTTCGCCAAATCGCGAAACAGGCATGGATCATTCACGCGCGAGCAAGGACGACCGTTTCACCGTCAGATAGAGAAAGAACAACCTGGTCATTCTCGACAGGCATCACAAGCGGCTCCGCCTCTTCAGCGAGATCGAGCACACGGACACCATCGTCGGTATCTTCCAGCGGCAGTGCCAGGAAAACATCGCCACCCTGCGGCAATTCCAGCGTGAGCCGCGCTCCTCCAGCCTCATCCAGCGCCAGCGGCGCGATCGGAAGCACGAACGGTGCCATCTTAGCCGCTTCACACGCGCTCTGCGACAGGCTCACAGCGATACGCGTGCAGCCATTTTCGCTGGAAATCGTCGTGATGCTGCCATCTTCACACTCCACGGTGGTCGTTTCATTTCCTTCCGGTGTACGCACCGTCATCGTGCGCCGTGCGTCCGTCTCCACAAGCTCCGCCACGCCGCCATCGGCTCGCGTCACCGTTTCGTACATTGCCGCCGGCTCTTCCGCCTCCGCCGGTAAAGTGCCCCCAGCCAATTGCACCATTGCAAACACCGCCACGATCAGCGCCAGTCCTCGTTTGATCATTCTCTTACACCCTATTCCCTTTTGTAGTTTATATGAATATTATAGAAGCACCTTGTAAACATCAGCACTTTGCTCAGGAAAAATGTTTGTAAACTGCTGCAAATGTCACGAAATGGCAACGATTGTTACGAAAATATCTTTATTAGCACTCTACTCTTGCGAGTGCTAATAAATCGTGCTATCATACAATTGTACCAAGAGAGAAGGACCTGAAAGGGGTTCCTCCCCATAGGGCATAAGCAAATATGAATATGTTCAAAGAAATGGAGGAATGACTTATGTTACCTAGAATTTTTGGTGAAGATTTATTTGACGATTTCTTTAATGATGATTTTATGATGCGTCCAATGCGCAACACAGTCCCTCAGATGATGAAGACCGACGTTCGCGAACTCGACGGCGCATATGAACTCGATATGGATCTGCCAGGCTTTAAGAAGGAAGACATCAAAGTCGACCTGAAAGATGGCACCCTCACCATCAGCGCAGCGCGCAACGCCGAAACCAACGAAAAAGACGATAACGGCAAACTCATTCGCCAGGAACGCTACAGCGGCTCCTGCAAGCGCAGCTTCTACGTCGGCGACATCAAAGCCACCGATATCAGCGCCAAATATGAAGACGGCATCCTGAAACTCGTCGTCCCTAAATTTGACAAACAAGCCGTTCCAAGCGGCTCCACCATCGCCATCGAATGATCGGCGCATGATCACCCCAGATAAGCCAAGCATACAAAGACATTGATTTTTCCGCCAAACATTGACATACATACACCCCTTTACCAAACACCCCCTCGCCCGGCCAGACGAGGGGGTGTTTGGTTTTTCGTAGGACGTTACTTTAAATAGAAAACAGCACCATAATCGCATGGTACCATTATCCGTCTCACCCCTCCATCGCTTCTTTCTGCTTCATCACTTCGCGCACGGCATCGAGGATGAATTCGCGACCGAGGGTGGTGTCGATACAGAGGTCGTAGTGGTCAGAGTAGCCCCAAGTTTGGTTGGTGTAGTAATTATAGTTATCGGCGCGGCGGCGGTCGGTGCGGGCGATGGCGGCGCGGGCCTGTGCTTCGTCCATATTTTCTGTGCGGATGATGCGCGCTACGCGGCGCTCGAGGGGTGCGTGCAGGAAGAGGCTGACGCAGCGGTCGTAATCGCGCAGGATATAATCGGAGCAGCGGCCGACGATGACGCAGTTGCCGCCAGCGGCGAGATCACGGATGACTTTTGTCTGGGCGCCGAAGATGACGTCCTTCGGTGCATCGTCGCTGTTGGAATAAACGTACATCTGATTGAAAAGATCGTGGATAAGGTGGCTGCCCATGCTCTCTTCGTTTTTCTGGATGTAGTCTTCGGAATAGCCGGTGATGCCGGCGGTCTCGGAGATGATCTCCTTATCGTAGAAATCAAAGCCGAGCTTGAGCGCGAGATATTGACCAATGGCATGGCCGCCGCTGCCGTACTGACGGCCGATGGAGATCACCCAGCCGCCTTGCTGCATCTCTGCATAGGTTGGAACGACATCGCTCTCGACTTCGGCGATGGTGCGATCGAAAATGTGGATCTTGCGGCCAAAGAGCCGAGCGATATAGCCGACGAGAAAAGCGGCGACGAGGGTGCCTTCGCGAACGCCGTTGAGTCGGTGTGCAAACACGAACGAAAGCATGACGGCGATGACGGTCATGGTGACGTCGTTGGCGATCTTGGTGTAGCCAAAATCGGTGTGCCAGGTGGTGCTGATGGCGCGCACGAGGGATTCGCCGGGAAGCATGGCGACGTTGGCGAGCATCTCAAGATACACACCAAAGCCGAGGATGACGCAGCCTGCCAACAGGAAAAGGATCTTTTCAATATACAGATCCAGGCTCACGTTTTCTATAAAAATGCCGGTAAGATCGATGGCATAGCCAAAGACGACGCAGATCGGGATCTGCAGCGCGTGCTCAAGCTTAAAATTGCGCCGGAGAATGACGAGCTGCGCAAGCACCATGAGCATATTCACGGCGATGGTAAATTCGCCGAGGCTGAAGGGAAAATTGAGGCTCAGCACATACGGCACGGAAGAGATCGGCGAGGTGCCGAGATCGGCTTTGGTGATGACGCTGATGCCGAACGAATTGATAAAGACACCGATGAAAAACAGAATGTAACGTTTTAATTTATTGGCGGTCACTACCGTCGCTCCTTTCTGTCAAAACATGAAAAAAATATCGGCCCCACTGAGGCCAACGTTTTCATTATAACGCAAAATTCCACGCTGCGCAAGACATCGCCCTTGACAGCGCGGGGAGCCGCCTGTTATAGTGAACGCACTATCTCGCAAAGGAGGCCACGCCCCATGACCCACGACATGCGCCGCAAGCGCCAGGCGCTCGCGCCTGAAGCCTGCGCTGATATTCTCGCCCAGGAGAGCCACGGTGTGCTCGCTCTTGCTGGTGACGATTTTCCCTACGCTGTGCCGCTGAGCTATGTCTACACAGACGACGCACTCTATTTTCACTGCGCCAGAGAAGGGATGAAGCTGGAGCTCGCCGCCGCGACAGCCGCGCAAGTTTTTGCGTTGTCGCAGAAGACCACATCGTGCCAGAAGCATACACAACCTACTACCGCAGCGTGATCTGTTTTGGCCAGCTCGCAGAGATCACAGATGACGACGAAAAGCGCGCCGCGATCGAAGCGCTTGGCCGCAAATACGCGCCCCACGAATCAAACGATCATCTCGCTGAAGAGATCCATCGCCATTGGTCGGCGCTCTGCATCCTCAAGCTCACACCAGAACGCATCACCGGCAAAGAAGCGATCGAGCTTGTGCAGGCGCGCGAAAGCTGAGCGCAGATTTCGCAGCCAGCCAGGCGGCGTTTGTGCCAAAAGCTGGAAAAAGCTGCCGTGATATTCTAAAATAAAAGATTGCACAAAAAATGGAACCCTGCATGGGGTTCCATTTTTCGCTATCAGCGGCTGATGATATAGATGATGTTGCTGCCACAATCCCAGACCACATCGGCGAATGGCTCGATCAACGCGCGCACTGGCAGCATCAGGCGATCGCCAACGATCTGCACTGGCACATTCATCGTTGCTTCTTTATGCTGGGCTGGGTCATAATTATCCGCTGTGCCATAGTCAACGGTGTAGGATGGCAGAAGGCCGTCGTGTCCCTGCGAGAAGGTGAGCCAGTAATCCGGCTCTGTGCCCACAGGCTCGACGCTGATCTTCCACCACGGATCGCTCTGCAAGATATTCACGGTGTATTCCCCAGGCATAGCGGCAACGATCGGCCGCGATGGCGCCAGCGAAACGCCGTTTTGCACGACTGGCTGCTGATCAAGGAATTCGAGCTTGACGCCGTCCCAGTAGATCTGTGGTGTGTCGCCGACGTTTTCATCCCAGAAAGAAACATAATCCTGGAATGTCATATCTTTGACAATCTGTGCCTCGCTCGGCACCGAGCCGTCGGTATCTGCGCTTTCAAGATTTTCGTAAAATGCATCGATCGCATCATCATTGGCGCGATACATATTATCGATCAGCCGCGACACCTTCCACACGCCGTCCTGTTTGGTCAAAACCATCCCTTCAGCGCTGACGAGCTGTGTATAATCCGGCCAGCCGTTGTCAGATCCGGTGTTGAGGTTGTAGTGAATCGCATAGGAAATAACGACTTTCATCGTGTGATCGTTCACAAGATAGTAGCCGTCCGCATAGGACGCGCTTTCTTTATCGGTGATATCGTAGCCGCAAGCGCTGTGGCGGCACCAGGCATTGCGCCCTTCTACCTGCTGATAAAGATAATCGCTGGCGAAATCATCTTTATCCAGGAAAACAAAATCGCCTTCAAACGAAGCAACAAACGCATCATGTACCCGCTGCGCCACAGCAAGCGCTGCGTTGACATTTTCATCTTCTGACACAAATCCTTCATGGACCGCATTGTCCAAAACCGTGTCCGACGATTCATTCACGTCTGCCGCCATTGCAGGACAAGCTACAAACACACCGAGCACAACAGCAACCAATAATGTTCTCCATTTCAACATTCCAATCGCCCCTTTCTCGTCATCGTTCTTCAACAGTCCGATCCCTCCTTCCAGCGGCCGCAGCGTCCGTTTTCGAATGAGCATTCCCGCAGGCGAGTTTCTGCCCCACAGAGCAGTGCGAAGATCCTCGTTGAATCCTTCCACCGCAGCCGACTGAACGATCGATCTACATCAAGCCTACACCTTTGCAGCACCGCTTTCAATGATTGTGAAGACGAATTAAGAAAAAATTAGGAATTCCTTCATTTTATGTTCATTTTTTATTCCGTAAAATGTTAATTCCCCCACTCTGCGCGCAGAGTAGGGGAATTGTTTTCAATCTGTCAGCACTGCCTCTGCCACGGCATCGGCGACGGCTGATGCGCCTTCGTCTGTGAGGTGGATGCCGTCGTCCAGGAACCATTCCGGATGATCTTTGGTGAGGCCATAAATATCGACCAGCGTAAGATCGTAGGTTTCAGCGGTTTCGGCGATGGCGGCGTTCATGCTGTCGTAAACGGCGGGCTGTATGCCATAGGTTCGCCAGGTGTGCTGTTCTTCAAGATGGGGTGCCGGCGGTGTGCAGATGATGACGCGCGGCTTGCTATCGAGCTCGACATAGGTACGCACGAGCTTGTCATACTCAGCAGAAAACGTCTCAACACCACGCCAGCTGGCGCCATTGGTGTCGTTGGTGCCAAACATCAACACAACGATATCAGGCTTTGTCGCGACGCTGGCATCGTAATGGGTGGTGGTGCTGTAGGGATAATCGCCGCTGTCCATGGCTGTGGTGCCGCTGACGCCATAATTGTCGACAATGTAGCCGTCGCCGAGGCGCTCAGCGAGAAAGCTTGGATAACCGGTGGCGCCGTAGCCTTCGGTGTTGCTGTCGCCAACACAGGCAACGCTGATCACCGGCGCAGGCTCGGCAGGCGCTGACGTTTCCTCTGCTGTGCTGTGGCCACAGCCAGCGAGCACCAGCGCACAAAGCACGGCGGCAAAAAAATATTTAGAATGCACGAGAAAATCCTCCTTTGTCATTCGCCAGACAAATCTTATATTATACCATGAACTAATGCAGAATCCTGCATTCTGTCGTAATTGACGCTTTCACGTCGTAAATGACACGGCGCGCTGTGCGGTGATCTTATATTATACCACGAACCAGTGCAGATTCCCGCATTCTGTCGTAATCGACGCTTTCACGTCGTAAATGACACGGCGCGCTGAGCGGCGATCTTTTATTATACCACGAACCAGTGCAGAATCCTGCATTCTGTCGTAATCGACGCTTTCACGTCGTAAATGACACAGCGCGCTGAGCGGCAATCTTTTATTATACCACGAACCAGTGCAGAATCCTGCATTCTGTCGTAATCAGCGCTTTCACGTCGTAAATGACACGGCGCGTTGAGCAGTAATTTTTTATTATACCACGAACTGATGTGAAATTCCGCATTCTGTCGTAATCGACGCGCTCACGTCGTAAATGACACAGCGCGCTGAGCGGCAATTTTTTATTATACCACGAACCGATGCAGATTCCCGCATTCTGTCGTAATCGACGCTTTCACGTCGTAAATGACACATTACAGGATATCGCGCAGCTGTGGAAACGCGATGACGGGCTCGGGATGCTGTGGGTGATCGCCAATGTGCTTTTCCATCCAGGCCATGTTGTACCAGCGGCCAAATTTGTAGCCGCAACGCCGAAATTCTCCAACCATGCGATAGCCCATGTGCGCGTGGAAATCGATGCTGTTGCGCGTCAGATAATCGTCGTCGGCACCGTCGGGCACACCGATGCAGGCGCAAAGGCTCTGGATATGCTGCGCGCGGCTTACGCGCTCGATGGCTTCGTAAAGCGCGCGGCCGACGCCGTGGTGGCGGCTGCGCATATCGACATAGATGGACGTTTCTGCGCACCAGTCATAGGCGGCACGGCCGACAAAGGGGCCGGTGTAGGCGTAGCCAAGGATGTGTCCCTCTGCTTCAGCGATGAGATAGGGGTAGCGCTGCAAGGTGTGGATGATGCGGCGGCGAAACTCGCCTTCGCTGGGCACGACGGTCTCAAAGGAAATGGCTGTCTCACGAACGTATGGCGCATAAAGATCGAGCAGCGCTGCTGCGTCGTCTGGCGTGGCGACGCGCAGCACCGGCTTGAGCGCAGCACCGTCCGTCTTG
>OIWK01000877.1_pt1 | contig 31258 bp, 19 predicted proteins | sample 1587401 | NCBI WGS metagenome assembly OIWK01 (sample SAMEA3888911, study PRJEB22519) | human gut metagenome | biome: human gut; feature: human-associated habitat; material: faeces | place: Denmark | collected 2009 | reverse complement strand
GTACCGGACTGCAGTGCTTTTCCATCATGCATCAGAGCCTCGATGGTGTAAGTAGCCTCAGCACCTGCGAATTTTTCTTTTTCTGTTTTCTGTCCGCGGATGACTGGCATAGCCAATACTTCCTCACAGAAATCTGCGTAAAGGTTCAGCATCTGTACTGTACGTGCCTCAGCTTCTTCAGCAGTTGCGTGAGCGGTATGACCTTCCTGCCATAAGAACTCTCTGGAACGAAGGAACGGACGTGTTTCTTTCTCCCATCTTACAACGGAACACCACTGATTGTATACCTTTGGCAGATCGCGGTAAGACTGGATATCATTTTTATAAAAATCACAGAATAATGTCTCCGATGTCGGACGTACGCAGAGACGCTCCTGCAGCGGGTTTAATCCACCGTGTGTTACCCATGCAACTTCCGGTGCGAATCCTTCCACGTGATCTTTCTCTACATTTAAGAGGCTTTCCGGAATAAACATTGGCATGTATACATTCTCTACACCGGTCTCTTTAAAACGACGGTCAAGCTCTTTCTGAATGTTCTCCCAGATCGCATAACCTGCCGGTTTGATGACCATGCATCCTCTGACGCTGGAATAATCGGTTAATCCTGCTTTTTTTACTACATCTGTGTACCACTGTGCAAAATCCACATCCATAGATGTAATGGCTTCTACTAATTTTTTGTCCTTTGCCATGACTGTATCTCCTTTACACTTATTTAAGATAGAAAAAGCCGGAAATCCAATCCCTCATAGGGACCGGAATTCCGGCGGTACCACCCTGCTTATATGCATTATGCTGCATATCCACTCAATACCGTTAACGCCGGTTCTACGCCATACTCATCGCATGGGGCTCAGGGCTCGGTTCCAAATGTTCCAAACAAGGATGTCGCAGCATACATGCATCACATGTACATCCTCTCTCTGTAGAATTTCCCACCTGTACTATTTCCCGTCGCAGCTGATTTCTTATTATATGCCTTTTCTAATTGAAAAACTGTAATCAACCGTTATTCTAAGCGAATCTGACGGGAATGTCAAGAGAGTGTTTCGCGCTTCAGCGTATGCGCTGCCTCAGAAACCGTTCTTTCCTATCTGCCTGTTCTTCTTTTATGACCGTAAACAGTCACTCCTGCCGCGGTTCCTCCCACTGCAAAGAGAATAAACCATACCAGCATACGATTATCATCTGCTGTCTTTGGAGATTTCTTCTTTGTAGTTTCTGCCTTATTTGCCGCTTTTGTATCCGTTGTCGGTGTAGTCTTTGTATCATTACCGTTGGATCCGGTCGGTTTGTTGTTATCTGTGTCTCCGGTAGCAGGTGTATGATTTTTCTTATCATCGGAATTACTATCCTGCTTTTTGTCTGTCAGTTTTGCAACGACCGTCTGTTCTTTTGTAACTTCCACAAAACCATTCTGTTCGATATAATATTTACCACAGTCTTCACAATACCAGTATTCTACATTTCCTTCTGCGGTCTTGGTAGCTGCTTTTGCTTCGACAAATTTCAAACCTTCATGAACGCTCATATTGTATACACCATACTGTTCACCACAAATCACGCACTCTGCTTTCTTCACGCAGGTCGCACTTCCCCCGGTATGTTTACACTGATAATCACAAACTTTGCATACACCATCTTCCCAGTCATGCGCTTCGCTTGCAGATACCTGTGCGTCACAGCAATCATATACCTGTCTGTGATCTGATTCGGTCTGTACCCATACTACTTTTCCACTATGTTTGGAAGGATCTTTTGCAGTATACTCCTTGCCACAGTTTTCACAGATAGCTCCGCTGGTACAGGTTGCCTCTCCGCCGCTATGTACACATACATATCCACAGGTCTCACAAACGCCATCTTTCCATTTGTGATTTTCTTTTGCTACTGTCACTTTGCCGCAGCAATCATATTTCTTCTCATGGGTTGTTGCTGTCTGTGTCCAGTTTTCCGTTCCGGTATGATGATTCGCATCCACTTCTCCATATGGGAGTTTGCAGATCGTACAAATTGCTTTCTCGATACAGGTCGCTGTTCCTCCGGTATGATTACATCCATATCCGCAGGTACTGCAATGACCATTTTCCCAAGTATGATTCTCAGCTGCAGAAACTTCTGCGCCACAGCAGTTATATTTTTCCTGATGTGTCGTCTCTGTCTGTACCCATTCAACACTTCCGCTGTGATTTGTCGGATTCAGATCACCATACTCTTTCTGGCATTCGGTACAAACTGCTTTCTTTGTACAGGTTGCTTCTCCACCGGTACAATTTTTGGTTTCCTCTTTTGTACAACCCTGTGCAGTACACTTGCGTGTATGTGTGCCGTCACCATTGGACTGCCACTCGCCATAGGTATGCTCTGCTTTTGCTTCTGTAATGATCTGACCACAATCTTTACAGGTTACAGCTGTCGTACAGTCACCATCGTCTGTTCCGCTGTGTTTTGTCTTTGTACTTGTTGCTTTACATCCCTCATTTTCGCAAACTTTCCAATGATAGGTGTCATCTTTTAACCATGTATCACTGAACTTATGACTTGCCTGTGCCGGGAATGTCTTATGACAAACAGAACAGGTAGATTCTTTTGTACAATCGCTGCTGTCCGTTGTGTGATTTTTATTTACTGTAATAGTCAGATAAATACTATATCCGTCTTTGTCTGACAGCGCAATTTTCTGTACACCATCTGCTGCTGAAACAGTATAGTAACCATCTTCACCTGCGGTCAGTTTTTTGCCATCAACTGTCACTTCAGTATAAGCAGCAGAGGTTACTTTAAATTTTGCATTTTCACAGTAAGTACCATTATTTTTGATGCCGTCTACCACAGTATTCGCATCTATTGTGCTGTAATAATAAGTGACTGTCTGGGTTCCTGCTGTATACTTACCTTTTTCACTGCCTTCTTTGCTTAAAAGTGTATATCCGGACGGAATCTTTATATTTGCAGGTACTTCATAACCGGTGCCCGGTGTACCCTGAAGTGTAATTGCCTCACGTAATGGCTGCTTGCTGTCTTTCAATAAATACTGAACAACTACTTTTCCTCTTGTCGTAGATACAGCTGATCCTGTAAAACTTGCTTTATCTACAAGGATCATTGTGGTATATGCCGGTACATTTACAGTAGCTCCGGAAATTTCTCCAAGAGATACCACACCTGCACTTTCGCCATTTGCAATAATTACCCATTCAGAATCTGCATCTGCGTTCGGAATAGTAATCTGTTTGGCTGCATCTGTCTCGTTATTTAATACTGCCATGTTATTCCATTCACCGGCAGCTTTTGTTTTATTTGTCAATACGTAAGCCTCTTTGGAAGCTATATCCTGACTTTTGGCAAGCGGTGAGAATGCTTTTCGAATATCCATCAGACCTCTGTAATAAGATACTACATCGGCAAATTCTGCGGAATCCTGCCATTCAACCAGATTACTGTCTTTCAGTGATGTGCCATTGACACTGTTGCACATTTCTTCTCCGGCATCCATATATAAGGTTCCCGGTGTTGCATATTTCATTGCTGCTGTCTGTTTATAGATTTTTACTGCTTTTTCGTTTCTTTCTCCATAATCACTGCCACCGATATTGTTGATGATCGTATCATAGAGAGAAGTTTTGTTCTGGCGATCGGCTTTTTGATAGTCGTCACCCCAGATCACCAGATTGGAATCTTTCTTCGCCAGTCCTGTTTTTATTTCTGATAACCAGTCGTTTTCTCTTGTGCTGTTTCTCTCCCTTCTTGTATTAACGTTACTGATCAGATCAATAGAAAATCCATCTACATGATATTCTTTTGCCCAGTATGCCATGGAATCCACAATATAATTCCGATACATCGCACGCTCGGTCGCACATTCATTATCATAATCCGTAGTTGTATAATAGGTATAACCATTTGCACTATCTCGCCATACCATTCTATAAAAATATCCCGGAACTGTTTTCTCCAGTACAGAATCTTTCGGAGAAACCGTATGCGTATATGGCATTTCCATCACAACAGAAATACCGGCTTTGTGCAGTGCCTGAATCATTTCTTTGCATTCTTTTATAACAGTCTTGCTGTCTGACTTTTTCGAAGCATAAGAACTTTCCGGAACATTAAAGTTCTGAATATCATACTCCCCGTATTCGTCAGTGGAAGCAAAATCTGCAAACGGTGCAAGCTGTACGGTTGTAACACCCAGTTCTTTCAGATAATCAATACCGGACACCAGTTCACCCGCACTGTTTACCGTTGCACCCGTTTCTGTAAATGCACTGTATTTTCCGCCGCCTGTTGTACCGGAAGCCGGATCTGTGGAAAAATTCTTCACACTTACTTTATAAACCGTGTTTGCCTTTGCTGTATCTACATACACATGTCTGTCATTGCTCCAACCATCCGGAGATACGGTAGACGGATCTATAACATAAGACCTCTGTCCGTCTTCACTGGCAGCAACACCATATGGATCTGCTGTCTGATATTTATTAAAAGTTGATCCACTAACGTTTCCATTTACATCCACATAACGAATATCTTTTGCATTTGTAATTGTATAGTCATAATAATAGTCATCCCATCTGCCTACAAGTGTTATTTCCCATGCACCGGTCCATGTTCCATTTCTAAGCAGTTTTTCCAACACATATGTGCCTACTTTAAATGCATTTTCATCTTCATTACTTCCAGTTGTATAGATATTAACTTTTACATCTGTTGCAACCGGAGCCCACACTACAAACTCTGTAGATGTTTTTTCGTATGTTACACCAAGTTTTTTTCCGTATGCATCTTCATCATAGAAAAACAGCTCATCAATTGTTGTATTCGCTGCTTCATCGAAGTAATTATTTACCCTGTAGGACGATGCCCTTCCGTCTACAACACTGCCGGAAAATACCATTCCCGCTGCCAGCGCCACTGCCATAATCTTTTTTAAATATTTCATAAGCTCTCCTTCCTCTTGCCGTACTTTATCTGCAATATTTCAGAAATATTACAAAAAGCATTACATTCTGTCACTATTCTACAACAAAATATACAAAAAAAAATGCCATTTGCATGAAATGACATTTTTACGACATGAACGATGTATTTTGCTTATTTTTTTCTCCTGAAACTGCTCATTTTTTTGATGATCGCAGCGATTCCGACACCGATGAGCCAGATGATTCCCATCAGGAAAAGGAATACTGCAAGTACCGTTCCCCCATCTGATCCCATCAGTGGAGCATAAAAATCTCCCATCAATATGACAAATTGAGAAACCGTCAATAATAAGGCAACCATTGCCTGTGCAAACAGACTGGAATGGTTCTTATACAATTGACGATACAGGATAACTATCAGGGCAATCACAATTACTGCAACAAACAGAAATCCAAACAGATTTCCTGCACCGGTTCCCGGTTTGGCCGACCGCGTGCCGGCACGAATACCGGCAATTACTGCCACCGGCAGAACACCTTGCCAGAATCCGACTTTCTTTTTCTTCATCCCCCTTTTATCATCCAGCACATAATAAAGCTTTGCCGCTTCCTCATACATATCTGCCGGATCGAGCCCACGAAAACGGTAAAACTCAATGATGTAATCATAAATCATCGGTTTCAAATGACTGTCTAACAGCATATCTGCAAAACGTGCCATAAACACCGGTTGCTTTAACGCGGTCCGATATTCCGGCTTCCGGAAAAACTGTTGAAACAGCTTTAATTTGTGGCAATATGGTGGTTTTAGCAGCATTTCCATCTCAACCAGGGCTTTCTGGATCAGCAAGATCAGGCGCTGCGCGTCCTTCCGCTCGGTTTCCTCAATTACTTCGTCAAAATCATATTGTGGAGCAGGCTCCTGCTGTGCAGATTCACTCTGAGATTCCCATACAGTCTGATTTTCTGCATTTTTCTCCGCATAATCTTCTGTCGCTTCCTGATATTCACCCTGCGCTTCTGCTTCTGTGCTATCTGTACTTTTCTCTGAAGTATTCGTATTCTGTTCTGTACCTTCTAATTCTTCCTCTGAAAATGTACCCTGATGATTGCTTTTGGGTGTTACTTTCTCTGCTGCTTCTCCAACAGATGCATCTTCTGCTTCCGTCGTTTTGGGTTCCTGCTCCGGATTTCGTCGTTCACTTCTCCGTCCACGGCTCCGTCTGCGCAGCGTCATATATGCCTCATGGATTTGCTGAAATTCATCCGGATGCTCCTCCGGGTGATACTTTTTGGATAAAGCTGCATAGGCTTCCTTTATCTCCTCCTGTGAACTTCCCCGTTTGATATGTAAAATCTCATACGCTTCTGATTCATACATCTGACTGTCTCCTCCAAAAGTGTCTGTGTTTTCTTGTTCTTTCTGATCTGTTTATCGTAATTGACGCTTTCTATCTCTGGTCTGACGATTCCAATTCGTTTATCTAAAACAGATTACGTTTCGCCATCGTCATCATCGCTCCACTCAGGGAAATCCAGTTTTCCCTCAAATGGATCATAATGCTCCAATGACGCAATCATATGTTCCAAAAATTCCCGATACTTCCGAATCCGGCGCGGATCCTGTTCTGCCAAAGTACTTTCAAAGTTGCGAATATGATACATCAACCTGTCTCTGGTTTCCGGTAATGCTTCTTCATAAAGTGCCTGCAAACGCTCCAGAATCAATTGATTTTCCGTCATATCTTTCGGATGCACTTTCAGTTTTTCAAGCTGCTTCATCCGTCTGGCAAGTTCTTTTTCATCCATACTCTGAGACAGAACTTTTGTCACACTCTTCCCCGTAGAAACAACGGTTACTTCTACCTCCAGAATACCGTTAATATCATAGGTAAAACGAACATCCACAGATTCCTGTCCACGCTTTTTCTTCGGAACCATGGTTGTGATCAGCCCAAGCTGCACATTATCCTCCGCATATGGTTCTTCCCCCTGCAGGATTTCAATTTTCACTTCTTTCTGATAATCCGAAGCAGTAGAAAAACGCTGTATTCTCGAACAGGGAAGAATCGTATTTCGTTCAATAATAGCACTCATATATGGATGTTTTGGATCTGTCTCGTTATTCACTCCGGTACCAAGCGTAAAAGGACAGATATCTGTCAGAATATAATCCCGTACTTCATCCTCACGCTCCATAACACCACACACCAGTCCAAGTCCCCGTGCAATGAGCTGATCACTGAAACCGGTTACCAGCGGTGTCTGTTCAAAAAGCTGCTCCATGTAAGACTGCACCAGCGGCATTTTGCCGGAACCGCCTGCCATAATGACTGCGTCAATATCCTCCAGTTCCACACGACTGTCTCTTAAGACATGCCGAAGCACCGTCTGAATCCGTTTCCAGACAGCGGAACTCTCCCGCATCATCCGTTCGTTTGTATACACGCTCTGATATGTCTGCCCGCCAAGTACAGCAGTCATTTTCACTTCCTGCTCCGTGGATAAGGCAATTTTGCATTTTTCCGCCTGCCGAAGCAGGATGGCATATTCCTTTTCACTTAAGTTTTCCCGCTGAAGCTGATGTTCTCTCAGGAAACCGTCTGCAACAGCTTCATTAAAATCATCACCACCCAGATGATTGTCTCCGGAAACTGCCAGAATCTCTACCATAGTATCAAAACAATCTACAATTGACACATCCAGTGTACCGCCTCCGAAGTCAAACACCAGAAAAAGCTGCTCATTTTGTGTATCAAAATAAGAAGCCAATGCTGCCGCACTCGGCTCATTTACGATTCTTTTTACATTGACACCGGCCAGCGCACCCGCACGTTTCGTTGCCACACGCTGTTTATCGTGAAAATATGCCGGAACCGATATGATCACGTCCTTGATTTCTTCGCCCATGTATTCTTTCGCATCCTCCACGATAGCACTGACAAGAAATCCGGACAATTCCTCCGGCAAAAATGTTTTCCCTCCAAGGTTGTATTTCTGATCGCTTCCCATATTCTTTTTGAAAGAAAATGCAGTATCCTTCGGATGTGTGATCAGACGTTCCTTTGCAATCTGCCCCGTCACAACACTGCCATCCTCTGTCACGCTGACCACGCTGGGCGTCAGAAATGATCCAAAACGGTTCGGAATCAGTTCTACTTTCCCGTTGCGGTATACTGCTCCAAGAGAATTCGTTGTCCCTAAATCAATTCCTAAAATCGCCATTTTTCTTCCCGTCCCTTTAACCTGTTAGTCTTTTTAACCCAGTTACTGTCCATCAGAATCAGATCAAAACTGTTTCCCGACATCTGCTGCCACAATTTGCAGACTGATATTTTCCATTTCTACTATTCCCCTTTAAACTGCATCATCTATCTGATAAAGTTTGTCTTATAATCACGTTCGGTCTGCGGTAACGCCACACCTGTTGCCTTTCCTGCTTCAAAACATTTCAGCATCCATGCCATATTTCTTGCAAGATTTCGCATGGTCTGGAGACCTTCTGCATCTTCTTCTGCTTCTCCCGGAACTGCTCCATGAACCTGATTCCAGTATGTAGAACCGACCACCGGCATCTGACAGATTCCAAAATACTTGTTCATTGCATCAAAAGATGCTGTCGTACCGCCACGACGTGCTACCGCTACGGATGCTCCCGGTTTAAACGCAAAAGATGCTCCACTGCTGTAAAATGCGCGGTCCAGAAATGCCATGATCCGTCCACTTGGATGTGCATAGTATACTGGCGTTCCAAATACAAAACCGTCTGCTTCTTTTGCTTTTGCAGTAAACTCATTTACTTTATCATCGTCAAAAACGCATCCTTTTTCTGAACATTGGCCACATCCCAAGCAGTCACGCACCGGCTCTCCACCGATCTGAAAAATCTCATATTCAATGCCTTCTTTTTCCAGCTGTTTTCCTACTTCTAATAAAGATCTGTATGTATTTCCATTGGCTTTTGCACTGCCATTTAACATTAAAACTTTCATGTTCTGCTCCTCCCGTTTCTTAACATCATACCGATATTCCCGCTATTTTTCAACTAATCCCGGGGATTTTAACACAAAACCTCCGGGATTATGATTCTGATCTACATGTTTATGCAAATACTGTTGAAAATGGAAGATTTTTAGCTGATCTGCCAGCGCACATGGCTTCCGTTCTCATCCTTACTTACGATAAGCTGATCGTCAATTTCCTGCTTTAACTCTGTCACATGAGAAATGATACCGATCAGTTTGCTTCCGCCTGCCATCTCCTGCAGCACGCGCACTGCCTGATTTCTGGAATTTTCATCCAAGGAACCAAATCCCTCGTCGATAAACATCACATCCAGATGGATTGCCGCGGAACTTTCCTGAATCTGATCCGCCATACCAAGTGCCAGTGACAATGCCGCCATAAAGGACTCTCCACCGGATAAGGTACGCACTTCCCGCACTTTTCCGGTAACAGCAGAATACACCATCAGGTCAAGACCATGGTTTCTGCCTTCACCGGCTTTTTCCAAATCATACATGCGCAGTTCAAACTGCCCTGCAGACATTTCCAAAAAGCGGCGGTTTGCTGCATACAAAATTTTCTCAAGATACTGCCGCTGCACAAAGGTCTCAAGATCCATGCGGGAACCGCTGATATTACCCGCCAGTCGATTATACAGTTCATTGATTCGCTGATGCTGCGCCAAAATCTGTGCCCGGTTTTCCATTTTCGGTTTTAAAATCTCATAGGTTGCACAATCTGTCCGTATATACAGGTTCCACTGCTCCTGTTCGTTTCTCAGATTCCGTAACTGGTTGGCTGCTTCTTCACAATTCTGCTTCATTGCTTCCAAATCTGGTTTCTCCCGCTCCCCGATCTGTTCTTTTGCGGAAGCATAGATGCCCTGCGTCCGCGCCACATTTTCTTTGTAGACATTGTTTTCCTGCTGAAATGTTTCTGCGTCTTTTACCGAATATGACTGCGTCAGCTCTTGCCAGTTTTCTTCCGTCAGACCACGTTCTGCCAGTAACGCTTCATATTCTGCCTGCCGCTGCTGCCGCGCTTCCACAAGCTTTGGGAGTTCCTCCCGATAGCGGTATTCCAGCGCCTGCACCTTATCCAGCGTCTGTCGCGCCTGCGCCGCCAGCTTCGCTGCTTTCGCATAGGCTTCATCCGCCTGTATCTTGGTTTCATTTACCTTTTCTGACTCACGCTCTGCCTCTTCTTTCGATGCGAAGGTAAGTGAGCCGTTAAGATTTTTCAATACCGCACGATTACTTTCAAGTTCTGTCTGTACTTTCTGCTGATGTTCCTTTGCTTTCTGTAATGCTTCTTCCAACTGCACTTTTGCTGCTTCCGCATTGTGTAACTGAGTTTGTACTTTTTCTGACAATTTGACATCTGCCAGCAACTCTTTTCCTTCTAATTCAAGTTCTCTCTGACTGGCACCTACGACCGCCTCTGCCAGGGCAAGTTCCATCGTTTCTGGAATTTCCTGCAAACTGTCCTGCATATGTCCGAACAACTTCTCAACTGCATTTTTTGCAATCTGTTCCTTTTCTTCTGCCAGCGTGCCTGCAGCATGCGCCTTTGATGCACATGTCTCCTGCTCTGCCCGCAATTTTTCTATGGAAAGGCTCATCTCATCCAGTTTTTCCCGGGTGATCTCACTGTGTTCCTCCGCAAGCTCACAGGGTGCAGGATGTTCCACAGAACCACACACCGGACATGGCATTCCAGGTTTTAACTGTTCCTTTGCGATCAGTCCCGCCTGCATGTTAAAAAAGATCTGTCGCATGTTTTCGTATCTGCCATGTGCTTCCTGATAGCTCTTGCTTGCTTCTGAAAACGCTTTCTGCGCAGCTTCCAGCATTTTCTTCTGCCTGGCTGATTCTGCATGTAGTTTCTTTGCTTCTTCTACTTCCTCTGCCAACGCCTCTGCTTCTTTTTTCTGATTTTCCCAGTAAGCCAGCTTCGTTGGTGCATCTTTTTTCGCATCTGCCTGTGCTTTCCATTGCAGGATCTGTGTCGCCAATTGTTTCTGCTTTTCTTCTGCCTGCTTTGCTGCCTGTTCCGCGAATTTCTGCTCCGTTTCTTTTTTCTTTATCTGCGCTGTCACCTCTGTAATCTTCTGAAAGGTCTCAAGAGCCTGATTAACGCGTTCGGCGACACAACTGTATACTGTATTTTGCTTTTCCTGTTCTGCTTTGGCTTCTTTCTCCTTCTCTGCAGTTTCCTGTGCATTTTGCAATAATTCTGGCAGCTGTTGTTCACAGTTTTTCAATTCTTTTTTCGTGTTTTCAAGCAGCTGTACGCTGTCCTGCAAACGCTTGAAACCACTTTGAATCTCATAGGCTCTGCGAATCTGTCCGGTCAGAATCTCCTGCTTTTGCATTTGTTCTGCCTGCGCTTTGCACTCGTCCAGAACTGCCTTTGCCCGCTCCAACTGCCGATACGCCTGTAAAAGCTGCTCTGCTTTTGCAAACTTCTCCTGCTTTTGATTGTGTTCCTGCTCTGCCGCCTGAACCTGCGCCTCTGTCCTCAGTTGCTTTTCCTGCAAATAGATACATAAATGCCCCAGTTCTTCCAACAGCTGCTCCATATCTGTCACAAGAAAACGTTCCGAACGGATTACTTTTTCTTTGATTTCCCGCATGATTTCTGCGCGTTCATAGTTCTCCGGAATTTCGATATGTCCGGCTTCGGTCTGACATTCTGTACGGATCACCGCAATTTCCTGCTGTTTTTCCTTGCGGCACTGTCCCAGTTCCTCCACGATTTTCTGATAGGGTTCTGTGTTAAACAGCTTTCGGAAGATCACTTTTTTCTCATCAGATTTCGCCCGCAGCAGTTCCATAAATTCACCCTGAGCGATCATTGCCACCTGCATAAACTGTCCCTTGGTCAGTCCCAGAATCTCTGCCAGTTTTTCATCCGTTTCCTTTTTATTCTGGGAAAATTCCGTCTGATCCGGCAAAATCAGTGATACCGTCTCTTTTTCCTCTTTTATTCCGGTTCCACGCTTCAGAGGGCGAATATGCCGCGGTGTTCTTCGCACGGTATAAATTTGCCTGTTGGCACCATCTCCCTCAGAAAAAGTCAGTTCCACAAAAGGCGACAGCTCCGGATTTGCATACTGACTCTGCAATTCATTTCCATTTTTTTTATTCGCGCCAGAACTTGCTTCTCCATACAGGGCAAATACAATGGCATCAAAAATCGTCGTTTTTCCTGCTCCGGTGTCCCCCGTGATCAGAAACAGATTCTGCGCCGGCTTCTCAAAATCAATGGTTCCAGGTTTTACATAAGAACCGAAGGCCTGCATTGTTAACTTCAATGGTTTCATTCTGTCGCACCTCCCGTAAATACCGTATTCACCACATTTTGCAAAATCTCTTTTTCTTCTTCTGTAATATCTCCAAGAAACGAGCAGCAGGTGTCAAAGGGATCCATTTTTTCCTGCGCTTTCCATGCTGCCGCATACTCCCGCTGTGTCAACATTTCACGGCGAATCTCCAGTAAATATGGAAATGCCTCGCGAATCCGATCCTGCGTATCAAAGTCCGGCTGATCCGTCAGGGTCACAGACACATAATCCTCACAGGCCTGTGCCAGCACTTCCTCCGTACTTCCTTTCAATACCTTAATCTGACGTAATGGTTTTAACGGAAGCACTCTGGTCTGCACGTCACCTTTTTCTCCAAATTCAACTTCGATCACACATTTTTCCTGTCCTGCCTCGCTGACGGAACAGGCCAGTGGTGTACCACAATAACGGTAATACTCACTTCCCACTTTCATCGGTTTGTGAATATGTCCCAATGCCGCATAATCAAACACCTCCAACACATCTGCAGACACTTCATCAATATTTCCTACCGTGCGAATCTCGGAATCCATGCGCTCAATTTCATCCGCACCTTTTCCCACAGGTAAATAAAACTGATGACTGACAAACACATTCCGTTCCGCCTCATTTATGTCTTCCCGCGCAATCAAACGTCGGATTGTCTCATCGTAGGACAGATTATTCCCTTTTTCATCCGTTCCTGTAATCTGCTTTACCATGGATGGTTTCACAAAAGGCAACAGATAAAAATTCACCGGGCCATACGCATCCTGCAATACAATTTTTTCCATCCATTCTTCCGGACGAACCGGTGGCATGCCGATCATATGAAGCTTCTGCCGTGCCAGCACATTTCGATAGCAGTTCACACGAATGGCGCTGTCATGGTTGCCGCTGATCATCATAATCACCAGGTCCGGCAATTTTTCCGTCAGTTCAGAAATAAATCCATCCAACACTGCCATGGCTTCCGCCGACGGAACTGCCTTATCGTAAATATCTCCTGCGATCACCAGCGCATCCGGCTGTGCCTGCACCGCCAGCTCCGTGATCTGATGTAAAATATATTCCTGATCTTCCCTCAAATCCCGATTGATCAGTTTTAATCCTATGTGAAGGTCTGATAAATGAAAAAACTTCATATGCTGCCTGTCCTTTCTAAATTTCTATTATTTTTCCTGCTTCTGCTGTCTGCTTTTCTTCTATTTCCATATGGAAGATATTTTCGCCTACATGTCCCGGCATTTTCCTTTATTATACCAAACACATGTTTTGCAGGCAATAAAAAATCCCCGGCAGGATTTTTACGTCCTGCCGGGGATCCACTCAGGGAGAGTTCATTTATTTCAGATATTATGATCTGATTTTAACCTTCAATAGAGATGAATTTGTTTTTCTCTTCTACCGCTTTCTGCTCCTTTTTCGGAACAGTAAAGCTTAAAATACCATTTTCATATTTCGGATGGATATCCTCAACGTCAACGTGCTCACCAACATAGAAGCTTCTGCTCATACCGCCTGCATAACGCTCACGTCTTACATATTTTTTCTCCTTGTTCTCCTCGTCTTTGTCAAGACCTTTTGCTGCGCTAACGGTTAATGTACCGTTTTCCAGTTTCATTGTGATCTCGTCTTTCTTGAAGCCCGGAAGATCGATATCTACTTCATATCCGTTTTCGGTATCTTTGACATCTGTCTTCATCAGATTCTTTGCATGTTTTCCATACAAAGCTTTCTCAATATTTGCACTGTCTGTAAAATCCGGAAATGCAAAGTCGTTCATAAAATCATCAAATAAGTTTTCTCCAAAAATTCTAGGCATCATCATAAGTCATTACTCCTTTCAGTAAATCATTTAAGAATACCATCGGCATTCTTGCTGCGAGATGCGCGTCATGCAACGCATGACATATTCTTCTTCGCATCTCTGCAATCCTGCCAGAGGCTATATCCTATGAGAGATGCCTCTCATATGATATATATTTTGTGCACATTCGGAGAATCCGAAGTGTTGATTGCTTGAGCATCCGGATTTGAGATCTTTGGAACTTTTCTTTCCTTTTATCTCTCTTCCTTTGTTCTAGTTGTACTATAGCACCTATTGTTAGCCGTGTCAAGCATCGAGTGCTAAAAAACTGTGAAAATTTTGTGAACTTTTTGAAATTATTCATCCATATACAATTCTTTTATGATTTTTTCAAATTTAATGCATGCCGAATTTCTTAATTTCTTCCATGCAATCAAATGATAAATATTTGCAACCTCATCATCAATTGGAAACGTAACGATATTTGGATAATAAAAGGCGGTTTCAAGTGCAGCTGGCAAAATCGAAATTCCAATTCCTGCATTTATCGATAATGGTACCAATTCCACACGATTATAATAATTTACAATATTTGGTTCAAAGCCCTTGTTGTGACAGATTTCCTTTACCTGCGCGGACAACACCGTATCACTTGGATTCACGGAAACAAACGGGCGACAGCTGATGGTACTCCAATCATTCAAATCTATGGTTTCTGCAATATTCTTATTCACAAACAATTTTAACTCTGTATGTTTTGTAATAACACTGCTATACCCTTTTGCCCCGGCAAACATTTTATTTGCCCCAAAATAAAAATCATATTCATCATCCACAAATGCCTTAATAAACGAATATCCCTCCATCTGATCTATCACAACCTGAAGTTGCGGATATTCATCCGATAAAATACTGATGCAGTTACTCAATTCTTCACTGAGTGTCGGAATCGCGGCAATTTTTATAAATCCGGTCCGCCCATGCCCGTATTTTGAAATAATGTTCCGGACACGATATTCCATATTTACAATATTCATCGCATAATGCAAAAACATAATTCCTTCTTCTGTAAGAGAAACGGTATGCCCTTCCCGATAAAGCAGAGATGCCCCCAGTTCTTCTTCCAGCATTTTTATTTTATGGCTTACTGCCGGCTGCGTAAGATAGTATTTTTTAGCTGTCTGTGAAAAATTTAAGGTGTGTGCCACTGAAATAAATAATTCAAGCTGTCTTGTATCCATTCAAATATCCCCCATAAACAAAATGATTTCTAAGATAGATTATACCATGAACAAAAGCAGTTCATGATCGACATTCGCCGTACGTCAATCATGCCAACATGTTGACTCTCTTGCGCTCATTATATCCTAGAAATCATTTCTTCTAAACATTATTTTGCCGGATTTTCGACAAACACTTCAATTAAATATGGTTTATCCAGAGACATTCCGTATTTAACAGCAGCTTCTATTTCCTCCGGTTCATAAATCTGAACCCCTTCTACTCCCATTGATTCTGCCATCTGTTTAAAATTCAAGCGTGGATGATCTATTTCCATACCAACATGTCTCTCATTTAACAAATAATCACCCAGAATACGCTTTCTTACATTTTTGACCTGTCTGTATGTTCCATTATTTGTAATGATCATTGTAACCGGAATATTATAATGCGCCGCAGTCCAAAATGTCTGCATGGACCACGCTGCACTTCCATCACCCGAAACAAGAATTACATTTTTCTCCGGATATGCCATTTTCACACCCAATGCTCCCGGCAATCCAAATCCAATACTTCCGCCATTTCGCGGTCTGTAGAAAGAAGTTTCATCTCCTAACGGAACAATCTTTCTTAATAATGCAGAAGATGACCAGCTGTCATCAACAATACAGACAGACTCGTTTACTACATTTTTTATCGCATTCATCAATGCAGAAACTGCAATTGGTTTGTTGTCTTTTTCAGATTCAATGCGACAATTCAATGCAGTGGTTTCTGCCTCTTTCTCTTTTTTTATAATTTCTGTTCGCAAAGCTGCCTTTTCCTGAAGATCTTTTTTTGATTGTAATGCAAGATTCAGCTCCGCTAAAATCTCTTTTATATCTCCCTGAATTCCGCAGTCTACCGGGAAATTTTTTCCTATTTCCCAGGGATCTTCATCAATTTGGATGAATGTATTCTCCTTTAACGGCATTACTATATCTGACGGAAATGCGTCATTAAACATCTGGCATCCGATTCCAACCACAACATCCGCTTTTTGCAATACGGCTTTCATTTCCGGTGAAGTAGAATCGATATCTCCTTGATACAATGGATGGTTCACTGGGAAATTGACATCTCCCATCCAGATCTGATATACGGCAGCACCGATTTTTTCTGCAAATTCAACCGTTTCTTTCAACGCTCTTGATCTGGCAACCCCTTCCTGGACAAACATAACCGGATGTTCTGCTTTTTCAAGTAATTCACATGCATACATTATCATTTCCTGGCTTCCTCTGCCCGCTTTATAGTCCAATTTTGCAAGCGGTTTTGCCTCATATTCCAATTCCTGCGTCATCAGATCGTATGGAATAGAAACCACCACCGGTCCCATTGGTTTCTGCATTGCCATTTTAAATGCTCTGTGCATTGCGATCGGGATCTCCTCAGCTGTATGTATCTCTGTTGCCCATTTTGCAATCGGTTTTGCCATGCCAACGATATCTCCTGATAACTGTGGATCTTTTCCAAGAAGTGAAGTGGTATTCTGACCAACAGTGATAACAAGAGGTACTTTTCCGTATTTGCAGTTCAATAAAAGCGGCATTGCAGCTGCCATTCCTGGACCGGTATGCAGATTTAACACTGCCGGTTTATTCTTTGCCCTTGCATATCCTTCTGCCGCACCTACGCAGACCATTTCATTTAATCCGAGTATATATTGGATTTCCGGCGTGGCTTCTATGGCTTCCATAAAATGGATCTCTGTAGCTCCCGGAATTCCAAACACATACTCCACCTGATATTCTTTTAAAATATCCATCATAACTTCATTTCCAAGTTTCCGCGCCATATTAATCTCCTTTTCATTTTCAGGGTGTATATGAAAAATATACACCCTGACTGCGATTAGTTATTACTTTTTATTATATTTCAGCATATTACCGTAACATCACAACCTGCTGTTCGTAACTTTTCCATGAACTCTGCACGGATTTTGATCCTTCGATCCACATTGCTGTATCCGGATATTTACTATACTCTACCGGAAGGATCATTCCTCTCAAAAATGCCGCCGGCTTGTCACCATATGTAGTAGATACAATCGGATAAGAGCCTTCCTCATACCAGCAGTCTCCATGTTTTTCACTGTCAGAAGATTCACCAATTGCCCCTCTGACATGTAAATTTCCTTCCAGCAGACACCGAATACCAGAACCCGGATGAGAATGTAAACCGGTTGAGCCAAGGTTGTCATAAATACAATCCAGTCTGAATAACCAATTTGTTCTCGGTGACAGGTCAAACATACGCACTCTGCGCTCAATTTTCAAAATACTCGTGATGTCCTGTCCTTTCAGGAATGCATTCGGCTCAGCAGTCCGTGTGAGTTCAAATCTCCAGATCACAGCATCTTCACGCTCTGCTTTTATCAGTCCAAGATCTGCAAAATATCTGGCATGATCTGCCTCAATTTCCTCTCCATTTAACGTAACAGATCCACTTACCACATAAACAATCGAATGCTGTGATTTAACCTGTTCAGATACAGCTCCTCTTAAAATTTTATCTTCATATAATCTCAGTGAATACATCCTTGTTTCTCCTTCCTAATTTCATCTATTTTTTATACTCCGAGTACAAGATTTCCTAACGGGTACATTAACAATGCAAGTACCACACAACTGATCACAGTCATTACAAGTCCGTTTAAAAATACTTTTTTTCCTTCACACCATTCATCCGAATAAGCAATTCCAATCGGTACAAATGCCGGTGGAATCGTGTATGCCAGATTTGCTCCAATGCAAATTGCTACAACAAATAAAAATGGATTTATTCCGGCATCAAGTGCGATTGGAACGGTTACTGATACAAGAATAATACCTACCGGAATATTATTGGCAATATTAGTAAGGATACAACTTAATACTGCAATCAGTCCCACAAGGATAAATGCACTCTTTCCTGCCGTCAACGGTACAATTACAGATGCGATAAATGCACCGATACCCGTTGTTTCTTCTCCCATTGCACCTGCGATCATCAAAATGCCTGCAAGAAATACGATGGAAAGCCAGTCTACTTTTTTGAAAGCTGACTTCAGATCCAGAATCGGTTCTCCATCAATTCTGAAAATAGCAAGAAATACGATAGCAAAGAACAATGGTGTTGTCGCTGTCAATCTGTCAAGCAAAAGAAATGCTGCTGATTCAGGTGCCAGGAAAGATAAAAATCCCGGAACAAGCCAGAAAACTAATACAATCAGGCTTACTACAGCTACAATTTTTTCTTTTTTCTCCATTTTACCCGGACATTTGCTCTCTAATAAAGAAAAATCTACCGTATCAAAATGCGAAATATCCGGTTTAACCACAAATCGGAACCAAAGTAACATTCCAATCCAGATAATCAATCCGATTGGAATTCCAATCAGCATATACCCCAATATATTTGCCGGTTGCCCTGTGATTCCAGAATATACTCCCATAAATAAAATACTTGAAGTGTGGCAGATCGGTGTCATCGCAAATGCCAGAATAACAGTAAAGGTAATTGCTATAACCATGTATTTTGGCCATTTATCACCTTTTTTAAATCCAAGCATGTCAAAGATTTCATGAACGATACCAAGCATAAAGAACTCTGCTGCAACACAATCCATAAATAAGGAAATAACCATTGTTGCTGCCAGGATCATAAAACTGAACATCCACGCATTTGTTCTGGCAGATTTGCTGGTAATGAATTTCATTACAATTCTTTTTATGATTCCAGATTCTTCCAACGCTACACAAAGGATCAGACATCCCAGTGCAAACACCACGATCCAGTTTCCAAAGGACTGGGCTCCTGCCTCATAAATACCATTGGTCTGCCATGAATTCGGATATATTTCTTTCGCCCGCAGACCAAACAGTATGATTGCAAGAAATGTCGGCCACATCATGTCAACAAAAGACCACAGAAAAATCAGTCCAAGCAGTTGACCAATAACCATCATACCCGCAGAAGTAATCGGGGCAGGAGCCGGAATCAAAGGGAAAAGAATCATTATCAGGATTCCTATTAGAGATTTCACGTAATATGACCAACTATGTTTCTTCTGAATACCTTCCATTTGTTTACCCTCTCCTATAAGTTTTTAAATTGTGTATTCTGTTTATTCAGTTATTCAAAAGATATATCTTTGTTGAATCTATTTTATCATTCATGTTACTAATAGTAAAATTGCGTTTTTATTCACTTCGATAAAAAACTTTTATTGAGAATTTTTTTTAAAAAGACGTAAGCCATATTTCTGTGACTCACGCCTTTTTCAATTTCAATTTTCTACTCAAATATTAACCAGTTGTCTATCCATTTTCTATTTTAGACAGCTCCAATCAGCAATCCGATCAGATGCACGGTCAACGCCGCAATCCATGCAATCACACACTGCCAGATGACCACGCCAACTGCCCATTTTGCTCCAAGCTCCCGCTTAATGGATGCGACAGCTGCAACGCACGGTGTATACAACAAACTGAATACCAGAATGGATGCTGCTGTCAGAGAAGAAATCATAGTTCCTATGCTTCCGCCAAACAACACTTCCAGCGTGGATACCACACTCTCTTTTGCAATAAATCCGCTGATCAGGGAAGTACAGATCCGCCAGTCTCCCATGCCAAGTGGGCGAAAAATCGGTACCAAAATGCCGGAAATTGCAGCAAGAATACTGTCGGCAGAATCTGTGACCATATTCATATGCAGATCAAAACTCTGCAGGAACCATACCACGATCGTTGCAATAAAAATCACGGAAAAAGCACGCTGCAGGAAATCTTTTGCTTTTTCCCACAAAAGCTGTGTCACGTTTTTCGCTCCCGGCAGACGATAATTCGGCAGTTCCATAACAAATGGAACCGGTTCTCCTTTGAATAAGGTTCCTTTATAAAGGAACGCAATTAAAATCCCGACGCCAATACCAAGCAGATACAGCCCAGTCATGATGAGTCCGCCTTTTTTCGGAAAAAATGCACTGACAAAGAACGAATAAATCGGTAGTTTTGCCGTACAGCTCATAAATGGTGTCAGCAAAATCGTCATTTTTCGATCCCGCTCACTGGTCAGCGTACGCGTTGCCATAACCGCCGGAACCGTGCATCCAAATCCGATCAACATCGGTACGATACTTCGACCGGAAAGTCCGATTTTTCGCAGCAGTTTATCCATAACGAAAGCGACTCTGGCAATGTAACCGCTATCCTCCATCAGAGACAGGAAAAAGAACAGTGTCACGATGATCGGCAGGAAACTTAAAACGCTTCCCACTCCGGTAAAAATTCCATCAATCACAAGGCTGTGCATAGCGCTGTTTACATGTGTGGCTGCCATCGCAGCATTCACAATAGCCGACAATTTATCAATCCCAATTTGAAGCAGTGTCTGTAAACCAGCTCCGATCACATTGAATGTCAGATAAAATACAAGTGCCATGATTCCAATAAAACATGGAATTGCCGTATATTTTCCAGTCAGAATCCGGTCGATTTTCTCACTGCGGATGCGTTCTTTGCTCTCCTTTGGTTTTACAACGGTCTGCTCACACAGACGCTCGATAAAGTCAAAACGCATATCGGCTATTGCAGCGCTTCGATCAACCTCACGCTCCGTCTCCATCTGCTGTACAATATGCTCCAGCATTTCCCGCTCATTCTGATCCAGTTCCAGCTGTTCCAAGATCAAGGGATCACCCTCGATTGCTTTCGTTGCCGCAAACCGCACCGGAATGGCTGCTGCCTGCGCATGATCCTCGATCAGATGAATGACTGCATGGATACAGCGGTGTACCGAACCATTATGATCCGTCTTATCACAAAAATCCTGCCGCAATGGACGTTCCTGATATTTTGCAATATGCAGTGCATGGGTGATCAGCTCATCCACGCCCTGATTTTTAGCCGCCGAAATGGGAATCACCGGAACACCAAGCAGTGCTTCCATTCCATTGATATCAATGGAACCCTGATTGCCCAGCACCTCATCCATCATATTCAATGCCACAACCATTGGAATATCCATCTCCAGCAGCTGCATGGTCAGATACAGATTACGCTCAATGTTTGTTGCATCCAGGATATTGATTATAGCCTTCGGTTTTTCATCAAGGACAAAATTTCGTGATACAATTTCCTCACTGCTGTAAGGTGACATGGAATAAATACCCGGCAGATCCGTCACATCCGTCTCCGGGTGGCCCTTGATGGAACCATCTTTTCGGTCAACGGTAACACCAGGGAAATTTCCAACATGCTGGTTAGAACCCGTCAGCTGATTAAATAATGTTGTCTTTCCGCAGTTCTGATTTCCTACTAACGCATAGGTCAGTATCGTTCCCTCTGGCAGTGGATTTTCATCTTTTTTCGAATGAAATTTTCCGGTCTCACCAATACCAGGATGCTCAGAGCCAAGTTCCTTTACTGTACGTTTATGTTCGTTACTTCGCTTTCCAATGGGATCAATTTCAATCTGATCCGCTTCCGCCAGACGCAGTGTCAATTCATAGCCATGGATCTGCAACTCCATCGGATCTCCCATCGGCGCAAGTTTTACCACCGTTACTTCCGCTCCCGGGATCATTCCCATATCTAAAAAATGCTGACGCAGGGCACCTTCGCCGCCTACGGTCTTGATCACTGCACTCTTACCGATTTCCAATTCTTTTAATGTCATAATGTTTTATTTTCCTCTTATGTATTTTCACACGATAGTTCGCATGTCTTTTTTGATAAATCTTTTTCATTATAACACTTTTTTGATATTTTTTAATCATTAAAAGCGAAGATATACAAAAAAGGCAGAATGTAATATTTTTCATACCACATCCTGCCTTCGTTTTAGCAATCCCACCGATATTTTTCCGTTTTCATATCATTTTTCTCTATTTTCTGCACAGTTTCAAAATTCTTGGTCGATTATACCGCTGCATAATAGCAAATAAAAGATCCATTAATGCTGACAATACTGATGTGATTAAAAACACCCAGAATGCACCAAATGCCGGAACTGTAAACAATGGAAGAAAACTGAATATCACAATCACTTCATGACTTACTTCTGCCTGGCACATAGCTCCTGCAATTTCTTCCGGTGTATGTAATCTCAGGTCAAAATAGCTCGGCTCATAAGTCGGCATCTTATTTTTCCATTGCTTTACATGTAGCTTCTGGTATAATTTCTTTTCCCATTTTTTCTGCTGATACCATTTTCGAGACAGATTTGCCCGATTGTGCATAGTATGACTGAAAATCCCTGCCACCGCATAACGCATGACAAAATGATAGCTGATCGTTCCCGCCGTGATAGCCAGTGACAGCAGCACTCCATTTTCCATTGTCCTATATAAAATTGTAAATATGATAGTTGCCAGAACAACAAGTACCGTTGTGGATTTCATGACTTTTTTCACAGTGGTAAATTCCTTTAAATCTTTCTTATTCTCTGCAGTAAAGCGGATATTCGCAATCCTCTTTTACTACTTGCTCATGAACGCAGTCTCTTTACTGCCTGCGTTCATACTATCACGCAAAAAGATTCCCCGCAAGTTTTACATACCTTCCATCATTTTTTAACTCACAGATATGATGCTTAGCTGACACGCAGCGCCGTCGTAGACGAAAAATCCATATTGTTCACTGTGTAAATAGAGAAATCCGGCAATTTTTTCTCAGGGAGCGATTGCTAACGATCAGCTGGCTCGCAGCGCCGTCGTGGATGAAAAATCCATATTCTTCACTGTGTAAATAGAGAAATCCGGCAATTTTTTCTCAGGGAGCGATTGCTAGCGACCGAGACAAAATAGCCGGATTTCTCTTTATTAAAGTATATTTTTTATCTACACAAGCAAGATTTACTCCTGGATATATGCCACAGATTCCTCACTTGCTCCAACTTTCAGTGCTGCAATATAACCTGTTCTGGTACACTGATCTACCTTACCCGGGTGAATTGCATCACCGATCACATACACACTTGCATCCCCGGCCGCTTCTTTCAACGCACTGTAATCCACCGACTTCATGCCAAGTGCATACAATACCGTATCTGCCTCAAGTTCCTGCACACCGTCTGCATTTTCGATCTTCACGCTGTTCGGTGTGATCTCCAGACACTTTGTTTTTGGAAGCATGGTCATATTATTTTTCTCCATCTCCCATACAAGTGCTTCTCGATACATACCAAAGGATTCATTTGCCACGCGGTCAAGCATCTCTACTACGGTTACTTCATGACCTGTTTTCTGCAGATACAGACCTGTCTCGCAGCCAACCAGACCGCCACCGATCATAACAACTTTTTTGCCCGGCTCACAGGTTCCATCGTATACGGACATTGCCTGATGTGCATGTTCAATACCATTGATTGGCGGACATGCCGGAACAGAACCGGTTGCAAGGATTACCGCATCCGGTGCAAATTCTTTGATAAATTCCGGTGTCACTTCTGTATTCATAAGAATTTCCACGTCATGACGTTTTACCTCGCGGATCATCATATCTTTGAAATTGCGAAGATCCGGTTTGTCGATATCTACATCCGTAAAATACAGCAGACCGCCAAGTTTATCAGATTTTTCAGCCAGTGTTACTTTATGACCACGCTCTGCCGCTGTGATTGCCGCCTGAATACCTGCGATACCGCCGCCTACGATCAGAACCTTCTGAGAACCTTTTTCTGCTGCCGGAAGCTGATCGATATCAAATGGTAAATGAGCCATTGGGTTAATGGTACAATGACCTACATAAAGTGCAAGCTGCTCACTGGTAAACGGCAGATCATCATATCCTTCCTCCGGAGATCCCGGGAAACATTTATAACATCTTAAACAACGGCGGATCTGAGCCTCATCACCATCCATACATTTCTGTGCAAAATTCGGATCTGCCAGCATCTGACGTCCGAAAATTGCAAAATCGATCTTACCATCTGCGATTGCCTGATCTACCTGCTCCGGAGAATTGATACCACCAACCGCTCCAACCGGCAGAGATGTATATTTCTTAATAATAGAAGCAGGTTCAATATTCAGTCCATGCTCATGGAACATACTGGACTCTGTACCGGATTTTACAGATTCCTCATAAATACCACAGGTAACATGTACGGATGTGATATACTGTTCTACCATTTGAATGAATCTTCCGGTCTCCTCCGGTGTAATTCCTCCCGGCTGATGGTCTGTTCCGTCGATACGAAGTTCAAACAGAAAATCCGGTCCGACAGCTTCACGGATTGCTTTACAGATCTGAATCGGAAATTTTGCACGATTCTCCAGAGATCCGCCATATTCATCGGTTCGAGTATTCATTAACGGGGAAAGGAACTGTGTAAAAATAAATCCATGTCCTCCATGAACGAGAATACCGTCAAATCCTGCTTTCTGCATATAAGTAGCAGCTACAGCAAAATCATTTGCAATACGATCCATATCGTCTTTTGTCATTGCACGAACCGGAACACCTGCGGAGTTTGTACAGGCCACCGGACCGATTGCTTCCTGCTGATCATTAAAAGGAACTTTTTCTTTTCCACAGTGAACCAGTTCAGCCAGTGCGATACAATCATGTTTTTTGATGCGGTCTGCATATGTTTTTACCGCGTTGAATGTATCCATATCTTCTTCCGGTTTTGCAAAATCAAATGGTTTGAATCCTGGGATACGTACTGCATCGCGAAAGTTAATATCTGTCTCACCAAGAATGACACAGGCATTTCCGCCTTTTGCAGGTCCTTCCAATTTTCGATAGGAAACCTCTGCTGCCATCGGATTCTGTGCCACAAGACTGAATGCCATCGGCGCACTTACAATACGATTTTTGTAAACTCTGTTGCCGACTTTCATCGGACTTAATAAATGTGTAAATGCCATAATTCTATGCTCCTCTTCTTTTTCCTGTTATTTAATCACATCCATAATAAATACATAAGGAATTGATTCTTTTCTGTTATATTTTTTTGTAAATAAATCTTTCTTAATGAATATTTCTGCAAAAATCACACAGAACTAATCCAGTTCCGGGAATTTCAGTTCTTTATATTTTGGCAGTTTTGCTGCAACTTCTTCCCTTTTCTTTGGATCCATGAAGAATCCGCCCTGTGTCTCCGCAATCTCATCACAGTGAACGCCACGGCCTTCCTCAGTGGTTCGATCACGCTCCAATCCATTTGCTGCAATAACAAATTTCCATTTTCCGTCCGGAGTACGCTCCAGATCTCCACCTGCACCACACACCGTACATTCAATCGGATACTGCAGTCCTTTCCACTGCGGCTCACCCAGACACAGTGAATTGCTGTGGCAGTTCGGGCACCATCCATAATCCGGATCTCCCAGCCATTTTCGTTCTTCCGGTTTTGTATTAAGCGCTTCCATGACATTTTTACCGATTTCTCTTGCCCGGGCAATTTTTTCATCATATAGAAGGACCTGTCCAGGAGCCGGGACCTGTGTGGCCATATACATATCCACAATCTTGAAACTGTTTGTAAATGTGGTTGCCTGCATGCACTCCAGTGCCATAGACTGCCAGGAACGGGCAGAACCACCTACTGCAATCAGCGCCCCCACACGATCTCTCGGCTCAATTGCCCCGATTTTGGTCAAAAATGCTGATTCATACGCCAGATTTCTGTGCATAAATTTCAAAAATAAGGATGACGGCATAAGATCATACGTCGGTGCGGAAAAAATAACTGCATCCTGATTCAGCATCACATCCATAATCTTCTTTTTGTCATCTGCATTATCCAGGGAACATCCGGTATATTTTCCCATGGACATACCCATTGTACAGGATGTACATCCATTACAGTCAATAATGTTGTAATCCTTTAAATTAATCATTCGGACCTCTGCCCCCATCTCCTGACAGACAAGCAGTGCTTCTTTTAATAAAATTTCTGAATTACTGTTTTTTCTTCCGGCTGTTACACCCATAACCTGAAATGCCATACCAACTTTTCCTCCTACATTTTCTGTTAAAATTTAGGCGTTGCAGCAGACAAAAATCTGCAATTCTACCCGCCCGTTTTTTTATTTACACCTAACCTCTTTTGTGTTACATTAATTCTAACATGAAGATTTTTATTTGTAAAATTCAGATATTTTTGCATTATTGATAAAAATATTTTATAACTGATTGTGAATATTATTTGAGCTATCTATCATAAAGAATATTTACACCATCAGACTGGAGGTATTTATGGATCAGAAACAACTGGCTTATTTTGTCTCTGTTGCCAAATATCGCAACTTTTCCCGGGCAGCCCAGGATTTTTATTTGACACAGCCTGCCATCAGTCACCAGATTAAAATGTTAGAAAAAGAACTGGAGACGGAGCTTTTCGTTCGAAACACAAAAAAAGTGGCTCTTACAGACAGTGGTGAACTGTTCCTGGAAGATGCGAAAATTATTCTGGATGCTATGGACCAGGCCAAGCAGAAACTTTCCCTGGCAAAAGAGCATCCTTCCGTGCTGCGCATCAGCCATCTGTCCGCTCCGACCCATCAGTTTTTACCGGATGTTGTAAATCAGTTCCACATTCTCTATCCGCATGTAAAAATCAAACTGATACGGCAGGACGCTTTACAGATTTCAGAATCTGCCTCCCGGCAAGATGCGGATATTTATTTTTCCATGCTGCCGGATCTGCAGCAAATTGCCTCCCTGGATGTCAAAAAAATCCAGTCGGATTCCTTCTGTCTGGTTACCCGTAAAGATCACCCGGCACTGCAGAAGATGATCCTGGATTATGACAAACTGGCCAGTGAACCGTTTCTGGTTTTTCATCCGGAACATGCCCGATATATGAATCAGCGCATTATGGAACTGTGTGTGCAAATTGGATTTCATCCCCGCATCACGGAACAGTTTGACCTGTATGAGAATCTATTGCAGGCAGTGGAAGCCGGCACCGGAATCTCCATCCTGCCTTATCGCAGCCGCAGTTATATGCATGCCAATAATCTTGCTTTCACTTTACTGGATGGAAGCAATGATACACTGGATCTGGCCATCGCCTGGGAACATGAAATAACTAATCCGACGGTACCACTCTTTCTGGAAGTTTTCCGCAAATATATGCAGGAACACCCAGAATATTTTTAAACATCGGATACATTTGAGTATTATCTGTACATTGATTTACAGATTCCATACATCTTAAAATGTATTTCATTATCATTTGAACATAAATTTTTATTCTATATACGCGTTTTTTACCTGGGAGGACTTCAATATGAATGCAAAACAAAACATTATGAACGTCGCCGTTGTCGGCTGCGGCGCGATCAGCGATATTTATCTTGAAAATATGATTCACCGCTTTGACAATTTGAATGTCATTGCATGCTGCGCAAACCATCCGGAACACGCAAAAGAAAAGGCAGAAAAATATGGGATTCTGGCTTGTACTTACAAAGAAATCCTAGCTGATCCATCCATTGATATGGTTGTCATTCTGACACCGGCACCGACCCATGAAGTCCTGATCCGTCAGGCTCTGGAAGCCGGAAAACATGTGTATACAGAAAAGACAATGACGTTGTCTGCAAAAACTGCCAAAGCGCTGCAGGAACTGGCAGTTGCAAAAAATCTTTCTCTGGGCTCCGCACCGGATACTTTTCTGGGTGCAGCGTTACAGACTGCCGGAAAAGCAATTGATGACGGATTGATCGGAGAAGTAACTTCATTTGATATTTGTGCAAACCGTGATCTGGATTATCTCGCCGGATTATCACAGTTTCTGTGTATGCCGGGCGGCGGCATCTGCTATGATTACAGCGTATATCATCTGACTGCCCTGATCAGTTTACTTGGCCCGGTGGATTCGGTATCTGCAATCGTTCGAAATCTTGCACCAGAGCGAATCAATACCTTTCCAGACAGTCCGACTTACGGAAAAACGATTTCCTATCCAAATGAAAGTCAGGTATTTTCTATTCTGAAACTGGAAAATGGCATTGCCGGAACGCTCTCTGTCAACGGTGACAGTACCATTCAGGATCAGGCACATTTTATGATTTATGGAAAAAAGGGAATACTGAAACTGAGCGATCCGAATACCTTCGGTGGTGATGTGATCTATCTGCCTGCACAGAAAGATTTTAAAGACCATCCCGCTCCACAGATTCTGAACTATGGATTTTCCTATAGTGAAAACAGTCGTGGTCTTGGACCTTCTGAAATGGCAGATGCAATTTTTGAAAAACGTACCAATCGTGCAAATGCAGAACTTGCCGTGCATGTGCTGGATGTGATTGATCATATGGTGGAAAGCAGTAAAAAATGTGCTTTTGTACAGGTGGATTCTACCTGTACACGACCGGAACCGATGCCTCTCTGATAGTTGAAAATTAAACGAATATTGGCAATCCTTTCTTGCTGCTTGATCATAACCAAATAGCTACTAGTAAAGCGGACATTCGCAATCCGCTTTCGCTACTTGCTCTTTTACTGAAATAAATGATGTTGGGGCAAAAGATGCCATACGAATTGTTCCGTAAGGAGGAATTTATTTTGAAATTTGAACCGAAAAAAGACTTTAAACGACTGATTGTCGTATGCCTCGCCTCTATGCTAATGGCATTAAATATCAAGTCCTTTGTCCGCACCGGCGGTCTGTATCCGGGCGGTGCTACCGGACTTTCCCTGCTGATCCAGCGTGGTGCACAGATGTACCTCGGGCTGGCGCTGCCTTATACTGTGATCAACGTGATCCTGAATGCGATTCCGATTTATATTGGTTTTCGTTTTATCGGGAAAAAATTTACACTGTACTCTTGTCTGTGTATCGTGCTGACCAGTGTACTTACTGATGTGATACCTGGCATTTCCATTACTTCTGATGTACTGTTGATCAGTATTTTCGGCGGTATCATTAACGGATTTGCCATCAGTCTCTGTCTGCTGATGGGTTCCACTACGGGTGGAACAGATTTTATCTCCATTTACCTGTCAGAGAAAAAAGGGATGGATGCTTTTAATATCATTCTTGGATTGAATGCAGTAATTCTGGCTGCTGCAGGATTTATGTTTGGATGGGACAAGGCACTCTACTCCATTATTTTCCAGTTTACGTCTACACAGGTACTTCATGCGCTATATAAAAAATATCAGCAGGAGACGTTTTTCATTGTCACTAATCACGGGGAACAGGTTTATCAGGCGATTTCAAATGCAACCAATCATGGGGCTACAATTCTGGATGGGGAAGGGCCTTATGAACATACGGAACGACAGGTTGTGTATTCTGTCGTTTCCAGTGCAGAAAGTAAAAAGGTTCGGAAGGCTGTTAAAGAAACGGATCCGAATGCGTTTATTAATGTGGTGAAAACAGAACGGCTGTTTGGGCACTTCTATTATAAACCGAATGATTGATGCATGACTCTTACGAAAGATTATTTGCTTACAGAAAGTTGTGAATGTGGCTCTTACGGTAGTTTATGAAAAGCGGCATCGAAATCTTGTCTCTCCAGCTAACAATCGCTTGGCGAGAAAAGATTTCCGATGCCGCTTATTTACACTCAATGAATATCCGCAATTCCAATCATTTGCCCAATTTTTTTCACTGCGGTATTATTCATTTTCTATAAATCTTCTTTTTTCTTATACTTACGGTATAAACTAACACTGATAGCCACTCCGGCTGCAATGATAATTACAATCACGTAAAGTGCCGGATTCTGCATATCACCGGTTTTTGGTGCCTTTGCTTTTACGGCTGTACTTGATTTTACCGGTGTTTTTGCCAGGGATTCAATGGTTCCCGGTGTGGTTGTGTCTTTCCGTTTGTTTTCAAATATAATCTGGCTCTGTTTTTCAGATTGTCCCGGATGAACTGCCCACATTTCGGCTTCCAGACCGCCATCTTCGGCATTTGTCACACGGACTGTTACATTATATTCTGCAGCATCGTATGTGATATTCTGATCTGCTCCTGCAAGTTGTCGAATGTGGTATTGATAATCGCCAGGTATTGTATACAGAATGGAGTCAAATGTCCCGCTCCCATTTGCTCCAATCTGTATCCGGTTCTGCTCCGGCATTGGAAGGTCTGTCCGTCCATCTGCTGCCTCCATTATAACTGTAAAAGCCGGATTCTTCTGCGTCTGACTGTCAGTTTCGTTACCTGTCAGTTTCACTGACACCGGAATCGACACCGCACAGGTCTTTTCCGCTGCCATGGCAGGTAACGCAAATAACAATACACACCAGAAGAGCAGAACCATGGCTAACACAAAAATACCACCTTTTTGGCTCTCCACGATTTTTTCAACAACCATTTTACCGGTTCCGGTTACATTGTCTTTTTGCATGTTTTTCTGCTTCATTTTGCACCTCCTTTCACATATTTTCAGTTCCACTCTTTTCCATCCAAAAATAGTGCTGCTTTCAATCAGGATTATTAAGAAAACTATCTCATCTTTCCCCTCTTACAGCTATTTCTGCTTGTTATCAGAGGTTTCCTGCAATTTTCCAAAAAGTACTACCCTCCCATTTGTGGCAGATTCTGCACAGGTAGACAGAGAGATCACGGAATCCTGTGGCGTTACGCCGATATCCCGATACTGCACAGCATGTTCCCGAACATACTGCAAAAGTTGTTGCATCTGGCCGGTCATATCTGGTTCACTGATATATCCATAGATCTGGCTGTCCATCGCATCAGTCTCCACACAGGCAAAAAATGTGATGGGACATGCTTTTTCCGGCAAATATAATGTTCCGGTCTGATGCGTGGCAAAATACTCCTCATTCACAAATTCCACCACATCACCAAACATGGCTCCATTGCTCATATGATGTCCGTAAATCAGATTATATGGATCCGAAAAATCCGGTTGATTCGCACTCTGTAGAAATATTGCTCCAGACAATGCAAAGTTCCCATATACATCTTTATTGATATATTCCATATCATCTTTTCCACGCACCACCGGGT